>ERZ827458.12-NODE-12-length-348564-cov-22.639484_pt1 | contig 348564 bp, 277 predicted proteins | sample MGYA00519706_ERZ827458 | MGnify/ENA primary metagenome ERZ827458 (study PRJEB31778, sample SAMEA3449309) | human gut metagenome | biome: human gut; feature: human-associated habitat; material: faeces | place: United Kingdom | collected 2010/2012 ... | reverse complement strand
CCGGATTATGTGCAATATAACAAGTTGATATCAATATTTTGTGTGTGCTTACCGGATGCGGGCGCCGTAGGTGGCAGTCTATTAGACTAAAGGCTGTTTGCAGCATCATTTAGGGGCATTGAGGCCCTTGCCAGAGGAGTCGATATGTCAGAGGGTGAGGAAGAGCTCAATGTGGGCGCAGTCCGTTTGGAGGAAGTGGCATCGGCGGCTAATGTATCGCTGTCCACTGCGTCCAAGGCCTTGCGTGGAAAGCCTCACGTCAGCGAGAAAACCCGTATTCGAGTGATTGATGCTGCGCAGAGGTTGGGCTATAGCGCTGCAGAAGCTATGGCATCGATGGCAAGGTTAAGCGTCAGGGATTCTCACGGCGTGCAGGATTTTCGCGTTGGCATCATTGGCGTTGATATGAAAGGCGTCTTTTCCCCGACCATTCTTATTGGAGCGGAGAATGCGTTTCAAGCGCGCTCAGCCGCAGCGCTGCTGTTCAATGCGTCAGGCAATGAGGCATTGTTCCACAGTGGTATTGAACGAATGTTGGTGCAAGGAGTGTCGGGACTGTTGATTATCAGCAGGCGTACGGATCCGGTGCCATACTACGTGGATTCTCCGGTACCTGTGGTCTACGCCTATGGCCCGTCCCGTGATCCCGATGATTGTTCCGTGGCACAAGACAATGTGGAATCAGGGTGTTTGGCCGTTCGCCACCTTCTTTCCTGCGGGCGCACTCGTATTGCGATTATTGCTGGCGACTCCGAGTGCTCGGTTGCACATGAACGGATGCGGGGTGCGCTCAAGGCCTTGCATGATGCTGGATTACAGTTGGTTGGCGAAGCGCGGTTCGGTCCATGGGAAGCGGAATGGGGCGCGCCGCTGCCCGTCTGCTGCTCAATGACGGTGCTGCATTCGACGCAGTGATATGCCAAAACGATGTGCTGGCTCGTGGCTGCATCGAGGAATTGGAACGTAACGGATGTCGCGTGCCGCAAGACGTAGCGGTTATCGGGCACGACAACAGTCCGGATTATGTGTCGTACGCGCATCCGTTGCTTACTTCTATTGATGACAACAACGAAATGCTGGGGCGTCAAGCTGCCCTATGCCTACTGGATGCGATTGCGGGGCATCCTCACCATGGTGTGGAGCGTGTGCCGGTGAAGCTAATCCAACGCGAGTCAACGTTGCCGTTGGATTGATAACGTCACCGGATAGGCGGCAGCAGCCGGTTCACATCTTGCGTGGCATCATCCAGACCTTTGCGAATATCATTGATGCCGGAATCCTGTACAAGGCCGTGAACGTCGATGTTGCTTTGTTCGCTCAACGCTTGGCCGCGTACGCGCATGCTATGGATAAATCGTCCGACCTTGCGTGCGTAGTCGGGCAGCTTGTCGGGGCCTACCAGCACTAAAGCGATGACAAGAATCACCATGAGTTCCGTGCCCGAAATGCCGAACAACATATTATTCTCCTTCTGCAGTTATTGTTGCAGGGGCTTCCTGTTTGCCGGTGCGCTTGGCTTTGCGCGCCGCGCGAAATGGTAACGCGGCGCGCATTTTATGTAAAAGTTTGAGAAGTTTGGGTTCTTCGCCCGCCGCGCGCATGACTTTCCATAGCTGGATGTGCTCGTATACTGCGCATACGGCTATGGCTGCGAAATAGATTGCGATGATGGGCAAAGCGAGTGCGCATAATGTTCCTGGGTCGCCGGTTGGCGTGGCCACGGCCGCGAAGATAAACGCTATGACCGTTGCGAGACGCCACTGCTTCAACCATGTTCGTGTTTCGACCGCATTCATCATCGTCAATGCCGCCATAACTACGGGTAGCAGGAATGAGAGGCCGAAAGCGACTGTCATGCGCAGAATGAAATCAAAATAGACGTCGGCGCTGAGCAATGTGGCGGTGTTTGCGGGGGCAAAGCCGGTAAGGATCGCCACCGCTTGGGGCAGCAGATACCATGCCAGTCCGGCTCCGGTGAGGAACAGCGGCACTGAGGCTCCGATGAATGTAACCGCGGTCCAGCGCTCTTTGCGCTTCAACCCTGGATTAATGAATGCCCACACTTGGTATGACCACCACGGGCAGGAGGCCGTCAGACCAAGGAAGAACGCAATCTCCAGCTTTACGTTGAATGCGGAGACCACGCCATTGAATGTGATGCTCATCAGTCCCTGTTGCTGCCCGGCCGCCGTCAGGAACGGTTGTTGCAGGATACGAAACACCTGATCGCTGAACATCCATCCCACTATCGACATGATGATGATGCCGGCAATGGCCCGAACAAAGCGTTTGCGAAATTCGACAAGATGATCGGCCAGAGGCATCACCGCATCGGGGTTGCGGGGCTTGCGCGTTTTGGACTTGCGCCCTACACACCGCTTCCACCGGCGTGTAGGGTGTTGCGCACCCGCGCTGGCCTGCTGCGTGGCCTCGTGTGAGTGATCGATGAGATCGTCGAGGTCAAGATGTGTATCCCGATCGCCGGGATGCATCGCCGGTGCAAGGGGTGCCGGAAGCGCGGGGTTTCCGGGAACCGTGCTCATCGCTGTTCGGCTCCGGTTGCTGTAGTCGGGGCGGCGGTGGCGTTCATCGTGACGGCTTGGGGTACGGCGGGAGCGGGAGCCGGTGCTGCCGCCGGAGCTGGGGCAGGGGCGTCGCTGACTGTATTGACGGTTTGTTGTGTTGCCGGGTCATCGGTCTTGGTCTCGGCACGGAAAATCTTCATCGATTGGCCAATGCTTTTGGCTAGCTCAGGGAGCTTCTTCGCGCCAAACAGCAGCACGATGATAAGTAGAATGATAATGAGCTCGGTGGGGCGAAGATTAGGCATGATAGTATGTCCTTCCAATTTCTGTGTTGTGACAGGGGAAGGGTATACCTCATTAACGCACCAATTTATCAGTATAGCGAGGAATGGTGTGTTGTTCAAGTTGAAGTGCGGTGTTGCGTTTGAGCTGCTTGTGAGAGTTGCTCGGGAACATGTTAATTTGAATGCATTTACTGTGTTATTGGTGAGCATATGTGTTTGGGTTCGTTGGTTTTCGCAAGAGGAAAACAAAAGGAAAATTACGAAAATAGCATGGCTGGAAATGCTGATAAAGACTGATTTTCATTGGTATTGTGCGCTACGAAAACCAGAGAAAAAATGAGTGAGTCGCTTTCTTTGACGCATGGTGAGAATCGTCTGTTTGAGTTATTGTGAACGCGCACAACGAAGACAAGCGGCATGGAGGGCGCGCAAAAACTCGAATAATCGCATATGGTAACTGTTTGCTTTACCGTCATCTCTCCCATACATACATGACGACGGGGACGCACCACAATGATGTGATGGTAAAACGGGCAGTACCAGACGATTCCGAGTATGTGTGTGCCATCCACTGACGCATCTTACCTGCGTCGTCGGGCCATTGAATGGATTAAGTGCATTGAATGGTTGCGAATGCGGCAGAGTGTCTTCGTCCGTCATGCCTCGCAATGAACGCGCGGCAGTCCAACGAAGGAGCAAGATGAGTTCAACGGAAGCAACAAACGGCATCTCTCGCCGTGCTGTGCTCGCAGGCGCGGCCGCCATCGGCGGCACCATCGCCGTGGCGAGTGCATTGGGTACAGGAGTGACAACGGTGCAGGCAGCGCCATCCGTCGCTGGCACGGCAGGTGCAACGGGCGCGAACGGCGCGGGCGGCGTGGCCGTTCCCGCAGCGCAGCGCACCACGAAAAGCGCGAAGACCATTACCGACGCGCCCGCTCTGCCGGGCTGGAAGGTAGCTCCGTTCCCTCTGCGGAACGTCGCCATCACCTCGAACAGCGTGTTCGATCGTGCCAAGGAAGGGATGCTCGACTATGCACGCAACTATCCGGTAGACCGCTGGCTGGTTTGCTTCCGTGCGCAGGCGAACCTGCTGCCTAAGGACAACACGACGCAGCCTTCCGGTGGCTGGGAGAACTTCCCCAGCGGCTCGCTAGACAAGGCTGTTGAACAGCAATGGGGCGATGCCGAATACACGCGTGGCCAGAACAAGAACGGTGCTGATGGTCTGTTGCGCGGCCACTTTGCCGGACATGCATTGCACATGCTCTCCCAAGCGTATGCCGAAACGGGGGAGGAAGCGATTCTCAACAAGATCAACGAGTTCGTCTCCGGCCTGAAGGAATGCCGAGATTCCCTGCGCGAGATGAAGTATAACGGCAAAGCCCGCTACAGCCACCCCGGCTTCCTTGCCGCCTATGGCGAGTGGCAGTTCAAGGCATTGGAGGAATATGCTCCCTATGGCGAGATTTGGGCACCGTGGTACACGGAGCACAAGATTCTTGCCGGTCTGATTGCCGCTTACGAGTTTGCCGGTAATGCCGACGCGCTCGACCTGGCTGAAGGCATCGGACATTGGACCTATGCGCGTCTGAGCAAATGCACCAAAACCCAGCTGCAGAAGATGTGGGACATCTACATCGGTGGTGAATACGGCGGCATGAATGATTCGCTGGTGGATTTGTACAACGTCTCCAAGGACAAGGACCGTAGCGAATTTCTTAAGGCCTCCGCATTTTTCGACACTGACAAGCTCATTGACAACTGTGGTGCTGGTGTCGATATCCTCAACAACTTGCACGCCAACCAGCACATTCCACAGTTCGTCGGTTACGCCAAAGACGCGGCCATGGGCGACGCGGATATCGATGCTGATGCTCGTGCGCGTTATCTCAAGGCCGTTGAGGGGTACTGGGGCATGATTGTGCCCGGCCGTATGTATGCTCACGGTGGTACTGGCGAAGGCGAGATGTGGGGGCCGGCACATACTGTGGCCGGCGATATCGGCAAGCGCAACGCGGAATCCTGCGCGGCATACAACATGCTCAAGGTGGCTCGCTATCTGTTCTTTATCGAACAAAAACCTGCCTACATGGACTATTATGAGCGCACGATTCTCAACCATATTCTCGGAGGTAAGTCCCGTGACCTCGATTCCGGCACGGCCCTCACGCCGGGCAACTGCTACATGTACCCAGTGAATCCGGCTACGCAGAAGGAATATGGTGATGGCAACATCGGCACTTGCTGTGGCGGCACCGCTTTGGAAAGCCACTCGAAGTACCAGGATTCCATCTACTTCCACTCGACGGACAACAAGGAACTGTACGTCAATCTGTTCACAGCTTCCACACTCGACTGGACCGACACCGGCCTGAAGCTCGCACAGGAAACCAACTATCCGGAGGAGGAGACCTCGACGATTTCCATTACGGCCGCGCCGAAGAGCGCCGTCACCTTCCGCATCCGCATCCCCGCGTGGAGCAAAGGTGCGAAGATCGAGGTGAACGGCAAGGCTATAGATGGCGTCACCGCTGGCGAATACGCCACCGTGGCCGGCAGCTGGAAGGTCGGGGACAAGATCGTCGTCACCATCCCGCTGCAGCTGCGCACCGAGTCGACTGATGACCGCAAGGACATCCAGACGCTGTTCTACGGTCCCACGGTGCTCAACGCGCTCAACCCATCCACCAAGTTCATCCAACGCGGCTTCTACGAGCGCAACGGCTTGGATGGCACCATCAAACTGGGCGTACAGAAGAAGGAAGGCACGAAGAACTACTTCATCATTGACGGCGACGAGTTCGAGCCCGCCTACAACGGCGACAACACCCCGTACCACATGTACTTCCAGCGCAAGGACGAGTATGTGGGCTTCGCAGGCAAGCTCACCGATGTGCTGAACCCGAAGCGCCCGGCTGCACAGGACCGTAGCGAGAGCACGCTGATGGATGACATCTGGGCGGGCGCGCCGTTCAAGGACCGTGCCGCCTTCATCAAGAAGGTGCAGGAGGTCACGAAGACCTATCAAGACGAGGGGCTGCTTTCCAGTCGTGATCGTCAGGTGGTTCTGCTTGCCTCCGCTCGCGCCAAGATGAGCTGACGTTTTCCTGCGACCAAACCGTCTCCCGTAGTGCACGACACGGCGGGAGATGAGTGATACAAACCATAACGCCTAACAGAAAGAATATTATGACCATCGAAAGCACTACTTCGGCCGTGAAGGGCGGTGTGGCGAAACGATTCGCCGCACTGTTCGTAGCTGCGGCCACGCTGCTGGCTGGCGGTGTCTTCTCCGTATCGGCCGCGCCGAGTGCACTGGCGGACGACGCTGAAACGAATGTTGCGCTCAATGCAGAAAAAGGCAACGACAATGCACCAGACGTTCAGGTCAGCTATGTCACTGGCTGGAACAGCACTGCTGCCATCAATGACGATAGCTTGGACGGCAACGCCAGCTATGGCGGTTGGGGCACTTGGGGCAACACCAGTGCCAGCGAAACTGCCACTTACACATGGAATCGCGCCGTGACCACGTCCAAGTCTGTGGGCTACTACTGGACGAACGTCAAGACCGGTGATGGTGGCGTGCCGCTGCCCAAGGATGTCTCGATTGAGTATCTCAATGCTGATTCCGGCCAGTACGAGACCGTGCCGAACCTGAAGGTGGACAAGACATTCCCCGCCGACGACGAGCTCGACGCCACCAACCCGGTGTATGGTCCGTATACCTACACCTTCGACCAGGTCACCACCAAGTCCATGAAGCTTGTGGTGAACAAGAAGGCCAATGACAACAAGGGTATTACCGTCACTGAGTGGCAGGTGTTTGGTACCAGCGCTGCACTACCAGTGGATCCGGGCGACCCAGGTGCTTTCTTAGACGTGCAGCAAGTTGCCGTGCGCACCACGCCGGGCGTGGACCCGACCTCGAAGTTGCCTGCAGAAGTGTGGGCGACACCTCAAGATGGTCCCAGCATTAAGGTTCCAGTGACTTGGGAAACCGTTCCGGCCGACGCTTATGCTACAGCTGGTACTACCGCCGAAGTCAAGGGCACTACTGCTGCCGGTACCTATGACAACATCAAAGTTGCGGCCGGTCAGGCGACGGCCACTATTGGTGTCTACGACCAGCTCAACACCGAGGTGACCGACGCGGAGTACGTCTCCACCATCACCGCTCCCGGTGTCAAGCCGGTATTGCAGGATACCGTGGCGCTGACCTACGCTGACGGCTCGGTCGAGTCGGGTCACAAAGTGACTTGGGACAGTATCCCGGCCGCCGAGTATGCTGAAGCCGAACAGGTCGGCTTCGTGGAAGGCTCTATCGAGGGTGTCGGCAATATCAAGGCGGAAGGCACGTTCTTCGTCGTCGCGCCTTCCGACCCGAAAGCCCAGCCGATTGTTGCTATCGATTTCGACTCCGCGGCCCCCGGCTCCGGCTGGTACACCACTGCCCCGAAGTTCACCATCACCGCGCAGCGCGGCGTCTCCACCGTGCCGATAAAGACGATCGAGTACAAGATCGGCAAGGGCGAGTGGACCAGTGGCAAGGGCCCGATCAGCGTGACCGCGCAGGGTTCCGTGACCATTTCCGCCCGTGCCACCGATGAAAACGACAACAGCCGCGAGGTCTCCCAGACCATCAAGGTCGACACCAACGTGCCGGTGGTCACCGCTAAGCAGGAGAGCAAGAACGGCAACGATGTGGTCGTCTCTCTCACCGCTGATGACGGTGCCGCAGGCTCCGGCGTGACCCGTGTGCTGTACTCCACCGGCCCGTCCAGCAACCCGAAGTCCAACGAGAACACGATGTGGGGCACCTACACCGACGAGGACAAGGTGAAGGTGCAGCTCTCCGCTGACCACGACACTTACGTGCACTTCTATGCGCAGGATGCCGCCGGAAATGAGTCCGACTACGCCAACATCAATCTCGGCAAGGGCGAAGCCGTGACCCCGACCCCGACTCCGTCTGTGGATTCCGTTGCCGTCTCCGGTGATGGTGTCAAGGATGGCAAGCTGGCGCTGGTCGCTGGTGATACTGCCCAGTTGTCGGCCGAGGTGAAGGTGACCGGTGATGCGGCCAAGACCGTGGCCTGGAAGTCCTCCGACGCGAAGGTCGCTACTGTGGACAAGGATGGCAAGGTGACCGCCGTTGCCGAAGGTACGGCGACCATCACCGCCACCTCCACGGTTGACGAGAACAAGTCCGCGTCCGTCGAAGTCACGGTAACTAAGCCCGAGGCTCCGGTTCCGCCTGCCACCGATGAGGAGCGCAAGCCTCTTACCGACAAGATCGCCGCTGTTGAGAGTGAGAAGCTCAACCAGAACGACTACACGGCTGATTCGTGGAAGGCATATGCGGATGCACTTGCTGCCGCAAAGCAGGTAGTCAAGGATCCGGCCGCAACCGCACCGCAGGTGACCGCTGCGCTCAACAAACTCACTGCCGCACACGATGGTCTCGCCAAGAAGGATAGCGGCGAAAAGCCTGAACCGCAGAAGCCCGGTCAGCAGAAGCCTGGGCAAAACCAGAAGCCTGACCAGCAGCAGAAGAACGCTACTACCACTGCCCCCACGGGTAGTGCGGTGGCTGCCGTTGCTGCGGCCGTAGTTGTGCTCGGCGCGGCTGGCGCCGGTCTGGTTATCTGGCGCAAGCGCCGTGCCTGACGTGAGGCTATTGCCCCTAGGCTAATAACAACCCAATAATTGAATACAGGTCTTATACCTGAAGTTGATCTGCGTCGCACTGGCTTGAACCCGAATCGATGTTCGGGCTAAGCCTGTGCGGCGCATTTCGTTGCGGCTGTGTTGCTCATAATCCGGTATCGGAGTTATTCATTAGGTCGGTTTGACGTTTATTAGGTCGGTCCTTGGTCGGAGCGGCCCTTGAAACCCCGCCGTTCCAAGGGATGGCTTCAGCACCCTCCGACCTAATGAACGAAGAAATGGCCTAATGAATGCAATCGAGGTCGTAAAGAGCCGTTGGAGGTGACGTCTTCAGTGTCATCAAGGGATTCGCCGGTTGTGCAGTATTGTTATTGTTCTGCGGCGGCTCTTTACCGTCGGCCTTCTAGCCAATCGAGGGCGGAAGTGACGCGGATTCCTTGTGAGACATAACTATGTTCAACCCGACTGGTTACGTACTGTTGCTCACACGGTATACCGAGAACATTGCCAATTAAAGTGAGGTGCCGAGCGAATCGGTCATGATAGGTTTGTCCGGATTTGATTTCTATGAGCATACGGTTGTTAGGATCGGTGAAATCCAACAAATCCACCTCGACCTTGCTGGCATCGCGGTAGAAGAATAATTGTGGCTCCTGATTGGCGTTCAAATGCTGTTTCATGGTTTCCGCAATGATGAGGTTTTCAAATATATCGCCGAACTTGGGGTGCGCAACCAGTGCTTCGACCGTCCGAATGCCCAAGAGATGGCACAGCAAGCCAGTGTCATAAAAATAGAGTTTCGGCGTTTTGACCACCTGTTTGCGTGCGTTCGTGTAGAACGGTATGAGATGGAATGCGATGTAACTTGATTCCAGAATCGACATCCATGCCTTTACGGTTCGCGGACTTACACCAAGTTCATTGGCGATGTTGGTGTAGTTTATGAGTGCTCCGGAACTGAGTGCGCAAAGAGTCAAGAATCGGCGGAAGTCAGCCAAATTGCGTACATCAAGATATTCGGAAACATCACGTTCGATATAAGTGTCGATGTAGTTCGAGAAGAACAGATTGAGCGGCATTCTCGTGTCGTAAATGCGTGGATAACCGCCTTGCAGCATAAACGTATCCGGAGTAAGGGCCTGATCCGCCTTGCATGCTTCTTGGAATGAGAACGGCAATAACTTGACCAAACCGACTCGGCCTGCCAGTGATTGTTGAATACGCTTGAGTAGTAGGAAATTTTGAGAACCAGAGAGAACATATTGTCCTTGTTCGCTACGTTCGTCGGAAGCCACTTGAATCATGGAGAACAAATCAGGAGCATATTGAGCTTCATCCACTATGAGCTTGGAAGGACGCTGCCGAATGAATCCCACCGGGTCGTCCATGGCGGCTTTGCGTGTCTCAGGATTTTCCAGATTCACGTAGTCATAATCAGGGAACATGGCTTTTGCCAGCGTGGATTTGCCGCTTTGCCGAGGCCCGGTAATAGAGACCACGGGAAACCATTGCGCAAGTTGTTTGGCCTGTTTCCCGAGCGCGCGTGGAATCATCGATGCCTCTTTCCCATAATCCGACATTACTGATTATCATAATCTTACATTAGAGAAACCCATAATCCTACATTAGGAAAACCCATAATCTGACATTAGCAGTGCTCGTAGGTTTCCCAAACGCACAAACTATGGCCTAATACACAGAATTCCCACCACCCTCCCTCTGTTGCAACGGAAGGCTTTGCGTTAGGCTAGAGCGCGTGACTGAATCTGTGAATACTGAACTCCGCATTGCTGTAATCGGCGCTGGCCCGGCCGGCGTCTACTCATCCGATATCTTCCTGCGCCAGCTCAAGAAGCTGGGCGAAGAACTTGGCCTCGGCACCGAAGCGCGCATCGACCTGTTCGAGAAGCTGCCGGTGCCGTTCGGCCTGGTGCGTTACGGTGTGGCCCCGGACCACCCGTCCATCAAGTTCATCGCCTCCGCGCTTGAGAAGACGCTCGACAACCCGAACATCCACCTCTACTGCGACGTGGAATTCGGCAAGGACGTGACTCTTGACGACCTGTTGGCCCGTTACGACGCCGTGCTGTTCGCCACCGGCGCGGTCAAGGACAAGCCGCTGAACCTGCCCGGTGCCGACCTTGAAGGCGTGTACGGCGCCGCCAAGTTCGTCGAATGGTATGACGGCTACCCCACCGGTGCCCGCGAATGGCCGCTTACGGCCGAGAACGTCGCCGTAATCGGCGGCGGCAACGTGGCCATGGACGTGGCCCGCGAACTCATGCGCAACGCCGACGACCTCAAGGTCAAGACCGACATTCCGGACAACGTGTACGAGGGCATCGGCCAGAACAAGGCCAAGGTGCTCCACCTGTTCATCCGCCGTGGCGTGGCCCAGGCCAAGTTCAGCGTGCAGGAACTGCGCGAGATGGAGAAGCTGCCCGGCGTGCAGCTCATCATCAACGAGGACGACTTCGATCTGGACGACGAGACCATCGAGGTGGCCGGCAAGGACAAGCTCACCCGCCAGATGGTCGAGGAGCTGTTCGCCATCCGCGAGATGGCCGAAGACATGGAAGACGACGGCGACGTCGACTTCGAAGGCAACCCGGCCGACCGAAAGTACTACGTGCACTTCAACTCCGCCCCCACCGAGATTCTCGGCGAGGACGGCAAGGTCAAGGCCATCCGCGTGGAGCGCACCGAAACCGGTGCCGACGGCAAGATGCACCGCACCGGCGAGTTCACCGACTACCCGGTTGAGGCCGTCTACCACGCCATCGGTTACAAGCCCGCCGAAGCCCCCGGCATTGCCTACGACGAGCACGGCGCCCACCTGGCCAACGCCAACGGCGACGGCCGCATCACCACCGAGGCCGACGGCGGCGAAGTGCGCGACCGCCTGTACGCCACCGGTTGGGCCAAGCGCGGCCCGGTGGGCCTGATCGGCTCCACCAAGTCCGATGCGCTCGCCATCGTGACCAACATGCTCGAGGATCTGGCCAAGGCCGCTGAAGGTGGCCGTGTGGCAGCCGACCGCGACCCCGAATCCATCGACCGACTGCTGGCCGAGCGCGGCATTCGCCCGATCGACTTCGCCGGCTGGAAGAAGGTCGACGCCTTCGAGCGCGCCGAGGGTGCCAAGGAAGGCCGCGAGCACAAGAAGGTCATCGAGCCCGACCAGATGCGCGAGCTCGCCCACGCCTGACGGCCCGCCCACGCCCGTCCGGCATTTGTCCGGCATTTGTCCGGCATTCGTCCACCCGGCCGCGCCCCGTGCGGACGCGGCCGGGCTCGGGGCCGGACGGGCCGGGCGAATATGGGACATTGCGCGTGGCGCATATCCAGCAATCATTCAGCCTGCGATTTTAGTGTGTGCATTATGGATGCCAAAGTACGGGTGCACGGCCATTTCAACGGCCTGAAAACAACGCTGCTGTTTGCCCTGATGTGGGCCATCATCATGCTGATTTGGTGGGCCACGGGCGGCAGTCGGCAAACCCTGAGCATCTATATCGTCATCGGCCTGATTACCACGTTCGGCACCTACTGGTTCTCCGACAAACTCGCCATCGCCTCCATGGGCGCGCGGGAAGTCAGCGAGCAGGAAGCCCCGGAGATCTACCAGATTGTGCGTGAACTGAGCGCCAAGGCCGGCAAGCCGATGCCTCGCATCTACATCGCCCCCACCATGAGCCCGAACGCCTTCGCCACCGGGCGCAACGAACGGCACGCGGCCGTCTGCTGTACCCAAGGCATCCTGCAGATTCTCAACGCCCGTGAACTGCGTGGTGTGCTGGGCCACGAACTTATGCACGTGTACAACCACGACATCCTGACTTCCGCCATCGCCTCTGCCATGGCCACTGTCATCTCCTACCTTGGCTATTCGCTGATGTATTTCGGTGGCGGCTCGCGAGACGACCGCGATAGTTCCGGTGGCCTCGGCCTGATCGGCGCATTGCTGAGCGTGATTCTCGCGCCGATTGCCGCGTCTTTGATCCAGATGGCCATCTCCCGCACCCGCGAATACGACGCCGATGAAGACGGCAGCTTGCTCACCGGCGATCCCGAGGCCCTGGCTTCCGCGCTGAACAAGATTTCCTACGGCGCACAGACCGCGCCGATGCGCAAAACCGCCGGCACCCAGTCCGTCTCCGCAATGATGATCGCCAACCCGTTCTCCGCGGTCGGTTTCTCGCGCTTGTTCTCCACGCACCCGCCGACCGATGAGCGCATAGCGCGTCTCATGCAGATGGCCAACGAAATGAACGGCACGCCGATCGCTCCGCCCACCTACTCCACGCGCGTCGGCAGGTGACGTGCTAGGATAACTATTCGTGCCTCGTTTGGCTGAGCATGCTCGTCACGTGAGGTGCAGCAGCCGTAAGGCATGCGGACATAGTTCATCGGTAGAATGAAAGCTTCCCAAGCTTTAGAGGCGGGTTCGACTCCCGTTGTCCGCTCCATTGATTTTCAATGATTTTCATTATTTCCGGGAAAGTGTCGCGCACGATCGCAAAACTACGCGCTATTTGAGCGCTTTGCCCGCGGAACCCAGCTGCCGGCAAGCCTCGACCACGCGGGCGGACATGGAATCCTCAGCCTTACGGCCCCAAGAACGCGGATCGTAGAACTTCTTCTCGCCCACTTCGCCGTCGATCTTCAGCACCTTGTCGTAGTTCTCGAACACGTGGTCGGCGATTGGACGGGTGAAGGCGTACTGGGTATCGGTGTCGATGTTCATCTTGATCACGCCGTAGCTTACAGCTTCGGCGATTTCTTCCGGGCGTGAACCGGAGCCGCCGTGGAACACCAGCTCAAACGGCTTGCCGTTGGGGAAATCGACTATGCCGGCCGCGCTAGGCAACTCGCCTTCGGCCACCGCGCGCGCCACACGCGCCTGAATGTCGCCGAGTAGCGACGGACGCAGCTTGACCACGCCGGGCTTGTAGGCACCATGCACATTGCCGAATGTGAAAGCGGCCATGTACCGGCCACGTTCGCCCAAACCCAGTCGGCGGGCGACTTCGAGGCCATCTTCCGGAGTGGAATACAGCTTTTCATTGATTTCGGCGGAGTGACCGTCTTCCTCACCGCCGACCGCGCCGATTTCGATTTCGAGCACGGTGTGCGCCTTCTGCGACTTGTCGAGCAGTTCCTCGGCGATGTCCAGATTTTCCTTGAGCGGCACGGTGGAGCCATCCCACATATGCGACTGGAATGTAGGCTCCTGGCCTCGTGCCACCTGATCGGCCTCATGCGCGAGCAGAGGACGCGCCCACTCATCCAGATACTGCTTGGCGCAGTGATCGGTGTGCAGAGCGATGGTGATGTTCGGGTATTTCGCAGCCACTTCATGTGCGAAAGCCGCCAGCGCCAGCGAGCCGGTAACGCGATCATTGACCCCCCTGCCGGAGACGTAGGCCGCGCCTCCCACGGAAATCTGGATGATGCCGTCGGACTCGGCGTCTGCGAAGCCCTTCAACGCAGCATTCAGTGTCTGTGAGCTGGTTACGTTGATGGCTGGATAGGCGTAACCGCCTCGGCGGGCGGCCTCGAGCATTTCGGCATAGCGTTCCGGTGTTGCGATCGTCATGGCTTCATTATCGCGCGAGGCATGCCCTCTAGGCTCCGTTCTTCAACCTGTGCGCTGTGCGATTGGTCACAGCATCGCCTCGTACGAGTAGAAATTCGTCACCCATTCCGGGTTGTCGCACCTCCAGCCTCGCCCTGCGTGAGACGAAACTTCGCAGGGTAGAGGGTGTACGGTAGTCTGTTTCCGGCGGAATCGTGCGAATGCGGAGGTGCATCATGCCTGGAATTGTTCTTATTGGTGCTCAGTGGGGCGACGAGGGTAAAGGCAAGGCTACCGATTTGATCGGCACCAAGGTCGATTACGTCGCGCGCTTCAACGGCGGCAACAACGCGGGCCATAGCGTGGTGGTCGGCGATGAGTCGTACGCCCTGCACCTGCTGCCTTCCGGTATTATCAACCCGAACCTGACCCCGGTGATCGGCAACGGCGTGGTCGTGGACCCGGAAGTGCTCTTCGAGGAGATTGACGGCCTGGAATCCCGCGGCATCGATTGCTCCCACCTCAAGGTGAGCGAGGCCGCACACATCATCGCGCCCTACCACCGCACACTCGACAAGGTGACCGAACGCTTCCTTGGCAAGCACAAGATCGGCACCACCGGCCGTGGCATCGGCCCGGCCTACGCGGACAAGATCAACCGTGTCGGCATCCGCGTGCATGACCTGTTCAACGCCGACCATCTGCACGACAAGGTGGAGGCCAGCCTGCACCAGAAGAACCAGATGCTGGTCAAGCTCTACAACCGTCGTCCGATCGACGTGGACCAGACCACCGAGGAGCTGCTGAAGCTCGGCGAACGCCTCAAGCCGTACGTGGCCAACACCGGCCTGATTCTCAACAAGGCGCTTGACGAAGGCAAGACCGTACTGTTTGAAGGCGCTCAGGCCACCATGCTTGACGTGGACCACGGCACCTACCCGTTCGTCACCTCTTCCAACCCGACCGCCGGCGGCGCCTGCACCGGCACCGGCGTGGGCCCCACCAAGATCACCCGCGTAATCGGCGTCTCCAAGGCCTACGTCACCCGCGTGGGCGAAGGCCCATTCCCCACCGAACTGCTGGACGAGTCCGGCGAATGGCTGCGTCAGCAGGGCCACGAGTTCGGCGTGACCACCGGCCGCCCGCGTCGCTGTGGTTGGTTCGATGCGGTCGTCAACCGTTACGCCTCCCAGGTCAACGGCCTGACCGACATCGTGCTCACCAAGCTCGACGTGCTCACCGGCCTGAAGGAGATTCCGATCTGCGTGGCCTACGACGTGGACGGCGAACGTCACGACGATATGCCGACCGATCAGGCCGCTTTCGCCGCCGCCAAGCCGATTTACGAGACCATGCCCGGTTGGGACGAAGACATCTCCGACTGCCACTCCTTCGACGAGCTGCCCGCCACCTGCCAGGCCTACGTCAAGCGTTTGGAAGAGCTGAGCGGCTGCCGTATCTCCGCGATCGGCACCGGTCCGCAGCGCGACCATGTCATCCAGATCAATTCGCTGGTCGACTGACCGTCTGCAACGAATTTCCCGGCTTGACTGGTAACGACGCGGCACATGATATCCGCCGGCTGATTCCGCGATTCGACCACTTGAAGTGGAAGATGGCGGCGGCCGGCATAGTCATTGGTCTGGTTTCAGGATTGCTGGTTGTCGTATACCGTCTCGGCATCGAATACGGCACGGATGCGTCCCGTTGGATATATGCGCGGATTCGCGAGACCCCGTGGCTGATTGCGCCGTGGGCGGTTGCCGCGGTGGCGGCCGCGCTGGCAATCGCGTGGATGGTCGGCAAGGAGCCGATGGCTGGTGGCAGCGGCATCCCGCAGACCAACGGCGTGGTGATATGCGGCTTGAAGATGCGTTGGCAGACGATTCTGCCAGTCCGTTTCGTCGGTGGACTGTTGGGCGCGTTGTTTGGTCTGTCGCTCGGCCGTGAGGGGCCGTCCATTCAGATTGGTGCGTCGGGCGCGCAGTGTGTATCCCACCGTTTGCGCGGCCGCCGCCGTGAGGACATGCAGGAGCATTATCTGGTCACCGCCGGTGCCGCGGCCGGCTTGTCCGCCGCGTTCAGCGCGCCGCTGTCCGGCATGATGTTCGCTTTGGAAGGGGTGCATCGGAGTTTTTCCCCTGCGATTCTGATGGGCGCCACCGCCGCATCGCTGACCGCCGATTTCGTCTCAAAATACTGTTTCGGTCTGCGTCCGGTTTTGGATTTCGGTGATATCGGTCAGCTGTCGTTGGAAGAGTATGTGTGGCTGATTCCGTTGGGATTGGTGGCCGGTTTGGTTGGTTCGCTGATGAACCGCTCGTTGCTTGGCTTCCAGACGCTGTACGGCAAACTGCCGGCATGGAGCCGCCCGGTGATTGCGATTGCGATCGCGTTGCCTGTCGGCATCTGGTTGCCCGATGTGCTCGGCGGCGGCTCGAATCTGATTGATACCGCCGAACATGCGCGCGTCGGCTTGGGAATGCTGTGTCTGCTGTTCGTGGCGAAGATGCTGTTCACATCTACGAGTTTCGGCTCAGGCGCGCCTGGCGGTATTTTCATGCCGATTCTTGCGGTCGGTTCGTTGGCCGGCGGCATCTGCGGTGAAGTGTTGCATCGATTCGGTGATCTGCCATCCGACGCAGTGGCGGTGTTTGCGGTGTGCGTGATGACGGGCACGCTCGCCGCGTCCGTGAAAACGCCGATCACGTCGATTCTGTTGGCTGTGGAGATGTCTGGAACGTTGACGCACATGCTGCCGGTCGCGGCCGTCGCTTTCATCGCGCTGTTGGTGTCCGATTTGCTGCGCACCAAACCGATTTATGGGGAGTTGCTGGAGCGGTACGTGCGCGCGCAAGGCATGCAGATGGCGATCGCAAGCCATGTGGGCAGCGGCATTATGGAACTGCCATTGGAAATGGGAGCGATTGCGGACGGCAAGCGGGTGCGTGACGTGCGTTGGCCGTCTGGGTGCCTGATCATCGGTCTGCGTCGCGGCGAAAGCGAGATCGTGCCGCGCGGCGATACACGGCTGCGTGCCGGCGACTATCTGGTGGTGCTGTTCAGTGGCGAGGAGGAGCGCGAGGTGCGACCTGCGATGCGGCGGCTGTGTGATGCCCGGCTTGACTGAGCCTGGCTGAATTCGGCTGGACTCTGGATGTACGAATCTGCGGAATCGGACATCCAGGGTGCATACGTTGGCGCTCCGTGTAAACTCATATGCGTTAGGAAGGCGGCAACCGCGGCCCAGCTCGTTGTTGCACGGCCTATGGGCGGAACAACGCTGTCCGCGGAAGGCCAGTACAGGGGGAGCGCAATGGAATCGCAAGAACAATCGCCGGGAGACGTGGTGACTGCGGGTGAGGACTCACATCCCATCACGCAGGCAATCGACACTGTTGAGGTGATGCATGCTGGTGCAACCGCGCCCGCCGCTAACACCATGGATCCGCCTACGATTCCCCTGGCGCCGATGAAACGTATGCAGGCGCGGTTCAATCCGCTCGCCGACGGACTGATGTATGTTGTGGTGTTCGTCGGTGGATTTGTTGGAGTCGGCTGTCGGCATGCGTTGGATATGCTCCTGCCGTCGGTCAGCGGGACGCCATTCGTTGTGGGCACGTTTGTGTCGAATATGGTCGCCTGCTTCCTGTTCGCGATGCTGACCGAATTCATGGCGACCGCTTCGTGGCTGCGTCGCCGGGTGCGGCAGGTTGTCAGCCGTGGCGTTGGGCTCGGCTTGCTCGGCGGGCTTTCGACGATGTCCGGCGTGATGCTGGAAACGATGGAAGGTCTGCACGAGCGGCATATCGCCAGTGCGCTTGGCTATCTTGCGGGAAATTTTGCAGGCGGTTTGCTCACTGCCGCCGCCGGCGTGGTTCTGATGCAGGCACTGCTGTCACGGAGTACTCGAAAGCGGGTTCGGGGTGCGTTTTCAGCTGTTTCCGTGTCCGATTCTGCCGAATCGGACACGCAGGGCGTACGCCATGTGAAAGTGGCCGACGTGGCGCGTTCTGCCGCGCAGGCCGCAATGGAAGCCGCGCAGACGGCCCAGCAGATTGCACAGACGGGACAGGTTCCGCGAGTCGAAACACCAACCGTGCCGCCGACCGCCAGCCAGCCTATGCAGACAGGCCGCGTTCCGCAGATTCCTCCGCTGGTCGTTCCTCAGCTGACACAGTCATCGCAGCCGTTGTTGCGCGAGCCGGATACTTCAGACTTGGGGCAGCTGCCCGAGCCGATTCAGCAGTCGCAACCAATCCAGCAGCCCCAGCAGCAGTCGCAGCCAATCCAGCAGCCGGCCAACCCGCTTCCACCCAGCTTCGAGCCCAAACCGATCACTGCGGAGATTTCGCTTGTCGCCGACCCGACTACCGGGGAGGTGCGCTGATGATGTGGATGATCTGTCTGTTCGGCGGTCTGGGAGCCATGGCCCGTTACGTGCTCGACGTGTCAATTCAACGAGGCTGGAACCGCGAGAATCGAAGAACGAATCGCAACTTCCCGCTATCCACGCTCGTCATCAACGGCGTCGCCTCGCTATGCGCGGGCATCGCCATGATGTCCTACTATTCGCAATCGGTGGATATGGACACGGTCATGATGTTCGTTGTCGGATTTCTCGGTGGTTTCTCAACATTCTCCACGGCGCTCAACGAAGTGGTTTCATTGATTCGCCAGCGTCGTTTTACGCTGGCTCTGGGCTATGGAATAGCAACCGTCGCGGTGCCTCTCATTTGTGTGGCCGCCGGTTTCGGCATTGCGCTGCTTGCCAATCCGGCGTAATTTTCACGTTACACGGACGGTCGCTGAGTAACGTGAAAGAAATCTGAGCGCAACCGCCATCAAGGCCGCCAGTCCGGATGCAACGCTGGTGATTGCATTCGACCAGACCAAGCCGCTGCTGAAGGCCTTCGCCTCCGCGGGAGTCGACACTAAGAAGCTGTATTTCGTTGCCGGACTGTCGAACAGGTTCGAGAGAATGTAAATGAATGTAATATTTCGTGGTAAGCACGTGAGCATACAACGATAGAACAGTGATGACGGGGAAGGTGCGATCATGGTCGGCATGCGCGATGTGGCGAAGAAGGCCGGGGTGTCTCTGAGCACCGTCTCGCTGGTGGTGAACGGCAACGGGTACGTGTCTGATGACATGCGCGAACGTGTGCGCAAAGCCATGCAAGCCCTCAATTATGTGCCGAACGAGCTTGCCCGCAATCTGTATCATGATTGCACGAATCTGGTCGGCGTCATCGTGCCCACCATCCGCCACCCGTTCTTTGCGACGTTTACCGCACATCTGCAGCATGCGCTCGCCGCGCAAGGATTACGCACTATGCTGTGCTCTACCGCAGATGAGGCGGACGGCGAAATCCAGTATGTCGACATGTTGCGTCGGCACATGATGGACGGCATCGTCATGTGTGCGCACACTTCGCATCCCGGCGATTATTGGACGTCGATTCATCGCCCGATCGTCGCGTTCGACCGTGTGCTTGGAGACGGTATTTCGTCAATCGGATCCGACCACGAGCAGGGTGGGCGATTGATTGCGCAGATGCTGATCCGCAATGGTGCCAAACATGTGGTGATGATTGGCGGTCCGCGAGATCAATTCTTCGATTTGGCTGCGCGCGGAGAAGTCGAGGAAGGACCGTTCGATTTGGGAAAGACCACGTTCCCGACGGTGCGCTACTACCTCACGTTGGAACAGGAATTGACCTCCGCAGGCGTGAAATACGAGTATGTTGAAGCTGGCGAAGTGATGGATTTTGCCGGCTATCATCGTGCGGTCAGCAATGCGCTCGACAAGGTGACGACCGACGGCGTCGATGCCGTGGTCAGTTCCGATATTGGTGCATCGTTCTGCGTGCGCGAAGCGTTGGGCCGTGGAATTTCCATTCCTGACGAGCTGCAGATCGTTGCCTACGATGGTACGTATTTGACTGATTTGGCCGGCATGAAGCTGACCGCGGTCGCGCAGGATTTCTCGGCGATCGCACAGTCGGCGGCCGACCATATCGTGCAGGCGATTGCCAATGAGGAAGTGGCCGCGGCTAACGCTTCACGCAAGAACATCCCCAAGCCGTTCGAGCCGAACGTGCTTATTCCCATGACACTGGTGCCAGGCGATACCACGCGTTGATACTGTGCGTCTTCATGCGTGTGCCCGGTGTGGATCGCATCGATTTCAGCGGCGTCCACAACCGGCGAACGCCCGTCGATAGTCGTGCTCATCATCCGACTTGTGCACATGTGTCCGATTCTGCCGAATCGGACGTCTGAGTTCCGAAAAATGTGTTCTGTGTGTCCGATTCTGGAGAATCGGTCATGTGTGATGTGAATTGGGATGTTTGGATGTCCGTTTCTGCAGAATCATCTTTGCTCTGTACTCGTTGATTCGCAAATACGGCGCATGGCTCGTCATACCGGCCATGCTCGGCGGCGCGGCCTTCCTGGCGGACTCGGTGCTGACGCCGGCCGTGTCGATCTCGTCCGCCGTCGAAGGCCTGAAGACGCTGCCGGCGTTGGAGCATCTGTTCACCGAGAACAAGGATCTGACGATGATGATCACCGCGGTGATCATCGTGATCCTGTTCGCCGTGCAGTCGCGCGGCACCGAATCGATCGGCAAGGTCTTCGGCTCGGTGGTGATGGTCTGGTTCGCGTTCCTGGCGATCGTCGGCGTGGTAGCCATCGGCAACGACTGGTCCGTGCTCGCCGCACTCAACCCGTACTACGGCATCAAGTTCCTGTTCAGTCCGAATAACGCCACCGGTCTGGCGCTGATGGGCACCGTGTTCCTTTCGACCACCGGCGCCGAGGCGCTGTACTCGGATATGGGCCACGTGGGCCGCGGCAACATCTACTTCACCTGGCCGTTCATCAAGGTGGCGCTGGTGCTCAACTACTTCGGCCAGGGCGCGTGGATGCTGCGCAACCAGAACAACCCCGAACTGGCCGACGCCGAGGGGATCAACCCGTTCTTCCAGATGATGGATCCGAACGTGCGCTATGTGGCCGTCGTGCTGTCGGTCACCGCCGGCATCATCGCCTCCCAGGCGCTGATTACGGGCGCGTTCACCATGGTCTCCGAGGCCACCGGCCTCAACTGGATGCCGCATCTGCAGGTCCGTTACCCTGCCCGTACCCGCGGCCAGCTGTACATTCCGGTCGTCAACGTGGTGCTGTGCGTGGCCACGCTGGCCGTGCTGCTGCTGTTCCGCGATTCGGAACATATCTCGGCGGCCTACGGCTTGGCACTGACCATCACGATGATCACCACCACGATCCTGCTGGGCATCTACCTGTGGCACCGCAGCAACAAGTTCGGCACCGTTGTGTTCACCATCGTGTTCCTGGCGATCCAGGTCCTGTTCTTCGCCGCCTCGATGGCCAAGTTCCTGCACGGCGGCTGGTTCACGCTGCTGCTCACGCTGGCGATCCTCATGATCATGTACACGTGGAACGAGGGCACCAAGCTGGAGCGCTCGCAGCGTCGGCACATGATGCCGAAGGACTTCCTCCCCGCGCTGGACAAGCTGCACGGCGATAGCCGCATCCACCGGTTCGCGGACAACATCGTCTACCTGACCAGCGATCCGGACCTGAAGCGTCTCGATACGGACATCTTCTTCTCGATCTTCGCCGACCACCCCAAGCGCGCCCGCGCATGGTGGGCGGTGGCCGTCGAGACCACCGACGAGCCGTTCACCCGTGAGTATTCGGTCGAGAGCTTCGGTACCGACTACCTGTTCCGTGTGCGCATCCGCCTCGGCTTCAAGGTCTCGCAGTCCATCCCGGCCTACCTGCATCAGATCATGCACGATCTGGAGAAGACCGGCGAGCTGCCGAACCAGCAGTCGATCTACCCGAAGCTTGACGCCGATCCCGGCATCGGCACCATCCGCTACGTGGTGATCCACAAGGCGCTGATGCCCGAGTCGAAGGTCTCCGGCCGTGGCGCCCTCTCGCTGCAGATCAAGTACGCGATCCGCCGCGTGGCCGGTTCCCCGGTCAAGTGGTTCGGCCTGGCGCCGTACAACCCGCTGGTCGAGGTGCAGCCACTGTTCGTGTCCACGCGCCGCCCGCCGCGCCTGACCCGCGTGGCCAGCCAGGCGCCCAAGCGCGAGGGCTGAGCCGGCAGGCCGAACAGCCGGTGCGAGCCGGGTGGCCTAATGGCATGTCAGGGGGCCGCGAACCGTCATCGTACGGTTCGCGGCCTTTGCATATGCGAATGATGCAGAGTGGGCGGTACTGCTTGTGAATGTAGCGGGTGGACGGGTGACGTGGTTGATGCCTTTTGCCGTATGTTCACGGTGGCTATGCGTCGGATGGGACTGTAATTCGACTTCTTGGGATCTTTTTTGCTGCAGTGGTGCGCCAAAAGGTCTCAGCCGTCTCTGCGACACGCCTTCCGGCAGTCAGTACAAGGTTGTACTACACTGGTGGCTGTCACACGGATGTCCCCGGCCGCCCGCGCCTCCGCGGTACATCGTTGTATGGATACGTGTCACGTATGCAGAGTGCATGCAGATATGTAGAAAGGAATCCCATGCCCCAGCAGGACCATCTGACCGCACGTCTCGTCGTCGATGACGATTTTGAGGTCGCTCCGGTCAACAATCGTCTGTTCGGTTCGTTCGTCGAGCACCTTGGCCGTTGCGTGTACACCGGCATCTACGAGCCCGACCACCCGACCGCCGACGAGCACGGCTTCCGCAAGGACGTCATCGACCTGGTCAAGGAACTCGGCGCCACCACCATCCGCTACCCGGGCGGCAACTTCGTGTCCGGCTACCGCTGGGAGGACGGCATCGGCCCCAAGCAGGAACGTCCCCGTCGACTCGATCTGGCCTGGCATTCCACCGAAACCAACGAATTCGGCCTGCACGAGATGGCCGAATGGCTTGAGGCCACCGGCGGCAACGAGCTGATGGAGGCCGTCAACCTGGGCACGCGCGGCCTGCAGGAGGCCCTGGACCTGCTGGAGTACGCGAACGTGCCCGGCGGCACCGAGCTGTCGGAACGTCGCCGCGCCAACGGCGCCGACAAGCCGTTCGATATCCGCATGTGGTGCCTGGGCAACGAGATGGACGGCCCGTGGCAGCTCGGCCACAAGTCCGCCGAGGACTACGGCATGCTCGCCGCCTCCGTGGCCGCCGGCATGCGCCAGATCGATCCGGACGTGGAACTGGTGGTGTGCGGCTCCTCCGCCCATGGCATGCCGACCTTCGGCAAGTGGGAGCAGACCGTTCTTGAGAAGACCTACGAGAACGTGAACTTCGTCTCCTGCCACGCCTACTACCAGCCGTTCTTCAAGGAGGACGGCACGCGCGACATGGCCAGCTTCCTGGCCTCCGGCGTGGATATGGACGGCTTCATCAAGGACGTGGCCGCCACCATCGACGCCACCAAGGCCCATCTGAAGAGCGCGCACGACGTGTACATCTCGTTCGATGAATGGAATGTCTGGTACCAGGGTGAGGAGCCGAGCAAGACCCCCGAGGGCATCGGCAACTGGCCGGTGGCCCCGCGTCTGCTGGAGGACATCTACACCGCCGCCGACGCCGTGGTGTTCGGCGATCTGATGATCACGCTGCTCAAGAACGCCGACCGCGTGCGCGCCGCCAGCCTGGCGCAGCTGGTCAATGTCATCGCCCCGATCATGACGGAGCCGGGCGGCCCGGCCTGGCGCCAGACCACGTTCCACCCGTTCTCCGTGACCGCGCGCCTGGCCAAGGGCGGCACCGTGCTGGAGCCGAAGCTGTCCGCCGGCACCGTGGATACGCCGCGCTATGGCGAGGTCGACGGCGTGAACGCCGTGGCCGTGCGCTGCGCCGACGGCTCGCTCGCCGTGTTTGCGGTGAACCGTTCGCTCGAGGCGACCGCCGAGTTCGAGATCAGGCTGCAGGACGGCGCGCAGCCGGCATCCGTCGAGGCGCAGACGCTGCACGACGACGATCTGTTCGCCGCGAATACGCTCTACGACCAGAACCGTGTGACCCCGCACGCCAACGGGTCGGCCATGTACGATGCCGAGTCCGGCGTGGTCCGCGTCTCCCTGCCGCCGGTGAGTTGGACCGCCCTGCACATCAAGTGACGCGATGGGCCGCGCGGTCCGTTCCGGAGAAGGACGGATCGCACGGCCCTTGCTTCCCGGGCCGGGCGGAAGGGACCGGACCGGCCGGGGAAAACGCGTTATGCTGGAATCAGACGGGCGTTCCGCCTGAACCGTGCGGAACATGCCCGATGGTGCGACGAGAGGGGTGCTGTGGCGAAACGGGTGACCATCACCGACGTGGCGCGCGAGACGGGCGTCTCCATCAAAACGGTGTCGAATGTGCTGAACAACACCGGCAGTATGCGCCCGGAGACGCGCCAGCGTGTCCAGGATGCCATCGAACGCCTCGGATACCGCGTTAACGTGTCCGCCCGCGCCATGAAAACCGGCGGCACGAAGCTCATCGGACTGGCCATCACCGATTTCTGCCAGCCGTTCATGCCCTATCTCGCCGACAGCATCGTGGCGGCGGCACGTTCCCGCGGGTACGCGGTGATCACCGATACCTACAACAGCGCCGGCGGCTTGGCGCAGGCGATCCCGGAGACGAAGAAGCTGGCCGCGGACGGCTGGATTTTCTTCATGGGCTCGCCGATCACGGATCGCACGATACTGCACCAGCCGTATCCGTTGGTGATTGTGGGCGATTACGATACGCAGGGACTGGCCGATTGGGTCACGATGCCGAACGTGGAGGCCGTACGCACCGCGGTGGGGGCGCTGCTGGATTCGGGATGCCGTAGGATCGCGTTGATCGGCGGCACCGCGGAGAACGCATGCCCGGATGCCGACCGCGAGTCGCGGCCCGAAACCACCAGCACGATGCGTACCCGCGGCTATGTGTTGGCCCATGAGGAGCGTGGCCTGCAGGTCGATTGGCGGCTGGTCCGTAACGCGGATTGGGTGCAGTCCGGCGGCCGCGATGCGGTGGCGGGGCTGTTGGACGATCCGGATGCGCCGCGTCCGGATGCGGTCATGTGCCTGAACGACGCGCTCGCCATCGGGGTGATTCATGAGCTGCAGCGGCGCGGCGTGCGCGTGCCGCAGGATATGCAGGTCATTGGGTTCGACAACGTGCCGGATGCCGAGTACTGCATGCCCGGATTGACGACGATCGACCCGCATGTGGATGATTACGCGCGACATGCCGTGGATATGCTGATCGCGCGCATCGAGGGGTCGGCGGATCCGTTCCGCACGTATGTGACCTCCTACGATCTGGTGCGTCGTGCCTCGACGTGTTGACGGCCCGGCGTTCGCCTGGACATGGGTCTGTGACGGGCTGCTGTCGCCTCTCCCGTGGCGTATTCCGGGAGAGGCGACATGCGGGCTAGGATCGGAGCAGCACCTCCGTCAGCGCTTGACGGACGGCGCTCGGCATATGCGAATCGGAGCAATCTTCCATGTCCGGCCCGCTGACGTGCTCGAGTGAATCCATCGTGGCCAATGCGTCGATGCCGTTCTCCGCTATGGCGGCATAAGCCTGTTCCTTGGTCAGATATCGCATTTCGGCATGCCGAAGGATGTCGAAGACGTCTTCCATGCGGGGATCGGCGGCCATCGTCGTGTCGCCGATGGTGACACGTATCTCGCTGCGGGTGGATACGTCGGCGACCGTTACCTGCAATGTGAGGGTTTCGGCATCATACCGGCGATCCGAATCGACGGATGCGCCGTCGGCCTGTACGGATATGTCGCTGTCGGTAATGCCTCGGAACAGGAAATCCCATGTTCTCCGGGCCGGCAGAGCGTGAACGTCTCCCTGGGCTGGCGATACCGTGAGTGCGGATGTGGCGCCGTCCTTGCGCCATCGATAGGTGATCGCGGTGGTCGCCGGGGTGATCTGCCGAGAGTAATGTCCCGAATCCTCCATCAGCGTGAAGTCGCCGTCCGCTCCGGGGAAGACGATGATCTCCAGATGCTGCGGGTTGTCGACGGAGTTGATGGAATCCCCCTCGGACAGGGGCTGCATCGGCACGATGCCGCCGGCCTTCGCGAACACGGGAATTCCGTCGAGCGGACGCCAGACGGTCATGCGCCGTCCGTTGGGCGAAGACGCGCTATACCGGCGCCCGGTGAAGAAGTCGAACCAGTCGCCCTGCGGCAGCCATACGTCGGCCTTGCCCCGTCGGGAGGATTTATCCATCGGTTCCGTGATGGGCGCGGCCAGCAGTTCGGTGCCGAACATGTATTCGTTGGGAACGTGGTATGCGGCGTCGATGTCGGGCGATCCCCAATACATGGGCTCCACCAGGGGAAGGCCTGTCCGGGATGCGCGCCAGTTCATGGTGTGGAGGTACGGAATCATGCGATGGCGCAGGCGGAGCGCATCGTCCATGATCGCACGGATCTCCGGGCGGAAGTTCCATGGTTCCTTGCCGGAGAACGGCGAGCAGCTGGAATGCAGGCGGTTGATCGGGCTGAACACGCCCAGCTGGTACCAGCGGGCTTCCAGCTCCTCGTCGCGGTAGCCGAACATGTGGCCGCCGATGTCATGGCTCCACCAGCCGTAACCGATGTTCGACGCGGTGGCCGTGAAATACGGCTGGAATCTCAACGACTCCCAGGTCACGATCGTGTCGCCGGAGAAGCCGACCGGATACCGCTGCGAGCCGGGGCCGGCGAACCGGGAGAGGATCAGCGGCCAGCGGCCGTCGCGCGCGGAATCGCAGTAGTGCATGTGGTTGAGCACCCACAGCGGGTCCAGGCCGGGCTGGCGGGTCACGCCGCCCTGCTGCCAGTCGATCCACCAGAAGTCGATGCCGTCGGCCTCCAGGTCGTGGTGCATGTCGAAGTAGGCCCTGACGAAGCGCGGGTCGGTCAGGTCGAACTCGACCGGCTCGCCGCTGTCCGGGGGAATCCCCATCGTTTTCGCCGCTGAAGGATAGCAGTCCTCGAACGCGCGGATGCCGTCGCGCGGATGCACGTTCAGGGAGACGTGGCAGCCGCGCTCGTGCAGATCCCCCAGAAAACGTTGCGGATCGGGGATCAGCTTGCGGTTCCAGGTGTAGCCGGTCCAGCCGGAGCCGTACTTGGGGTCGACGTCGTCCACCAGATGCCAGTCCATGTCGATCACCGAGGTGGTGAACGGGATGCCCTCGGACTTGAACCGATCCATCAATGCTACATACTCTTCGCTTGTGTAGCGGTGGAAACGACTCCACCAGTTGCCCAAGGCGTATCGGGGGAGTAGCGGCGACCTTCCCGAAAGACGGCAGAAATCGGCCACCGCATCGGCATAACGGTGGCCGTGCCCGAAGAAGTACAGGTCAATCCCGGCGTTCTTCCGGGGCTTGATGTCACCATTGTCGGCGAATAGGCAGGTGTTCGAATCGTCGAGAACCGACCAGCCGTCGCGGGAGACCACGCCATCGTTCAGGGGAATGGCGCCGTCGGCCCAATCGAGCGTGCGGGCCGTGCCTTTCATGTTGCCCTCCTGCGCATCGCCGAAATGCCAGGTATTGGTTTTGGTGTCTTTCACGCCTTTGACCACGATGCTGAGTCCCTCCTTGCTGAAGGGCCGCATGTCGTAGGTCAGACGTAGCGCGGTCGTTTCCACGGTCAGCAGACCGTCGGCGATCGAGGTGGAATATTCCGGGGGTGTGCCGAAATCGCGGTTGACGGCCATGAGCGTCGCATCATCGTTGAACTCGCCGGTGTCTGACCATTCCAGTCGTAGCAGCGAATCGGAGAGGACTCCGATTCTCCAGCAGTTCCCTGAAATGACGCCTTTGCTGTTCGTGAAAGGTTGGGTATTCATACGGATGTACTCCTGTGTTTTCAGTGATTCTGTGCTAATAACATAGCATTTTTCAAAGAGAGTTTGCAACCGTGTGCAAAATATGCTATTTTCAAGACAAGAAGATTTTGGTCTTCGTTGCAATATGACGTTGCACATGGATTCAAGAATGAATCTTCTGCAGATATCGATCTCGGAGAGGAGATGCAGACAATGACCACTGTCGGAAAAGTGGTGCGCAGAGGGTGGGCGCTCTTCGCACTACCTACAGTGTTGTGTTTCGCGGTGTTCTTCGTCGTGCCGCTTGCCATGGGTATCTACCTGAGCTTTACCTCGTTCAGGACGGTGACCGATGCCAAGTGGGTGGGGCTGAAGAATTATGTGGATGCGCTTTCGGATCCCGAATTCGGAGCCGCGCTGTGGCGGTCGGTGCTGTTCACCATCGTGACGACCATCATCATCAATGTCATCTCGTTCCTGCTGGCCTATATGTTCACCAAGGCGATGCGCGGGGCGAATCTGTTCCGCTCGGTGTTCTTCATGCCGAACCTCATCGGCGGCATCGTGCTGGGCTATCTGGCAGCTGCTGTTGAACGGCGTCCTCGCGCTGTGGGACCGTTCCCTGACCACGTCGGCGGTCTATGGCTTCTGGGGCATGGTCATTCTGATGTGCTGGCAGCAGATTGGCTATATGATGGTCATCTACGTTGCAGGCTTCCAAAGCCTGCCGACTGATCTGATCGAGGCCGCGCAGGTCGATGGCGCATCGAACGGTCAGATTATGCGCAGGATCATCATCCCGCTGATGATGCCGTCGGTGACGGTGTGCAGCTTCCTGACGGTGGCCAACGGATTCAAGATGTTCGACCAGAACCTGGCCCTGACCAACGGCGCGCCGTCAAACGCATCCGAAATGCTCGCGTTCAACATCTACCGCACCATGTACGGCCGCACCGGATTCGAGGGCGTCGCGCAGGCGAAGGCCGTCATCTTCTTCATCATCGTGGCTGTGGTCGCATTCATCCAGAACCGCATTACGACCAGCAAGGAGGTCGAGGCATGACCGACAAACTCAGGCACGGGCCGCTGTGGACGACCATTTTCGCCATCATCTCGCTGATATGGATCTATCCGATCGCGCTGGTCTTCATCAACTCCTTCAAAAAGCGCGTCTACATCTCCAAGGACGTGTTCAGCCTGCCGACCGGCGACACATTCGTCGGGTTGGAGAATTACGAGCGCGGCATAGAAAAGACGGATATCCTTCCGAGCTTCGGATGGACGATCATACTTACGCTTGGGTCCGTGGCGCTGATCCTGCTGTGCTGCTCCATGTGCGCATGGTGGATCGTCAGGGTCAACAACTGGGTCGCCAAGCTTATGTATCTCGCGTTTATCGCAAGCGTGGTGGTGCCCTTCCAGATGGTCATGTTCCCCCTCAGCAAGCTCACCGACACATTGGACCTCAACACGCCGTGGGGCATGTGGCTGGTGTATCTGGGATTCGGCGCGGGATTGCCGGTGTTCATCTTCACCGGCGTGATTAAGTCGATTCCCTCGGAGATCGAGGAGGCGGCCATGATCGATGGCGCCGGCTCCATCCGCACGTTCTTCACCATCGTCCTGCCGATGATGCGTCCGGCTCTTATCTCCGTGGCGATCCTGGAGACGATGTGGGTGTGGAACGACTTCCTGATGGCCTATCTGTGCCTGGATCTTCAACGGTTCAAGACGCTGTCCATCGCCATCCAGTACCTGAAGGGCGGATACGGATCCGTGGACATGGGCGCGATGATGGGCGCTCTGGTACTGGCGCTGCTGCCCATCCTGGTGTTCTACCTGTGCGGACAGAAGTACATCATCAAGGGCGTCACCGCTGGGGCGGTCAAGGGCTGAGCCCCAATCATTTCAAGAACCAATCGGTTCATCAAGGAAAGGAAAGAACCATGAAAACCAAGAAAATGATGGCGATCGTCGCCGCGGCCGTCATGGCGATGGGCGCGATGGCGGGGTGCGGATCCTCGTCGGCGGCCGATCCGGACAAAGGCAAGGTCTACTTCGTGAACAACAAGAAGGAGATCGTCGACCAGTTGGAGGATCTCGCCGATCAGTACACCAAGGAGACGGGCGTGCAGGTCAAGGTGCTCACGGCCGCCGACGGCTACGACAATACGCTGGCCTCCGAGTTGGCCAAGACCGAAGCCCCGACGATGTGGAGCATCACCGGCTACCCCAATTTCATCAAGTGGAAGGACTACATGGAGCCGGTCCAGGACTCCGCCGCCTTCAAGCTGCTGACCGACGAGGGCAAGGCCAACTCGTATCAAACCGACGGCAACCACTACACGTTGCCGTACGCCGCGGAATGGTACGGCATCATCTATAACAAGAAGATCGTCAACGACTACGCCTCGAAGGACTATGCGGTCATCGACTCCGCCGACGATATCAAGGATTGGGATACGTTCAAGGCCGTGGTGGAGGACATGCAGGCCCATAAGGACGATCTCGGCATCGAAGGCGCCATGGCGACCCCCGGACTCGAATCTTCGGACCTGTACCGGTTCGCATCCCATATGACGCGTATTCCGCTGTTCTACGAATATAAGGACAACAACACCACGTTCATGCCTGAGATCAAGGGCACGTACGTGGACAACTACAAGGCCCTGTTCGACTTGGAGATGAACAACTGTCCGACCTCGCGCACGCTGTTGACCTCCAAGACGTATGAGGACGTGACCGCGGAGTTCTCGCTGGGAGAGGTGGCCTTCTACCCGAACGGCGTATGGGCCTACACGCAGGTCAAGGACAACGAGGTCGCCGATGAGGATCTGGGCATGCTGCCGTATTTCATGGGTATCCCCGGCGAGGAGAAGTACGGCCCCGCTGGCATCTACGACGCGTCCTGGGCCGTGAACAAGAACGCCAGCGAGAAGGACAAGCAGGCGACCTTCGACTTCATCGAGTGGCTGTTCAGCAGCGACGAAGGCAAGAAGGTCATGTCTCAGGATATGGGCTTCGCCGTGCCGAGCACCGCGTACGGAGATGAGGATCAGCCCGACAACCCGCTGACCGCCGCCGCCCGTAAGTACGAGACGAATGGCGTTCCGATGGTGAGGAGCTTCTCCACGCTTGACGCCTGGGGTGCAGACGTGCAGGACGCTCTTGTGGAGTACGCCAACCAAACCGGGAAGTGGGACGCCGTCGCCGACGCATACACCAATGGCTGGGCCAAGGAGTGGAAGACCTTCGAGGACACCAACGGTGTGCTGCCGGAGGCCACCACGTTGAATGGCGACGAGCAGTAAATCGTTCCTCCTCCCCATCCCCGAAGCGGGGCCGTATCCTCTCTACGGCCCCGCTTCCCCTATTCGGCGCCTATTCGTCGACGTCCCGCGGAGTCGCGGTGGTGGATCGGATGATCAGCTCGGCCGGATAGGTTCGGTACGGTTCGGAAATCGTCTTATGATTGATAAGATCGAGCAGTTTTTCCGCGACGTCGTGCCCCATCAATCGCGGCTGCTGGCGTATGGTGGTCAGTCCCAATTCCTGCGAGTAGGTTCCGTCATCGAAACCGGTGATCGAGATGTCGCCGGGAATCTTCAACCCGAATTCCCGTAAACGGCACATCAATGGTATGGCGATGCCGTCCTCTTGGCAGCAGATCGCGGTGGGCATGGGCTGCATATTGATCAATGTGTTGAAGGTCGACTGCAACGAATCGTCTCCGTCCGGAATAACCAGAACGTCGTCTTTGATATGGGCCTGCGCGCAGGCCTCCTTGAATCCCCTGATGCGCTGAGCCGCACTGAATGTCAGCAACGATTGCGGGTCCCTGCACACGTATGTGATGCGGCGATGCCTCAGGGACACCAGATGCCGGACGATAAGCCGCAGTCCATGCGCATCGTCGATGGCCGCCCATACCGACATGTTTTCGTTGGAGACGGTGTTGATGCCCGCAATGGGCACATTCATCGTTTTCAGGCGCGCGGCCTCTCTGGAATCCACGTTGAACGAGGGGACTATCACTGCGTCCGCATTGCGTCGCGCCGGCAGAACGTCAAAGAAATCCGCCCTGCTTTTTACATTGTTGATGGGGTAGATGGAGATATCATAGCCGGCGGGATGAAAGACCATGTCGAGCCCTTCGAAGATGTTGCCTCCGAACCATGTCGTGACCGGGGTGTTCAGCAGTAGCGCGATACGGAAGCTCTGCCCGGACTTGAGCGCCATCGATGATCTGGAAACGGAGAAATTGAGCTCGGAGGCGGCTTGCAACACTCTGTTTCGAGTTTTTTCGGAGACAAGCTCCGGCCGTGTGAAGGCGCGCGAAACCGTGGACGCGGAGACATTCGCACGAATCGCGACGTCGTGAACAGAAGGTGTGGAGGCCATAATGCTCAATTATAGAAGGTTGTGCCCGAATCGGACACATTGGAGTCGGACAGGCTAAGCTGCATAGAACACCGCATCTAATCGGTTCGACACGCGCATTTCACTGCGCGACTGGACATTGACGTCCCTTTCGAGGTAATATCGAACCGGTTCGATACATACGTGAGTATGCAAATACGTAAACAACAAACAGGCAGATGCGCACGCAAATTGCACCCGCGCCCATGAACCAAGGGAGGTCCCATGAAAAACAAAGTGCAGCTCATCGCTTACGCCGATCGTCTCGGCGATGGTACTCTTAGCTCGATGACCGACATCCTGCGCACCCGCTTCGACGGCGTGTATGACGGCGTGCATATCCTGCCGTTCTTCACTCCGTTCGATGGTGCGGATGCAGGCTTTGACCCGATCGACCACACCAAAGTCGACCCGCGTCTCGGCAGCTGGGACGACGTCGCTGAACTTTCCAAGACCCACGGCATCATGGTCGATGCCATCGTCAACCACATGAGCTGGGAATCCAAGCAGTTCCAAGACGTGCTTGAAAAAGGTGAGGAATCCGAGTATTACCCGATGTTTCTGACCATGAGCTCCGTCTTCCCGAACGGCGCCACCGAGGAGGACCTGGCCGGCATCTACCGTCCGCGTCCGGGCCTGCCGTTCACCCACTACAAGTTCGCCGGCAAGACGCGCTTGGTCTGGGTGAGCTTCACCCCGCAGCAGGTTGATATTGACACCGATTCCGACAAGGGTTGGGAATACCTCATGTCGATTTTCGACCAGATGGCCGCCTCTCACGTCAGCTACATCCGCCTCGACGCCGTCGGCTACGGCGCTAAGGAAGCTGGCACGAGCTGCTTCATGACTCCGAAGACGTTCAAGCTGATCTCCCGTCTGCGTGAGGAAGGCGTCAAGCGAGGCCTCGAAATTCTCATTGAGGTGCATAGCTACTACAAGAAGCAGGTTGAAATCGCCTCCAAGGTGGACCGCGTCTACGACTTCGCCCTGCCGCCGCTGCTCCTGCACTCGCTGTTCACCGGCCACGTCGAGCCCGTCGCCCACTGGACCGACATACGCCCGAACAACGCCGTCACCGTACTCGACACGCACGACGGCATCGGCGTGATCGACATCGGCTCCGATCAGCTCGACCGCAGCCTCAAGGGCCTCGTGCCCGACGAGGACGTCGATAATCTGGTCAACACCATCCACGCCAACACCCACGGCGAATCCCAGGCCGCCACCGGTGCCGCCGCCAGCAACCTCGACCTCTATCAGGTCAACTCCACGTACTACTCGGCCCTCGGCTGCAACGACCAGCACTACTTGGCCGCCCGCGCCGTGCAGTTCTTCCTGCCGGGCGTGCCGCAGGTCTACTACGTGGGCGCGCTCGCCGGCCGCAACGACATGGAACTGCTGCGCCGAACCAACAACGGCCGCGACATCAACCGCCACTACTACTCCACCGCCGAAATCGATGAAAACCTCGAACGCCCGGTGGTCAAGGCCCTGAACGCCCTGGCCAAGTTCCGCAACGAACTGCCTGCATTCGATGGCGAGTTCAGCTACGAGGTCGATGGCGACACGTCCATCACCTTCCGCTGGACCGCCGCCGACGGCACGTCCACGGCCGCCCTCACCTTCGAGCCCGGACGCGGCCTCGGCACAGACAACACCACCCCGGTTGCCAGCCTTGCCTGGAGCGATGCCGCCGGCGACCACGAAACCCGCGATCTGCTCGCCAACCCGCCGATTGCCGATATCGACTAACCGTTGGCCCATAAACGCCACTCCGCTGTGCGCGCTCCAAGTAGTGCGCCCGGCGTAAGCTGGGTTCATGGAGAGCAAACCGCCCGCAGTGCACTGAAGCCAGTGCGCCCGGGCGGTTTTGCGTATGCGGGGTTGAAGGTCATGCTCCTGCGGGCGCGGCCCAAGCATCCCGCCGGAATCGACGAGACGAGCAGCAGAACAGAGAAAGAGCAGCATCATGTTGGAACCGTATGTGCGTCCGGGTATTGATGATCGCCCGGATTTGGACAAGGTCCTAAGTCCCGAAGACAAAGCCGCCGTGGCCAGACTGGCCATCAAGAATCGCCGCCGCCCGCCCGAAGCCTCTGCGGACCAGCCTGAGGCCCAGGCTGTGCGATTGGCTTCCGCCGGTTCTTCGGCAGCCGCTGCTGCAGCCGCCAGTGTGGACACTCCCGCGCCGGATATGTCGTCCGCCTACCTCGACATGCGCGATCCCATGGTCGCCGTCAATGGCCAACGCCCTACCGCAGGTCAGGTCTCCCGACTCAACTGGGGTTTCTTCGCTGCTTCAATTCTGGTCGGCGCACCTTGGGTGGCGTTGAACACCATTGCCATGCCCAACGCGATTGCGCGTACATTCGGCTATGACACTGCTGTTGCCGGTCATATCGCCATCAATCCGGCCACTGGCCGCCCGTTGCCCGTCGCCACCGAATTGGCGATGCCCCTGGCCGTGTTGGTGATTGTCGGCGTAGTGGCCTCCATGTTTGCGATGCCGCTGATTTCAGTGTTGTCCGACCACACACGCACGCCATTGGGCCGTCGTACCCCGTGGATGGTTGGCGGAGGTCTGCTGTGCGCGCTGATCACGCTGATTCTGGGGCAGAATATCGGCATCATTGTGCTTTGTATTTTCTGGGTGTTCCTACAGTTCGCCTATGCGATGCTTTCCGTGCCGTTGACCAGCGCCATCAGCGAACGGGTGCCCGACAAGTTCCGCCCTCGCATCGAACGCTGGCATGGCATCGGTGTGATGCTCGGCCAAGCGCTTGGCGTGTGCATGGGTGCGCTTGGTGTGATGTTCAATTCGTTTGCGCCGTTTAGTTACACCGCCGTGCTATTTGCAGTGTCCGGTATTGCCACCGTATTGATTCTGCCCAAGGAGCCTTCTAGCGCTGAGCAGCCGAACCAGCTTTTTGACCGCAGTCAGGTACTTGACCAATTGCGCCCGCCGGCCCACGCTCCCGAGTTCTCCCGGGTGTTCGCCGCCCGTACGTGCATGATGGCCGGTGTTGGGCTGACCGGTGTGTTTCTGTGGTATCTCGTACGTTTCTGGGTTTATGGCAAGGCCGTGGTACTTACGTCCGCGCCGCTGACCATTCCGGCCGGATTCCTCATTGCCGGTATGGCTGTGGCCACATTGATCGGTGCCGCGCTCGCCTCCTGGGCCGCCGGGCCGATTTCCGAGCGAATCGAGGAAAAGAACATTCCCGTGGCCCGTGTGGTGGCCGGTGCCTGCCTGCTGTATGCCGCTGGTTTGGCGCTCGCATGGGGCCTTGGCGTCTGGTCCACCGGCACTGCCCGTGAAAACGGCATGCTGCTGTTTGCGTTGATTTCCGGATTCGCCTTTGGCGTCTATGATTCGCTCGGACTTGAACTGGTGATGGACTCTTTGCCCGACCCGCGCCGAGCCGGCCACGACCTCGGCATTTATGCGCTCGCCAACTCGGCCGGTCTGGCGCTCGCCGCCATCATCGGCGCGCTACTGGTGAACGCCTTCGAGCATAGCTTCGGCTATTACCTGCTCTTCCCGTCCGCCATCGTCATGGTGCTGCTGGCCGGAATCGTCACCCTCACCACCAAATCTGCCGAATAATAAACCGGTTCGAGTACACTGGTCAGCAGTGATCCAGTCCAGTACTCGCAGGGGAGCAAAACCATGGTCGGCATGCGCGACGTAGCCAAAGCGGCAGGGGTGTCCTTAAGCACCGTTTCGTTGGTGGTCAACAACACCGGCTACGTCTCGGCCGATATGCGTGCCAAAGTCGAGTCCGCGATGCGCCAGCTCAACTACATTCCCAACGAGCTGGCCCGCAACCTCTACCGAAACCGCACCAACACCATCGGCGTGATCATGCCGACCATCGCCCACCCGTTCTTCTCCACACTCACCGCGCATCTGCAGCGCGAGTTCGCCGCGCGCGACCTCAAAACCCTGCTCTGCTCCACCGCCGATACAGACAAGGGCGAGAGCGAGTACATCGACATGCTCCAGCGGCACATGATGGACGGCATCATCATGGCGGCCCACACCGAGCATCCGGCCGACTACTGGACCTCCATCCATCGGCCAATTGTCGCTTTCGACCGCACGCTCGGTGAGGGTGTGCCGGTCGTCCGGTCTGATCATGAACAGGGAGGCCGTCTGATTGCGCGCCAGCTCATCGATTCCGGAGCGCGCCACGTGGTGCTCGTCGGCGGCCCGCGCTCCCAGTTCGCTGCGGCCACCACGTTCCCCACGATTCGCTACCATCTCACCGTCGAGCGTCTGCTGGCCGATGCCGGCATTGCCTGCGATTACGTGGAAGCCGGCGCCGTGGCCGACATCGCCGCCCACGAAGCCACCGCATGCGCCATTTTCGAACAGTATCCTGATGTCGACGCCATCGTCGGCTCCGATGTGGTGGCATCCGTGGCATTGCAGGAAGCCTCACGACGGGGTATCGAGGTGCCTGCTGATCTGCAAGTCATCGCCTATGACGGCACTCTCATGGCCGAAACCGCCGGCAAACGCCTGACCGCGATTCGACAGGACTTCCCGGCCATCGCCGCCGCGCTCGCCGTCCGCATGGACTCACAGATCGCCGCCGACGGTGGCCCCGCCTCTCCGTCCAAGAACGATAGCGCTTCGGACGTTGACACCCAACCCACTCCCGAAGAAGTCATCCCCGTAGCCCTCATCCCCGGCGAAACCACCCGGTGACTCCTATCTTGGCTCCCCTCTCTGAGGCTGAGCTGTGAAGCAAACAGTCCAGTGGACTGTTTGTAGGCGAAGGCGAGCCGGGAGGCGAGCAGGCAGACTGCGGGCGGTAGCCCGTCTGTAATTGCGGCCGAGCTGGCGGCGTAGGCGACTGAGGGGAGCCGAGTCACGGCCGCCCACAGTCACCCATCTCACATGACTCCTACGTCACAATGTCCACAATGTGAACCCTTGCTGGATTGGCAAGACATACAAACCTATGTTTACATTCCAGTTCAGGTCGAACGGCCTGAGGAAATACCGAAAGGAGGCCACGCGATGACTGGATTCAATGCTTCTGCGTTTGTATCCGCACGAATTATTAGCCCGTCTTCGCTGGCGGACTAATTCGGCACTGATGCTTGAAGCCCCGTCAACGAAGGCAGGGCCAATCAAGCTGACACAATCGGCACGGCCCTGCATGATGCGGGGCTTTTTTTGTTGCGCTCACAAGGCTTACGGCAGAATCCCGCAGACGGAAACGGTAGCGGACAGTACACGGCAACAACACAGCGACAGAACAACAACCTCCCTGTGGGGCGAAATAATCGCCCGCCGATGAGAGTGAACGAGAGCAAAACAGGAGTAACAATGACTGCAGCAGTCGAAGAGACTGGCTTAGGGCAGGCGGCAGGTAAAGCCGCTACCTTGGTACGCGATTCGGTCAAGACCGTGATTGCCGCGTCGATGGTCGGTACCGCCATCGAATTCTATGACTTCTACGCCTACGGCACCGCCGCGGCAAACTACTTCCCGCACATCTTCTTCTCCGCGAAGGACAACCCCACCGTCGCACTGCTGATGAGCTTGCTGACCTTCGCCGTCGCCTTCATCGCCCGCCCGCTGGGCTCGCTGATCTTCGGCCACTTCGGCGATCGCATGGGCCGCAAGACCACGCTGGTCGTCAGCCTGATGACCATGGGTGTCGGCACCTTCCTGATTGGCTGCCTGCCCACCTACGATCAGGTCGGCGTTGGTGCAGTCGCCATCCTCTGCCTGCTGCGTTTCATCCAGGGCATCGGCCTGGGCGGCGAATGGTCCGGCGCGGCACTGGTCGCCACCGAGAACGCGCCTGAAGACAAGCGCGCACTGTACGGCTCCTTCCCGGAGCTCGGCGCCCCGATCGGCTTCTTCCTGTCCAACGGCACCTACTTCGTGCTCGAATCCTTCAACAATCAGGACGCGATGCTGGCTTGGGGCTGGCGTGTGCCGTTCCTGCTGTCCGCCATCCTGGTGATCGTCGGTCTCGTGGTCCGCGTTCACATGGAGGAGACCCCGATCTTCCGTATGGCTCAGGAGCAGAAGAAGGTTGTCAAGTCCCCGCTGACCGAGGTCTTCCGCAAGTCTTGGCGTCAGGTGCTGCAGGCCACCTTCCTTGTGGCTGTGACCTACACGCTGTTCTACACGCTCGCCACCTGGTCCCTCGCTTGGGGCACCAAGGAGCAGGGCGAAGGCGGCGGCAACCTTGGCTTCACCAACCAGGAATACCTGCTCATGCTCATGATCTCCATCTGCGTGTTCGCCCTGTTCATCGTGCTGTCCTGCCTGTACGCGGACAAGATCGGCCGCCGTCGCGTGCTGACCTTCTCCTCCTGCGCACTTGTGGTGTTCGCCGTACTCTTCCCGTTCCTGCTGGACGGTGGTCTGGTCGGCCAGAAGAACTTCTTCGCCAACATGGTGTTCCTGTGCGTCGGCTTTGCCCTGATGGGCATCGCCTTCGGCCCGATCGGCGCCTTCCTGCCTGAGCTGTTCGACGCCAACGTGCGTTACTCCGGCTCCGGCATCGGCTACAACCTGGCCGCCATCGTCGGCGCGGCTTTCGTGCCGACCATCGCCACTTGGCTGAGCTCCCACTGGGGCGTCCACTCCGTGGGCCTCTACCTTGCCGTGATGGCCGTGTGCTGCCTCGTCTCCGTGCTCACCTGCAAGGAGACTAAGGACGTTGACTTTACCAAGTGACGATGTTCACAACGTGAAAACCCCTAATTCCACTAAGTGAACCCCTACAGGGCTTTTCCGATGCGACGGGACTAAACCTGCATATCGGAAAAGCCCACAAGGAAAGCCACAACAGAATATCGCTCAGCGAAACCCCGCAGAACGCAAGAAAAATTCAACCCCATAAATAAACAAATAAATAAAAGGAGCGCCAAAAATGGCAGCAACTATCTGGTACGAGAAGGACGCCGATCTGTCCGTGTTCGATGGCAAGAAGGTGGCTATCCTGGGCTACGGTTCTCAGGGTCACGCCCACGCGCTGAACCTGCGTGACTCCGGTGTCGACGTGGTCGTCGGCCTGCGTCCTACCTCCAAGTCCGTGGAGTTCGCCAAGGAGCAGGGCCTTGAGGTCAAACCGGTTGGTGAGGCCGTCGCTGAGGCTGACGTTGTGATGATTCTTCTGCCTGACCAGTACCAGGCAGCCGTCTACAAGAAGGACGTTGAGCCGAACCTGAAGCCGGGCGCTGCCCTGGCCTTCGCCCACGGCTTCAACATCCACTACGGTTACATCAAGCCGTCTGAGGATCACCCGGTGTTCATGGTTGCCCCGAAGGGCCCGGGCCACATCGTTCGTCGTGAGTACGCCGCTGGCCGTGGTGTCCCGGTCGTCGTTGCTGTTGAGCAGGACCCGGACGGCAAGACCTGGCCGCTGTGCCTGGCTTACGCCAAGGCTCTGGGCGCTCTGCGTGCAGGCGCCATCAAGACCACCTTCACCGAGGAGACCGAGACCGATCTGTTCGGTGAGCAGGACGTCCTCATGGGCGGCATCAACCACCTGTGCGACCTCGGCTTCGACGTGCTGACCGAGGCTGGCTACCAGCCGGAAATCGCCTACTTCGAGGTGTTCCACGAGCTGAAGATGCTGGTCGACCTCGCTAACGAGGGTGGTCTGAACAAGGCTCGTTGGTCCTGCTCTGACACCGCTCAGTACGGCGACTACACCTCCACCGTCATCACCGAGGAGACCAAGAAGCGCATGCAGTATCAGCTCAAGCGCATTCAGGATGGCTCCTTCGCCAAGGAGTTCATGGATGACCAGGCTGCTGGCGCCCCGAAGTTCAAGAAGCTGCAGGAAGAGTACTCTCACCCGCACCTCGAGACCGTTGGCCCGAAGCTGCGCGCCATGTTCTCCTGGAACAACGCCGAGGCCAAGGACAAGGACGAGGCTGAGTCCTTCAACGGCAAGATCGCTCGTACCCAGGTTCAGTGATTGCCGCCCCTGAAGGGGATTTAAGCTAGCAAACCGCCGTTCCCGCCCATACGGGAGCGGCGGTTTTGTGTTGTTGCGCGCAGCGAATCATTCTCAATAACAACTATGCGCTGATTTCTTGCAGGCAAACGAACACCGAATATGCAAGGTCGTTGATATCTCAGCCTTTCCCCATATGTGGGATTGTGCGATTCTGTTCAAAAGGGTGCAGAGTTGTTATCGAGAATCGTTCTCTGCACACGGCTGTCCATACTCCAATAGTGACCTAGCTCACGTTGTGGACTCCAGCGGGGCTGCGACGGCGTTCTCGGTAGGATTGAACTCGGTTTGAAGGACACAATCCTCGCAAAACAGGACTTATCTGCACACCGTAGATACCCCCGGCGCCCAGCGGCGCCACAACCCACTACTGAAAAGGAGTGCCAATAATGGCAGCACAGATCTGGTATGAGAACGACGGTGATCTCTCTGTTCTCGAAGGCAAGAAGGTCGCAATCATCGGCTACGGCTCCCAGGGCCACGCCCACGCGCTGAACCTTCGCGATTCCGGTGTCGACGTGGTCGTCGGCCTGCGTCCGACCTCCAAGTCGGTCGACTTCGCCAAGGAGCAGGGCCTCGAGGTCAAGTCCGTGGCCGAGGCTTCCGCCGAGGCCGACGTGATCATGATTCTGGCCCCCGACCAGTACCAGCGCACCATCTGGGCCAACGACATCGAGCCCAACATCAAGCCGGGTGCTGCTGTTGCGTTCGCTCATGGCTTCAACATTCACTACGGCTACATCAAGCCGTCTGAGGATCACCCGGTGTTCATGGTTGCCCCGAAGGGCCCGGGCCACATCGTTCGTCGTGAGTACGCCGCTGGCCGTGGCGTGCCGGTCGTCGTGGCCGTCGAGCAGGATCCGCGTGGCGACGGCTGGGCTCTGACCCTGGCCTACGCCAAGGCCCTCGGTGCCCTGCGCGCCGGTGCCATCAAGACCACCTTCAAGGAAGAGACCGAGACCGATCTCTTCGGCGAGCAGAACGTGCTCATGGGTGGCGTGAACAAGCTCGTCGAGATGGGCTTCGAAGTCCTGACCGACGCCGGCTACCAGCCGGAAATCGCCTACTTCGAGGTCTGCCACGAGCTCAAGATGCTCGTCGACCTGATGAACGAGGGTGGTCTGAACAAGGCTCGTTGGTCCTGCTCTGACACCGCTCAGTACGGCGACTACGTCAACACCGTCATCAACGAGGACTGCCGCAAGCGCATGGAATACCACCTGCAGCGCATCCAGGACGGCTCCTTCGCCAAGGAGTTCATTGACGACCAGGATGCCGGCGCCCCGCACTTCAAGGAGCTGCAGGAGAAGTACTCCAACGAGCGCATCGAGACCGTCGGCCCGAAGCTGCGCGCCATGTTCTCCTGGAACAAGGATGGCGTCAAGGATGCCGACGAGGCCAATTCCTTCACCGGTAAGATCGCCCGCGCTCAGGTTCAGTGATTTTCGCTGATTAGCGCATACTAAAAGGCCGCCGCTCCGATTCATTCGGAACGGCGGCCTTTCGCTTATTCCAAGGGATTTACTTGATTACCCACGCAGAGGTGTCGGTGGGAAGTTGGCCGTCGGGAGTCAGCGGGCCGGAAGTGAGCACCACAGAGCCTTCGGGCAGTGAGACCAGGGCAGTGCCAAAGTTAGTAACCGAGGTGAACGTGCGTCCCTCAACCGCCGCACGGCGGTACGCCACCACGTCCGCTCCCATATCCACCTGCTCGGCCGTGGTGTCGCGCGTGGCGGTCAGCGACTCCTGACGAATCGCCAACGCCGCATGATACAACGTGTACATCGAATCCGGGTCGGCCTGCTCCACGTCCACCGCGTAATCCTTGAACCACAGCGGCTGCGGCAGGTGCGGGTCGGCGGCCGGCGTCACGCCATCGGCGCGAACCGCAGGGGAGAAGCCGAAGGAAGCGCCCGTGCCGAACTGGCCGGCGGCGCACAGCGGCACATGGTTCTCGCCGGTGCCATCGTCGGCCGGAGCCGGACGGCTGAAATCGGCCAGAGCGGGCTCGTCGGAAGCGGTCCAAGGCAGAGGCACGCGGCAACCGTCACGGCCCTTATCCATCGTGGCCTGAGCGGTGTGGAAAGCGGTCGGATCCTCCAGTCGATCCCACGGAATATCGGCCACCTCAAACAGACCCAGCTCCTCGCCCTGATAAATATAGGCGGCGCCGGGCAGACCAAGCTCCATCAGCGCGGCGGCACGGGCACGGCGGGTGCCGAGCTCGCGGTCTTCGGGATATGTGGTGCCGTTGCGCAGCAGCCAGTCGTGCGGCAGCTGGTGGTAGGGCGCGCCCTTGACCTGCGGCAGACCGTAGCGGGAGGGGCTGCGCGGCACGTCGTGATTGTTCATGACCCACGTGGTGGTGGAGCCGCCGGTTTCGGCCGCCGCCTTAAGACCCGCGGCGATGGCCTTGCGGAACTCGTCGGCATACCAGTTGGCCTGCGCGAAGTCGAAGTTGAAGGACTGGCCCAGCTCGTCCATCGAAGCGTACAGGTGCTGGTGCTCAGGCACCACCCACGCCTCGGCCACGGCAAAGCGCGGCGGGTTGTATTCGTTGAACACCTTGCGCCACTCGCGGTAGATGTCGTGCACCTCACGACGGTCGAACAGCGGGTGGCTGAAGTCATGATTCAGCACGCCGACCACGCTGTATTCGCGGCCGAGCTCTTCCAACGGCTTGGATTCGAGATCCTTGGCCAGGCCGTGCGCCACGTCGATGCGGAAGCCGTCGGTGCCGTGGTCGGACCAGAAACGTAGGGTCTTCTTGAACTCCTCGTGGATGTCCGGATTCTTCCAGTTGACGTCCGGCTGCGCCTTATCGAACAGGTGCAGATACCACTGGCCGTCGGCCACGCGCGCCCAGGCCGGGCCGCCGAAGAAGGATTGCCAGTCGTTGGGCGGCAGTTCGCCGTGCTCGCCGCGGCCGTCGCGGAAGATGTAGCGGTCGCGCGCCGGGGAGCCGGGCTCGGCGGCGAGGGCCTCTTGGAAGAACACGTGCTTGTCGGCGGTGTGGTTGGGCACGATGTCCACGATCACTTTGATGCCGGCCTCGTGCGCGGCCTCGGCCATCGCGTCGAAGTCGTCCATGGTGCCTAGGCGCGGGTCGACGTTGCGGTAGTCGATCACGTCGTAGCCGCCGTCCGCCAGATCCGAGGGGTAGAACGGGGAGAGCCAGATCGCGTCGACGCCGAGGTTCTTCAGGTAATCCATCTTCTCGGTGACGCCGGCGATGTCGCCGAGTCCGTCGCCGTTGACGTCCTTGAAGCTGCGCGGGTAGATCTGGTAGACGACGGCCTGCTTCCACCAGTCGTCATTGAGGTTGTTGGCGGTCATGCCGATTCCTTCCTGTTCCGGGTGCGTTGTGGTTGGGTTGTTCCGGTTGTGCTCGAACTGCTGTGTGAAGGCCCAACCGTTGTATTGATGATGACAACGATATCATGTGAATTACGCATGCAAAAGTCGATTTATCGGCGTTTTGCGGTGGTAACGTAGTCACGCCTGCGCGGACGCTGCTGTTGCGGCAGGCGGCGCGGTGGTTTCGCGCAGTATTAGCGGAGTGTCCGGCCGTACGAATGCCGGTTCGATTGACTTGCCCGCAATGGCATCCAATACCATGTGCCCGGCGGCCACGCCCATTGCGAACGGGTCCTGATGCAGTGTGGTCAGTCCCACGGCGGCGGACAGGGTGGAATCGTCGAAGCCGATGATGGAGATGTCCTGAGGTACCCGCCGCCCGTATTGACGCAGGCGATACAGCACGGGTGCGGCCATTTCATCATCCTCAAAACAGAAGGCGGTGATGCTGGGGGAGGCGTTCAGTACGGCGTTCAATGCCGCGTTGCTTTCGCCAAGACCGCGTTGAATGCTCAGGGGCGTTAGCTCGATCCCCGGATGGGCGGCAGCGGCATCAATGACGCCCTGCAAACGAGCCTCGGCACTGTAGCGCATGTTGGTTTCGGTCGGGGCGCTGCCGACGAACGCGATATGCCGGTGGCCGAGTGCAATCAGGTGCTCGATGGCCGAACGTGTGGCGGCGTAATCGTCAATGCTCACGCCTGCGTCGAACCCATCGGTGGAGGGAATGTTGATGCCGACAATCGGCACGTGCATATGCTTCAGTCGCTCCACTTCAGCCGGCTCAATGTCGAAGGAGCTGACAATCACCGCATCCGCATTGCGTCGCACGGGCAAATCCGCAAAGAAGTCATGGCGCTCGGCGGCGTTGCGCATGGGGTAGGGCACAGTGTCGTAGCCGGAGGGGCGCAGCGCCGAGTCAAGGCCGGCGAAGATGTTTGCATTGAACCAGGTGGTGATGGTCTCGCTGGCCAGCAGCGCAATGCGGAACGACTGGCCGGACTTCAGTGCGGCGGCCGAGCGAGAGACGGAGTAGTCGAGCTTTTCGGCCGCGGTCATCACTCGGTCTCGAGTCTCTGGAAGCACTAGATCCGGCTTGGCGAAGGTTCGGGACACCGTGGATACGGAAACGCCGGCCTCGCGGGCCACTGCCTGAATGCTTGCCTTGGTCATATGCCGTCGCTCCTTTACCGTCGCGAACAATCATTGTCATGACAACGATAACATGCCCATAACAAGTCGCCGTCTTCGGCTATCTCGATTACGAGGGGCTGATTTAGACCAATTTCCCATTGCCGGAATCGATCACCGCTTCTCTCGGCGCATCACGGCGGCTAGGGACTGCACGCGTGGCAGGTCGAAGACCTCGTCGGTATGTACCGCGTGGCCTGAGCTGTCCGCCAGCGGCACGCGCCAGTTCGAATACTCTCTGGAAGTGCCCGGCTGATTCTGGGAGCGGCATTCGCCCACGCCGTCCACCAGCGCTGCCTGCAGCAGCAGCGACGGCGTATCGGTGAGCATGGCGTGCATCGCTTCCACGATTTCCTGCACATGGCCTTCCACATCATCCGCCACGGTCTGCGAGATATAGCCGTTCTCCACCAGACGGTTCATCATGGCCGTGCGCTCGGCCATCGCCGAGGCGGCGAATGCCTCCACCGGCTCGCTCAGGAGATGCAGCTCCTCGCGCAGCTTGACGTGTGCGAAGTTCAGGTAGCCGGCGGTGGGTGGCAGATCGTGCGTGGTCACCGAGGCCAATGCCTGTTTGCGATAGTCCTTGGGTGCGCGGTACGGGTCGCCGGCGTTCGGCGAATCGTCCACGCGGTTGAACCATTCCACGTCAGTGCCGAGCACGCCGTGATCGGCCAGAATGCGGCGCACGTAATCCGGTACGGTGCCCAGATCCTCGCCAACCACCATGCCTCCGGCGCGCGTGGCCTCGATGGCCAGTACTCCCAACATCGCCTCGTGGTTGTACGTCACGTATGCGCCGTTGCGGGCACCGAGCCCCTGCGGAATCCACCACAGGCGGAACAAGCCCAGCACATGGTCGATGCGCACCGCGCCCGCGTGCTCGTACATCGAATGCACCATCTCGCGGTACACCTGGTAGCCGGTGGCCTCCAGGTAGCGCGGGTTGAACGGTGGCTGGCCCCAATCCTGGCCCTGCTGGTTATAGAAGTCCGGCGGGCAGCCGACCGTGACGCCACCTGAGGCGAAGCGTTCCGGATTGGCCCAGGCATCCGCGCCGAGCCCGTGCACGCCCACGGCCATGTCCTGCATCAGCCCCAGCGTCATGCCGTGGTCCAGCGCCTCCTGCTGCGCGGCGTTCACCTGCTCGGCAGCGATCCACTGCAGCCAGCGGTTGAACTCGAACAGGTCGTGGTGCTCCTCGACGAGCTGGCGCACGGCCGGGTCGTCGATGGTCTTCTCGAAGAACCAACGGTTCTCGCCCCACGGCGCGCCCCATACCTCGAAGCACAGGCACCATGTGGCGAAGGAATCGAGGTCCGGGCCGGCGGTGGTCTTGAAATGCTCGAATTCGAGCTCGCGCTTGTTGTTGCGGCCCGCTTCGAAGATCAGGCGCAGCGCCGGGCGCTTGGCCTCCCACGCCGCGTTGATGTCCATCGGGGTCGATTCGTCGTTGCGCGCGGCCACCGAATCATGCAGCGCATCCACCTGCGCGCGCACGTCGGCCGGCAGTGTGGCATATTCGGGGATATCCTGCGGCCGGATGTACGTCACGTTGAGGAATCGGCGCGATTCCGGTAGATACGGCGATGGCTCAAGCGGCGGAATCGGCGCGCCGGCGTGAATCGGATTGATGAGCATGAAGTCGGCCTTGGACTTCTCGGCGGCATCTGCCAAAAGACGCTTCAGATCGCCGTAATCGCCGATGCCCCACGATTCGCGGGACCGCACGGAATACATCTGCGTCATCCAGCCCCACCGCTGGTGCTCGGCGACCGCCTCCGGCACGGGAATGCGCGCGGGGGCGGCGATGATGGCCGCCTTGCCCTCGCGCCCGTCAACCGTGACGGTCAGCGTGTGGTAACCCATCGGCAGGTCGGGTGCGATGGTCAAGTCCGGCTTGCCGGAATTGAGGTTCGGCAGCAGGGCAAAGTGGCCAAACGCGGTGCCGTCCTCCAGTTCGATGGAGGCGGTGATGTCCGCGTCCGACGAGCAGTTCAGGGTGATGCCGGTCGGTTTGCCGGTGGTGGCGACGATGGTGGAGGGGAGCAAACGTTTGCTGTTTTCCACCTCAAGTTGGGTCATGGAGCGTACGATGGCCTCGTCGCTGGATGCGTCCACGTCGAGGGCCTTGAGTACGGCGACCAAGGCCGCGTCGCTGATTTCGGTGTAGGTGCCGAGCTGGTCGATGAATGAGGTGGCAAGTCCGCAGGCTTTGGCGAGCTTGATGAGCGGGCGGGCGAGTCGTTCCGTGCTTTCCGCGCGCTGCGGGGCACCGGAAGCGGCGTCGTTGGTGGTGTCTGCGATGGTGCCGGTGCTGGTTGCTGCGTCGTTGCCGTATGCGTCGGTCATGATGACTCCTTGCTTGCAAATCGGGTACTGCTAGTCGTTTGCATTGCTGTTCGAGGGCCGCTCTGCGTTGAGGTTCCGGCAACCTGACAGACCAATGTTCGAGCTGTTCTGCCTCTACCGTAACTCATATTGACAACGATTGCAATACATTCGGTGAGTTGGACGAGGCTAGAGGTGTTGGTGTTTGTCGTGATGGCCCGTTGACTATCCCCAGTCGACTTTGCCGACAGCCTCGCCGGCGGAGGTGAGGTCGAACGGGTTTAACCAAACACGACGAACGATTGCGGGGAGAGCGTCAGCTGCCCGCCGCTCACGGCCGGTTCACCAAGACTGAGCAGCACGTCGGCGTCGGAAGAGAGCTCGTCCGGCAGGTATTCCGTGAGGAATGAGGCGATTGAGGCACCTGAATCGGCGTTGAAATAACTGGAATCGCCTTCGTGCTCCATAGGCGTGTCGGTATTGCGCAGCAACAGGTTGTAGCCGTTCGGGTGGCCGTCCCGGCGCCAGTCGAGGTAGAGGTCCATGTCGAAGCCGGCCTGCATCGATTCGTTCGGATGGCCTGGACGCCATCGGCGGACCGACCTGGGTGGATTCCGATAAGGCGGCCGTATGGGTGACCAACTGGGACACCGAGCGCAACGGCTCCTCGCTCACCACCCGTGACGGCACCAGCTACCTGCTCGCCAACGCCTTCATGCTCGCCTACGATTACGGCCAGCCGCACATCTTCTCCGGCTACTACTACGCCGGCGTCGACGACGGCGCTCCCGGCGCCACCCGCACCTCCGTGCCGGACATGACCTGTCCGACCGACGGCATCGAAACCGCCGGCACCTGGCACTGCGCGCAACGCTGGACCGCCATCCGCGGCATGATCGGCTTCCGCAACGCCGTGGCCGGCACCTTCACCGCCACCGTGGCCAAGGGCTCGGCCGTCGCCCTATACGCCGGCGCGACGCCCGCAAACTGGGCCGGCACCCGGAAATACGATCCGTCCGATCCCGCCTGGTTCACCGGCGAAACACCGCATAAGGGCGATGACACCGCCGCCAAGTCCGCCGATTCCGCAGCGTCCGCCAAGTCAGGCGACGCCAAGTCCGGAAAGGCAACGTCCGATGCCATCCGCCGCGCCGCAACGCTCGCCGCCATCCTCCTGCCCGTCATCGTCGGCGTCACGTTCATGGCGATAGCTCGCAGGAACGGCAAAGCCCAGTCCGACAACAGCGGCCCGAATAACGACTGATTCGGCCCCGCTCAGCCGCGCACCCGCGGCGCGGCGGTGGAGTCGCGTACCAGCAGTTGCACGGGGAAGATCTCGTGCGGCTGGTCCAGGGTGCGCCCCTCGATAAGGTCCAGGGCCTTGCGCGCGGCGGCGACGGCCATGTCGTACGGCTTCTGGCGCACGGTGGTCAGCCCCACCTCGCCCGAGAACGTGCTGTTGTCGAATCCGGTGACGGACAGGTCGGTCGGAATCGCCATGCCGCATTGGCGCAGGCGGAAGAACAGCGGAATCGCCAGCGAATCCTGATGGAAGCACAGGGCAGTCGGGGCGTCGTCGCGCGCGAGCAGCGCGGTGAGGGCGGCGTCGACCGGATCGTCGCCGGCCTGCATGTCCATCGTCTGGCCGGTCACGCCGTCCAGTTCGCTGCACGCCTCCAGGAATCCGGTGACGCGGTTGTGCGAGCTGAAGCCCATCGTGGCATCGAACGTCTCGTACAAATACAACAGGTTGCGGTGGCCGAGCGTGGTCAGATGGCGCACGATCAGCCGGATGCCGGCCTTGTCGTCGATGCCCACGGAGGCGGTGAACCCCTGCGAGGCCGTGTTGATGCCGATGAGCGGGATCCGCGTGGTGTTGAGTCGCCTGATTTCGGCCGGGGTGATGGCGAACGCCGAGACGATGACCGCGTCCGCGTTGCCGCGCACCGGCAGTTCGTCGAAGAACTCCTCGCGCGCGCCCGCGTCGCCGATCGGTTGGATGACCAGATCGTAGCCGGCCGATCGCAGCACTTCGTTGAGGCCTTCGATGATGCGCGAGGTGAACCAGTCGAGCTTGCTGCTGCCCACCAGCAGTGCCACGCGGTGGGAGCGGCCCGATTTGAGGATGCCGGCCATGCGGGATACCGAGAAGTCGAGTTGTTGGGCGGCCTCCATCACCTTGGCGCGCGTTTTGGCGGAGACCATGTCAGGGCGGGAGAACGCGCGGGAGACCGTGGCGGTGGAGACGCCTGCTTGCCTGGCGACGTCCTCGATGCTGGCTTTCATGGCCCCTCCCGGTTTTTCAAAGTTGACGGTGTGACAAACTTCTCTTCATTGTAAATCATTGCAGTACGTTTTACGACAGTCATAGTGCAATGGGTTGCGATATTGCGACACGCCGAAAATATAGACCAATATGGTCTCAATAGCTTTGGAATGTAACAGGTTGCAAATGTAACGGTTTGCATGGCTGAGAAAGCCGGGTTGCCGAACTAGTTCGACACCCGTATGCTGAACCGTGTTCACTTAGAGCTTGCGAGGAAGTAAGGGAGATAATGAAGATCAAGAAATCTCTCGCCGCGCTGACTGCAACCGTGAGCATTATGGCACTTGCAACCGGTTGCAGTTCGAGCGGTTCGTCAGGCGTCGTCGACACCCAGGCCGACAAGGGCCTGGCCGTCATGGGCGACACCATCACCTACGACCCCAACCACTTGGTCAACGACGGCCAGCCCATCGAACTGGGCTACTGGTCCTGGGGCGACGAAAGCACTGACCCGGTGATCTCCATGCTCCACGAGTACGAGAAGATCCACCCGAACGTCACCTTCAAGATCTCGCAGGTGGCTTGGAGCGACTACTGGGTCAAGACCCCGCTCTCGCTCAAGGGCAACAAGAACGCCCCCGTGCTGTTCAACGTCCACAACTCCGAGGATGCCCTGCTCCGCCCGCACGCCGTCCGCCTCGACGGCGCCAGCGACTGGCGCATCTTCCACCAGGTGGTGCTGCCGATGAGCCGCAATTCCATCGCCGCGCTCGCCATCTTCACCTTCCTGTGGAACTGGGAGGACTACCTCTGGCCGTTCCTCATGATCACCGATGACGACAAGCAGCTGTTGTCGGTGGGCCTCAAGATGTTCTCCGGCCAGTACGGCACCGATTACGGCGGACTGTTCGCCGCCACCTCCGTGACCATCATCCCGGTGGTCATCGTCTACCTGGTGTTCCAGAAGCAGTTCATCGCCGGCATCGCCACCGGCTCTGGCAAGTAAACCCGGCCGGTTTCGGCCGAATCCGAACCGCGCCGCAGTCTCCCACCAGTCCCGGGGAGCCGCGGCCGCATCACTCGTATCATCGTGAATAACCGTACAGAAGGGGTAACCATGGCACAGTCACCACAACTCAAGCAGTCGTCTCCGACCTCGCCCGATCCGCAGGACTTCCGCCTCGACGCCACGCCGGCCATGCGCGCCGACAATGTGGTGTCCGGCGAGCACTGGCGCATCGGACTCATCACCGATTCGCTCGTGCGATTCGAATGGTCCGATTCCGGCGTATTCGAGAACCGCCCGACCCAGACCGTCCTGAACCGCGATTTCGGTAGCCCAGTCGAACGCCGCGTCACCGAGCGTGACGGCCGCGTCATCATCGACACCGCGGCCCTGACCATCGTCTACGACCAGCAGCCGTTCAGCAAGGAAGGCCTGAGCGTGGTCGTCAAAGGCGTGGCCGACACCCAGTTCAACACCTGGCATTACGGCGACGCCCAGCGCGGCAACCTCAAAGGCACCGCCCGCACGCTGGACGAGGCGGACGGCGCCATCGAGCTTGACAACGGCGTGATCTCGCGCGACGGCTGGGCCGTCATCGACGATTCCGCCGCCAACATCATCATCGAAACCGACACGGTGAACGGCAAGGCGAACCCGTTCGGCACCTGGGTATCCCCGCGCGCCACCGCCGAAACGGACTTGTACTTCTTCGGCTATGGCCACCGCTACATCGAGGCCGTACGCGACTTCTATCGCCTGACCGGCCCCACGCCGCTCCTGCCGCGCTTCGCCATGGGCAACTGGTGGAGCCGCTACTACCGGTACACGCAGGACGGCTATCTGGCCCTGATGGACCGCTTCAAGCGCGAGGGCATCCCGTTCACCACCTCCGTGATCGACATGGACTGGCATCGCGTGGACGACGTGGACCCGAAGTACGGTTCCGGCTGGACCGGCTACTCGTGGAACCGCGAACTGTTCCCCGACCCGCCGGCCTTCCTCGCCGACCTGCACCGGCGCGGCCTGCGCACCACACTGAACGTCCACCCGCGCGACGGCGTGCGCGCGTTCGAGGACGCCTACCCCGAAGTCGCCAAGCGCGTCGGCATCGACCCGGCCACCGAGGAGAACGTGGAATTCGACCTCACCAACCCGGACTTCGTGGACGCCTATTTCGACATGCACCACCGCATGGAGGCCGAAGGCGTCGACTTCTGGTGGCTGGACTGGCAGCAGGGCGGCGTGACCCGCGAGAAAGGTCTCGACCCGCTGTGGATGCTCAACCACATGCACTACCTCGACTCAGGGCGCGGCGGCAACTGGCCGCTCACCTTCTCCCGGTACGCCGGCCCCGGCTCCCACCGCTACCCGGTCGGCTTCTCCGGAGACACGATCGTGACCTGGGAATCGCTCGCCTTCCAGCCGCAGTTCACCGCCACCGCTTCCAACATCGGGTATGGCTGGTGGAGCCACGACATCGGCGGCCACATGTTCGGCTACCGCAACGAAGAGCTGGAGGCCCGCTGGTACCAGCTCGGCGCGTTCAGCCCGATCAACCGACTGCATTCGTCCAACTCGCCGTTCTCCGGCAAGGAGCCGTGGAACTTCAACCGTGACGTGAGCGCCGCGATGGTGGACGCGCTGCGTCTGCGCCACGCGATGATGCCGTACTTGTACACCATGAACTACCGTGCCGCCGAAGCCGGCCGTCCGCTGGTCGAGCCGATGTACTGGCAGAACCCGGATACGCCGGACGCCTACGAGGTGCCGGACGAGTTCCGCTTCGGCACCGAGCTCGTGGTCGCGCCGATCGTCTCCCCGGACGATGCCGCCGCCTGCCGCGGCCGCGCCGACGCCTGGCTGCCGCAGGGGGAGTGGTTCGACTTCTTCGACGGCCGCCGATACGTCTCATCCGACGCCGCCGGCCGCCGACTGGAGGTCTGGCGCTCGCTCGACCGCACGCCGGTGTTCGCCAAGGCCGGCGCGATCGTGCCGTTGCAGGACGTCGCGGAATCCGGCGAAGCGGTCAACTCTATCGCCAACCCGCAGGCCCTGCGCGTGCTGGTGTTCCCTGGTGCCGACGGCTCGTTCGTCATGCGCGAGGATCGCGGCACGTGGGGCGCCACCAGCGCCGACACCGCGATAGCGTTCACGTGGGGCGGGGCCGATGCGTCGCCCAGCGCCTTCACCGTCGCGCCGGTTACCGGCGATACGTCCGCCGTACCCGAGTTGCGCGACTGGACGGTCGTGTTCCGCGGCGTCGCGCCGGTTGACGCGGCCAGCGGCGTGCGTGCATGGTCCGGCGAGGCTCCGGTCGAGGCGACGGTGGCGTACGACGAGGCGACCATGAGCCTGACCGTGTCCGTCACCGGCATCAGCTCGGCTGCCAGTCTGCGCATCGAGATTCCCGGCGGTCTGCGCATCGCCGACAATCCGGTCGAATCGGACGCGATGGACCTACTGCTGCACGCCCAGATGCTCTACCGCACCAAGGAGCTCGCGCTGCAGGCGGTCCACAAGCTCGGCATCGGCGCGATCGGCGCCCTGCGCACCATGAACCGTGGTCCGCGCTACGCCAACGATTTCTGGATCACCGACATGCCCGATGCGGTGGCCGGCGCGCTCGAAGAAATTTTGCTGCGCAGCTGAGCCCGGTTGCAGTTTTCTGCAACATCCGGGTGCGCCCCGGTATGCGGCGATAAGTTCGGCATGGTTGCCGAAGAGCGTGGCATACCGGGTGCAGTGCGTGGGATGGCCTTCGCGATTGCACTCATCGTGCGGTCAGTGGAAAGGAACTTTTCATGCACAAGGTGAAACAGCACAAGGGCGTCGCGGTGGCCGCCGCGGTCTGCGCGGTCGCGATGGCGGCCTCGCTCGCGACCCACGCCGGCGCGGCCGGGGACCGGCGTTATTGACTGGCTGGCGTTATCGAGTGATTGGCGGTATCAATTAGCCGGCGTTATTGATGAGCCGGTGTTGTCGATTAGCCAGCGTTATCGACCGGCACTGAAGCATGCAGTACCCACTGCCCGCGTTTCTCCCGCACATCCCAATCCCCGTGCGCATGCAGCACACGCTCCCGATAGTACGCAAGCCCGGAATGCCGCCCCTCAAGCGTCGTGCCACCTTGACGTGGGCGGTCCGTCACATCAATGGTGACGTGGTCCTGAGCGGCGGAAACCAGCACCACGTAACGCTGCGTCGGATCGGCATACCTAGCGATATTGCCGAACAATTCCCGCAGAAAATCGGCGACAAACACTGTGTCTGAGTTATTCAGCGCATCGATGCCCCCAGCGACAATAACGTCGCCGACACACCCCATGCGCCGCAATCGCGCGCCGCCGCTGGCAAGTCTGATGGCAAGGCTGATGGCGCGCCCCAGTCACCCCTTGCAGTTTTCTGTATAAGTGGATTTTGGCTCCAAACGCACCACTCCGTCATCGCCGTCAGTCACTCCCACAAAAAACTTGAGCCAAACATACTCAACTTTTTGTGTTGAAATTGGGAATAGAACTTGCCAAATGGAAGTTGAGTGATGTAGGCTCAAGTTTGGAAGGTCCAAGAGACGACCAATCGGAACTTGGGCAAAGAACGTAAGAACAAACGAGTAATTAAGGAGCACACATTATGGCACGTGCAGTTGGTATCGATCTGGGAACCACGAATTCCTGCATCGCAACTCTTGAAGGTGGCGAGCCCACCGTTATCGTCAACGCTGAAGGCGCGCGCACCACGCCGTCTGTGGTGGCCTTCTCCAAGTCCGGCGAGATCCTCGTCGGCGAAGTGGCCAAGCGTCAGGCCGTGACCAACGTTGACCGCACTATTTCTTCCGTCAAGCGCCACATGGGCTCCGACTGGACCGTCGACATCGACGGCAAGAAGTGGACCCCGCAGGAGATTTCCGCGCAGATCCTGATGAAGCTGAAGAGGGATGCTGAGGCCTACCTCGGCGAGCCCGTCACCGACGCCGTCATCACCTGCCCGGCATACTTCAACGATGCCCAGCGTCAGGCCACCAAGGACGCCGGCAAGATCGCCGGCCTGAACGTCCTGCGTATCATCAACGAGCCGACCGCAGCCGCTCTGGCCTACGGTCTTGAGAAGGGCAAGGAAGACGAGCGCATCCTGGTCTTCGACCTCGGCGGCGGCACCTTCGATGTCTCCCTGCTGGAGATTGGCAAGGATGACGACGGCTTCTCCACCATTCAGGTTCAGGCCACCAACGGCGACAACCACCTCGGTGGTGACGACTGGGATCAGAAGATCATCGATTGGCTGGTTTCCGAAGTCAAGAACAAGTACGGCGTCGACCTGTCCAAGGACAAGATCGCGCTGCAGCGTCTGAAGGAAGCCGCTGAGCAGGCGAAGAAGGAGCTCTCCTCCTCCACCTCCACCAGCATCTCCATGCAGTACCTGGCCATGACCCCTGACGGCACCCCGGTGCACCTGGATGAGACTCTGACCCGTGCGCACTTCGAGGAAATGACCTCCGACCTGCTGGGTCGCTGCCGCACGCCGTTCAACAACGTGCTGCACGACGCCGGCATCTCCGTGAGCGACATCGACCACGTGGTGCTCGTCGGTGGTTCCACTCGTATGCCCGCCGTCAAGGAACTCGTCAAGGAGCTCACCGGTGGTAAGGAAGCGAACCAGTCCGTGAACCCGGATGAGGTTGTGGCTGTCGGTGCCGCCGTGCAGTCCGGCGTCATCAAGGGCGACCGTAAGGACGTCCTGCTTATCGACGTGACCCCGCTGTCCCTCGGTATCGAGACCAAGGGCGGCATCATGACCAAGCTCATCGATCGCAACACCGCCATCCCGACCAAGCGCTCCGAGGTCTTCTCCACCGCTGAAGACAACCAGCCGTCCGTGCTGATTCAGGTCTACCAGGGTGAGCGTGAGTTCGCTCGCGACAACAAGCCGCTGGGCACCTTCGAGCTGACCGGCATCGCTCCGGCTCCGCGTGGCGTCCCGCAGATCGAGGTCACCTTCGACATCGACGCCAACGGCATCGTGCACGTGTCCGCTAAGGACAAGGGCACCGGCAAGGAGCAGTCCATGACCATCACCGGTGGTTCCGGCCTGCCGAAGGACGAGATCGACCGCATGGTCAAGGAAGCCGAAGCTCATGAGGCTGAGGACAAGAAGCGCAAGGAAGACGCCGAGACCCGCAACCAGGCCGAGGCCTTCGCCTACTCCACCGAGAAGCTCGTCAACGACAACAAGGACAAGCTCTCCGACGACATCGTCAAGGAAGTCACCGACAAGGTCAACGCTCTGAAGGAAGCCCTGAAGGGTGACGACACCGAGAAGGTCAAGACCGCTCAGACCGAGCTGATGACCGCCGCCCAGAAGATCGGCCAGGTCCTCTACGCCCAGCAGGGTGCCGAGGGTGCTGCCGCTGGTGCTGACGGTGCCGGCGCTTCCGCTGGCTCCGCCTCCGGTTCCGACGACGACACCGTCGAGGCCGAGGTCGTGGACGACGATGACGACAAGGACAACAAGTGATGTCCGAGTTCAACAAGGACGACTACCTGAACGACCTGCCGGATCCCTCAGATGCTGAGGCTGCCGCTCAGGCCTCTTCAGGGGCTGACGCCTCCGCCGAGTCCGGCTCTGCGCAGGATTCGGCTGCCCAGGCTCCTTCCAATGAAGGAGCCGACGCGGCTCCTGCCGCAGCTGAGGGAGAGAAGACTGGCGAAGGCCAGTCCGATTCCGCAGACACCCTCACCCCGCTCGGCAAGGCCAAGAAGGAAGCCGCAGACTACCTCGAAGCCCTGCAACGCGAACGTGCGGAGTTCATCAACTACCGCAATCGCACGCAGAAGGAGCAGGAGCGCTTCCGCCAGCACGGCATCATCGACGTGCTGACCGCGCTGCTGCCCGCCCTCGACGATATCGACCGCATTCGCGAACACAGCGAGATGGACGACTCGTTCAAGGCCGTCGCCACCAAGATTGACAAGGCCTTCGAGAAGTTCGGCGTCGAGAAGTTCGGCGAAAAGGGCGAGGACTTCGACCCCACCAAGCATGACGCGATCCTGCACAAGCCGGACGCGGATGCCGAAAAGGAAACGGTTGACACCGTGGTCGAGGCCGGCTACCGCATCGGCGATCGCGTAATCCGCGCCGCCCGAGTAGTAGTAGCCTCCCCGCAAAACTGACATCCAGCTCGCTGCAATGAGTTGATATTTACCTTGGCTCCCCTCTCTGAGGGGAGCCAATCATAAAGACTTTTCTAGAAAGGAGACATGAATGGCTGAAAACGAATGGCTCAGCAAAGACTTCTACAAAGTCCTTGGTGTCTCCAAGGACGCTTCGGACGACGACATCAAGAAGGCGTACCGCAAGCTCGCCCGCAAATACCATCCTGACGTCAACAAGACCAAGGAAGCCGAGGAGAAGTTCAAGGACATCTCCGAAGCCTATGACGTGCTGAGCAAGAAGGAAGATCGCCAGAAGTACGACGCGATTCGTCAGTTCGGCATGGGCGGTGCCCGCTTCGCCGGCGGTTCCGGCACCGGCGGCTTCGATGCTTCCGGTTTCTCCGACATCTTTGGTTCCATGTTCGGCCAGGGTGCCGGCGGCAATGGCTCGCGCATCCGCTTCTCCACTTCGGGCGGCGGCCCCAACAACATCAACGACATCTTCTCGATGTTCGGCGGTGCTGCAGGTCAGGGCGGCCAGCCGTATGGCGGCTACGGCCAATCGCCGTACGGCAATGCCGGCGGCTATGGCTATGAGGAGGCCCCGCGCCCCGAAAACGGCGAGGACCGCAACTCCAAGATCAGCCTGACCCTGCGTCAGGCGGTCAAGGGCGCTACCGTGTCCCTGTCCGTGGACGGCAAGAAGTTCAAGGCCCACGTGCCTGCGGGCGTCAAGGACGGACAGAAAATCAAGCTGGCCGGCAAGGGCAAGCCAGGCATCAACGGCGGCAAGGCCGGTGACCTGTACCTGCACGTCACTGTCAAGCCCGATGCCACATTCTCGATGCGCGGCCATGATATCGTCATGGACCTGCCCGTAACTGTGGGCCAGGCCGTGGCCGGTGGCAAGGTCGAGGCCAAGGATATCGACGGCAATCCCGTCACCTTCAAGGTGCCGGCAGGCTCCAGCTCCGGCGCGGAAGTCAAGCTCGCGGGACTTGGCGTCCAGCGCAGCAACCAGCCGGGCGACCTGATCGGCCGTGTGCAGATCATGGTCCCCGCCAAGCCGGGTCTGGCCGTCAAGCACGCCGCCAAAGAATTCGACGAAAAAGCCGGCGACTATCTCAGCCTGTAATCAGGAGGTGAACAATGGCGCGGTTAGCCAACCAGATGAAGCAGTTATACGCGATGTGCGCAACCGCGCTCGTGATGGGCAGGGCCGATCTCGACGGAGCCGATGACGTCGGCTTCGACATCGAACTGCCCATCTTCACCGTCGGCCAGACCGCCGAGTTGGCCAACATTCACCCCCAGACTCTCCGTCAGTACGACCGCCTCGGTTTGGTTCGTCCGCAGCGCACCGATGGCGGCGCACGCCGCTACTGCCTGCGCGACATTGCCCGCCTGACCCGAGCTCAGCGCCTGAGCCAGGATGAGGGCATCAACCTTTCCGGTATCGCGCGCATTTTGGTCCTCGAAGAAGAGAATCGCCAACTACGCCGCGAAGTCAAACGCATGCAAACCGGCGACCAGGAGAGCGTTTTCGCCGCAGGCCGTGACGGCAATATCGTGGAGGTACAACGCTCCAACCGCGCCCGCCTCTGGCGCAACGCCATCCGCCGCGAAACCCGCGAACTGCCCGGCCGCGATACTGCCGCCGATATCGCTGCCGGCGCCACCGGCGACTCCAACTACACTCCCGCCGACTCCAAGTCCATGGTCCTGTGGGGTTGGTGAGTCTGGCCGCATTGCTTCGATTCCTTCTCCATTCGTAAAACTGTTTGTTATCTCACATCGGGCAGCTGCCGAAAAGCACGAATCTTCTTGACGGAGATGTCAAGGTTTGTTACGGTGACGTGCGAAAACCGATTCGTAAGGGGTGCTTTAGGCTGAGACGGTATGTGCCGAACCCTTCGAACCTGTGAGCTAACACTCGCGTAGGGAATGCGACGGTTGAACTCCTCTGTTCGGCTCGGCATCCCATATACGCGTTGAGAGAGAGGAAGCGTATGTCAATACGCAAGGAGCTGACCGCCCAGAACGTACTGCTGGGTTTCCAGCATGTGCTTGTTTCCAACGTCTGGCTTGATCCGGTGTTTGTGGCCGGAGCAATCGGCTTACCTATTGCCCTGTCGTCGAATATGATTAACGCCATCTTCATCGTCTCTGGTCTGGTTACTTTGGTTCAGGCCACTCGGCTGGTTCGCCTGCCGGTGGTGCAGGGGCCGTCAGCCGCGTTTGACGCGTTGATGATCGCGGCAGGTACGGCCGGCATGCTGGGGGCGGCGAGTTCGTCCATTCTCATCGCTTCGCTTGTGTTCCTGTTGCTGTGCCTGACCGGTGTGATAGAGCGGATGCGGTTCCTGTTCTCTCCGATGATTTCGGGCGTGGTCATCTTTATGGTCGGTGTCTCGCTGTCTGGATTCACGCTGAGCGAGTTTCTAGGCGGGGCTCCCGGCGACAAGACGTTCGCCGATCCGCACATCCTGGCCGTGTCGATTCTGACCACGGCGATTGTGCTTGTCCTGTCGTTGCTCGGCAAGGGCCTGCTCAAGTCGTTCTCATTCCTCATCGCGCTCGTCGTCGGCACCGTGGTCGCCGCAGCATTTGGCATGGTGGACTTCTCTCCTGTGGCATCCAAGGGATGGCTGGGCCTGCCGACCTTCCTGCCCTACGGTCCGTTCACATTTGACTGGAAGATCTTCATCCCGTTCTTCATTGCCTACATGGTTGCCGTCATGGAAGCTCTCGGCGTCTATCAGGCGGCTTCTGAGATTCAGGGCACGTCCCTCGAACGCAAGCAGGTGCGCTACGGTCTTGCCGGCGAGGCGGCCGGTTCAGCCATTTCCTCGCTGATTGGTGGATTCACCACCACCGCCTACCCGCAAAATGTCGGCCTGCTCAACCTGACCGGCGAAGGCAAGTTGCGCACGCGCACGCCTGTGATCATCGCCGCTGTGCTGTTGCTGATTCTGGGCTTCGTGCCAAAGGCGGGCGCGTTGCTGTCCGTCATTCCCTCGGCAGTCGTCGGAGGCATTTTCCTGCCGGCTGCGGCCAGCCTAATCGTGACCGGCCTGCGCGCCCTGCGCAAGGTCGCTGATGACGAGCGCCGTCAAACGGTCATCGGCATGTCTCTGTTGCTCGGCATCGCCCTGCCCAAGGCGCTCTCCGGCCTGACCGGCGGCGCAAGCGTGTTCCTTGGCAACAACATCATGGTCGGTGTATTCAGCGCCATCATTCTCAATGCGCTTTTCGTCGCTCTTCCGGATTTGGTGGCGAAACATCGTGCGCCGGCGTCCGTGGATGTTCCAGCAGCCGATCCGGCGGATGGGACTGGCGCTGCGGCGTACGATGAACGATAATGCTGGTTGATATTGGATATTGACAGGAGCGATGCAATGACTGATGTGATGGATGACGCGCGTCGTATCAAGCGCGGGATTCTGGATTTTATCCATACCTATGGCTGTGAGCAGGCCCCGGAAGAGGCGTTTGGTGCGTTGGCGCGCGACGTGTTCATCTATCAGTACACGTATGATCTGCCGTACCGTCGTTACTGCGCGGCTAAACGCGTCACCCCCGCAACGCTCAAGGATTGGCGGGAGATTCCGCCGATGCCGGTGGACGGGTTCAAGCACCTTGACCTTTCGACCATACCGACCGAGCAGTGCGAAGCCGTATTCATGACGAGCGGAACCACGCATGGCGGCAAGATGCGTGGGCGCAACTTCCATCCCGATCTTGAGGTGTGGGATGAATCAATGATTGTGCCGTTCCGTCATTTCATCATGCCGGATCGAGAGCGTATCCGCATCGCCGTGATTTCGCCGGCATGGGACATGAACCAGAACTCCTCCCTGTCGCGCTACCTTACCAAGGCCGTGGAGTGCTGCGGCAGCGAAGGCAGCGGTGTGTTCTTCGACGAGCATGGACTCAAGTTCGATGAAATCATCGCCTTCCTTAACCGTGCGGTGTCTGACGGTGAACCGGTGATGCTGATGGGTGTCTCGTCGTCCTATCTGTATCTGTTCGATTACCTGCATGAGCATGATCTGACGTTCGCGCTGGCCCCCGATAGCCGGTTGTTCGACACTGGCGGCTTCAAGAGCACTAAGCGCGACATCACCGAAGACCAGATGCTTGATGAGCTGGAACAGACACTGGGGGTGCCGCGCCACCACTGCGTCAACATGTATGGCATGACCGAGTTGAGCTCGCAGATCTATGACCAAAATATTCTGTCGTGGTATACGGATGGCACCAGCAACTATCTCAAGGCGAACCCCGCCTGGGTGCGTACGGTCTTCCTCGATCCGGAAACGCTGACTCCCGTCAAGGATGGTGAGACCGGTGTGATAGCCCATTACGATCTTGCCAATTGGAATTCATGCATCGGTATTCTGACCGAGGATCTCGGCCATCGGACCCCGGACGGATTCCTGCTGCAGGGCAGGGCGAAGGGAGCCGAGGCTCGTGGGTGCTCAATCGCGGTAGACGAGGTCATCAGTGCCAACCGTTGATGAATCCGTGAGTCAGGCCATTGATGTCTTCCACCTGCCCTCGGGAGTGGATGTTTCGGATTACGAAATCTATGAGGTCGCCACATCGGATGGGGTGAAGCGTTTGCGCTATCCGCGACTGGATGGCCCAAAGGTGACTTCCCTTGCCAAGCAGCTTGCCGATGTTCGCAACCGCACGCTTGCCGCGATGAGTGTCAACGATATTCTCGACATCGTGGCCGACGCGGCCCAACTATGGGCCGATCCGGATTTTGAGCTGCGGCGTCAGGCTGAACTGCTGATTCCCGCAATCACCGGATATGAGCCTGACATGGTGCGGATTGAGCTCAAACGGTATATGCGCCAGTTCAGGCGTCGTGAACTGCTCCGGTTCCTTGACTCCGAAATCGGTCAGCCGTCTATGCTCGACGAATTCCGGCCGAACAAGGCGGGGGGATACTCTAAATATGTGGGCCCAGCGCTCACCTATCAGGTGTTCTCCAGCAATGTGCCGGGGATTCCCGTGTGGAGCATGGCGATGACCCTGCTGGTCAAAGGCGCGATTCTTGGCAAATCTTCATTTTCCGAGCCGGTGATGCCTGCGTTCTTTGCTCGCAGCATTGCGATGGTCAATTCCGACCTCGCTGATGCCATTGCGGTGGTTCCATGGAAGGGCGGCTCGCAGCAGCTCGAGGATTCAGCCATCGATGCGGCCGATGCCGTGATTGTTTACGGTTCTTCGCAGACTACCAAATTGATTGCGGGCAAAGTCGCCGGGTCCAAGCCCTGTCTAGGTTACGGAGCAAAAGTCGGGTTGGCGTTCATTGGCCGAGAGGCTTTGCGTCCTGATACCTATGCCGATACCGTGCATCGTGTGGCTGTTGACATCGCCACATATGACCAGCAAAGCTGCCTGGCTCCGCAGACCGTGTTCGTGGAGACTGATGGAGCCCTCACCCCTCGTGAAGTGGCTCAGCTGCTCGGTGGCGAGCTTGAGAATCAGCAGCGCAAATATCCGCGCTCCGTATTGAGTGACGCCGAGAACGTGGCCATTCAGCGGGCGCGCACCGACGCTGAGATGAGAGCCTTGATGGGCGGGAAGGCCGCGGTGTTCGCCAGTGGCCATAGCACGGCATGGTCGGTGCTGTATCGAGAACTTGACGGTAGCGGTGCCGACGAGGATGTTGCTTCGCTGATGTCGCCGTTGAACCGCACCGTCAACGTGGTGGCGGTGCCAGATTTGTTGGACGCTGCCAGAAGACTGACTTCCTGCCGTGGCTGGCTGCAGAGCTGCGGTGTCGCTGTGGATTCAACCAGACTGTTTGGTCTTGCAGATACATTGGCCGAGGTCGGTGTGAATCGCATCTGTCCGCTCGGTGAGATGGATCGGGCGAAATCCGGCTGGCATCATGATGGGGGCTTCAACCTCATCGATCTGTTGCGCGCGGTGGATGTCGAACGCGGCAGCGACGCGTACAGCGATTCGTTCGATATGGATATGGAATAGGCCTGTGCTGTTGCGGGCAGCAGAGGCTGGTAGCAGGGCGAAAGGCAAGGGTAATGACAGAGCAAAGCGATATGGCACGGCGTCCAATGGTGAATCTGGATGGCAGAACAGCGATCATCACCGGTTCCGGCAAGGGCATAGGAGCGGCTGTGGCGAAATGCCTGGCATCGCACGGAGCCGCTGTCGTCATCAATTACGTACATGACGCCGCCAGCGCGCAGCGCACTGCTGAAGACATCCACTCGCTGGGAGGCTCGGCTATAGCTGTACAGGCGGATGTTTGCGATGAATCGCAATCTTCCAAGCTAGTGGGTACCGCTGTCGACTCATTCGGCGGCGTGGACATCTTAGTGAATAATGCTTTCGGACGCTTCTCCTTTGACCCGCGTCGCCGTTCCACTTTTGCTGGAGGCGATTGGGATGAGTTTAGCGCACAGATCGAGGGATGCCTGCATGGTGCATATCTGATGTGCTCACATGTGGTGCCGCTGATGCGAGCCCAGACCTCCGGGCGTATCATCAACATCTCCAGCAATCTGGTCGATTCGCCCATCGTGCCCTACCATTCGTATATCACTGCCAAAGGCGGCTTGGTCGGCATGACCCGCTCTCTGGCCCAGGAGCTGGGCGGCTTCGGCATTACCGTTAATGCCATTGCCGCAGGTTTGACGGCCGGAACCGCATCCAGCGCAGCCACCACCGAGGATGTTCGTGAACGAATCATTGCCATGACGCCTCTTGGCCGCCTTGCCCGTCCCGATGACATCGCCGGAGGGGTCGCGTTGTTGGCGTCCGACATGGCCGGCTTCATTACCGGACAATGTCTGCACGTCGATGGTGGGCTGACCATGCGCTGAGGCGCAGGGGCGGTGTGCTGACGCGCTATGGTTGTCGCATCCGATTGGTGCAATGGAATGCAGCAAGAGTAAAGGCGCCAATTGGCGTGCGGGCATGTGGACGGAGGTAACTATGCTGCTCAAAGCCGTGTTCTGGGATTTGGACGGTACTCTCATCGATTCTGAGCCGCTCTGGCATGACGGTGAGATTGAGATCGCGCACAACAATGGCGGCGAGTGGAACGAGGACCTCGGTTGGGAGTGCTCCGGCACTCCGGTACCACACGTGGCAGAGGTCATGATTGCGCATGGCTGCACATTGAGCGTTCCCGAAATCGACAAGCAGCTCAAGGATTATGTGTTCAAGGCGGAGGTCGAACGTCTGCCGTGGATTCCCGGCGTATTGGACGTGCTGCACTCGCTCAAGGAGGCCGGCGTTCCGTCCATGCTGGTCACCACGTCGCCGCGCCGTATGGCGGAGAACATCATGAAGCAGTCCGAGGGACTGTTCGCCGGCTACGTCTGTGGCGACGATCCGTACGAACACAAGCCGAACCCTGCCCCATATCTGGCCGCAGCCGACAAGCTTGGCATCGCCCGTGAAGACATGGCCAAGTGCGTGGTAATGGAAGATTCCTCATCCGGTCTGCGCTCCGGCGCCGCCTCGGGGGCCACACTGATTGCGCAGACTGGCTGGATTCGCACCGACACTTCCGGCCTTGGCCAGTTTGCCTCCATCGACTCGTATGAGGGCATCGATGCGGCCGCGCTGGACGCCTTTGTGCGGCAGCGTTTGGGGGAGTAGAAATTTCGTTTGTATTGCGGAGTTTGTGTGGGAAACCCCAGTCGACCTGATGTTATAGGCCGGCTGGTAGGGTATTTGACGGTTTGCATATAACTGTCTGGTTCATTGGGCTGGCAGCTCAATACAAGATTTAGGACTCATAGGAAACACATGGGCTTCGTTAATTTCATCATCGAACTGCTGAAGGATCCGCGTGCCGCGATTGCCGGTTGGATTGCCATGGGCGTGGCGCCGACCCTCGGATTCATCTTCCTCATCGTATTCATCGAAACGGGCGTGGTGTTCTTCCCGTTCCTGCCCGGTGATTCGCTGTTGTTCGCGGCCGGCGTGTTCGCAGCCCCGGATGCTGCGACCGGCAAGGCCGCGCTGCCGCTGTTCTGGTTGCTGCCGGTGGTTTGGTGCGCGCCGATTATCGGCGACCAGTGCAACTACTTCATCGGTCATTTCTTTGGCCGCCGTATTATCCAATCCGGCAAGGTGAAGGCGCTGACTCCTGAGCGACTGGCCAAAACCGAGGGCATGATTGAAAAGTGGGGCCCGCTGGCTGTGTTCCTAGGCCGCTTCTTCCCGTTCATTCGTACGTTCATGCCGTTCATTTCCGGTATTTCCGGTATGCGTTGGAGCCGTTTCACGCCGTTCTCAGTGCTCGGTGGCCTGTGCTGGTCCACGTTGTTCACGCTGCTGGGCTACTTCTTCGGCAACATTCCGGCCGTGCAGGATCACTTCGAACTGGTGATCGTGCTGATTCTGCTGGTTTCGCTCGCCCCGACCATCATCGGTCTGCTCAAGGCCAAGTTCGGCAAGAAGAAGCCGGCCAAGGTGACCGATGCTCAGTTGGACGTCATGGAAGACGGCATCAAGAACCTCGATAAGTAAGCAAGGAATGTAGATTACCGCATAAGGAATCGTCGTGAAAATGAAGGCCCTGACTGTGCATATGAGGTCAGGGCCTTTTCTGCATGAGATGGGCGTGAAACAACAGCGTGGTTATCCACATTTGTCGTGGACGACATGCCGGGGTGTGGATAACTCAGCAAGCTAGAACCACAATGGTCGATTCGTGTTGAGCATTGAACTCGGACACGTTTCAATCGGCTTATGAATAGCAACACCACACCCCGCGTGGCGCGTAGGATCACCTCGCCAGCGGTAGCACCTCCGGGCATTCCGCTGCCCACGGACGATGCGCCGATTCCAGCGCATCGCTACTACACTCCGCCGCCCAGGCCGTTGGCCTCATGCGAACGGCAGAGATCGGGCGAGGCTCCGGCACTCGCCCTAACTACAGACACCAGCTTCCATAACATTGTGACGATGACGTCAGGTCATGGAGGCGTGGGGTTGAGTGTCATGGCTTCCATGCTTGCATGGACATTGGCGAGACGTGAACACAGCTGCGCTCTCATAGACGCTGATTTCGTGGCCGGATGCCTTGACCTGCTGCTGGGTGTAGAACGAGAGCCGGGTTTACGATTCAGCCAAGTCGACGCACCCCTCGGCCGCATCGAGGGCGATGCGATGAACCATGAGCTGATGATGTGGGAGGGTGTGCGAGTACTTCCCTATGACCCTTGGAGCGCGCGCCAGCCTGACTGGTGGGAAGTTCAAGCGGCCATTCGAGCCTTGGCGGAAACGAACGACGTTGTCATCGTAGATGCCGGTCAGGGTGGACTCATTGAGACCGTACCCGATCTGCGCAGTGGCATGCAGGTGATTGCCGCGGAATTGTCGGTGATGGGGCTGGCCAGAGCCAAGTCGCACCGGTCCAGACTGGATTCATGGGGCTGTGAAGCGCCACATATCGTCGGCGTGGAACCACGTGGCGCTCCACGTGGGAGAGGCCACGTGGGTATTGGTGAGGCGCAGGACTATTTGACTGCCACGGTATTGGGGCCTGTCAAACCAAGTGTCAATCTGTGTGGAGACGTACTGGAAGGCCTCGGCATCAGATCGGTGACCAAAGGCAGCCGCAAAGCCGTGAGCTTGCTTGCCGATCTTGTCGAGCAGGCCATTCGCCCGGTTTCGGGAGCTTCTTGCAAGGACCGGTGATGCGGTATGGCTGCCGTAATCACTCGGGCTGATGAGCCCGGCGCAGTGCCCAGAACTGTGTTCTTCGGTCTATTGAATGATGTGGCATCCGACCCGCAGGTTACCGATCTGGCGGTGACCTGTGATGGCCGCGTTTGGGCGGACCGCGGCAACGGCATGCGAGAAACAGTATTGCGTGTGCCGTTTCGCTCGCCGCAAGTAGTTCGAGAATACGCCGTCCAACTGTGCGCGCAGCTTGGGCGCAGACTGGATGATGCCTGCCCGATAGCGGACGCCGCCAGTCCAGACGGCATCCGCGTGCATGCGGTGATTGCCCCATTGGTGCCACAAGGTGCCGCAATCTCCATACGGTTCCCTGACAGGACCATGGCATCGTTGCGACATCTGAGCCAATTAGGTGTATTCCCGGCTGCTTGGCTGCCGATGTTCGTGGGACTGGTGCGCAGACATGCCACAGTGCTGATTACCGGCGGAACAGGCGTGGGCAAGACCACCTTGCTCAAGGCGCTGCTGGCGCAATGCGATGTGAACGAGCGCATCGTCACCGTAGAGGAAGTTCGTGAACTGGGAGAACTGGGGCGTGGCGATCATGTGTCGTTGGTAACGCGCGAGGCGAATGTGGAGGGCGTCGGAGCCATAAGTCTGACGGACTTGGTCAAAGCGACGTTGCGAATGCGCCCCGACCGCGTGGTGCTGGGCGAATGCCGTGGCGCGGAAATCGTCGACCTATTGCGCGCGTTCAATTCTGGTCATCACGGTGGCATGACCACTGTGCATGCGGACGGCGTGAACCGAGTACCGTCCAGGCTGATTTCGCTTGGATTACTCGCCGGAGTCAGTCCACAGGCGTTGGCCATGCTGGCGGCAGGCGCTTTCGACGCGGTGGTGCATTTGGAGCGAGTGAACGGACAGCGGCGTATCACGCAGATCGGCGAACTGCGTGTAGCACATGGTGAACTGGCAGGAACACCGCTGGCGGTATGGAATGGCTGCCATCCTCCTCGGTATGCCGCCGAATGGGGGCACTTCATTGAACGATGGGGCATCGTTCCCGGGCCGAGTGGTGGTGGGTGATGATGTGGTGTGCTGTTCTGGTGGCGCTCGCCGTGCTGATATGGCCGGGGAACAAGTCCGGGAGGCTGTATCGGCTGGCTTACCGCGGGCGTGCGGTCGATTCCGCAGCCATAAACGAACCTCGATATGCCGGCTCACCTCGCGTGGGCGTTGCGCAGGTGATTACGTCCGCCATCGCGCGATTGCGAGGTGGCGGCACATTGGTTGAAGCATTCGAGGAACAATCCAGCAGACGCTTCGCCACTCAGCGCATTACTGTGGAACGGCTCATAACGGTGTTCGAACAGCGGCGTCTGCCCGACGAATCACCAGCGCAGGTACTTGAAGCTGCACGCGGGGTCACCGCCGCAGCGGTTTTGAGCGATGAGCTCGGTTGCCAAGCAGTGCCATGTCTGGAAGCGGTATTGACTGCTTACCGGCAGATGAGGCTGATGCAGAACCTGCGATCGCAAGCATGTGCCGTTCCTAAAGCCACTGTGGGGCTGCTGAGCGCGCTTCCGGCCGTCACTGTGGCATTGGGCGAGCTTCTGGGAGCTAGACCATTGGCGTTCTTGCTTGGATCGCCACGCGGTGTGGTCTGCTTGGTATTAGGGGGATGTTGTTATGCTGCCGGCTTGGCATGGATGCGGGCATTGTTGAAAGGCAGCGGATTATGAGTACGGTGTGGGTACACGCCGCGGCAGGCTGTGCGGCGATCGCTAGTTGGCTGTATAAGGCTCCGTCTTGTCATGACAGCCGCTTGCCGGGCGAGGAACCGGCCGTAGCGCATGATTGCGGGTCGTCATGGACCATACTCATATTGCGTATGTCGCAGGTGTCCTTGCGTCAGGGCTCCTCGATTCCCCGGGCGCTTGACATGGTGGGCAAAGCCGTCGGCGGCGACTGCGGCGCTCGCATGAGCGAGGTCGGGAGATCCCTGACCAGAGGGGTTCCCTGGGCTGATGCGTGGCATGCCGCTATGGCTGTTCAGCATGAGGGTGCGCCAGCTGATAGTTCATCCGGAAAACGTACCAGCAGAACGCAACGAGATCTTGGCCTGCTGCAATCGGCTTTGGAATCGTCATGGACGCATGGCGATATGCCTGGCGTGCGCCTCGAATCCGCCATTGAACAGCTGGACCGTGACGAGCGTGCCGCCATCGAACGGAATGCCGCGAAGCTGTCGGTAAAGCTACTGATGCCTACAGGGCTATGTTTTCTGCCGGCATTCGTGCTGGTAGGAGTCATTCCGGCGATTGCGTCCTTCATGATGTGAATATAGGCGTGAACTGAGTGCGCTTAGGGTGAATCTTGTTGTATCGCTCGGTATTGCACTTGGCTGCGTTTGGTTATCCACATTGGTGGTGGACGACACGTCGGGGTGTGGATAACTCGGCAAGCTAGAACCACATACCCCGTTTTTCCTGGTGCATGAAGCGTTGATAGTCCACAGTGGTATGCACCCCGCGTCAACCCGGCGCGGGGGCCAACCACTCACACACGCATGGGGAAGGTGCGAAGCCACTGCGCAGCTTCCCCTCCTTACCGAAAGGAACGCCAATGAATACCCCTATCCCCGTCATCGTCGACGGGCAGGCCGGCATCTTTGCGCACAGCAAGGCTCGTGTGGCCACGCTGAACGCCAAGGCGAAAGAACGGCTATGCCTCATGGACGCACGCATCCGCACCCTCATGGCTGAGCCCGAAGAAGGCGCGGCCACTGCGGAATACGCAGTCGTACTCGTTGCGGCTACAGGCTTTGCGGCGGTGCTGGTCGCCATCCTGAAGTCGGATGCCATCAAGACGTTGCTGACCAACATCATCAAACAGGCTCTGAAAGTCGGGTGACAGCCATGAAGACCATGACATGCCGGTGGCGGCTCGCCAGACTGCCGCCAGACCTATGCACGGGATCGGCCACCGCCGAATTCGCAATCGTATTGCCCAGCATTATCGCCATCGCCGGGCTGATATTGGCAATAGGACGTGTGGTCATCGTTTCCATGGACTGTCAAAGTGCCGCGGCAGCGGCTGCACGCGAGTTTGTGGTTACCGGTGACGAATCATCCGCGCGCAGCATAGCTGCGGACGTTGCCGGGGGAAAGCCCCACGTCAGCATTGCCCACGACGGCCAATCGACGAGTGTGACGGTCGAATGTTCGGTATTGCCCGGTCCGCTGGATGTAACTCCAACGCGGGTTACCGGCAACGCTACGGCGATAAGCCAATAACGGTCGGCTGGCTGGGCGGCCGCAACAGAAAGGAACTGCGGTGCAGGGAATGCGTTATGAGGAGGGATCGGGCACGATGGCCGGAGCCATGCTGGTTATGGTGGTGGGCATTGCGCTCGCGGTGGCGGCAAGTGTGGGCAACCTCATGATCTGCCAGAACCGAGCGCGTTCCCTCGCCGACCTTATCGCCTTTGACGCCGCGTATGCGCTGTGGCATGCGGATATCGGTGATCCATGTGCGCTCGCCGCCAACATGGCTGAAGCGAATGGTGTAGTTTTGGGCTCCTGCTCCGTGCGGGATGAAGACGTGTTGGTAACCATCAAGGTGGAAACCATGGTCCTGGTGGCATCATCCGTGGAGCGGATGGCTCGGGCCGGACCGGTGAGTTGTACGGAAGGAGACAATTATCACAATAATGGACCGTAAAGCACCGATACTCTGGCGGGCTTCTGGGCCTTTGGCTAAGGTGAGAGCATGAGCGAGAGTGAACGCAACGAGCGCCGTCGCGTGGTGGCCATGGTGGGCAACCCCACTTCCGATAAAGGCCGTGGCGCTAAGGTGGACGCGCAGGTATTGGGTCTGCTGGAGGAAGCCGGCCGTGCCCATAACTTCGACGTCATCGACATCACCGGCGTAAGTTTCGACGATTCCCTGAACCAGGCGCGTGAACGCGCGCACGAGTACGACTATCTCGTAGTGGTCGGTGGCGACGGCATGATCGCACTTGGAGCGAACGCCGTGGGCTGCAGTGGCAAGCCGTTGGGCATCGTGGCCACGGGGTCGGGCAACGATTTCGCACGAGGACTGAAGCTGCCGGTCAACCGTATCGAAACCGCAGTGGAAGGTATCGTCGGTGCTATCGTGCGCGGATCACACATCGATGTGGACATGGGACGCGTGACCTCTTTGGACGGCGGCTATGCCGTGGATCCCTCCACTGGCGAGGAGTACGAGTACCAGGAGAGCAAGTCCGCCGAGCATCCGATTGACCGGTACTATGCGGGCATGCTGTCCTGTGGTCTTGACGCGAGCATCAACGACCGTGCGAATCATTCGCATCTGCCGACCGGCACCATGCGCTACTTTGCGGCGGTGCTGGTGGAGCTGACGCATATGAAGCGTTATGGTTACCACATCAAAGCCACATTGGCGGACGGGACCACGGATGAACGAGACATCATCACACCATTGCTGACGATTGCGAATTCGAGGCATATCGGTGGCGGCATTGAGGTCTCGCCGTACTCCTGCTTCTCCGATGGATTGTTGGACCTGGTGTGGATGGACCACGTGCCGAACTTCGGCGAATGCGCGGTGGCCATTTCGAATGCCTATAACGGCAAGCTACTTGCTTCAAAGGTGTTCGGCTGGAAACGTATCCGTGAAATCGAAGTCACGCGGGCAACGGAAGGAGACGAGCCGCCGGTGCTGATGGCGGACGGCGAATATATCGGGCATTTGCCATTTAGGGTAGTGGCCGAGGACTGCGCGTTGCGCGTGCTAGTGCCGCCGGCCGTAGCCGCCCGTGAGGTGGATTCCCGACAGGAAGTGCTCAACGCCATTGCCCGAGATGGTCGCGATCCCGTGACCGGCCAGTTCGCGTGACCCGATTATATTGGCTCCCCTCATTAGGCTGAGCCGTAAAGCAAACAGCCCAGTGGGCTGTTTGTAGGCGAGGGTTCGACGATAGTCGAACCAGAAGAAAGTCAGCCGTAGGCTGTCCGCAATTGCGGACGAGCTGGCCGCGAAGCGGACTGAGGGGAGTGCGGGAGAGCGGTACCAGAGCCAATGGCCGTCAGACCTCAGACGACATAGCTTTCGATATGCAGCGTCTGCGCCATGACCTCTTTGATGGTTCGGTCGCTGATGTTCGGATGCGAGCGAATCAGCGAGATAAGCCCCACAATCAGTGTGAAGAACGTCTCATGGACGTTGGTGATTGGCAGGCCATGCATCTGCTCGAAATCACGTACGGTGGTCTGGGCAATGTAGTCGGCAATACGGTCCGCCGCGCGGTCAATGAACTTGATATACAGTTCGGCGTTGCCGTCTTGGATCATACGGTTTGAGAAGGGGCTCTCGTCGGCGATCAGGGAGCGGAGCACATGCACGATGTCGTCTAATGCCTTGTTCACGTTGCCTGTTTCGCGCGCTTGGTTCCACTGCTTCAACGTGGTGAGGATTTCGTCGATGACGTTATCGAGTACTGCGTCAGCTACGGCTTCCTTGTCTTCGAAGTAGTGGTAGAACAGCGAACGCGTCATACCGACTTCGCTTGCGATGTCGGAAACGGTGATTTTGGAGAAGCCTTTTTCCAGACACACCTTGCGCGCGGCTTGCACGATGGCGTTGCGCCGGGCATCGCCGCGGGTGGGGCGTTTCTCGTCGAGGGTATCGCTCATGGGTGCCTCCTGACCACAACCGTTATTGACACTATGTTAATACAAAGAAAGCGGTTAATAACAATAAAAATGCGGTAACCGTTGTCAGGTGAATGTCGTTGGAATATAAAGAGTTTTCCGATTCGGCAACTATGAGCCCGGTTTATCTTGACTTTTTATCGGTTAATTCTGAGGGCAAAGGTAGGTTAGTAGCTATGGCACTTGCACTGTATCGTCGCTATCGTCCGGACACCTTCGAAGGGGTCATCGGCCAGGACCAAGTCACGGTCCCGCTGATGCGCGCCTTGGACGAGGGCAAGCTCACACATGCCTATCTGTTCTCAGGGCCGCGAGGCTGCGGCAAAACCAGCTCCGCGCGTATCCTGGCCCGTTGCGTCAACTGTGCCAAAGGGCCGACTTCCCACCCCTGCGGCGAATGCGAAAGCTGCAAGGACCTGGCCACCGGCGGTCCGGGTTCCATCGACGTGGTCGAAATCGATGCGGCCTCGCACAACGGTGTGGATGATGCTCGAGAATTGCGAGAACGCGCTGGTTTCGCCCCTGCGCGCGACCGCTATAAGATTTTCATTCTCGATGAGGCCCACATGGTCACGCAGCAGGGCTTCAATGCGCTGCTTAAAATCGTTGAAGAGCCGCCTGAACATGTGATGTTCATCTTCGCCACCACCGAACCAGACAAGGTGATCGGCACCATCCGTTCGCGCACCCACCACTATCCGTTCCGTCTGGTGCCGCAGGAAGTCATGGGTCCCTACCTGGAGACGATCTGCGACAAGGAAGGCATCAAGCCCGAGCCCGGTGTGCTGAAACTGGCGATGCGCGCCGGTGGCGGCTCCATGCGAGATACCCTGTCCGTGCTTGACCAGCTGATGGTTGGTTCGGTCGAAGGCGTTATCACCCATGATGCCGCTGTAGCCCTGCTCGGCTTCACGCCGGAGGCACTGATCGGCGAGGCCGTGGATGCGGTAATCGATCACAACGGCGAAGCCCTGTACGGCGTTATCCAGAAAGTCGTGGTCGGCGGATTCGATCCGAGACGATTCGTCGAAGACCTACTGGCTCGTGTGCGTGATCTGCTGGTGCTTACGTTGGCCGGGGACCGTGCGGAATCCGTGCTGTCCGACACGGCTGAGGCCGAGGATATGGACGATCTGCACCGCCAAGCCAAGGCGCTGGGACTGGGCGCACTGACCGCAATGGCAGACATCATCAACACTACGTTGGGTGCCATGACCGGAGCCATTTCTCCGCGTATGCGCTTGGAACTGCTGGCCGCGCGATTGTTGGCCGGCAGTGAATCAGGCTTTGCAACAGCCGCTCCCGCGCCAGCTTCTTCTGGTATGCCGCCTGCGGCTGCTTCTTCGACTTCGACTACGTCAGCCGCTTCCGGTACGGGTGCCAGTGGTTTTGCCGGCGCATCGCGGGGCGGGTTTGCCGGAGCCTCACATGGCGGATTCTCCGGTGCTGCACGCAACCAGCAAGCAGCCGCGCCTCAGAGCACCGCTTCCCATGAATCTGTTGGAGGCAACGGCCCTGTCAACGGCCCGGTCAGCGACCGACCCGCGGGCTCTCTGTCTGTGCAACCTGCTGTAGCAACTGCTGCTGCCGGTGCCGCTCCTGCCGCCAATGCCGGGTGGGGCGCGCCCGCCGCGTCGCCGGCCGTCCCGGCTCAACCGGTGACCTCGCCTGCGGCATCGGATAATCGGTCCATCGACGAGAAGTGGGATGCAGCCGTCGCCGCTTTGCCGGAAACCATTCGTGAATATGTGTCACGAGACAAGGTGCCGACCGTAAAATTCGGCCCCAACCGTAAGGGTCTGCCTTGCTTGTCGATGACGTTCGACAAGTCGCTGAGCCAGCACGCTTTCGCCTTGGCCGTGGATAACAGCGGTAAGAAGGCGGCGGCCGTGGTGATGGATGCCGTGCGCAACGAGTTCGGCGCCAATGCGGTTATTGCACCTTCTGCGGTCGCGGCGAATGGCGAGCGAGTCGAATCCGTCAAACGTATGAGCCCGGAGCAATTGGCCAAGGTCAAGCAGCAGATTGCCATGGCCAAGGCTGGATTGGCCGCGTCGAGTTTGGGCGCGAGCCTGGGCATTCATATGGGGAGCGAGACGAAAGCTCCGAAGCCGACTGCAACAGGCCAAGCCGAGGACGCAGACGACAGCCATCGAGCCGGACAATCCAGTGCATCCACGGCAGCGAAGAACTGGAGTGACGATGACCCTTGGGCCAAGCCGGCCGTAAGCAACGCTTCGCCGCAATCTGCAGACGGGTTCGCACCTAACGAGCCCGCTGCTACGCCTGCGCCCGAAGAGCATCACAAGAAGCATGTTGCGGTTCCGGACATCAGTGACGGTGTTGATCCGTGGGCCGCTCCGGCTGCTCCTGTTGCACCCACTGCGTCCGTTGCGTCCGCTGGACCCACTGGACAGTCCACTGGGCAGCCAGCCACCGCATCTTCCGTTACGGCAGTTGCCGGCGCGAGCGACGATCCATGGAATCAGACGCAGTCTCAGGCCGCGGTCTCACCGGCGTCGCAACCGGCCGAAGCCGACCCGTGGAACCAGCCATATCAGCAGTCTCCTCACGATGATCCGTGGAATCAACCGCAGGGGAACCATGCTCAGGCGGCTCCGCAGCCAGGAGACGACCCGTGGAATCAGCCTCAGTCCCAGACTCCGGCTTCTTCGGTTCCTCAGACAGTGTCGGGCAATATGTCGGGCGATGACCCGTGGAACCAGCCCCAATCGGTTCCGCAGCCGGCTGCCGGCGATGACCCGTGGAATCAACCGCAGGCAGTTCCACAATCGGCTCCGCAGGCCACCCCGCACGGTGACCCGTGGAATCAACCGCAACCCGCACAGCCGACCCCGAATGCCGACCCGTGGAATAGCCAGCCCCAGCCCCAGCCGAAACCACAACCGCAAGTCGCGGCCGAGGATGACGAATACTCGATGAGCGACCAGTCGCTCGGCGAGGCGACGGCCATGAATCTCGACGATCTGAAAAAGCTATTCGAGGTCAAAAAAGTCGAGCAATTCGCGGCAGATGATCCGAAGAACCCCAAGAACATCCAGCCTGCCAAGAAGCACTCGGATGAATAATGAGGACGAATAACGAGGAATACCCATGGCACTTGCTTATGACGGCGCAATACAACGACTGATCGACGCTTTCGGGCGGCTGCCCGGCATCGGGCCGAAGGGCGCGCAGCGTATCGCCTTCTACATGCTGTCCGCGCCCGAAGATGAAGCGCGCGATTTGGCCGAGGCCATCGAAGAGGTCAAGGCCAAGATCCGCTTCTGTGATATTTGCGGCAACGTGTGCGAATCCAGCCCCTGCCCGGTATGCGCCGACCCGAGACGCGACCGTTCGGTGATCTGCGTGGTCGAAGAGCCCAAGGATGTGATGAGCATCGAGCGCACGCGCGAATACCACGGCCTATACCATGTGCTCGGCGGCGCAATCAACCCAATGGCCAACGTTGGCCCTGCCGACCTGCGTATTCCCGGTCTGCTCAAACGCTTAGAAGGCGATGAGGTCAAGGAAGTGATTATGGCGCTCGACCCGAATATTGAAGGCGAGGCCACCACCAGCTACTTGACCCAGCTATTGCGACCCGTAGGTGTCAAGGTCACCCGACTTGCCAGCGGCCTGCCGGTGGGCTCCGACTTGGAGTATGCCGACGAAATCACGCTGGGCAGGGCACTGGCCGGTCGGCGCGAGGCCTAAGCCAGCGTATCATTGGCGCTTTCGCCCTTGCGGCGCATCCACGGCCAGAATGCGCCGTGGCGGATGATGCGCGCGGCCTTGTGGCGTCGTGCCAACCAGATAATGAACAGTCCTGCCGCCAGTATGCCTAGACCAACACCAAGGGCGATATTGCGCGCGTCAAGCACGTCATTCGGCTCGGGGGCCGGCATCGGAATCGCCACGCGGTGCCCGGAGATAAGCAGTCGGTGCGTGTTCACGCCGTATGGCGTACAGGTCATCAAAGTGACGCGATCCTCACCCGGCACGATCTTGAGCTTCGACGTGTCATCCGGCAAAATCACCGAAATGCGGTCCACTTTGTAGCCCAAAGTTTCGCCCATGACTTCGATGTAGAAGAAGTCGCCCTCTTTCACCTCGTCCAAACGGGTGAACATCAGCGCTTCAACCAACCCGCGGTGCCCGGTAATGACCGAATGGGTGGATTTACCTCCCACCGGCAGCGACGTGCCGTACAAGTGGCCGGCACCAGAAGCCAGTGCTTCCTCGGAAGTGCCGTGATAAAACGGCAGATTGATGGACTGCTTGGGCACCTTGATTGTGCCCATCACGCCGTTGCCGGTATTAAGCAGTGACTGGTATTCCTTGTCTTTCTTTGAGGCGGAATCCTCGCCGCTGGCTTGGGATCCTCCTTGAGCGGCGGCGAACGGATCGACGGCTTCACCCAAGATAGGCTGGCCGGATTCAGCGAGCTTCTTGTTGTATGCGCGGGCCGCCGTGAGCTTGTCTTCCGCCTGCGGGTAAGGCCAGCCAGCTACTTCTTTGGCCGTGGTGGCTGTGGTGGCGGCCAAGTTGCGGTCGGACTCGAATTGCAACGCTAGCGGGAAGCAGGCCACGGCGATTGCGGCGATCAGCAGCACAATGGTGATGATGCGCATCGCCCACAGGTTGCGTTGCAGGCGTCGGCGCTCGGCCACGAGATCGCTGATATCGATGACTTCGTCAAATGGTGTTGGAACGAATGCTGCGGGCTCGGGCCGCGCTGAGGAAACGTTGTCATTTGCAGATGCGTCATCCGGCATGGCCGCGTTGTTTTCCCACATTTTCTGTGAGGCACGCTTACTCGTCGAACGTCGATGCAGCAATGCCATAGTCGCCTGTTCCTTCGCTTGATCTGCTCATGATTTGCTTATACAAGACGGCCGGGTCCGTCTTAGTCGTGCATGGCATAGGTGCTGTCGCAAATGGCAACACCGCACGCGCCACACTGCGAAACGTTACTCCGCACCAAGCCTTTCATGCAACATGCCGACGGGGCCATATAGGGGCAATGTAGGGGGCATAAGAAGTCTGAAAATGCGATACGAACAACGTTGCTACGGCTGTCAGTGATGCGGCTTACTTCGGACAAGCCGTTGAGATGCAAGGGGATGCAAAGGATTGCAAAGTATGGCAACATGATAAGTCGCAGCGTCGGCGATATTTGGCAGAGCTTTCAAATAGGGGGGTATGAATGCATAAAGAGGGAATATGTTACCTCGATAAAAGAGGCGCTATTGCTGTTTTCGTGGATGTCGGTTCGTCGTCGAGCCGTTGGTTTCGTAGGCGTGAGGGGCGTTCCCGCGTATTCTGTTTTCCGACCAAAGAAATGAATCACGAAGAACGCCTGAGCAAAAGCTCATTCGCCGGATTGCCGAACGTCAAAGGCGCGGTTGCAGAGGATGCGCGGATCACGGATTCGCCGCTGCGTTCCGAATTGGCTAGTGTGATCAGAGAAAAGATGGCACTGTCTGGGCATCTCTCTTTTTAGGTCAAGGAAAAGGGTCTGGCGATAGGCGGTGATGACGCCCATCGTGTTGGTGGCACTGTTGCTGCAAAAAGGAAAAGTCTAGTTCGTAATCTAGTGTCCAACTTCCCTAATAGGAATGGTCCAACTTCCACAACGAAAATAGTCCAACTTCCACAATTAGAATGGTCCAACTTCCGCAATAGAGTGATTTATAGGTTGATGTTTCGACGGTTTGCGGGAGGGCACATATGGCAGTGGAGAGCTCGGAGATTCAACGTGGCGAGTACCTTCCTCGAGTGGCTGATGGGTTGCTGACTCAGGCATTGCAGTCTTCTGGTGCCGTTCAGATTAAAGGTCCAAAATGGTGTGGCAAGACTGCAACGGCAGAAAGGCAGTCGGCGAGTCAGGTCTTCATGCAGGACCCGGATCGCAGTGCTACGCTGTTGGCCTTGGCTGATACAAAGCCTTCTCTCATCCTGCGAGGTGAGGAGCCGAGACTCATTGATGAATGGCAGATGGCCCCGCAATTGTGGGACGCGGTGCGTTTCGCCATCGATCGAGGGCGCGGTCGTGGCCGATTCATCCTAACTGGATCGGCGACTCCTCAACAGGAACCAGCTCATTCCGGAGTGGGAAGAATTGCCCGATTAACCATGCGTACCATGTCCTTATTTGAATCGCAGGAATCGACGGGCGTTGTTTCGTTGGGAGAGTTGTTCGATGGCAACCATGATGTTTCGGGTTTCTCCGATTTCGATATTGAAAACACCGCGTTTGCGCTATGCCGCGGTGGCTGGCCTGAAGCAGTAGTCGAATCTCGAGTAAATGTTGCCTTGCGCATGGCCGCGGATTATGTCGAAGAACTACTTGATTCTGACATCAATCGTATGGATGGTATAAAGCGCAATAAAACTTGGATGCGTCTGATTATGCGCTCGTATGCGCGCAATATTTCTTCTCAGGCGTCGCAATCCACTATCGCGGCGGATATGCAGGGTGAACCGCCTTCGGAAGGTACACTCTCCGATTATTTAGATGCATTGTCGCGAGCTTGCGTAACTGAAGATCTTCCAGCTTGGAACCCTCGTTTACGTTCTAAGACTGCAGTGAGAACGAGCCCAACCAGACACTTCAGCGACCCGTCGATAGCTTGTGCGGTACTGCACGCGACCCCGGAGAAACTCCTTAATGATTTCGAGACCTTTGGCTTGCTGTTTGAGTCCATGTGTATTCGCGATCTGCGTGTGTATGCTGATGCGCTTGGCGGAGATGTGTTCCATTATCGGGATAAGACGGGATTGGAATCTGATGCGGTCATTGGCCTGCATGATGGACGATGGGCTCTCATTGAGGTCAAGCTCGGAGAAAAGCAGGTTGATATTGCGGCGGCCCATTTGAAAAAGTTGGCTGACAGAATTGATCAAGATCACGAAGGCCGTCCGTCATTCTTGATGGTGCTGACCGCTACGGCTGCCGCTTATCGCCGGGATGATGGGGTATTGGTAGTGCCGTTGGCCACGCTTGCTCCGTGAGCTCGTATCGTGCGTTTGACCCATCGTTCCCAACACAAAAGGAAAAGGCCCGGGCTGCGGGACCGGGCCTTGAAAAGGAGAGAGGAAGAAGAAGGTATTCAGTTATGGGGTCTGCGGAAACCTCGCCGGTTTGCTTTCGTTTGCCGGTAATTGATAGTTAACCGCTCGAATCTCAAAGGATGGATGCGGCTGCCTCAAAGAACCACCGGTGAAAACTTGAATATTTGCTGAACAACGTAGGCCATGCCCGTGTCCACATGTCGGCGCGGGGTCGCGGGGTGAACGCGGCAACCTTTATAATCGTTGCGTTTGCGTAGAATATTGAGCAAACTCCCCCTAAGAGAAGAACAAAGGACAGCAGTGGCTCTCATCGTGCAGAAGTACGGCGGTTCGTCGGTCGCCGATACCGAATCGATCAAACGTGTGGCCAAGCGCGTTGTTGAGACGGAAAAGAAGGGCAACAAGGTGGCCGTGGTGGTCTCCGCCATGGGCGACACCACCGATGACCTTATCGATCAGGCGCTGAGCATCGACTCCAACCCGCCCGAGCGCGAGATGGACATGCTGATGACCGCAGGCGAGCGAATTTCCATGAGCCTGCTGGCCATGGCCATTCACGCCGAAGGCAGCCGCGCCCACTCCTTCACCGGTCAGCAGGCCGGCTTCTTCACCGACGCCCGTTACGGCGCGGCTCACATCAAGGCCGTGAGACCGGACCGCGTGAAGAACGCGCTCTCATTGGGAGACATCGCCATCGTTGCCGGCTTCCAGGGCATCAACGCCAAGGGTGACGCCACCACGCTCGGCCGCGGTGGTTCGGATACCTCCGCAGTGGCGCTTGCCGTGGCGCTCGGTGCCGATATCTGCGAGATCTACACTGACGTGGACGGCATCTTCACCGCCGACCCGCGTATCGTGCCTTCCGCCCGCCGCATTCCGTCCATCGATTACGAGTCCATTCTGGAGATGGCGTCCTGCGGCTCCAAGGTGCTGGCACTGCGCTGTGTGGAATACGCTCAGCGTTTCAACATGCCGCTGCACGTGCGTTCCTCGTTCTCCCGTCGCCCCGGCACATTGGTGGTGCCCGACGGCATTGACCCGCGTACGCTGCCGAACCTCGACTGAGCGCGGCTACAGCGAACGATAATCGTAAGTAATTTCAAGCAAGACAAGGCAAGACATGACTGAAGAAGAAGCGAAATCCATGGGCGACCTGTTCCCTGACCTGGGCCCCGAGGCGCCGGTGATTTCCGGCATTGCCCACGATCGTTCCGAGGCGCTGGCCACCGTGCGTGGCGTGCCGAACGAGCCGGGTATGGCCGCCAAGGTGTTCACCGAGCTGGCCACCGCCGGCGTGAACGTGGACATGATCGTGCAGGCCGGCGCATCCGTCGGCACTGCGGACATCTCCTTCACCGTGCCCGAATCGGCCGTCAAGCAGGTTCAGAACACACTGCTCGACAAGCAGGAAGTGCTGGGCTACCACTCCTTCGATGTGGACACCACCGTAGGCAAGGTGGCCGTGGTGGGCGTTGGCATGAAGACCCATGCCGGTCTGGCCGCCAAGTTCTTCCAGGCCCTGAGCGATGAGGGCATCAACGTGCTGATGATTTCTACCTCCGAGATTCGTATCGCCGCGCTCGTGCCGCTCGATCAGCTCAACGACGCCGTCAAGGCGCTGCACACCGCATACGGTCTCGATGCCGATCAAATCGAAGCCGTGGTGTACGGCGGTACTGGCCGCTGAGCCACTGAGCCGCGTTTTTGCGGTATATACGACGAAAGCCCTCCTTGCGGAGGGCTTTCTCAGTTTCGGACTCAGTTTCAACTACTTCTTGGTGATGTAGCCGAGAGCCTTGAGCATTTCGGCGCATTCAAGGGCACCGCCGGCTGCACCACGCAGGGTGTTGTGGGCCAGACCCACGAACTTCCAATCGAAGATGGAATCCTCACGCAGACGGCCGATGGAAACGCCCATGCCACCCTCGTAGTCCACGTCGAGCTTGACCTGCGGGCGGTCATCCTCGGTGAGGTACTGGATGAAGTGCTTCGGTGCGTGCGGCAGCTCCAGCTCGGAAGCCTTGGACGTGTAGTTCACCAGACGGTCGATGAGCTCTTCCTTGGTGGCCTTCTTGCCGAAGTTCAGGAACACGGTGGCGGTGTGGCCGTTGAGCACGGGCACGCGGATGCACTGGGAAGTGATCTTGAGGTCGCCGTCGAACGGCACGATCTCGCCCTTGGCGGCGTCCACATGACCGAACACCTTGAGCGGTTCCTTCTCAGACTTCGCTTCCTCACCGGAGATGAACGGGATGATGTTGCCCACCATCTCGGGCCAGTCCTTGAAGGTCTTGCCCGCGCCGGAAATCGCCTGGTAGGTGCTCACAACCACCTCGCGCGGCTCGAATTCCTTCCACGCGGCCAGCGCCGGCGTGTAGGCCTGAATCGAGCAGTTCGGCTTGACGGCGATAAAACCACGAGTGGTGCCCAGGCGCTTGCGCTGGTGCTCGATCACCTCGAAGTGCTCCGGGTTGATCTCCGGCACCACCATCGGCACGTCCGGGGTCCAGCGGTGGGCGCTGTTGTTGGAGACCACCGGGGTCTCGGTCTTGGCATAACGCTCTTCAATGGCGCGAATCTGGTCCTTCGGCATGTTTACCGCAGAGAACATGAAATCAACGCCAGAGGCCACGGACTCGGCATCGTCGCCATCGACGACCACCATGTTCTTGACATATTCGGGCATCGGGGTTTCCATCTTCCAACGGTCGCCGACAGCCTCGGCATACGTCTTGCCGGCGCTGTGCGCGGAAGCGGCAAGCGTGACCACCTCGAACCACGGGTGATTCTCAAGCAGCGTGATAAAACGCTGACCGACCATACCGGTGGCACCAAGGATGCCGACCTTCAATTTTTCGGACATGATGACCTCTATGACCTCTGGGTTTCGATGGATTACTTACGTCGGACGGCCGTCATGCGGGTGGCCGTAAAACAATGCAATTGTACGAAACACGCGGAACAACGGAAGTGGTCTTCCCAGATGGTGGCTGCCCAATGAAGCGAAGGCGATGTTCTACACTGGTAGCCATGTCTATCGCATCAGTAGAGGCCCAAAAACAGCTCGACCGTATCGTGGCTCTCGGCTACCCGGATGTGGCGGATATTTCCGCCGCCGCATTCCGCTCGCTGGCCCGACCTCTGATCGGGGCGCTCGAGCATTCCGATTTGGGATCGAACATCCTGCTGGTGCCCACGCGTGAACTGGTTTCGCCTGAGTCGCTGATTGCACGAACCTCCATCAATCGCATGGCAGGCTTCACCACCATGCCGCCGCGTGACATCGCCAGCTTCCTGCCTCAAGACGGCTTCATGCCGCCGGAAGGCCCGTTCTATCTGGTCGTCAATCCGCACACCGGCACGTGCTATGTCAATCGCGAGCCGGATGTGGCCCGCAAACTTATTGACTCCGATGAGCGCCTGCCGCTCACCCTCGAGGAAGGCTTGGCCATCGCCACCCAGCACCCGGAGTGGCTGCTGGAAAAGAACGGCTTCAATCTGCTCGGCTCACGCTCCGCAGACGGACGCGTGCCGAGCATCTGGATGAGCCAGAACGCACCGCGACTGGGAGCCGTCTGGCCCAATTCCCGCCATACTTGGCTGGGCAACGCGTATTGCACGGCCCGTCGCGGGGTGAGCCTGTTTAAGTAGGTTTAGCGCGCGGCCTTGATCAGCGAACGGATGATGGCTATAAAGCCAAGGCTCATCGCGCCGGCCACCACGGCGAACACCTGCGGGCGGCGCAGCTCGTTGCGTGCGCTGACCGCTCCGGTAACGCAATGATCCTCGAACCAGACGCGCAGCTCGTTGCTGGAGTAGCGGCCGACCAGATTACCCCATGTGAGCATGCGGGTCACATAGCCCGCCGGATTGCTCTCATGGAATTCAAACAGGCGAATGCCGCGGTACCGCGACTTGGGACCATAGCATTCGAACCCGCACGTGGGTGCATAGCCCAGATCGATATCATGCACATGACCAACGAAAGAGTTCTTATGGTCATGCCCGCAGAACAGCGCGAAATAGCCGCCAGCCTCGCGCAAGGCATCCACCTCGCCCACATTCTCGTCCGCGCAGCCGATCGCCTCGCCGAGCCGCGAGCCGGGGCGGCAGACCTCATGGTTGAGCACATAGCAACGCCCGGCGTGCGTGCGCGCGCCTTCCACGGCGTTCGGCGTCCATGCGGGCACTTCCTTCAGACAATCGTAGAATTCCTGCGGCGGAATGTGCTGGAAGGCGATGGCCGGCACGGGCTTGCCGTCGCCATTGCGCTCGCCCAACTCGGTTTGGACGGACCCCAGCCATTCGATGGCCTTGGGGGTGGGGGTGCCGTACCCGTCGGCGTCGGCCAGGTCGAGTCCTCGCGGATTGACCACATACGCCGGGTATTGGGCGTCGTTTTCTTCGGGTTTGCCGGCATAATCGCCTGAATTGACCATCATAACGGACATGGCCACGCGGCCGGAACCATCGGAGGACTCGACGGGCAGCGCGAACGTGCCGGGCTCGAGACTGTCGTCGGGGTTCAGGCAGCCGGGGTATTCGCGGTAGATGTCATCCTGTTCGTCGGCCAGAATGCCGCATTGGAAGTCGTGGTTGCCGTAGGTGGCGGCAAAGGGCACGCCGGCCTCGACGACCGGACCAAGGAAACCGGAGAACGTGCGGCGGACCTTTTCGCGGGTCTCAATCATGAGTTCGTCGAGGGTCGCCGGCGTCTCGTGTGCGGGGCTGGCCTTGCCGGATTGCGTTGAATATACGAGGGTGGAAACCGTCTCGGGCGTGGGGCTGGTCTCAACGGAATCGCCTACTTCGGAAGTCGTGATCACGTCGGTCGAATCGGCGCCGGCAGCGGCGACGGCGTTCGTCACGGTATCGGGGTCAAGCAGCGCGGCTGGTACAGGCTTGCCGGCTTCGGTGAGACGATCGGCCACGCGATCGGATGTTTTGCGAATTACGGGGTGACGCTTGATCCCGCGGATTTTGGCCTCGATCTCGGTGACCGCGCGCACGCGAGCGCCCGGCTCTTCGCCGCGGCGGCGCAGGAACGTGTCGATGTAGGCGGGATCATAGCCGCGGATCTGGTCGCCGGTGAACACCACAAGATCCGGATCGGCTTCGCGGATGGCCTCGCGGATGAGGCGGATGGTGTCGGGCAACACATCGGGGCCGTCCTGTACGTCGGCCATTTGCAGCACGCGGAAGCTGCCGTCTTCGCGGAATCGCAAGCTCGTCATAGCTCTTCAGTCTATGTTGCCGGGCGGCGGATCGCCCGCGCGTTCACAGGACTGGCACAGCAAGGGACGGGGCAGGGCGGGGTGCCGCAGCCGTGTTGTTGCTTGATGGTGCCGCGATTTTGTCATGCAGCGTCGGTGGAGATCCAGACAGCGTCCCTATGCTGACGTTCTGAGACCATTGGCGTCGTTACTGATTCATAGAATGGCCCGGCGCCGACGCTCAAAGAGGCTAGCGTCGGCGGTGGGCCAATATTTGTCGCGTTGCCGATGGTTGTGGGCCTCGTAGCGTCGGTAGTGTGCCATAGCCTGGCAATTTGCCGACGATAAGCTTTCCCAGAGTCGGTATTTCGCCATAAGTTGGTCCGCTGACGACGCTGAGCCGTTTGGCTGTCGGTGCAGTACCAATATTTGGCCCGCCGCCGACGTATGGAGGGCCATCTGGTGGGGTATCGCAGGCGGGGTGTTGTGCCGGAGTCAAAGCGTGGCCCGGCGCCGACGCTGAGTGCCCTCATGTCAGCCAGGTGCATAAGCAAATGCCACGATACGGCATTTCCCGCGGGTTTGCCCGAACCGGCCTGTAGGATGTTACGTGCGTATTGACAAATCCGCGTGGCCCGGCGCCGCCCTGGCACAACGCCGCAGTCGCGTCCGCAAGAGGGCCCGCGCAATAACCAGTAAAGGAGGAACAATGGGTCAGGGTCAATCATCCGTTTTTGATCTCGCGGCAGTGGCTGCGGCGTCCAATGGGGGGAACAACGACCCGCTGCTGCCTCCGGCGCGATTCATCGGCGATCCGCAGAAGCCGAGTCGTATGCCGTACAACAAGTACGCCGCCTACGACAAGCAGATCCCGTTTGATTACCCGGAGCGTACGTGGCCGGGCAAGCGACTGCAGCGCGCGCCGCGCTGGTGCTCCGTCGATCTTCGCGACGGCAATCAGGCCCTCGTCAACCCGATGGATTCCGAGCGCAAGCTGCGTTTCTGGAACCTGCTCGTCTCCATGGGATTCAAGGAGATCGAGGTGGGCTTCCCGTCCGCTTCCGAGACCGATTTCGACTTCATCCGTATGCTCATCGAGCGTGAGCTGATTCCGGACGACGTGACCATCGTGGTACTCACCCAGTGCCGCGAGCACCTCATCCGCCGCACTTACGAGGCGCTCAAGGGTGCCAAGCGCGCCATCGTGCACTTCTACAACTCCGTGTCTGTGTTGCAGCGCGAGGTCGTGTTCCGCAAGAACAAGGAGGAGATCAAGAAGCTCGCCACCGACGCCGCCGAACTGTGCAAGGACCTCGAGAACGAGGCCAAGGGCATCGACCTGTACTACGAGTACTCGCCGGAATCCTTCACCGGCACCGAGCCGGAGTACGCCGTCGAGGTGTGCAACGCCGTGATCGGTGTTATCAAGCCGACTCCCGAGCACCCGATGATCATCAACCTGCCCGCCACCGTGGAAATGACCACGCCGAACGTGTTCGCCGACGAAGTGGAGTACGTCTCCACCCACCTCGACGACCGTGACTCCGTGGTGCTCTCCCTCCACCCGCACAACGACGAAGGCATGGGCGTGGCCGCCACCGAGCTGGCCGTGCTGGCCGGCGCCGACCGCGTGGAAGGCTGCCTGCTGGGCAACGGCGAGCGTACCGGCAACGTCGACTTGGTCACGCTGGGCCTCAACTGGCTCACCCAAGGCATCGACCCGCAGCTTGACCTGTCCAACGTGCCCGAGATTCGCAAGACGGTTGAGTACTGCAACCAGATCAAGATTTCCGAGCGTCACCCGTACGCCGGCAACTTCGTGTTCACTGCGTTCTCCGGCTCGCATCAGGACGCCATCAAGAAGGGTCTCGAGGCTCGTCAGGTGGCCGCCGAGCGTGCTGGCGCCGATCTCGACAGCTTCGTGTGGCTTGTGCCGTACCTGCCGATCGACCCGAAGGACATCGGCCGTACGTACGAAGCCATCATTCGCGTCAACTCGCAGTCCGGCAAGGGCGGCATGGCCTACCTGCTCAAGACCAACCACAATCTTGACCTGCCCAAGCGTCTGCAGATCGAATTCGACAAGATCGTGCAGAACTACGCTGACACGACCAAGAAGGAAGTCAAGGACGAGGATATCTGGCGTCTGTTCAAGGACGAGTACCTGCCGGTCGAACAGTCCGGCATGACCGCCGCCGGTGTGGTTGTGGGCGATACTCATGACGCCTCGCTCGTGCCGTGGGGCCGCTTGAAGCTGCTCAAGGTGGCCGTCAGCTCCGGTGAGGATGGCTCCGACACCGTGCTCAAGGCTCGTCTGCTCGACCGCGGCGTGAACGTCGGGGGCGATGCGCCCGTGGAGCGCGAGGTCTCCGGCATCGGCAACGGTCCGATCGCCGCTTTCCTCAACGCCATTTCCAACTTTGGCGTTGACGCCTCGATTATGGATTACGCGGAGCACACCATGTCCGTCGGCACCGACGCCATGGCCGCCTCGTACGTGGAATGCCAGGTCGGCGAGGCCGATGACGCGCAGATCGTGTGGGGCGTCGGCATCGATTCGTCGATTACCACCAGCGCCCTGAAGTCGATTATCTCCGCCATCAACCGTTCCCAGCGCAAGCGCTGAGCGCTAACAGAGAAAAAACAAGGCTCCCTCTGATTGCATCAGGGGGAGCCTTGTTGTCTGTGTTTTACTTACTACTGGGTGACGCCGTTGGTGCCGGTGTTCCCGCCGGTGCCTCCGAATTACCATTATCGTTGCCGGTATTGTTCCCGTTGTCACCGCCGGTATTGTTGCCGGCGTTGCCATCTCCGCCGGTAGTGGTGTCGGGATAATTCGGGCACTCGGTGGAATAGCTCGGATTGGCGAGGCACTGCTGGGCGAACTCCTGAGCCTGCTGTTGCTTCTTGGCTTCCTCTTCGGCCGCCTTCTGCTGTGCGTCCTGCTCAGCCTGCTTCTGCGCGTCTTCGGTGGACTGCTTGTTGGTGTTGTTGGACAGGCCGTTGCTCTGTCCCTTGCTCAAGCCCCAAGTGCCGTCGGAGCCGCCGATCTTGCCGTTGTCTTTAGCGGTCGGGAACTGCTCCACCTCGGTGCCTTGCAAGGCCTGAGCCATGAACTCCTGGAACAGGTGGGCGGGGTATCCAGTGGAAGAGACGCCGTATCCGGAGAAGGCTGGCACCACTTGCGGATTGCCCTTATCGTCCGGGTTCCAGATAGCCCACACATTCATCATGCTGGGGGTGTATCCCACGAACGACGAAGCCATTTCGTCGTTGGCGGTACCGGACTTGCCGGCGACGGGTCGGCCCAACATGCTGGATGTGCCGGCCGCCGTACCGTACGTGGTGGTGCCCTGCATGGCCTTCTGTACCAAAGCGCAGTCGTTGGCATCGAACACCTTGGTGCCGTTGCTGGGCGCGTTGTACATGTCCCTATTGTTGGAATCAAGCACTTTGGACACCATGTGCAAGGTGTTCTTCACGCCATTGTTGGCGATGGTCGAATGGCCTTGCGCCAAATCCCACACGGTCAGGGCGTTGATGCCCAGCACGTTGTACATGGAGTTTTCATCGATATCGCCCTGAATGCCCGCTTCATGGGCGATTGCGGCCGTGCGCTTCGGCGTCAGATGCTCATTGACGTTCATGAACACCGTGTTCACCGAGTTGGCGGTGGCCTGATACAGATTGATGTTGCCCCAGTTGTTCTCCAGAGCGTTGTTCACCTCTTGATCCAAGCCGGTGAAGTGCTGGTGGGAATTGCCGTTGAACAACGTATCGAAGCTGACGCCGGATTGCGCGGCCCCCAGCAAAGCGAACGGCTTCATAGTCGAACCCGGTTCGAATACGGCCTGATCGGCATTGTTGAGCTGCTTGGACAGATAATCTGAACCGGCGTATACGGACAATACTTCACCGGTCTTCGGGTCCAGCGCTATGCCGCCGATTTGCAGGGATTCAGGCATGTCGTCCAGACGGGTGTCGCCGATGGACTGCATAAGATCCTGCTTGCTCTTGTCGATGGTGGTGATGATCTTGTATCCGCCAGTATCCAAATCCTCTTTGGTAAAGGCCTTGGACTGCACCAGCTCGCGGCGCACCATATCCAGCAGATAACCGTTCGGCCCCGCGTATTCGTTCTGCTGCGCCACCGCGGCGGTCTGCGGGAACTTGGCATCAGTGTGCTGCTTGGCAGTGATGTAACCATCCTCCTGCATGATGTTCAGCACACGCTTGAAGCGCGATTTGGCCATATCGGCGTTATCGGCCGGATCCCACGTGGACGGTGACGGAATAATGCCGGCGATCATCGCCGCCTCAGACAGCGTCAGATCCTTGGCGTCCTTATTGAAGTATGCCTTGGCCGCTGCCTGGATACCGTAGGAGTTGCGGCCCAGATAGATGGTGTTCATGTAATTGCACAGCACCTCGTCCTTGGATTCGGTCTGCGCGATTTTGATGGCCATGATGGCCTCGCGCGCCTTGCCCACATAGGATGTGGTTTCGCCCATGTAATACCGCTCGGCATACTGCTGGGTGATGGTGGAACCACCTTGGCGCGTGCCCTTGGTCACATTATTAATGAATGCGCGGGCGATGCCCTTCAGATCAAGGCCTTTATCCGTGTAGAACGTACGGTTTTCGGACGCCACAATCGCGTTGCCGATGTAGTCCGGCAGCCCCTCGCAAGAGATGATTTCACGATTCTGTTCCGCGTAGGAGCCGATCGCGGTGGTGCCGTCCGCGTAATACACGGTGGTTTTCTCGGCCAACGCGAACTTTTCGGGTTGCGGGACCTCGGTGGTGGTGTACAGGTATGCGAATACTGCGATACCGGCCAGCAAGCCCAGTCCAATCAGGGAGAAGAAGATGCCCAGCACCCATTTCAGTACACGGTGCTTGCCTTTTCCTGTGTTCTTTTTCTTCCTGTTCGGGGCTCGATGGCTATTGGAAGCCTTGTGGCTTGCGTGGCGGGAACGGCTCTCCTGGGGCGTATAGGGGCCCTCCTGTGCGGAGTGGCCGGCTCTGCTTTGCGCGGTGCGCGGTTGCCTCAGAGCGGGGCCATTGCCTCCCGAATGTGCACGACGAGTATAAGAAGCCATGGTGTCCACCGTAACTGTTGGCCTTGAACAATCGTTTGACGTGAGCGTAACCACACGCATTTATGCCGGTATTTTTTCCGGAATTCTTACAATTGGGCACGCTTCTTGATATTGCATGAATATTGCCTGAATGCGCTGGTTGGTCTGCCGTGCGACCCGGCGCGCACGTTTCGTGTCGCTGCGCTGGTCCATACGTCTCCATAGACTTATCCCCAGCCTCCACGCGGCGCTATGTCACCCAACTCCCCCAGGGCAGGAATGCAGCAAGGGTAAGTGGCCTCTGACGGGTGCGTGGAGGTTTTCTTTATGTGCGGATTTGGCTGTGAGCTGGCACTAGCGTGGTCCCCTGTCCGGGGCGCGGCCGTACAGTCGAACGTATGAATGACGCACAGACCCCTAGAATTCGCGACCCGCATGCGGCGGTCAATCTGGTCGGCTCAGGCGCAGCACAGCCTGACTCGTCATCGAACGTTGTTGACCCATTGGCTGCGCTCGGCCCGGTCTCCGGTTCAGATGCATCGGCATCCACATCAGGCTCCTTACGGGATTTCAGGCCGCTGGACATGGACGATGCGGATGGGGCATCTGATATCGACCGTGGCTTGGCCCGGCTTGACCCGCTTACCGTGCGCCCGCGAATCTCCAGCCGCGTACTGTGCGTGGTATTCGGTCTGCTCCTGATCGCTATCGGCTTCGGCGTGTGGTGGGGGTGCGTGTTTACCGAAAACGGACAATCGTACGACGAACTGGTCTGGAAAAACCTGCACAACGATGTACCGTCCTGGGCCACCGGCGTGATGAACGCCGTCGCACAATCCTGGCTGGTTATCGCTGTCAGCTGCACAATTGCCGCAATCGGCATTATTACGGCGCTGATTCGACGCCGCTGGTGGTTGGCCGGGCAAATCGCCGTGTTCGCCGTGGTCTGCTTGGCCGTCACCCGTATCAAGGGTCTGTTGCCGCGTCCGTTCATCATCAACACTGAATCTCCTGCCGCTAATTCCGCGCCTTCCGGTCACACGATGCTGGCCGCAGCCTGTGCGGTGATTCTGCTGCTTACCGTGCCTCGTGCGGTTCGAGCTTTGGCGGGCGTCATCGGCGTGGTTTGGGCGGTGACCGTCGGTGTCTCCGTGATATACGGACAATGGCATCGCCCTTCGGATGTGGCGATGTCCATCCTGCTGGTGGCGGGATTGGCCCTGCTCGCTCTGGCAGTTACGCGCAAGTCCGGCATGGACGAGCCGGGTCGCCGCGTCTCCTCAGTGAGCGTGCAAATCGTCGGCAGCGTGCTGATTACCGGGGGCCTGCTGTTGCTCGCCTACAGCGGTTATGTGATCTGGCAGGTGGTGCCGGGGCTCAATGTCAGCGCCAGCTGGGCGGTTCAGGGGGCGAATGTCAGCGCTGTTGTGGGCATTGCGGGTGTGGCCATGCTCGCATTCGGACTGTTGCTGGCCCTGCGTCAGATTACTGCAGCGCCCTTAAGCCGGCTGGGTCTGATCGGCGCTCCGCCGGCACCGCCCAAACGGTAAAACATGGGGTGCGAACGGCCGAATTTGCCCGGCACAACGGCGGAATTTGGCAGTTGGACATGATTCATGAGTATTATGACGCCAGAAACGTCGTGTGTTTCGCGCAATACATAAGGAGTGGGTATGGCTACCAAACTGGTGATTGTGGAGTCTCCGACCAAGGCCCACAAGATCGGTGACTACCTGGGCAAGGGGTACACCGTCATGGCGTCGGTCGGCCATATCCGAGACCTCGCGCAGCCCAGCCAGGTGCCCGCGGCAGACAAGGCCAAGTTCGGCAAGTTCGGCGTGGACGTCAACGACGGGTTCAAGCCGTATTACATTGTCGACGGCGACAAGAAGCGTACGGTCAGCGAACTCAAATCGGCCCTGAAGAACGCCGATGAACTCTATCTGGCGACTGATGAGGATCGCGAGGGCGAGGCCATCGCGTGGCACTTGGTGCAGACCTTGAAACCCGAGGTGCCGGTCAAGCGCATGGTGTTCCACGAGATCACCAAGAACGCCATCAACGCCTCCCTGAACAACACGCGCGATGTGGATGGCAATATGGTCGACGCACAGGAGACCCGCCGCATCCTCGACCGTCTGTACGGCTATGAGCTGTCGCCGGTGCTGTGGCGCAAGGTGGGCCCAGGCCTGTCCGCCGGCCGCGTGCAGTCCGTGGCCACCCGCCTGATCGTGGAACGCGAGCGCGAACGCATGGCGTTCAAGCGCGCGCCGTACTGGGATATCGTCGCCACGCTGTCCGCGCCTGACGCGCTGGGGGAGCGTGCCGAATTCTCCGCCCGCATGATCGCGCTCGGCGGCAAGCGACTCGCCGGCTCCAAGGATTTCGGTGCCGACGGCCAGCTGACCCCGGACGGGTTCGCGGCGAACGTTCGCCAGCTTGATGAGGCTGGTGCCACCGCCGTGGCTTCGGCGCTGAAGACCGCCGATTTCACTGTGATGTCGATGGAAACCAAGCCGTACCGCCGCCGCCCGCAGCCGCCGTTCACCACCTCGACCCTGCAGCAGACCGCCGGCAATCGCCTCGGCATGGGTGCTCGCGCCGTGATGCGCGCGGCCCAAAGCCTGTACGAGAACGGCTACATCACCTATATGCGAACCGATTCGGTGACGCTGTCGCAGGAGGGCATCACCGCCGCCCGCAACGCCGTCTCCTACCATTTCGGCGACAAGTTCCTCTCCGCCGAGCCCAAGCAGTACGCCACCAAAACCGCTGGCGCGCAGGAAGCCCACGAGTGTATTCGCCCGGCGGGCTCGCGCTTCCACGACCCGGACGAGCTGGCTTCCAAACTTCCCGGCGACCAGCTGCGCCTATACACGCTGATCTGGCAGCGCACGCTTGCCTGCCAGATGGCTGACGCCACCGGTTCCACCGCCACCGTGCGCCTGTCTGCGCCGGCCGGCCCCACCGAGGGCGAGGCCGTGTTCCAGGCGTCCGGCACCGTCATCGAATTCCCCGGCTTTATGAAGGCCACGGGGGAGGGGCGCAAGCCCAAGGCCGCCGCTCCCGGCGCTGGGGCTGGCTCGGACCAGGCTGCTGCCGCCGGCAAGACGGACGCCAAGGCCGTCAGGGGTGACGCCTCCGAATCCAACACCTCCCTGCCGCCGATGAGCGTCGGCCAGCAGGTCGAGGCAAGCGACATCGAACCGGACGGCCATGAAACCCAGCCGCCGGCCCGCTACACCGAGGCCACGCTGGTCAAGACGCTGGAAGCCAAGGAGATCGGTCGCCCGTCCACTTACGCGAGCATTATCTCCACAATCATGGATCGCGGTTACGTATACGAGCGTGGCCGTGCGCTGATCCCCAGCTGGCTCGCCTTCTCCGTGACCAAGTTGCTCGAGACGAACTTCCCCAAGCTGGTCGACTACCAGTTCACCGCCGAGATGGAAAACGGCCTTGACCGCATCGCCCACGGCGAGGAATCCGGCCGCGACTGGCTCACCCACTTCTACTTCGGTTCCGGCGAGGGCGCCGCCCGCAACGCCGACGAGGCGCACGAAGGCCTGCAACAGCAGGTCGCGCAGCTCGGCGAGATCGACGCGCGCGCCATCAACACCATCGACATCGGCGACGGCCTGCACGTGCGCGTCGGCCGTTACGGCCCGTATCTGGAAGACATGGAGCATCTGGACGCCGAAGGCAACCCGAAGCGCGCGTCTCTGCCGGACACCATCGCGCCGGATGAGCTGACGGTGGCCGTGGCCCGCGATTTGATCGACAACCACTCCGGTGGACCGCGCGAGCTGGGCGTTGATCCGGTATCCGGCGGTACCGTCGAGGTGCGCAATGGGCGTTTCGGCCCGTATGTGGCGTTGGTGCCGCCGGCTGAGGCTTCGGCTGGCGCTGCTGGCGATACTGCTGGTGCTTCTGCGGCCAAGAAGGGTTCGAAGAAGGCCGCGGCCGCCGCCGCGTCGCGCCCGAAGATGGCCTCGTTGTTCAAGACGATGAGCCCTGAATCGCTGTCGCTGGAAGACGCGCTAAAGCTGCTGAGCCTGCCGCGCGAAGTGGGCACATACGAGGAAACCAACGCCGAAACCGGCGAGGTATCCGAATGCACGGTGGCCGCCAACAACGGTCGCTACGGCCCCTACCTGACCAAGACGGGTGCCGACGGCAAGTCGGAGACCCGCTCGCTGGCCTCGGAAGACGAGATCTTCACGGTCGATATCGACAAGGCCAAAGAACTGTTCTCGCAGCCCAAGTACGGCCGCGGGCGTGGCCGTGGTGCCGCCAAGCCGCCGCTGCGTGATTTGGGCAAGGACCCGAACACCGGCAAGAACGTGACCATCAAGGACGGCCGTTTCGGCGCGTACATCACCGATGGCGAGACCAACCGTACGGTGCCGCGTCAGTACACGCCTGAATCCATCACCCCTGATGACGCCTTCCGACTGCTCGCCGAAAAGCGTGCGGCTGGTCCCTCCACCCGTGGCCGTCGCGGTGCTGGGCGTGCTGGTGGCGCCAAGGCCGTTGCCGGCAAGGGCAAGAAGGGCGGTACCTCGGCTGCGGTTTCGGCGCAGGAGGCCAAGCGCGCCGAACGCCGTGCCGAAGTCAAGAAGTTGGCGAACAAGGGCTGGTCCAACCAGCGCATCGCCGAAAAACTCGGTTCCACCCCCGCCACTGTGAAAAAGGACGTCGACTGGCTGACCGCCAACGAGGACTACGAGCGCCCCGCCGTAATTCCCAAGCGTGGCTGAGCGGAATTATTGCTCTACTTGCGTTTCAAGGGGCTGATTTCTCGTTTTGAGAATATCTACTTCCGCTTCAAGGGGCTGGTCATCTGCTGAACCACGAGTATGAACGGCTCCGCGCCAACGTCATTCCGCCGTTTTGGAACGTTGTCTACTTGGGCAACAGCCCCTCGAAACGGAAGTAGACCTTCAGAAAAGACCAAATCAGCCCCTTGAAACGGAGGTAGAGCTGGTTTAACTGCCTGTTGGGCGCAACTCTGCGCCTAACGCTAAGGTCAATAGCATGAGCGGTCTGTTTGTTTCGTTTGAAGGTGTCGATGGCGTGGGCAAGACCACGCAAGTCGAGCGGCTGCATGCGTATCTTGAGGCTCAGGGGCGTACCGTGGTCGTTACCCGTGAGCCGGGAGGCACTGCGTTAGGCAAGGCCATTCGCCAACTGCTGTTGCACGGTGTGGATGGGGGCGCAGTCGACATCGCACCGCGCGCCGAGGCGCTGCTATTCGCTGCAGACCGAGCCCAGCACGTTGCCGAAACCATCCGCCCGGCATTGGAGCGCGGTGAAGTGGTGATCACCGACCGCTATTTAGACTCTTCCTTGGCCTATCAGGCCGGTGGCCGCGAACTCACGCCAGAAGAGATTCGATCCTTAAGCATGTGGGCCACCAACAACCTGCTGCCCGACCGCACGTATTTGCTGGATATGGACCCAGCCCTGTCCCACCATCGCCTCGAACACGCGGAAGACCGTATGGAATCGGCCGGTGATGACTTCCAGTCCCGCACCCGCCAGGCCTTCTTGGACTTGGCCGCCGCCGAGCCGAATCGTTTCCGCGTTATCGATGCGAGCCAGAGCATTGAAGCGGTATGGGCTGCCATCGAATCCGACATCAAGGAGCTCGCATGAGCGTATGGGATTCACTAGTCGGCCAAAAGCCGGTAATCGACATGCTCAGTCGTATCGCGCAGGGCGACCCGAGCCAGATCACCCAGTCGTGGCTGATCTGTGGACCTCCCGGATCGGGCCGTTCCAACATGGCCCGAGCATTCGCGGCGGCGCTGGAAAGCCCGGATCACGGCATGAGCGCTGAGCCCACGCGCGTCACCCAGCAGGTGCTTGCCGGCACGCATCCGGATGTCACGGTGCTGACCACGAACAAGGTGACTATTGGTATCGATCAGGTGCGTGAGATCATCACTACCTCCGAGCAGATGCCCGCCACCGCGCCGTGGCGCATCATCATCATCGAAGACGTGGATCGCATGCTTGAGCGCACCACCAACGTGCTCTTGAAAGAGATTGAGGAGCCGGCCGAGCATTGCATCTGGCTACTGTGCGCGCCCAGCGCCCAGGACGTGCTGCCCACCATCCGCTCGCGCACACGCATCGTGAACCTCGCCGTGCCCTCCACCCAGGCGGTGGCCGGATTCCTGACCTCCACCACCAATGTCGAGCCAAAAGTGGCGCAGCGTGCGGCCCGACTCGCCGAAGGCCATATCGGCATCGCCAAGTTGTACGCCACCGACGAACGGGTTATGTCCGACCGCGATGAACTTGTGGTCGGTGTGCTGAATCTGGCCCGTGCCTCGGATGCAGTGTTGTTGGCCGGCAATCTTATCGACAATGCCAAGGCCCAGGCCGAGGCGGACGCGAACCGCATCACCGCCGGCCAGGAAGCGGAATTCCGCCGCATCAACGGACTGGCACCGAGCGACCGCATCCCGCCGAAACTGCGTGGCGCATTCAACCAGATTGCCAAGAAAGACGATGTGAAGCGTTTGGTCACCCGCCGTACGCGCGACGTATTGGATCGTGCGCTGAACTCCATCGCTTCCATCTACCGAGATGTGGCGGTGCTGCAGAACAATGCGGAGGATTCGGTGGGCCTCATCAACCTGGAGAACCGCTCGTCGATCACCGAATTGTCGGTGCGATTGAACCGGGCCGGTGCCGTGACCCGTCTGGACGAAGTGGCCCACGCCCGCAAGCGCCTAGCCGGCAACGGCAACCCGCTACTGGTATTCGAGTCCCTCTTCTGCGCCCTGATCTCATAACCCGACGCAACTAGCCCCCCTCTGATGAGTGGGGGCTGTCGAGCGCAGCGAGACTGGGGGAGAGACCCCGTAACGCACAGCCCCCAGTACGTCACACATATGAGCGATACTGGGACGTATGAAGATTTCCGCCGATTTCACCGTCATCCCGGACGATTTCGCCAAGGCTGCGGCCCCTGAATATTTCAATGGTGGCGTGCCTGTGGTCTCCTTCCCGTTCTACATCGATGATGTGGATCCCGAGGCCCGCTACCTGCACTGGGAGTTCGTGGACCCGGATTCGATTCCGGTCTGCGGCTTCGAGTGGATTCACTGGTCCGTGGCCAATCTGCCGATTGATGCGCTGATGTACGACTTCAATGATTCGCATGCGTTGGCCATCCCGCCGGACTTCTCCCGTCAGCTGCCGGCCATGATTCCCGAGACCGTGCAGGGGTGCAACTCCTCGGCCTCCAAGTTCTTGGGCCGCAGCACTGACCCGGCGGTGATCATGCGGTACAACGGTCCGCAGCCGCCGGACAAGGATCATGAGTACTACCTGCAGGTGTGGGCCACCAAGAAGCCGTTGCCCGGCTTGAATCAGGGCTTCTGGCTCAACGAGCTGTTGCACGCGCTGCGCAACAGCGGTGAAGTGCCCGACACCGACGGCATCTTCCTGACCGGCAAGGCGTGAGCCACATGAGCCCCCGCAGGCGGGGGCTGTCAGCATCACTGACTGGGGGTGGGTCAGTACAAAACCACCTTCAGTCCGACTTCGTCGTCCAGCTCCCGCCAGTGGGAGCGTGACTACAACAAAGAAAGGACACCATCACACTATGGCCTGCACCACGATTCTGGTAGGCAAAGACGCGAGCTATGACGGCTCGACCATCATCGCCCGCAACGAGGATTCCGCGAACGGCGAGTTCAACCCGAAGCGCTTCATCGTCGTGAAGCCGGAGGAACAGCCGCGCGAATACAAGTCGGTGATCTCCCACCTAACCATCACCCTACCGGACGACCCGCTGCAGTACACCGCCGTGCCGAACGCGGACCTCAAGGAAGGTATTTGGGGCGAGGCCGGCGTCAACGAGGCGAACGTGGCGATGAGCGCCACCGAAACCCTGACCACCAACGAGCGCGTGCTCGGCGCCGACCCGTTCGTGGAATACACGCCGGCCAAGGGCGATGAGCCCGAGGTGCCCGGCGGCATCGGCGAAGAGGACTTCCTGACCATCGTGCTGCCGTATGTCAAGACCGCACGCGAGGGCGTCCAGCGCCTCGGCGCGCTGCTTGAGGAATTCGGCACCTACGAGATGAACGGCGTCGCCTTCTCCGACTCCAACGAAATCTGGTGGCTGGAAACTGTGGGCGGCCATCACTGGATTGCCAAGCGAGTGCCGGACGAGGCCTACGTGACCATGCCGAACCAGCTCGGTATCGACGAATTCGACCTTGAGGACGCCCTGGGTGACCAGGAAGCGCACATGTGTTCCGAAGACCTTGCCGAATTCATCGAAACCAACCATTTGGACCTCGCGGTGGAGAACACTACCCCGTTCAACCCGCGCGATGCCTTCGGCTCCCACTCCGACTCCGACCACGTGTACAACACCCCGCGCGCCTGGTACATGCAGCGCTTCCTCAACCCGTACGACGAGGTGTGGGACGGCCCGGACGCCGACCACAAGCCCACCTCCGACGACATCCCGTGGGCCCGTCAGCCTGAGCGCAAGGTGACCATCGAGGATATCAAGTACGTGCTGAGCTCCCACTACCAGGGCACCCCGTTCGATCCGTACGGCCAGCTGGGCGATGAGCGCACCCGCCACATGTACCGCACGATCGGCATCAACCGCCAGAGCCAGCTCGCGGTGATGCAGATCCGCCCGTACCGCCCGCAGGCCTCCCGCGCCATCCAGTGGATGGCATACGGCTCCAACCCGTTCAACACGCTGGTACCGTTCTTCCCGAACGTGGACACCACGCCCGCCTACCTTGAGGACACCACCACCCGCGTGACGTCCGAGAACTTCTACTGGGCCAACCGCATCATCGCCGCCCTGTGCGATGGCGCCTTCCGCTCCACGTCCAACGCCGTTGAGCGCTACCAGGAGAAGACCGGTGCGATGGGCCACCGCTTGGTCGCCGCCACCGACGAGCAGATCGCCCGTCTGGGCTTGACGGCCGCCGAGGAAGCCGCGCAGTCCGCCGCTGAAGAGGAATTTGAGGCCGACAACGTGGATGGCGATGTGCAGCCGATGACCCCGGACGAGACCATCGCCGCGCTGCGTAACCCCGAGGTGCGCGAGATTCTCGCCGCCGCCAACCAGACCATGGCCGACCAGCTCAAGGAGGAAACCGAAAAGCTGCTTGACTCCGTGCTGTACACTCGCAGCATGGAAATGAAGAACGGCTTCCACATGTCCGACTTTTAGTCCGTATTGAGCTCCCCTCCCTGAGGGGAGCTGACCGCGAAGCGGACTGAGGGGGCTAAGCCGTTAAGAAAACAGCCCAGTGGGCTGTTTTTAGGCGAAGAGGCGGCGACTGCCGCCCCACCACCCCGCCCCATCACACAAACACAGAAAGGCTTTATATGACCACCATCGAAGACTTCACCAGCCAGTACGGTCTGGTCCAGAAGATCGACGCATTCGGCTACATGAAGTACCTGGCCGAGAACCCTGACGCCCCGCGCAAGCACGGCAAGGTGGTGCTCGTCACCGCCGATACGCCGCTCAAGGCATCGCGCGGAGAAGGCAAGACCACCACGACCATCGCCCTGATCGACGCTCTGAACAAGCGCGGCATTGATGCGACCGCCGTGCTGCGTCAGCCGAGCATGGGCATCACCGCAGCCGGTTCCAAGGGCGGTGCCTCCGGCGGCGGCAAGGCTTCCCTGACCCACCCCGAGCTCATCGACTGGGGTCTGTGCGGCGAAATGGGCGCCATCGAGGCGGCCCAGAACCTGCTCGTCTCCTTCGCCGAGAAGGCCATCGATGACGGCAAGCTCGACACGATTCTCGTGCCGCGTGTCTCCGAGGTGCCGAGCCGCTCCCTGCGCTCCACCGCCGTGGACTACGGCAAGGGCAACGTGCCGGAGAAGGTCGTGCTCACGCCGACCTGCGAGCTCATGCAGATTGTGGTGCTCTCCCGCTCGATGGACGAGATTTCCGAGCGCGTGTCCAAGATGATCGCCGGCACCAAGGACGGCAAGGCCGTGACCTTCGGCGAATTCGTGGACCTGTGGCGTATCACTGGCATTCTGGCCGACGCGGTCAAGCCGGCCAAGACCGAGACCGTAAACGGCTCCCCGGTCTACGTGCACGGTGGCCCGTTCGCCAACGTGTCCATCGGCATTCCGACGCTGGTCTCCGTGGAAATGGCCTGCGCCCTGCATGACGTGGTCATCGTCGAGGCCGGTTACGGCACCGACGCCGGCGCCCAGAAGTGGCTGGACATCGCCTGCCGCGAATACGGCGCGCAGTGGCCGTCCGCCGCCATCGTGGTGACCCGTGCCTCCACCTGGCGCGACGATCCCGAGCTGGCCTGGCGCTACCCGTTCCACGTGCAGCGCCTGGAGAACCTGGACATTCCGACCTTCCCGCTCATCAACCTGTGGGAAGGCGAGGACGATCAGGTTCCGTCCCTGAAGGCCACCGCCGACGAGCTGGGCTTCCGCACGCCGATCATCGGCAACCTGTTCCGCGACGGCGGCGAGGCGCTGGCCCCGCAGCTTGACGGTTTCGTCGACGCGTTGCAGAACGGCTCCATGCCGGCCGAACCGCACTCGCACAAGGGCATGGCCCTGACCGAGAACGCCAAGTGGGTGGCCGAGAACGCCTACGGCGTACCGGCCGAGCGCGTGATTTACAAGCCGGGCTTCACCGAGTCCGTGTCCGAGGCCATGGAACTGTGCCAGAGCGCAGGCATCTCGCTGGACGATCTGGCGTTCGTGGCGGTCAAGTCCCCGGCGACCATGACCGACAACGACCGTGCCCCCGAAGAAGAGCGCACCGTGACCCTGAAGAAGGTTGAGGTGCATGCCGGTGCCGGTCTGGTCCACGTCAACCTGACCACCAGCCTCACCACCCCCATGCCCAAGATCGTGTGATGACAGGCATGAGGTGAGGTAACTCGCTTTTGAGGGGCGGATTTTCGGTTTTCCGGAGGTCTATCTGCGTTTCGAGGGGCTCTTCGATTGCGAAATCCGGAGTATGACCATTGAAATTGCAATGTTTATACTCCGGTTTTCTTGTTTTAAAAGCCCCTTGAAACGCTAGTAGAGCTTCTGAATGTTGGAAATCAGCCCCTTGAAACGTAGAAAGCCCGCCACCGGCGGGCTTTCTACATCTGAGCTTCCCTCTTTGAGGGGAGCTGTCAGCGAAGCTGACTGAGGGGAGCCAGCATACGCAAACTAGAAGTTGCTACCCTGAGCCGTTAAACGGAAAGCCCACCGGGCTTTCCGTAGGCGATGCGAGCAGCTATGCTGCGAGGGGAATGGTGGCAACTAGAAGTTGCCACCATTCCAGCCCCAGTCGGTGGTGGCGGTGTAACGGATGTAGGTGCGGTCCTCGGGAATACCGAGCGTGGAGTTCAGCGCGGCCATAATGCTCTCGGTCAGCTTTTCCCAAGCAGAGCCCGGCACAGAGCGGCCGAACACGTTGACTTCCACATAGGCGGCGGGCTGGTCATCGCTACCACCGAAGTAAATCGGCATATTGTCCTCGAACGGGCACATTAGCCAGCCCTCGGACTTGCCCGGCACGGCGGTAATCGCCTTGCCATAGGCAGCCTTCAACGCCTCGCGCTGCTCAGGGGTGGTGGGCACGGACACATGAGTGTGAATAACGGGCATAATTCCTCCTTGATTCGGTTCGCTTCCAGTCTAGCCTCAGCGGTTGCTGTTGAACATGGCATGCGGATGTAGGAAGCTGCTTGCAGAACGGACCGGGGCAAGGCCAATTTGGGGAGATTATTGGCCTTTCCAGCCAATATATGTTCCGCAGTCAGCCCAATAGTGTTGAATACCCTTGTGAGAAAACTGATTGAACAACTGATGAAGTTCGGCATTGTGGGCGTCATCGCCTTTGTTATCGACTGGGGTATTCTCAACCTATTGGTTGGCATATTCCACATGCACAACGTGCTGGCTGCCACCGTCTCTTTCATCATCTCGCTGATTTTCAACTATCTGGCGAGCATGAAATTCGTATTCAAGCATCGTGATGACATGGCGCGCTGGATGGAGATTCTTATCTTCGTGGCGGGCGCTGTAGTCGGTCTGTTCATGAATGACGCGATTATCTGGATTTCCACTTATGGCATGAACCATGATGCCTATGTATCGCAGCATGCCGAATATCTGTTGCGCACCAATATCGGCAAGTTGGTGGCCACTGCCGTGGTAATGATCTGGAACTTCTTGATTCGCAAGTGGCTGCTCGACGATACGCACACCAATGCGATGAACCGTCTGAAGTCCGCTGAAAATCGACTGAATGCCGAGGAGCTTGAAGCCAAGTGGCAGAACAGCTTCTCCCACAAGCTCGGCATCTGGTCCCTGGAACACACGCCCAAAGGCTGGCCGAAGTAGCGTTTTGACGTATAAGCCCCCTCGTCAGAGGGGGCTTAGCTTTTGTCTCACACACTCACTTCAGTCAAGGTCGGCTGCTCGGTGGAGCCCTTGATCTGCTTGAAGCCAATCAGCGCAATCACCAGCGAGACCAGTGCCAAAGTGGTCACCACCATGAAGCCGCCATGCGAGCCCATGCGGTCGATGAACTGGCCGGCAATCGCCGAACCGGCGGAGGAGCCGATAGAATTCATCGCACCCATCCACGCCATGCCTTCGGTCAGGCGGGAAGGCGGCACCAAGTGCAGCATGAGCTGGTTGCCGTTAATCCACGTCGGAGCCTGGCACACGCCGATGATCAGGTAGATGATCATAATCACCCACAGATGCTTGGCGAACAGGAACGTGCTGATGCCGATGTTCACCACGGCCAGGCAGAAGTAGAAGCGCTTCCACAGGGCAATCGACCAGTTCTTCGCGCCGTACACCAAGGCGCCCATCAACGAGCTGATGGAGAAGCAGGCGAATACAAAGCCCGTGTACTGCTTCATATTCGACTCGGTGGCGAATGCGATGATCGAGATGCCTGTAGCCGACTGGAACGCGCCCAAGCCGAACCAGGTGACGCATACCGCAATCAGACCCGGTCCCCAGATGGACGCCTTCTTGCCGGAACGCGCATCGGCGACCGCCTGCTCAATGGCGGCGTTAATCGTGGCCTCATCGGTCACGCCTTCGCGCTCAAGACGGCGGCGAGTCTCCTCGGCTGCGGTCTCCACCTTCAACGCTTCGGCTCGAGCCGCCTCGCGCTCACGGTATTCCTTGCGGGAAATGCCCTCAGCGCGGGCCAGCTGAGTCTGTGACGGTGGCTCAGTGGTCAGCTCGGTCAAGAACATCAGCGCGCCCACCACCACGCACATGCCGGTGAACGAGAATGCCAGCAGACCGGAGATCACGGCCAGTGTGGAAGCCAGTGGATTGCCGATTACCCACATGCATTCGTCCAGCACGCCGCACAGGGAGAGCGCACGGTTGGTACGCTCCTGATCGCCCTTCAGGATTTTGGTCCAGCGCGCGCGGCTCATCGCGCCCCACGGCGGAATAGCTGCCAGGAACGGCGTCAAACAGTACAGCACCCATTCCGGCGCACGATTGGTGATGGATGTGGTCAGCGCGACGGCGGCGACAATCCACACCAGAATCGTTGGAATCGAAACCTGCCGCTGGCCGAACTTGTCGGTCAGCTTGCCGAGCAGCGGCGTGGCCACGGCCAGTGCAATCGCCTGAATGGCGGTGAGCATACCTGCCAGCGAGTAGTTGCCGTAGTAATGCTGCACGGAAATGGTGATGGTCATGCCCACCATCGGGAACGGCATGCAGGCAATCACCGAACCGATGGAATAACGAGCGGTATGAGGTATGCGCAGCAACTCCGCATACCCACCAAAAACTTTGTGACCCACTTCCTTGATGCCAGCCATAATGGTGTTCGAGTTGGACAGGTTGTTGGACATAACAGCACTACGCTCCTTTCCGCTCCCGATTGGATGTTCCCCGCTGACGTGGCGTTGCCGGCGAAGCCCTCATCGAATGATGTGTTGTCCATGGTCGCGCAAAGTTTGCGTTGGATTTCCCTATTCGCATATTTGCGTCACGGATACTCTAATCGTTGGTTAGGGCGCGACACGCGGTAGATTGGAGATATTAAGACAACGTTCTCATGTTCTTCGGCGAACATCGCAAGATGCCCGTAGGAATAAAAAGAAAGGCGGCTCATGAGCGCAACCACCATCCACTTCGTTCGCCACGGCAAGGTCTACAACCCTGACCATCTGCTCTATGAGCGGCTGCCCGACTTCCATCTCTCCGATCTTGGCCGGCGTATGGCACAGGCCACCGCCGCCTATCTGGCCAATAGCCCTCAGACCAATACGATTTCCGCGGTGTATTCGTCTCCCCTGGACCGCACGCGCGAGACCGCCGACGCGATTCTTGACGCGTTGAATCCCGTGCGCGAGGCCCGAGGCGAAGCCCCGCTCATGCTCACCGCCGATGAGCGAGTGATTGAGGCCGGCAACGAGTTCCGCGGCAAGCGTATCGGCCATGGCGAAGGCGCGCTGTGGAAGAACGGCAATTGGAAACTGGTCACCAACCTGTACAAGCCGAGTTGGGGCGAATCCTATCAGCACATTGCGCAGCGCATGGATGATTTCGCACGCGAGAAGGTCGCCCAACACCCCGGCGAACAGATTGTGGTGGTCAGCCACGAATCGCCGATTTTCAGTTATCGCCATTATCTGGAGACCGGCCACCCCGAGCACTGGATGTTCCTGCGGCACACGGCGCTCGCCTCCGTGACCTCGGTGACGTACGACAACGAAACCGGCCGTGTGATGTCAATCACGTATGTCGACCCAGCAGCCAACGTCAAGTAACGGCACACTGGTGAATAGCTGAGCTACAATCTGGGCTCCCCTCAGAGGGAGCCAATGGGACGCACTACAATCAAGTGGTGAACGCAGAGGAGCATGAATGACCATTGAACTCAATCGTGAGGCAATCGCACGGATCGCGGCATTGCCGGGGGTAGCTGAGGCCGCTGAAGCCGGCTCGGCGCTAATTAGCCTGTGGCCGCTGACCGAAGCCATGCAGATGGACAATGACGCCAAGTATGCGGAGAACCTGCAGGTGCGTGTCACGCACGCGTTCGCACGCATTCTCACCGGTCAGGATGTTACGATGCCTGACGCCGAATTCGTCTACGAGGGGGCCGATGAGATTCCTGGCCGTCCGCAAAGCATCGTAGACACGCTGCTTGCTGCCAATGACGCCTACGATACGATGGCCGGTTACTCGGAATCCGGCGATGTGCAGCTGATTTTCGATGCCGCCGAAGCTTTAGGTGTTGACTGGGATTCGCATGTCGAGGCCGCAGTCCGTGAGACGGTTGTCTCCGTGGAGGCTCAGGTTGAGGCCGATGCCGAGGCTGGCGGACGTTTGGCGGCTTCCGGCGAGCCGGCTGATGTGGCCGTCCGTTTCGCCACCGCGCTCGCCGTATGCGATGCGCTGCTGAACGTGGTGAGCGGGCATGCCGAGACGGTTGGCTTGGTTGGTCCGGCTGTTGCTGATGCCGCTGATGTTGCTGACGAGGCCCGGGCCACCGCCATCGTAACGTTGCCGATTCTGCTGTACGTCAACGAATTACGTGAGCAGTGCTCGATTCCGCGCATCTGCCTGACCGACCAGCAGATTCTTGATCTGATTGATACGCGTGCCAATGCCGGTGACACCCTGACCGCCACCGCCGAATACATTGCCCCGCTGGCCGGTGCCGAATGGACCAAGCACCGCGACGATGTGCTCTGGAACCCGGACGAAGCCAAGAAGAAGGCCAAGGAAGAAGACGAAAAGCGCAACAAGGAGGCCTTGGCCGCCAAGTTTGCGCACATTAAAGATGACCCTGGCAAAGAAACCGTGGAGTTGTGAGAATCAAGGCAGCTTAGCCCGCCTGATCGGTTCTCTTACCCCTGCTCGCGATTCCTCCGTGCCAAGGAAATCGTCTATGTGGTGAAGAACATCGCTTACGCAACGGAAGAAGAAACACTTATGGGCAATGGCGTCAATCTGCGCACGCTCACCAATGACGGCGGTAGCGCGGTAATCAGCGATTACGGGGCGCATCTGCTGCGCTGGGCCCCGGCGGGGCAGCCGGATGTAATCTGGACGCCCCGCACATGGCATTTCGAAGCTGGTCAGCCGGTTGGCGGGGGAGTGCCGGTGTGCTTCCCCTGGTTCGGGCCGGGGTTTGTGCATGGCGGGCAGACTGCGAAGCGACCGATTCATGGGTTCGCACGATTGCGCCAGTGGGCGCTGGACGAAGGGGCGTTTACCGGTGCCCGTGTGCGGTATGTGCTGGATTCCGAACGACTGACGGCTGGCGAAGTGCCATGGATCGAGGATGAACCCAACGTGCGTTTCCATGCCGCATACGAGGTGTGTGCCAGCGATACGCTGACGATGACGCTGACCGTTACCAACACGGGAGGTGAGCCGATGTCGTATGAGGCGGCGCTGCACTCGTATCTGCATGTCGGCGATGTGCTCGGCGCGCGGCTGGTCGGTTTGCGGGGTGCAACATATCTGGATGCCACGGAAGCCGGATTCCCGCCAAAACTACAAGAACAGCCATCGGTGATGTTCGGCGATCAGCCGGTGGACCGTGTGTATTATTCCGATGCTGCACTGGAATTGCAGGACCATGTGCTGGGTCGTGTGATTCGCATCGGCAAGACCGGCTCGCCGCAGACGGTGGTGTGGAATCCCGGAGAGCAGGGCGGCAACGCCATTGCCCATGCCAAGACGGGTGAATGGCGTGGCTTTGTGGCCGTGGAGGCAGCGGCGTGCCGAGACCGTATCGTTGCCCTTAGTCCGGGTGAATCGTATATGCTTTCGCAGTCCATTGCCGTGATGCCGTTGGGGTAGTTGGCTGAATACAGTGCCGATAATACAGTGCCGAGAATGATGAAGCCCTACTCGCGTTGAGTAGGGCTTCATCATTGGTTGCGGGGAACTTCTTCAACGGAAGTTCACCGATATCGGTTACTGGCCTTGCCGGGGTTTCTGGGCATTGTCGCCGGCGGGAGCCGTGTGCTCAGAAGGTGTTGCGGATTCGTCGCCGGCGTTTTGAGGCATCGGCGGAACCTGGCCGTACTGTGGGGCCGGGGCCTCCGGTTGGCCGTACTGCGGGGCCGGCACCTGACCGTAATCAGGTGCGGGTGCAGCCGGCTGGCCATAGTCGGGGGTTGGCATGGGCGGCTGGCCGTAAGCCGGGGCCGGCTGGTTGAAGCCGGGTGCGGGCGCGTTCGGAGCGGCGAAATTCGGGGGTACAGGCGTGCTGTATGGTGCGCCGTAAGCACCCTGAGGCATGGGGGTTGCCGCCGCGCCATCGTCAAAACGTGCGCCCTCCGGCTTGCTGGGAAGAGCCATGAACACGATATAGACAACGCAGCCGGCCAGCGTAATCAACGCACCAATGACCGCCGCGCCAAGACCGCCGGCGGCCATGCTGCCATAACCATAGTCATAACTGCCAAGGCTCCTGAACCCGCCGTACAGTGCCGCACCACCGCCGATAATCATGATGATAAGGCCGATAACCATCGCGATATAGAAAATGGCAACCCACCAGCCAGGCTTGTTCGTGTCATGCAGACGGCGGACGGAAAGTGCCAGGGTGGGGATTAGGGTCACCAGACCCCAAATGGTGGCGAGGAAGCCAAGCTTTTCATCTGTGGCGGTGTTGAGGATGTCCAGCACTATATTGATGCCGAAAGCGGCCAGCACCCACCACCAGAATTCACTGCGGGACGCGCGGCCCTTGAACACCGTGTACTTCTTCCAGAAGCGCAGGAAGGCTTCTTGGAAGGAGCATCCGTAGTAAGGCTTATCCAGCGGCACAGTGGCAGTGGGCGCGGCGTATTGGCCGTAAGACGGCGGAACCGGGCCGTAAGGATTGCCATCGGGGGCCGGTGTGCCGTACGCCGGTGCGGATTGACCGTAGGTGTTGGCGTCGGGCGCGGGCTGACCGTAGGTTGGTACGGCCTGGCCATAAGAGTTCGCGGTCGGAGCAGGCTGACCGTATGCCGGCTGTCCGTAAGCGGGCTGCGCCGGCTGTGAGGGCTGCGCCGGGGCCGGTGCGCCATACTGCGGTACGGGATTAGGTGTGGGCGTACCGTTGGCCTCAGGCTGCTGAGGCAAAGGCACATTGTTGGGATCAGACATTGATTCCCCTTTCATAAGACCTATGTGTCACATCATATTCTTCCATTGCATGAGTGGAAAACTCAACAATTGCGCCAAATAATGTCCAAAGTTGTGGTGAATGCACTGGAAAGAATCGATGGTTATCAAATCGATATCAGTTGAGGGTGAACGTTATCGATCGGTTGTGTAACCTGTTGCATGAATATTGCGCACAGTTGCGGGGCGGAACTGGAAAGCAGACGAAGCTTTTGGCGCTATGCATAAAGCAACATACAGAGATGTAGGGAATGCCATGAACCACGAATACACGGATGCCGCCGTTGAGCAGCGCGAATCGCACGAAGACGAATCTCAAGACTGGGATCTGCTGTTCGTGGGCCTGGCCTGCTGATTCTCGTTTGCTGTTTTCTTTTCTTTTGATTTTAAAAGCAAAAGAAAAGAAAATGGCAGGCAAAAGAGATTTCGTTGGAAAATGGCCGTTTTGGGATGATGTCGGTCTAAAACGCCAGTAGCGAAGCAAAAGAGCGAGGGCATCGTTCGCCGCGTCCGGCGCGCGCGGCACAATAGGGGATTATGACTGATGCTGAAAACACCAAACCCGAACTGCCCAAGAACGTTCGTGTTCGCTTCTGCCCGTCGCCGACCGGAACCCCGCATGTCGGCATGATTCGTACCGCCCTGTTCAACTGGGCGGAAGCTCGCGCCACCGGCGGCACGCTGATCTTCCGTATCGAAGACACCGACGCCGTGCGCGACTCCGAAGAAAGCTACAACCAGATCCTCGAATCCCTGCGTTGGCTGGGTATCGACTGGGACGAGGGCATCGATGTGGGTGGCCCTCACGGCCCGTACCGCCAGTCCGAGCGTACCGCCATCTACAAGGATGTTGCCGCCAAGCTGCTCGAAGCCGGCTACGCCTACGAGTCCTTCTCCACTCCTGAGGAAATCAAGGAGCGCAACCTTGCCGCCGGCCGTCCGGCCGAGTTCGGCTACGATGGCTACGACCGCAACCTGACCGATGAACAGAAGGCCGCCTTCCGCGCCGAGGGCCGCAAGCCTGCGCTACGTATCAAGATGCCTGATGAAGACATCGCCTTTGACGATCTGATTCGTGGCACCATCGAGTTCAAGGCCGGCTCCGTGCCGGACTACGTGATCGTGCGCCCGAACGGCGACCCACTGTACACGCTGACCAACCCGGTCGACGACGCGATGATGGAAGTCAACGTCGTGCTGCGCGGCGAGGACCTCCTGAGCTCCACCCCGCGCCAGATCGTGCTTTACCGTTACCTTATGGAACTCGGCATCGCCAAGGAGATGCCGCTGTTCGGCCACATGCCGTACGTGATGGGCCAGGGCAACAAGAAGCTCTCCAAGCGCGACCCGGAGTCCAACCTGTTCAACCACCGCGACAATGGCTTCATCCGCGAGGGCCTGCTCAACTACCTGGCCCTGCTCGGCTGGTCCATTGCACCGGACCGCGACGTGTTCTCCATGGACGAGATGACCGAGAAGTTCGACGTGCGCGACGTCAAGGCCAACCCGGCCCGCTTCGACATCGACAAGGCCATCTCCATCAACGCCGAGCACATCCGTATGCTTGAGCCCGAGGACTTCCTGCGCCGCTCGGTGCCGTACCTGCACCGCGACGGTGTGGTTTCCGCCGACAACTGGGATGCCCTGACCGACCGTGAGCGTGAGGTGCTGACCGCCGCCGCTCCGCTGGTTCAGCCGCGCGTGCGCCTGCTGGGTGAGGTTGCCGGCATGGTCGGCTCCCTGCTCTCCACCGAGGGCTACTTGGAGCCGGCTGACGACGCCAAGAAGCAGCTGAAGGATTCTGCCGGCGAGGTGCTGGACAAGGCCATCGCCGCACTCGAGGCTGTGGATGAGGCTGACTGGAAGACCGACAACCTGCATGAGACCCTGAACAAGGCTCTGGTTGAGGAGGGCGGCTACAAGCCGCGCCTCGCTTTCGGTCCGGTGCGTGTGGCCATGTCTGGTCGTCGCGTGAGCCCGCCGCTGTTCGAGTCCATGGAGATCGTCGGCAAGCCGGTTTCCCTCGCTCGCCTGAAGGGCCTGCGCGAGCACCTGTGAGCTAAGGTTCCTTCCGTGCTCGGCTGAGCTGTAAGGACACTCAAGGTGGGCGTCTGCATGTGCAGATGCCCACCTTTTCTTGTATTCAGTGATGAGCTGGAACAGCTGGAAAGTCTTACCGCTGCGCCGCATGCCAGTGAGAATATGTACGAGGTTGAACATGGCTGGTTTGTGCAGTGAGGTCACGAAACGTGCCTTGTAGGTGGTTTCGCCTTCATGCGTCCATGAAACGGTTGATAGGTAACCGGGCGGCGGTCTTTAACGTGACATTGCATTACAAGCATCGCGACGCGCTCGCTGTCGCAAGGGAACATAAGCGCCTCATTTGGTTCTTGAAGGCTGATTTGCCGGCTATGAATGTGCAAGGCAAAGATCATTGCCTCATCTGCAATTTCATCAGTGCATTAGATGGTAATTCATCAGTAGAGCTTACTGATAATCCGTCAGTAGAGTTCATGCAAATTCATCAGTAGTGGCAGCGTAGCACTTGAAATCGTTGAAATTCCGCGCGACACGCCGTAAGTTGCGTAAGGGTGAATACTTGCGTATATTTATCACTCGTTGCGCGGTTCACCGAGCAGCCGGTTGAAAAACTGAATATGCCCCCATCGTCTAGCGGTCTAGGACTACGCCCTCTCACGGCGCCAACACCGGTTCAAATCCGGTTGGGGGTACGACGAACAACTCCTTGGAGTTGCTACGCCAAGCCAAATTGGGATGTGGTGTAATTGGCAACACAGCTGATTCTGGTTCAGCCATTCTTGGTTCGAGTCCAGGCATCCCAGCCAATGACCCTCGCGGAATGCGAGGGTTTTTTGTTTTCAGGGAAGTAGCCGCTTGAAAAGCGACTTCCCTGCATATGAGTGCGCATAAGAGCGCTAAGAGCGCATACGTGTGTATGAAAGTACGAGAACGAAGGAGATCGAAGTATGTCCGCTGGGCAGCAGGCTGTACCGGCAAACAACGCCAACAATGCAAGCAATGAAGGCGCTCAGAAGAAGCACATGTCTAAGGCGGCCGTCGCCATTATCGCCGTGGTGGTCGTGGCCATTATCGTCGTGGCCGGTGTGTTCGGCTTCCGCGCCTACTCCGATGCTCAGTACAACAATGCAGTCGCCGCTTGCGCCGCCGCTTCCGAAAATGTGCGCAACGCCACCAACGACTACAACGGCTTGGTCAATGGCGATGCCGCTGATGCCGCCGCCCTTACCGAGAAAGATGTGAAGGATTCCTCCACCCTGGATGCCCTCAACAAGGAGCTGAGCGTGGAACTGCCAGTCTACGAAGGCTGCGTGGCCGATGATACCGCCGGCTTCAAGTCCGCCACCGATAAGCTCAACGAGCAGACCGACTGGTACAAGGCCCACACCACTTCCTTGCAGAAGGCAGTGGACGCCGTCAACGCCTCCAAGAAGTGAGCTGCTGACACGGTAGCCGTGGAATGAGGCCTATGGAATAGGAAATAAGGCCTGCTGATTATTGAAGCGCTGTCTTGCGGAATCCGTAAGGCAGCGCTTTTCTTCTGTATTGCTGTATTGCTGTATTGCTGTATTGCTGCATGCAGCGCGTGATGCGCAGCGTCCGACATGCGCATAGTTTTTGGGTTGATTTTTATGCAGGCGCGTGTCGCAATGATGCGAACACCGATGTGTACGTTAACAACGCAGCCGCTTATTGAGTTTTACGGTTTTACTAACTTCGTTGTTCGGCGTCAAATATACGGCGATTCTGCGTGTTATCTGAGATTGCACTTAAGAGAAGCTTCTTGTAAAGTATCTTCACGTAATTACAAATGCCGCGTTTTTCAATGAAGAGGGCATTTGTTCCAACTCGAGGAAGAGATTAAGGAGAATATAGTTAATGAAAAAGAAGAAAACTATATCCGCTGCGCTGGCAACAGCGTTGGCGCTGACCTGCATGGGCAGCGGTGGGGGGACTGCGTTCGCGGTGCCTCTGTCTGATGCTGAATTGCAGACTCTGGCAAGCCAGATTCAGCAAATCAACAACACTTCGGATTCTGCAACCGCTTCCGAAACTCCTGCTGCACAAGCTGATGCGACTGAAGGTTGGACGATTGATTCCAACATCGTCAAGGGCGGCGAGATTCTGGAGACCGTAGACGGTTGGCTGCACTTCAAATCCACTGAAGCCCACGGCAATGCGGCGTCCAACCCCAGCTCCAGCAATGATTGGCCTGCAGTAGCCGTTTGGGGTAAGGATTACGACTTCTCCAAGGCCGGCTCCTTCCACGCCACCATCAAATCCCCGCAGGAAGGCTCCGCCAACCGCTTCGGCTTCTACCTGGGCTACAACGACCCGGGCAGCGGCCTGTTCATCGGCTACGATTCGGACGGCTGGTTCTGGCAGACCTACACCGGTGGCGGTAGCGGCAGCTGGTACAGCGGTGCTCGTATCGCTGCTCCGAGCGCCAACGAAGAGCACGACATTCAGGTCTCCTGGACCGACGCCAAGGTCGCCACACTGACCGTGGATGGCCAGAAGGCATTCGATGTCGATTACTCCGCAATGACGAACCTCTCCAACAAGCTTGCCATCAAGGCCGGCTCCTGGAAGGGGCTGAACCAGGTCACCGACGTGTACATCAAGGACTTCCCGGAGGTTGTCGAAGCCGCCAAGCACGCGGTTTCCGGCAAGGTTGTGGACGCTGGAGGCGCTGCCATTGAAGGCGCAACAGTGCGTTTGGATAAGACCAAGGTGAAGACCGGTGCAGATGGCACCTTCTCCTTCGCCGACATTGAAGAAGGCGAACACACGCTTTCGATTGCCAAGGAAGGCTATGAGGACGTCTCCCAGCAGGTGACGGTCTCCGGCGCGGATCTTGCCATCGATCCCATCACCCTGAACAAAACCGTTCAGGTCGCCTCCGAAACGCTGAAGACCAAGAAGATGGAAGTTCAGATTAAGAAGAACTTCCCCTCTGTGCTGCAGTACACGATGACCGACGGCAAGGTGATGTACGGCCAGTCCAAGGATGTGCGCACCGTTGAAATCAACGGCACCAACATCGAACTGGGCGATGACGACGTGACCTTCAAGAAGGTTTCCGACACCGAGGCCACCTACACGCTGAAGGTCAAGGATGAGGCCAAGAAGATTGACGCGGTGATCACCGTTCAGATCACGGTCAAGGCCAACCAGCTGCACCTCAACGTCACCAAGATCAAGAACAACCTGTCCGAAGGCATTCCTGAGGGCAACGGTGTGGAGGAGAACGCCATCCAGACGCTGTCCTTCCCGAACCAGAGTCTCGTTTCCGTGCGTTCCAGCCAGGAAAATGCCCAATTCACTGGTGCTCGTATGTCTTCCAACACGCAGAAGCCTGGCGATACCAACTTCGCAGTGACCGAAGATACTAACGTCACCGATAGCGACTACACCTACGGCTTCATCTCCGGTGCTGGCCTGAGTGCCGGCCTGTGGAGCAACTCCGAGCACGATGGCACCTATGTGGCGGCTCCTGTGCGCGGCGGCAGCCAGAACACGCGTGTCTACGCCACCACCCAGCAGACTGGTGACGCCACCTCCCTGGGCCTGGCCAGCGCTCCGTGGTACTACCACCGCACGGTCACCGATTCCAAGGGCAAGAAGTACACCGTGGCCGAAACCGCTCTGCCGCAGATGGCCGTGGCCATCGCCGGCGACGAGAACGAAGACGGTGCCGTCAACTGGCAGGATGGCGCAATCGCCTACCGCGACATCATGAACAACCCGTACAAGTCCGAGGAAGTTCCCGAACTGGTGGCATGGCGTATCGCCATGAACTTCGGCTCCCAGGCGCAGAACCCGTTCCTCACCACGCTTGACAACGTCAAGAAGGTGGCCTTGAACACCGACGGCCTCGGCCAGTCCGTGCTGCTCAAGGGCTACGGCAATGAAGGCCACGACTCCGGCCACCCGGACTACGGCGATATCGGCCAGCGTCTCGGCGGCGCCGACGACATGAACACCATGATGGAAGAGGGCTCCAAGTATGGCGCTCGCTTCGGTGTGCACGTCAACGCCTCCGAAATGTATCCGGAAGCCAAGGCCTTCAGCGAGGACATGGTGCGCCGCAACTCTGCAGGCGGCCTGAGGTATGGCTGGAACTGGCTTGATCAGGGTGTCGGCATCGACGGTATCTACGATCTGGCATCCGGTTCTCGTGTAAGCCGTTTCGCTGACCTCAGCAAGGAAGTCGGCGACAACATGGACTTCATCTACCTCGATGTGTGGGGCAACCTGACTTCTTCCGGTTCGGAAGATTCTTGGGAAACCCGCAAGATGAGCAAGATGATCAACGACAACGGCTGGCGTATGACCACCGAATGGGGTTCCGGCAACGAGTACGACTCCACCTTCCAGCACTGGGCAGCTGATCTGACCTACGGCGGCTACACCTCCAAGGGCGAGAACTCCGAAGTGATGCGCTTCCTGCGCAACCACCAGAAGGACAGCTGGGTTGGCGACTACCCGCAATACGGCGGCGCTGCCAACGCCCCGCTGCTCGGCGGCTACAACATGAAGGACTTCGAAGGCTGGCAGGGCCGCAACGACTATGCCGCCTACATCAAGAACCTGTACACCCATGATGTGTCCACTAAGTTCATCCAGCACTTCAAGGTGACCCGCTGGGTCAACAACCCGCTGCTGACCGCCGACAATGGCAATGCCGCTGCCGTGTCCGACCCGAACACGAACAACGGCAACGAGCAGATTACCCTGAAGGATTCCAACGGCAACGTTGTAGTAGTCTCCCGTGGTTCCAACGACACCTCTAGCGCAGCCTACCGCCAGCGCACCATCACCTTCAACGGCGTGATGGTGGCTTCCGGTGCTGTCTCCGCAGGCGATGGTTCCTCCACTGGTGACGAGTCCTACCTGCTGCCGTGGCTGTGGGATTCCTCCACCGGCAAGCTGGTCAAGGATTCCGAGCAGAAGCTCTACCACTGGAACACCAAGGGCGGCACCACCGCCTGGACGCTGCCGGACAGCTGGAAGAACCTCTCCAGCGTAAAGGTGTACCAGCTCACCGATCAGGGCAAGACCAACGAGCAGACCGTTGCCGTCTCCGGCGGCAAGGTGACGCTTACCGCTGATGCCGAAACCCCGTACGTGGTGTACAAGGGCGAAGCCAAGCAGATCCAGGTCAACTGGAGCGAAGGCATGCATGTGGTAGACGCCGGCTTCAACGGCGGCTCCAACACCCTCACCGACAACTGGACCGTCAGCGGCTCCGGCAAGGCCGAAGTTGAAGGCGACAACAACGCCATGCTGCGCCTGACCGGCAAGGTCGATGTCTCCCAGCGTCTGACCGATCTCAAGGCTGGCCAGAAGTACGCGCTGTATGTTGGCGTCGACAACCGCTCCACCGGCGATGCATCCGTCACCGTAACCAGCGGCGGCAAGGTGCTGGCCACCAACTCCACCGGCAAGTCCATCGCCAAGAACTACATCAAGGCATACGGCCACAACACGAACAGCAATACGGAAAATGGCTCCAGCTACTTCCAGAACATGTACGTGTTCTTCACCGCGCCTGAGAACGGCGATGCCACGGTAACCCTGTCTCACAAGAGCACCGACGGAGCACACACCTACTTCGACGATGTGCGCATCGTGGAGAACCAGTACTCCGGCATCACCTATGAGAAGGACGGCACGCTGAAGTCCCTCACCAACGGATTCGAAAACAACGCCCAGGGCATCTGGCCGTTCGTGGTCTCCGGTTCCGAAGGCGTTGAGGACAACCGCATCCACCTCTCCGAGCTGCATGCTCCGTTCACGCAGGCCGGTTGGGATGTCAAGAAGATGGACGATGTGCTCGATGGCACTTGGTCTGTGAAGGTTAACGGCCTGACCCAGAAGGGCACGCTGGTCTACCAGACGATCCCGCAGAACGTGAAGTTCGAGGCGGGTGCCAAGTACAAGGTGAGCTTCGACTACCAGTCCGGTTCCGATGACATCTACGCCATCGCTGTGGGCCAGGGTGAATACTCTGCCGGCAGCGTGAAGCTGACCAACCTGAAGAAGGCTCTGGGTGAGACCGGCAAGGCCGAGTTCGAGCTGACCGGTGGCGTCAACGGCGATTCCTGGTTCGGTATTTACTCGACCGCAACCGCACCTGATCTGCAGGGTTCCACCGGCAATGCACAGGACTTCGGCGGATACAAGGACTTCGTGCTCGACAACCTGAAGATCGAGCGCATCGAGTCCCAGACCCGCACCAAGGCCGAAGCGCAGGACAAGGTCAAGGAAATCCGCGGCAAGTACGATTCCAAGCGTGCTGAGCTCTCCGATGCCGCATGGCAGCAGTATCAGGACACCTTGGTCAAGGCTCGCGTGCTCATCAACAAGAATGGCGCAACCGCTGAGGACTTCACCAAGGCATACGACATTCTCGTGGCCCTCGACGAGTACATGAAGACCGCTCCCGGCAACGAGAGCAGCGACAAGTACGACGTGGCAGCTGACGGCTCCGATGAGCTGGGTGGCTACACCGTGGCCACGGGCAGCGAAGAGCCTACCGCAGGCCTGCCGAGCGAAGGCCCGGCCGATCTGGCACAGGATGGCAACGACAGCACCCACTGGCACACCAGCTGGAGCGAGAACGCAGTCGGCAACGGCACCGCATGGTATCAGTTCAACCTCAACGAACCGACCACCATCAACGGCCTGCGCTACCTGCCGCGCTCCGGAGGTATGAACGCCAACGGCAAGATCAAGGGCTACAAGATCACGCTCACTCTGGCGGATGGCACCACCAAGGATGTCGTCACCGATGCTGAGTTCTCCACCACCACCATGTGGCAGAAGGCCAGCTTCGACGCCGTCGAGAGTGTGACCGCCGTACGCTTGACCGTCCTGTCTTCCGCAGGCCAGAGCGACTCCCAGGCCAACAAGTTCGCATCCGCTGCCGAACTGCGTTTGACCACGGACCGCGAGGTTGAGGAAGAGACTGTCGCTCCGGACAAGACCGACCTCAACGACACCATCGCCAAGGCTAACGGTCTTAAGGAATCCGACTACACGGCTGAAAGCTGGACTGCTCTGGTCAAGGCCCGCGAAGCTGCACAGGCCGTGGCGGATAACGATAAGGCCACCGCTTACGATGTGGCTCTGGCGCTGACGAACCTCGAATCCGCTATCGCTGGTCTCGAGAAGACCGGTGAGGAGCCTGGCCCAGGCCCGGTTGAGGTGAACAAGACCGACCTGCAGACTGCAGTGAACAAGGCAAGCAAGCTCGAGAAGGCCGATTACACGACCAACTCGTGGGAAGCTTTCGCCGAGGCACTGAAGGCTGCACAGCAGGTGCTCGACAACAAGAACGCCACCCAGCAGGATGTGGATACCGCACTGAGCGCTCTTCAGGACGCCATCTCCAAGCTGGAAGCTGCCACCGAGCCGAAGCCGAATCCGGAACCGGGCGTGGTGGACAAGGCTGCTCTGAACGCGACCATCAACAAGGCCGCCGCCATCAACCTGGGTCTCTACACCGACGACTCCGCCAACGCTCTGCGCGCCGCGCTGAAGAAGGCCCGTGAGGTCTCCGACAACAGCAACGCCACGCAGAAGCAGGTCGACGCAGCTCGCGAGGCTCTCGAGAAGGCAATTGCCGGCTTGGTGAAGCGTACCGCTGCCAAGGGTGATGGCAATGTCGTCTCCAACACGGGTGCCAATGTCGTCACGATTGCTGTGGCCGGATTGCTGCTGGCCGGTGCCGGCGCCGCAATCGCCTACCGCCGCAATCGCGAGCAGATGTGATCATGAAACCGTAAGGTTCGCGACCACATAAGGAGCACTCCTTATTATCTCGGCCGGTGCCGGTCAGCAATGCCCAGCGCCGGCCGTTTTTGTATGAATCAGTGTTTTCCGGTCACCCAGCGGGCATCGGAATGCACATGGGGGATCATCATCACAATGACCGCAATCAGACAGACGATCATCACCATCAAAATAACGTCCTCATGACCGCGCGTCTGCAGCGTGGCTCCAGTCAAAGCACCGAGCGCCAAAGCCAGCATTACAATCGCGCGCCGGCCAAGTTTGGACTGCCCATGACCATGCGCCGAAGTGTCAGCGATAATCCCAGTTAACGTCATCGTCAACACAGTCGTGGGCAAATCTGGCACCGAAAGCTTACGAGCAGTGGAATTCTGAATGCCCATAGCCGGTGCGAGCAGCACAATCAGCAGAATAATATGCAAATCAATATGCCGAGCAGTTGGGAAGTTCAGACTGGGCTGTGCCGTGCGGGCGATGGCTGAAGCATCAGTGCCACCCATCGACGGTTCAGGCGCAAACTGATTGAGCAGATAAATGCCGACGAGCGCAGCTGCCACAAAAGCCAGCTGGATTGACGTGGACACCAGCAGATGGCGCGCGCGGTTGGCGCCAAAGTAATGAATAATGCGTCCGCCGATGAACGCACCAATCATGAACGTGGCCAGCGTGAGCGCCGAAGTCCACCAGACGAAGCCCTGCGCGTGGGCGAATGCAAAACCAAGGAACACAATGTTGCCGGTCACATTGGCCACAAATACATGACCGAGTGCCAAGTAACTTAACGCATCCACCAGTCCGGCGACAAACGTGAGAATAACCAGAGCTGGGGAAAGCAGACCGTACCGATCATCCTTGCGGGGAATCAGTGTGCGTCCTGCTTCGGCAAGGTGTGAGGTCATGGTGGGAGAGGCTTTCCTTTGCTGTTTGGCGGTATTCAATAGCTGGCGCGCGGCCTTGCACATTATGAAGTGTGTGCCGGACGGTATATGTCAATGAGTCTGCGCTCGCATGCGGAGTGCGTGCAACAGTTCGCTATGAGTTCACCTGCGATTCGCTGAACGCGCATAGTTCGGTAACGCGATTTCGCTATATCTGGTCGTAATACCGATGAGGCTAGGAAAAGGAATGATTATGCAGTCAGATAACAGCCATCATGAAGCACATCAGAACGACCTGAACTACAGCAGTGAGTACCAGTACGATATGTATATGTATGCCGAGTACGGCATCGAGTGGTGATTGAGAGCCCCGAGTGAGAATTGGACTCACGACCTCTTCCTTACCAAGGAAGTGCTCTACCACTGAGCTATCGGGGCGATAATGTGCGCACGGCTTAGGGCCGTTGAACGGCTTGCACAACAATACACGCAATCGCGTATTACGCAAATCGACGGGTGTGCGAGGAAGTATTCGGGTGCTCTAAGTTGTACACATGAGCGCAATATTGGCTATTTTGCGCTCATGTGGCATTCGGATGTGCCACGTAATCGCATTTTCGTGTTTTTATGCGCTGTTGTGGCACGAAAATTGTGGGAATTCGGTCGTCTCGGAATATGTGCCATGCCACGCCACTGCAAAAACAGTGAATGTGCACGATTGTGCACATATTTGGACCGCTGCGTATATGCATGTGGGTGCGGATAACAAAAGGGTTTTGACAAAAGCCAAAACCCTGATGGCGGAGGATACGAGATTCGAACTCGTGAGGCTGTTACACCAACACGCTTTCCAAGCGTGCGCCATAGACCACTAGGCGAATCCTCCATGCACTGCAGTGCTTGCTAGAAGCAAGCTCCGTAGGCAACTCGAATAAGCTACCACAGCTTTCGGATAAATGCACATTCAGTGCCGGCTGCGGCGTGTCGCTTTGTGGACAAGGATCACCAATGAGTGCCTGCGCTGATGTGCAGGTCGTTCGTACGGCGTGTGCAACAGGTGATCTCACCGGGGGATGAACCAGTGCAAATCAAGGCGACTCAAGGCAAGTCAGAGCAAACCCGAGGCAAACCAGAATGAACATGCGCATGCCATCGCGTGAATTATTGCCAGCCTCTTGCCGTGATGCAACATAGTGGTTTTAGGCTATGAACCTTGGTGAAACAGTTGGTCATGCAATATGAGGGATGGGGAGTGGCCAGTCGCGGGGAGTTCATAATTCGGGAAGTCTCCCAGCTGTGAGCGGGATAATATCGAATATTGAGACAATCTGCGGTAATAATTGATCGAAAAACAGTGCCTAATACCTCTTAAATCCTAAAAAATCAAGACTGTTCCTCAAAAAAGTTTTTCTTTATATTGAGTAGTTGGTTTTTGATTACTTAGCCGCGCAGAGAGAGAGGGATAGGCATGGTTCGTCGCGCCCAGGCTGCTCTTCGGTCCGTTGAACACACCAGCGTGAGGCAGCTGCGAGTCCTGGCTGCGATTGTATTTCTGTTCGCCATGGTCATCGCCACTGTGGCTCCTGCAGTCACGGCTCCGATGGCCTTCGCCGACAGCAGCACCAGCTCGTCCAGCGTTGACTACGCCACCTGGGCCGAAGTCTCCAAGGCGATGGACAAGCAGCTGAACAGCGGTCTTGAGACGTACAAGGATGGCAACACCGCTGGCGCCACCTCCGATTTCATGGGCGCGTACAACAAGATTTACGTGGCCTCCAACTTCACCGCGGTCGTGCACGACACCATTGGCGCGGACAAGCAGCTCGCCCAACAGCAGGCATTCCAAAGCGTTCAGAATCTTTCCTACACGCCTAGCAACGACGATCAACTGGCTCAGCAGATTGATGCGTTGACCGCCGATCTTGACGCCACGGCCCAGCAGCTCGACGCCAACGCCGATCTCGCCAAGCCGAAGGCGTACGCCGAAGCGCTGCAGGCGCAGCTGGCCAAAGAGCGCAAGGAGCTCGACGCCAAGAAAAAGAAGAACCCGGGCAAGGGCAATCGTTCATGGACCGACGTGGCCAACGAAATGACCCCGATTCTCGACAATGCATACAAAGCTTACGAAAAGGGTGATGGTGCCAAGGGCGCCACGCTCGTGAACAACGCGTACTACCAGTATTATGAGAAGCTCGGCTTCGAAAAGAACGTGATGAACGCCATCAGCGGCAACCGCGTCTCGCAGGTGGAATACCAGTTCAAGATGTGCCGCAAGTCCATGAACGCCGGCGCATCCCTGAAAGACACCAAGAAGCTGATCGACGACCTCAAGGCCATGCTGATCAAGGACGCCGGCATTCTTGACGGTGGTGCCGCCGATAAGGAAGACGGTTTCACCAAGCTGGTCACCAGCTCCTCCGGCCAGGCGTTCCTCGTGCTTATCCGTGAGGGTCTTGAAGCTCTGCTGGTGGTTGCAGCCATCGTCGCCTACTTGGTCAAGTCCGATAACAAGCGCTTCGTCAAGTGGATTTACTTGGGTGTGCTCGTCGGTCTGCTCGGCGCCGGCTTGGTGGCTGTGATCTTCGTGTTCGCCTTCGGCGGCTCCGGCCCGATTCAGGAGATCATGGAAGGCACCTGCGCACTGATCGCCATGGGCATGCTGCTGTGGACGAGTAACTGGATGCTGAACAAGTCCAGCGTGGAAGCGTGGAACCGTTACATTCGCAAGAAGACCGAGGCTGCTGTGGCTGATGCCGCAGCCGCCGCAAGTGCCGACAACGTGACGCTGAAAACCGTGGTCTCGCTGGCTATGCTGAGCTTCCTCGCCGTGTTCCGTGAAGGCGCTGAAACCGTGATCTTCTACGAGTCCATCTACACGATGAGCCGCGATACTCGCGGTATGTGGATCGGTGGTCTGACCGCCGCGGTGGTGCTTGTCGGCATCTTCCTGCTCTTCCGCTTCACCTCCGTGAAGATTCCGATTGGTCCGTTCTTCCTGGTCACTTCGATTCTGATGTCTGTGCTGGTGGTGGTGTTCGCCGGCGGCGGCGTCCACTCGCTGATCGAGGGCGACTTGCTGCCCGCCTTCTACCTGAACGGTGTGCCGACGAACGATTGGCTTGGCCTCTACCCGTACGTCGAATGCCTAGTGGCGCAGGCCATCGCAGCCGTTGCGGTTATCGCGCTGTTCGTGGTCGGCTTCATCAAGCAGCGCAAGCTGAAAGCGCAGGCTGCTGCCGAGGCCCCGGCCGTGAAGGCGTAGCCCGTCTAGCTCGCCCGTTTCCTCCCATAACTGCAGACAACTGACAGACTTGCGGCACGGCCTCGAATCGATGCCAATTCCTCCAGCCCACGCCGCACTTATCTCATAACTGAATAATTGCAATTATCTAAGCGTGAATCCTAATTCACCAGAGATAGAGAAAAGGAATAACAATGATGAAGAACAAGAAACTGGCCGCTCTGCTCGGCCTGCTGCTCGCCGGTTCCATGACCGTGTCCATGGCTGCCTGCGGTTCCACCAACTCCGCATCCGACACTAAGGCTGACTCCTCCTCCCAGTCTTCCGACTCCTCTTCCTCCGATTCTTCCTCCGATTCCGGCGCCGGTTTCGAAGAGGTTCCGGTTGGCCCGTCCGGTACTGCTGAAGAGCAGGATCAGGACGCCGGCCCGCTGACCGTGGGCGCTGTGTACTTCCAGCCGATCGATATGGAGCCGTCTTCCATGGGCCTGAAGGCTGCTGACGCTTCCTTCCACCTCGAGGCCGACATCCATGCCAACCAGAAGGGCACCGAGCTCGGCTACGGCAAGGGCGACTTCGTGCCGGATCTGACCGTGAACTACACCATCATCGATAAGTCCACCGGCAAGGAAGTCGAGGGCGGCACCGCCACCTCCGGTACCTTCATGCAGATGAACGCTTCCGATGGCCCGCACTACGGCGCCAACGTCAAGCTCGACAAGGCTGGCACCTACCAGCTGAAGCTCTCCATCGAATCCCCGGCCTCCAAGGGTTGGATGCTGCACGTTGACCCGGAGACCGGCGTCAAGGGCCACTTCTGGACCGAGCCGATCGAGGTCACCTTCGACAACTGGGATTACACTCCTCGCCAGTGGTGATTGACTAAGCAGAAAGCCCCCTCGTCAGAGGGGGCTTTACGCCGCTTTAGGGAGATAATTCTTAGGACGGTCTAAAACTCCCCTCAGTCCGCTTCGCGGACAGCTCCCCTCAGAGAGGGGAGCCTAAGGTGAACAGAGAAAGGACGCGAATGCTTGAACAATTCGTGGCAGTGATGCCGGGCACTTTGGCCCCCGCATTGCTGGTGATGAGCCTGAGCGTGATGCTCACGGTCGGCGAGGGGCGAGATAAGCCGATAAGCTCGCATTGGCGTCTCATCGGCCTGATCGTCGGTCTGATCGCCGCCATCGTATTCGCCGGCCTGCGCGCCTCGGCCGTGATCAATCAGCGCACGTTCGTCAACTACCCGGTGTTGTGGTGCGCGATCATTGCCGACATCCTGACCATCGTCGTGGTGGTGTTCGCACGCCGCATCACCACCAATTGGCAGCAGCACAAGGTGTTCATGCACATCGCTAACGCCGTGGCCGCCATCGACATCGCACTCACCCTGTTCTACGCGCTGCCGGACGTGATTCTGCAGCTCACCATCTGGGTGGAACCAGGGGAGACCGCATTCACTTCGGCCATGCTGCTGCGCGCTCTTGGTTTCCTGCTTGGCGTGGCCATGTCCATTATTGTGGCCGCCATCTTCCGCACGATGCGCACCACTGCCGTGCGCTGGGCGTTCACCGTGGCCGTCGCGGCCATGATGGTGATTCTGCTGATTCAACACTTCACTGGTCTTGCCCAGATTCTGCAGGCGCGAGGCTTCCCGATGAACCATACGATGTTCGTGGCGCTGGCTTGGTCCATCAACCAGAACTCCACGATGATTATGGCGCAGGCGCTGGTGTTCCTGATTCCCGCCGTGGCCTCCATCGTGGCCGGTTTCCGTATGAAAACCCATGATGTGCCGGGAGCCAACGAGGCCACGTTGCGCCGGCATAAGGTATTCCGCCGCCACGCCATCGCCGCTGCCGTGTGGAGCCTTATCGCAGCCATCGGCGTCACAGCAACCCTGACCGTGGGCGTTGCCGCGACCCATCAGACCATCACCCTTTCGCCGCCGGAAGCCTACTCGCTCAAGGACGGCGTGGCCACCATCCCCTTCAGCCAGGTCGAGGACGGCCACCTGCACCGCTTCGAATACAAGGCCAAGGACGGCACCGTCATGCGCTTCATCATCATCCGAAAGAACGGTGGCGCGTACGGCATCGGCCTGGACGCCTGCGAGAACTGCGGCGACGCTGGCTACTACGAGAAGGACGGCAAGATCATCTGCAAGAAGTGCGAGGTGGCCATCAACCTGGCGACCATCGGCTTCAAGGGTGGCTGCAACCCGATACCATTCCCGTACAAGACCGGCCACGGCAAGATCACCATTCAAACTACGGATCTGGACGCGCTGAGCGCCCACTTCCGGTGAGTCAGGCAGGAGACAAGAATCATGTTCTTTCTGCGCATGATTACTCGCTCGTTCACCCGACAGCTGCGCCGGCGCCTGCTTATCGCGCTGACCGTATGCCTGTCGGCGACCGTGTCCGTATCGATGCTGGGCGTCGTGTTCGACGTGGGCGACAAGCTCAACGCCGAGCTGTCCACCTACGGTTCGAACATCACCGTGCAGCCCAAGGCGGATGCGGTCGTTTCCGACCTGTACAACACCGAGTCGGGCGGCGCGACGTCCACCAGCGACCCGACCGCTTTTCTGAAGGAGTCGGACGCGGCCAAGATCAAGACGATCTTCTGGTCGTTCAACATCACCAGCTTCGCGCCGCAGCTCAACATCCACGCCACGGTGAACGGTACCAACGTGCCGGTCGTCGGCACGTGGTTCAACAAGAACCTCAAGATCTCCACCGGCGAGACTACCGTCGTGGGCGTGGAAGGCATGCGCTCGTGGTGGCAGCTGGACGGCAAGTGGCCCAAAGACGATTCCGACCAGGGCGTGATCGGCAAGACGCTGGCCTCCGAACTCGGCGTGACCACCGGCGACACCATCACCCTCAACAAAACCACCGCCTCAGGCAAGAAGAACGAGCAGAAAATCAAGCTCACCGGTGTCTACGATTCCGGCGACGAGGACAACGGCTCGCTCTACATCGCCTCCTCCACGGCCCAGGTACTCGCCGACCTGCCCGATTCGGTCGACAAAATCGAGGTCAAGGCCCTGACCACGCCGGAGAACGACCTGGCCCGTAAGGCCGCCGCGAACCCGGCCGCGCTGAGCCAGGAGGAATGGGAGACCTGGTACTGCACCGCCTACCCGAGCTCGATCGCCTATCAGATCGAAGAGGTGATTCCGGGCGCGGTGGCCAAGCAGGTGCGTCAGGTGGCCGCGTTGCAGGGCAATGTGCTGCAAAAGACGCAGGCCGTGATGATTCTGATGACCGTGCTGAGCCTGATCGCCGCAGCCGTGGCCGTGGCCAACCTGATGGTCGCCTCGATCGGCGAACGGTCGGGCGAGCTGGCGTTGCTCAAGGCGCTCGGTGCCACCGATGCCGCGGTATCCCGCCTGATGCTGGCCGAAACGGCGGCAATCTCGCTGCTGGGCGCGATTGTGGGCGCGCTGCTCGGTTCCGGCGTGGCCCAGCTGATAGGCCGGGTGGTGTTCGGTTCCGGCATTACGATGCGGCCGATGGTGTTCGTGCTGGTGTTCGTGCTGCTGGCTGTCACCGTGCTGCTGGCGTCCGCCTCATCGATTCGTTCGATTCTGAATCTCAAGCCCGCGGAGGTGCTCCATGGTCGCTGAGTTTATCTACGTAGGTGTGGAAGGAGGGAACCGATGACCAACACCGGTATGTTCTTCAGAATGCTGTTCAGCGCCGTGTTCCGTCGGCGTTCGCGCGCGGTGATGGCTGTGGTGGCGTCGCTGGTCGGCGCAGCCACACTGTTCTGTCTGGCGATGATCTGCCTCGCTGTGCCGCAGCAGATGAACGAGGAGATGCGTGCGTACGGCGCGAACCTGATTGTCACGCCCACCGAATCGACCAATGCTGACGGCAAGGCCGGCATCGACAAGGCGATGGTGCAGCACACCACTGAAATGGTCAAGGCCAAGGGTTCCGCGAAATACGCCACCTACCGCTACGAGAACGTGCGCGTCAACGCCTCGCCGTACGTGATGGCCGGCGTGAATGCGGCGCAGGTCAAGAACCTCAACCATCACTGGGTGGTCGACGGCTCGTGGCCGACCGACGGCAAGGTGCTGGTCGGACGCGACATCGCCGACGCCATCGGCCTGAGAATCGGCTCCGCCATCACCATCGGCTACCGTGCATCCGATAACGCCAGCACCAACGGCACTTCGTCGAACTCCTCGATCGACCAGCAAACCAAAGACGGCCGTGTCTCCAGTGACATCATGGACACCTCCGGTACCGAATTCCGCGTGGCCGGCATCGTGGACACCGGCGGCAGCGAAGACTCGATCATCTACGCCACCAACGCCGACGTCAACAAGCTCACCGGCATCACGCGCGGCGTGGACGTCATCGAGTATTCGGCCGGCGCCAGCGACCTCGCAGGCCTGGTGTCCAGCATCAACGACATGACCTCCATGCACGTCAAGGCACAGCAGGTCACCAAGATCACCGCCTCCGACACCCGCATCATCACCATGCTGCAGACGCTGTTCTGGATCGTCTCGCTGGTGGTGCTGGTGCTGACGCTCGTCGGCGTCGGCACCACAATCAGCTCGATCGTCTCGCAGCGACGCAACGAGATTGGCCTGCGCAAGGCCCTCGGTGCCAGCTCGCGTGCCATCGGCACCGAGTTCTACATCGAATCGTCGCTCTACGGCCTGATTGGCGGCCTCATCGGCACCGCAATCGGCTACGGACTCGCCAGTTGGCTGTGCGTGGCGGTGTTCGAACGCTCCATCGTATTCAACTGGTGGCTGGCCCTGATTTCCGTGCTGTTCAGCGCGCTGGTCGCCATCGTCGCCTCCATCCCGCCCGTCCACCGCGCCACCCGCATCGACCCCGCCGTCGTGCTTCGCGAAGAATAAAGAAAGAGAAACGTCATGCTACTTGAACTCGACCACATCTCGAAGATCTACGGCGACCTGCGTGCCGTGGACGACCTCAATCTGACCGTGCCGGAAGGCGAATGGCTCGCCATCGTCGGCTCCTCCGGCTCAGGCAAGACCACGCTGATGAACATGATTGGCTGCATGGACACGCCCTCCAAGGGCTCCGTGAAGCTGGAAGGCCGCAAGCTGGAGGACCTGAACGCCACGCAGCTGGCCGACGTGCGCAAGAACCTCATCGGACTGGTGTTCCAGAAGTTCTATCTGGTGCCGCACCTGACCGCCGTGGAAAACGTGATGGTGGCCCAGTACTACCATTCGGTGGTCGATGAGAAGCAGGCCATGGAGGCGCTGGAAAAGGTCGGCCTGAAGGACCGCGCCCACCACCTGCCCGGCCAGCTCTCCGGCGGCGAGCAGCAGCGCGTGTGCGTGGCCCGCGCGCTGATCAACGACCCGAAGCTGATTCTGGCCGATGAGCCCACCGGCAACCTCGACGAGAAGAACGAGAAAATCGTGCTCGACCTGTTCCGCAAGCTGCACGAGCAGGGCACCACGATTATCGTGGTCACCCACGATGCGCTGGTCGCCAGCTGCGCGCAGCGCGAGATCATGCTCAACCATGGCGTGCTCGTCGGTGAGAAGTGGAATGACGAGGATGCGCGCAAGGCCTACGAGGCGGCCGGCGGCAAGCCCGCCTCCACGGGTGCACAGGTCGAGGGCGCGCAGAACGGCGAGACCGCCATTGGTTTCACTGACCCCACCAAGGCCGCGAAAACCGGCGGCGAGGAGTAGGGCCGTCAGGGGCATCGAGCAGTATGTGAGGAATACATGGCAAGCTGATGGTCTCTCCCCCAGTCAGCTTCGCTGACAGCCCCCCTCGTCAGAGGGGGGCTTAAGGAGCGTGAATATGACCGAAAAGAGTACGTTGAAGAAATCCGCGACATTGGCGGCGGCCGGACTGGTCGTGGCTGGCGCGCTGCTGGCCGGATGCGGCGAATCCAAGGCCGCGCCGATGGACGATGCGTACGCCGGCAACTCGGGCGAGACCGAGAAGTCGCAGGAAGAGCAGTCGCAATCCCAGTCGAACGGCTCCGATAGCTCCGACGGCTCCGATTCCAGCTCGTCGCACAACGACCCGTCCACCACCACGTCCGACAAGAAGGACACCGGCAACTACAAGGACGGCAACTACTCGATCAACGGCCAGTACGGCCCGGTAGGCGAGGATTCCATCGACGTCCATCTGACCATCAAGGACGGCAACGTCGAGACCGTCAATATCATTGGGCACCCGTTCACCACGATTTCCAAGAACCATCAGGACGACTTCGCCAAAGCCATTAACGGCGTGGTGGACGGCAAACCTCTGAAGGGTCTCAAAGTGGACAAGGTCGCCGGCGCCAGCTGGACCTCCGACGCCTTCAACAAAGCCCTCGAAGTCGCCCGCCAGGAGGCTTCGATTCAGGAGTAAGACCGCTACTTCAGCAATGCTGGCCACAGCAGATCGGCCATGCGCGAGGCCCAGGCGGTGTCGTCGTCCATTGCTTTGCCCTTGATGGCCTCATACGCCACCAAAGATCCGATAATCGTGGACAACAGCAACTTCTCGTCAACGTCCTCGCGAAACACGCCCTGCGCGACTCCCTGCTTGAGGAACGCCCCCACACGCTCCAGCCACGGGGTCACCACTTGGTCGACGATGTGCTGGAAGAACTCGGCCTCGCTGGACAATACAATGCCCACGCGCTTGACGTCGATGTCGTTGTCGCGCACCCAATCGACCAATCGCTGCAATAGTTGCGTGAAATGCTCACGCGTGGGGCTGGGCACTGGGTCGGAATCCGGGATGGCCAGATACATCGCGCTGATCTCGTGCAGCAGCTCGTCGGCATTATGATATCGGCGGTAAATCGTGGTTTTGGCCACACCGGAGCGCCGGGCCACCTCCTCGATGGTCACGCCGCTGATGCCGCGGTCCACCGCAATCTGCAGCGTGGCTCGCATGAGCTTGCGATCCGTCGCCTCGCGCGTGCGCTCACCGCGCGGTGTCGCCGTCGTGTCTGTCATCTCCGTCATCTCTTCTCTTCGAAATATGCTCCCGTACGCTCCCGCTGGCGAGAACTGGCTGGCAAAGCCAGACTGAGGGTGGTAAGTCCATGCCGTTTGTAGGCAACTCCCGGATAATACCTACTAGCTCAGCACTTTAGTGCTCTCGACTTGGGCTACATACCACTGGTTGAACCGCACCAGTGGCTTCCTGAGCAACAGCCCAAGCAACAGTAGCGGCGGCACGAATGCCAGCAGCATTCCGGCGGCCCGCCAGTAATCCATGTCGTAGATGCCGGCGATGGCCGCACGCATCATCGTCACCGCATGGGTGAGCGGCAAGAGCGGACTGACTTTGGCGATGAAGTCGGGCAACATCTGCACCGGGTAGGCAGCGTTCGCACCCGAAATCTGCACGATGAGCATAAGCACGCCGATTGCCTTACCCACATTGCCGAAACTCACCACCATCGTATAGGTGAAGAACGAGAACACCAGCGAGGCCAGCCATCCAGACAACATAAACAGCAGCGGATGCACGGCCTGCACGCGCAGGAACAGCAAATCGCCACCGAGCGACACCGTGGATTGCAGCAGCGCAATCAGCGCGAACACCCCGTAATGCCCAAGGAAGAGCCGATGCGGCCGCGGATCGCCCAATGCTTTGCGCGTCCGGCGAGACACGGTGGTTTTCAGCGTCACCACCATCAGCAGCGCGCCCACCCACAGCGGCAGCAGCGTGTAGAACGGTGCCATCGACGAACCGAAATTCGCCACCGGGAATACGGCCTTGCGCCTGAGCTGCACCGGTGCGGCCAACGTACTGGCCAGCGTTTCGGGATCATTGCCCAGCACCTCTTTGACCATGCCCATATCGCCACTGTTTAGTGCGTCGCTCAGTGTGCTGTTGAACGAAGCCAGTTCGGCGCCGGCGGAACGCAGTTTGCCGGACACCTTGTCCAAGGTAGTGCGAGCGTCGCTGAGCATATCGCTGGCGTCGTCGGAAGTCCCTTTCAGGTCGCCGAGCGTGGAGTCCAACTGGGTGGCGCCGGAACTCAGTATGCCGGAGGCGTCAGCGACGGTGGACGACAGGGAGTCGATTTGCGGTTTCACCGTGGCCGAGAAATCTGACTTGATATTGGCAATACTGTTCTGCGCTTGATCAGCCAGATTCTTGACCTGCGCATGCTGATCCTGCGCGTCCTGATTGCCTTGGCGAATATCGGTCGCCGCCGTATTCAGCGCTTGCCGCAGCCTGTTTTGTCGTGCGATTGAACGGTCAATCGCCGTGATGATGGATGAGTCGTTGCCCAGTATGCCGGCCAACGTGTTGCGAATTTCAGTGTATTTCTCCGTCTGCTTGCCAATGGCCGTGGCTTGACGGTCCAATTCGTCGGCGACCGTGGTGGCACCATCATTCGCGTCGGAATACAGCTTGTCTATGGAATCGGACACCGCGCCGAAACTGGAGGCGCTCGCGTCCAGTGCGCTGCTCATCGCGTCAGCGGTGGTGCCCAGGGCTCCGGCCACGTCGGTGACTTCCTGTTTGGCGCTGGCAAGATCCTTGCCGCCTTGTTTGGCGGCAGAGGAAACCTGAGTGATTAGTGAGTTCGAGGTGTCGAGCAAGGCGCCGGCCGTATCGGTCAATGCGCTGTATGTGCCAAGCAGATCCGCCGTATCGTCAAGCTGTGTGGCGAAATTGGCGATGTTGGCGTTGAAGGTATTCAGTTGCTCTTTGGCCTCGGGCTTGGACAGCTGATCGGCCAGCGAAGACGCGATTTCCAGCCCGGCCGAAGTGATGGTCTTAGCGAACGTGGTGTTGATTTCCGCCGCAACCTCATCCGTGCCCTCGTTGAGCAGATTCGGTGCCAGCGCGTTCTTCTTCTCGTTGCGGTAATAGGTCAGTTCGGCATGCTGCACGTCGTCGGAGAAGAAGGTCATCATGTCTTTGCTGAACGACTTCGGAATTACGATGGCCGCGTAGTATTTGCCGGATCGTGCGCCCTCGACGGCATCGGCTTTGGACGTGATCGTCCAATCGAGCTGACTGTTGGCGCGCAGCGCGTTCACCACCTGATCGCCGACCGTGACTTTCACCGGGATCAGGTTGGAACGATACCCCTCATCCACATTCGCCACCGCGAATTTCAGGTTCTTCATATTCGAGAACGGGTCCCAGCATGCGGCCACGTTGAACCAGGTGAACAGGCCGGGAATCATCACCAAGCCGATCACGATGATGATGGAGACCACGTTGCTGGTCAGGCGTTTGATGTCGCCGGTAAACAGTTTCCACATGGTGTTCATCGTGCGTGCCTGCCTTCCTTGGTCGGCGGAATAGTGGGGATGATTGCGGTAACGGCGGCGCTCGGGTCCGCTTCTTCGTGGCGTTCGGCGGAGGTGTCGCGACGCTTGGCCTTATGCCCGTACAGCATGGCGCGGATCGACTCGTCGGAGAGGTTGCCGAGCTCGGTTTGGCGGCGGATGGAATCGCGCATGAATTCCACGACCATCAGGAAGCCCATGATGATGAGCACCCATGCCAGCCATGTGCCCATGACTACGATTTTCTCGCTGGTGGTCAGCGCAAACACGATAATGAGCGCGGCCGGCACCACGAATCCGGCGATAAGCGCACCCAGCAGCAGCCGGGGATAACGGTAGGCGAATTTGGCGGCCCGACGTTCGATGGCATGACGGTATTCGTCGTGGTCGGCCAGTGCTGCAATGGCCTGAGTGACACGGTATTCGCTGCCGGGCAGATGCACCGGCTCGCCGATAATCATGTCGCTTTCCTTGATTTCCCGCGCGAACAGGCGGTTGAGATTGGCCAGTTTCGGCCGGGCGCCGAGGCCAAGCGCAAAGGCCAGAACCACGAAAACCAGCAATTTGCCGATATAGGCGAACCAGAGGCCGTCGTAGAAGCCGCCGATGGTTTCACGCATCGCGTCAATCGAATAGGTGAACGGCAGCAGCGGGTAGATGGCGCGGAAGAACGCGGGCATCATTTCAATCGGGTACAGGCCGGAGGCGCCCGGCACCTGCAGAATGACCAGCGCCACGCATACGCCTTTGCCCACGTGCATGAACGTGGTGGAGAGGGCGAAAATCACCGACATATACACCAGTGAGGTGATGACGCAGGTGAGCAGAAACACTGGGGCGCTCGCGCATTGAATGCCGATGACAAGATCGCCGATGGCCGTGACCAGGCCTTGGACGGCAGCCAGCGTGGCCAGTAGCAGGAAGCGACCGAGATAGCCTTGGGTTGGTGTGAGATCGTCGATGCCCTCATCATCGGTTTCGAGTTTGGGAATGACCACGAGCACGAACGCGCCCACCCACAAAGACAGGGTGGTGAACAGCGGTGCCATGCCGGAACCATAGGAGGCGACCGGATAGACGGCCTGTTCGCTGATAACAGTGGGGGAGAGCATGAAGTCGGCGATTGTGGCGGCATCCAGTTTGCCGTCGGTGCCGATCAGGGAACTGAGTGAACTGGAGATGCTCAGGGCTTTGATGTCGGTGACCAGCGTATCGAGCTTGGTTTGTACGCCGGCCAGCGCCTTATCGGTGTCGCGCAGCGCGGTCACCGTGGTGGAGGCTGCTTTGTCGAGTTGGTCGAGGGTATGCTTCGACTGATCGATGAGTGAGCCTTGCGACGTGATGCCGGTCGACAGAGTGCTGGCGGTCGAGCTGAGGGCGTTGAGACCGGTGTTGAGCTGAGGAATGGCGCCGGAGGTGATGGTGCCGCGAGCGGTATTGGCCTCGCGCACCGTGGTTTGGGTGGCGGTATTGAGATGCTGCGCCAATCCGGCGGTGTCTGTGGAGGCATTGCCGATAGTGGTGTTCAGGCTATCGAGGTTGCCCAGTGCGCCGGCAAGCTCGCTATTGCGGCTTTCCAGTGTGGCAATGGCGGATTGCAGCGGTTCTCGATTGGCGTTCGGCAGCCCTTTGAGTTGGTCGATGATGTCGGCGTTCGCTTGGTTGATGTCTTCCGCCGTATTGATCAGTCCGCCTACCTGCTGATTGGCGGCGCTGATGGTTCCGGTTACCGTGCCCACGCTTTGGTTGGCCTGTGCTGCGGCTTGGCTCAGCAGGCTTGAGCCTTGGTCAAGCGCTTCGGACGTGGAGGTGACGAAGCCGTTCAGACTGGTCTGGGTAGTGCCGATCAGGGTGGAGACGCCGGCCAGACCTTCTGCAGTGTCGATGCCAAGTGTGCGCGCGTCGTCCAGCGCCTGACGTGCGGTGCGTGTCTGCTCTGGGGTGTCGGTGAGTTTGGTGGTGAGCTTGGCGATGGTGCTGCGTGTGTGCTGCACATCGTCGGAGGCCTTGGCAAGGGCCGTGAGGGCCTTGGCTTTGGTGGTGTCTTCGGTACTGATGGCTTTGCCGTCAACCGTATTGATGACTTCGGTAAGTACTTCGGATACGGTGGAGACGAATGTGGAATTGACCGTGCGGTCCACAGTGGACGCGCCGACGTCGGTGACTTTGGGGGCGATGGCGCTGGCTTTTTCGTTGACGTAATACTCCAGAGTGGGCCGACTCTTGCCGCCGGTCACCACGCCGGCGAGATCGTCGGAAAAGTCTTTGGGAATGATGATGGCTGCGTATGCCTTGCCGGATTCCACTTGGTCCATGGCCTCGGCTTCGGTGACGAAGGTCCAGCCGAGCTGGTCGTTGCTTCTCATCTGCTTGACGATTTGATCGCCGAGGTTCTGCTTGCCGATGAGCGCGTTGTCGGTGCCGTCGTCATTGTTGGCGATGGCGACGGTGATGCCTTTGGTATTGCCGTACGGGTCCCAGAAGCCGACGATGTTGTACCACGAATACAGTGGCGGGATGAACACCATGCCGAACAGGATCACCCATGCGGCCGGCACCTTGAACAGGCGCAGGAAGTCGCGTCTGAGGACCTTGAAGATATTGCCCACTGATACCTCCGGAGCTTGGTGTTGCTTGGTTGCTACGTTTTCCGTAGCGATACGTTAATCGTAGCGCTACGTTTGTAGTAGCGTAATACGGCTGCCGGAGATTAATGGGGTGATTGATGATGTTTTTGGCGGAATAACGCTGCTGCCCAGCGGCTTATCGTGTGTCGCTGGGCAGAGCGAAAGGCGTTCTGGAACTTATTGACAAGATTTCTGGATGGTTTTTGGACGTTTCCTGAACGCGATGGATAGGCTCGGTGCTCGGCAATGTAGACAGACATGTACCGACCGCCCATCAAGTTCAGCAAAACCGCAATCGGGTGATAGGGTGAGGGGACGCTATGTGGGGAGGAAACCATGGTTGAATTCAAGGACGATGGCACGGCCACTACCCCCGGCAAGCCGCGGGAGAACCGTGACGCCGAGTCCGCAGTCGTGGCCGATCTGGTGGCCGTCGAACTGGACGACGCCGGCTTGAACCTGAACGCCAAGCGATTACCGATTCTGGCGCGCATCTATGGCGCGGTCGTGCTGCTGGACGGACTCGCCACATTGCCGATTATGGTGATTTCCATCCTCTATGCCGTGCGCGAGATTCTGGATGGTCATGTGCACGTCGATGCGATGAGCCTGACCTTCATCCTGTCCGCGATTCATGCGGTGGTGCTGGTAGTCAGTGCCGCATGCCTGATTGTGCTCGGCGTGATGCTGCTGCGCAATCATCGCCGGTATGCCGCGCGCTGGACCTACGTGCTGATGCCGTTGACGTTGGCCGACGGCATGCTGTCGCTGGCCCTGACCGGCCTTGGCTTCAACCTGCTGCTGCCGCTGATTCAGATGATTATTCTCGTCGTGATTTCGGTGACCGCCGATCCCTCCCTGAGCGAGGAACGCCGTCTGCAGCGCGCGCTCAGGCGTATGGACGATCGCGATGATTATGAATCGGCTGTGGCGGCCGGCATGCTAGGCCGCGACCAGTCCGGCAAGGGCTATATTGCGCTGGACTTTTTCAATATCTTCTGGCTGTTTACCATCGCTTCGGTGGGTGGCCTGATTGTGGAGACGATCTACCATATGGCGCTGTATAACGGTGAACTTCAGGACCGCGCTGGTTTGCTGTGGGGCCCGTTCTCGCCGATTTACGGCTGTGGTGCGGTATTGGTAACCGTGTGCCTGAATCGTCTGTGGAAGGCGAATCCGTTCTTGATTTTCTGCGCTTCGGCGGTGATCGGCGGCGCGTTCGAATATTGCACCAGCTGGTTCATGGAAGCGGCGTTTGGTATTACCGCGTGGGATTACACCGGCCGTTGGCTGTCCATCGACGGACGTACTTCGGGCCAATTCATGTTCTTCTGGGGACTGATTGGTGTGGTGTGGGTCAAGTGGCTGTTACCGCGACTGCTGGCTCTGATTAATCGCATTCCATGGAAAGTGCGGTATTCGCTGACTGCGGTATGCACGGTGCTGATGGTGATCGACATTGCCTTCACGCTGATGGCCTTGGATTGCTGGTATGGGCGCATGGCCGGCCAGCCGCAGGATTCACCGGTCGCGATGTGGTTCAGCGAACGCTACAGCGACGCTTACATGGCCAATCGCTTCCAGACCATGCATATCGACCCTTCCAAGGCCGGGCGTATGTGAATGGCCGGCAAGTAATTACGCTTCGCGGGCAGAAGGTGCGTAGAACCTAAGACAGCCCTCGCGTGTGGGTGGTAAGCGGGATACACTTTCAAGCGTTGAAGGAATGATTCCCTCCGCTGATGCGCTGTTTTGTGACGCGCGTGATGACGATGGGACAATCAAACGAAAGGCAAGGCACATGGCCGAAGCTACAGCAAACATTGGTGTGATTGGACTGGCCACGATGGGCTCCAATCTGGCGCGTAATCTGGCGCACCATGGCAACACGGTGGCGTTGTTCAACCGCCACTACTCGCGTACCGAGAAGCTCATGAACGAGCATGGCACCGAAGGCAACTTCGTGCCGGCCGAAACGCTCGAGGAATTCGCCGCGTCCCTGAAGCGTCCGCGTACCGCCATCATCATGGTCAAGGCCGGTGCTCCGACCGACGCGACCATCGCGCAGCTGGAAGAGGTGTTCGAACCGGGCGACATCATCGTCGACGGTGGCAACTCCTTCTTCAAGGACACCATCAAGCGTGAGAAGGAAGTACGTGCCAAGGGCTTCCACTTCGTGGGTTGCGGCGTGTCCGGTGGTGAGGAAGGCGCGCTCAACGGCCCGTCTCTGATGCCCGGTGGCACTGCGGAATCCTGGAAGACCTTGGGCCCGATTCTTCAGTCCATCGCCGCCAAGGTGAACGGCGAACCGTGCGTGACCCACATCGGCACCGATGGTGCCGGCCACTTTGTCAAGATGGTGCACAACGGCATCGAGTATGCCGATATGCAGGTGATTGGTGAGGCGTATGACATTCTGCGCCGTGGACTCGGCATGGATGCCGAGGAGATTGGCGACGTGTTCGCTGAATGGAACAAGGGCGACCTTGACTCCTACCTGATCGAGATCACCGCTGAGATTCTGCACCACAAGGATGCCGAGACCGGCAAGCCGTTCGTGGACGTGGTCGTGGATCATGCCGGCATGAAGGGTACTGGTACGTGGACCGTGCAGACTGGTCTGGAATGTGGTTCTCCTGTGGCTGCCATCGGTGAAGCCGTGTTCGCTCGTGCACTGTCTTCGCACGGTGAGCTGCGTGAAGACGCTCAGAAGGAAGGTCTGGCTGGACCGAACAAGACCATCGATCTGGCCGGAGAAGACAAGGCCGCGTTCGTCGAGGACGTGCGCAAGGCTCTGTTCGCTTCCAAGGTCGTGGCCTATGCTCAGGGCCTGAACGAGATTCAGGACGGTGCCAAGGAATACGGCTGGGATATCAACCTGTCCGAAGTGGCCCGCATTTGGCGTGGCGGCTGCATTATTCGCGCCCAGTTCCTGCTCGACCGCATCACCGAGGCCTTCAGGGGCGATAACCCGCCGGCTTCCCTGCTGTTCGATCCGTACTTCGAGAAGATCATCGGCGAATCGCAGGATGCATGGCGTCGCGTGATCGTTCGCGCGGTGGAGGCCGGCATCCCGACCCCGGTGTTCTCCAGCTCCCTGGCGTACTACGATGGTCTGCGCTCCAAGCGCCTGCCTACCGCTCTGACCCAGTCCCAGCGTGACTTCTTCGGTGCCCACACCTACGGCCGCGTAGACAAGCCCGGCGTGTTCCACACGCTGTGGGCTGAAGAAGGCAAGCCTGAAATCGAGGCGTAGCCTCGTGATTTCAGGTTTAGGACAGCCCTGTGGGCTGTCCGGCCTTCTTCAGGCTCGGCGATAGCCGAGCTGAGAAAACAGCAAGCCTGAAATCGAGGCGTAGCCTCGTGATTTCGGGTTTAGGACAGCCCTGTGGGCTGTCCGGCCTTCTTCAGGCTCGGCGATAGCCGAGCTGAGAAAACAGTAAGCCTGAAATCGAGGCGTAGCCATAGACGAATTAAGCCCCCTCATCAGAGGGGGCTTAATTCACTCACAACTCAGTGACGGTTTCTTCGGTGGAGAACCAGATGAACTCGTCCACTCCGTTGGCGTAGGAGGACGGGTAATCCGGGTTGTTGGGCTGCTCGAAGACATGGGCCAGCGATTCGGCTTTGCCGGCACCGGCGGCGAAGAACCACGTATGGCGTGAACGCGCGATGAGCGGCGCGGTCAATGAAACACGCAGCGGCGGCATCTTGGGGGAGTGGTTCACACCCACGGTGAGCCTATCAGTAACCTTGACCTCATCATGACCAGGGAACAGCGACGCATAGTGACCGTCCGGTCCCATGCCGAGAATCATCAGATCGATTACCGGTTCCGGCCCCAATTCATTCACCAACTCGCGCTCATAGTCGCTCGCGACATCGTCCAGCAACGCATCATTCGCGGCATCGGCGGCGGCGCGAACGGAAGCATCATCGCTGTCGGCCTGATCCATCACATCGGCGATGTCATCGGCTGAACGGGTATCGGCCGCCATCTCATGAATATTCGACTCAGGCAGCTTGCCATCTGCCACCAGCTGGTCAAGCAGCAGGCGACGGGCCTCCAAAGCATTGCGATCGGTGTCGTAAGCCGGTACAAAACGTTCGTCGCTCCACCAGAAATGCACGCGCGACCAATCAATCGCGTCAGCCAGCGGATCGTTCAGCACCAAGCCCAGCGGCTGCGCGGCCGAACCGCCAGACAGCGCCACATCCACACGCGTGCGATGCGTGCCATCAGGCAATCGTTCGGCGAGCAAATCGAGTAGCGCCAAGACAAAACGTTGCGCGCCAGCCTGAATCATCAGATCTTTATTCGGATACACAATGAGTTTTCGAGTTGCCATGTATGGTCCTTGTATGGGGTATGTGTCGTACTTTGCAATGTGGATTGTGTTGTCAGTTGACAACACAATCCACATTGTGCGACATCGCATATGTCACTTTATTACTCCGCGGGCATGAGCTTCGGCATCGCATGAGGTAGGAAACGATGAGCAACGGCGTTGGCATGGCTCGGCCACAATTGCCGAACTCATGCCAACGCCGCTGTGGCAACGGGTTCTACCGACTTCAGTGACGAATCAGATCCCAGCCTTCGTTGATGACCTCGGCGTAGATCTCATCGGGATCGATGCGACGCAGTTCCTCGGTCAGGCAGTCCTCGATGGTGCGCATCGGCACGGACACTTCCTGCGGAGTCTGGCCGGGCAGCGAGATCAGCGCTTGGTCCTCATACGGGCGTTCCAGCGAGATCACACCGTCCTCACGGGTCAGGTACACGCCGGTCACGGCCTGCGCGTCGGGCACGAACTCAGTTTCGACTGGTACGCCAAGTTTCAGACGCAGCCATGCGCACAGCATTTCCAGAGGCAGGAAGTCGGCCTTGCCGGTCACCTTCACGGCGGTGATGGGCAGGTGCGGCGGCTGATCGAGCATCGAGGCGAGCATTGCGCGCCAGACGGTCAGTCGTGTCCAGGACAAGTCGATATCTTCCGGTGTCCAATTGCGGCGCAAACGCTCAATCGTGGCCTCCGGATTATTGGAGTGCAACGCGTCGGTGATGCGACTGCGGGCCATCGCACCCATCAGATCCTTGGCCGGGTTCGACGGCGGTGTGGTCGGCCACCACGCCACTACAGGCGCATCCGGCACAAGCAGCGGGATAACCAGCGTATCCGGGTGGTTGATAAGGCCACCGCGCGGACGCAAGATGATGATCTCACCGGCACCGGCGTCCGCGCCGAATCGCACTTGGGCGTTCAGGTTGGAATCGTTCGGATCGTTCGGGCCGTCGGTCAAATCGACGGCCGGATTATCGCGACTCGCGCTCACCTCGGCGGCCACTTCGGCCGCGTTCGGTTCGCCTTCGCCGGACTGATCGGCAGGATTGGTATCCGGTACTACGGCAATCACGCGGCACGGGTGCTCACGGCTGGCCGAGTTCGCGATTTCCAGCGCATGCTCTAGGTCCGCGTCCTCGGTGGCGATGAGCAGCGTCAGCACGCGGCCGGTCGCCGATTCGCCGCGCTCCTCGTGCAGCTGTTCGATTTTGTGCGCAATCTCGCGGGTGCGGGTGTTCGGCATATCGATGATCATGGCATCCTCCAGTGGCGGCCGTCGCGCGCCAGCATTTCGTCGGCCTGTGCCGGACCCCACGTACCGGCGCGGTAGGCCTGCGGCTGGCCAAGCGTGGACCAGAATTGTTCAATCGGATCGAGGATCTCCCAGCTGAGGTTCACCTCTTCGGTGGTCGGGAACAACGGCGGATCACCGAGCAGCACGTCCAGAATCAGTCGCTCATAGGCTTCCGGCGAGTTCTCGGTGAAGGAGCGGCCGTAGCTGAAGTCCATGTTCACGTCACGGACCTCCATGGTGGAGCCGCCCGGCACCTTGGCTCCGAAGCGCATGGTGACGCCCTCGTCGGGCTGCACGCGAATCACGATGGCGTTCTTGCCGAGTTCGCGCACGGCGGTCTGCTCGAACGGCAGATGCGGGGCGCGCTTGAACACCACGGCGATTTCGGTTACACGCTTGCCGAGGCGCTTGCCGCAACGCAGGTAGAACGGCACGCCAGCCCAGCGGCGGGTGTCGATATCGAGGCGGATGGCGGCGTACGTTTCAGTGGTGCTCTTGGGGTCGATGCCTTTTTCCTCCAAGTAGCCGACCACTTCGTGCGAGCCCTGCCAGCCCTTGGCGTACTGGCCGCGCGCGGTGTTGGCAGCAAGGTCCTTGGGCAGGCGCACGGCGGAAAGCACCTTGGTCTTTTCGGCGGTCAGGTCCTTGGCGGTGAAGCTCACCGGCTCCTCCATGGCGGTCAGAGCCATGAGCTGAAGCAGGTGGTTCTGGATGACGTCGCGTGCGGCGCCGATGCCGTCGTAATAGCCGGCGCGGCCGCCGATGCCGATGTCCTCGGCCATCGTGATCTGCACGTGGTCCACATAGTTGGCGTTCCAGATCGGCTCGTACATGGCGTTGGCGAAACGCAGGGCCAGCAGGTTCTGCACGGTTTCCTTGCCGAGGTAGTGGTCGATGCGGAACACGGAGCTCGGGTCGAACACTTCGGATACCACGCTGTCGAGTTCCTTGGCGCTGGCCAGATCATGACCGAACGGCTTCTCGATGATCACGCGGCGCCATGCGCCCTCGGACGAGCGCGACAGGCCGGAGGCGGCCAACTGCTTGGCGACCTGTGGGAATGCGCGCGGCGGCACCGACATGTAGAAGGCATGGTTACCCTGCGTGCCGCGGTCGCGGTCAAGCTCCTGCACGGTGGCGCTCAGACGCTCGAAGGCCTCCGGGTCGTCGAACGTACCCTGCACGAAGCGGATGCCGGCGGCCAGATTGCGCCAAGTCGACTCCTTGAACGGCGTACGGCAATGCGCCTGGACGGCGGCCTTGACGAATTCGATGAACCGTTCCTGTGTCCAGTCGCGGCGGGCGAAGCCGGTCAGACCGAAGCTCGGCGGCAGTAGGCCACGGTTCGCCAGGTCGTAGACGGCCGGCAGTAGTTTCTTTTGTGCCAGATCGCCCGTGACACCGAAAATGACGAGGCTGCATGGGCCGGCGATACGGGGCAGTCTGAGGTCGCGCGAGTCGCGCAGGGGATTGCTCCAATTGGGGGATTCACTCATAATGTACAAGGGTAGTCGCCGGCGGCTATCTATCGCTAGAGGCGATATGCGATTTGGGCTGCGATTTGGGCCACATTGTGTGTGCTGTGCCGTGCGTTGGGCCAATCGCGTACGCAAACGTATACGCAACGCCGTAGTTGAAATATCCCAAAACGGTGTGTATTTTAGAAGAGTTGCCCCTTTAGCTCAACGGTTAGAGCAGCGTCCTTTTAAGTCGTGGGTTGTGGGTTCGAATCCCACAGGGGGCACAACAAATCCTTGGAATCGCAATGGTTCCAAGGATTTTTTGTTTCGACCAGCCTGGCTCCTAGAGTGGTGTCCCATGTCATGCACCACGATTCTTGTCGGCAAAAATGCCAGTTACGACGGTTCCACCATCATCGCCCGCGATGACGATTCGGGCTCGGGCCGTTACGATCCCAAGCGCTTCGTCGCTGTCGCCCCCGACGACCAGCCGCGCCACTACCGCAGCGTGCTGAGCCATGTCGAAATCGAACTACCGGACAATCCTTGCCGGTACACCATCGCACCGAACGTGCTGAATAATCGTGGCATTCTGGCCGAAGCCGGTGCCAACGAACACAACGTGGCGATGAGCGCCACCGAAACCATCGCTGTCAACGAGCGCGTGCTCGGTGCGGACCCGATGGTCGAGTTGCGGCCGGCTGTCGGCGAACCGGACAGCAACGATTATCAGGCCGAGCAGCCCGGCGGTATCGGTGAGGAAGACATCATCACCCTTGTGCTGCCGTACGTCACCACCGCGCGCGAGGGCGTCGCGCGGTTGGGCGAACTGCTCGAAACCTACGGCACCTACGAATCGAACGGCGTGATTATTTCGGATGTGGACGAGATCTGGTACGTCGAGACCATCGGCGGCCACCATTGGATCGCCCGCCGAGTGCCCGACGACTGCTATGCCACGATCCCCAACCAGCTCGGCATCGACGACTTCGACCTCGCCGATGCGTTCGGCGAGCAGCGCGAATACCTATGCAGCGCCGACCTGCGCGAGTTCATGGCCACGCATCACCTCGACCGCACAATGGGAACGCCGGTCTCTTCCAACGGCCGTCACGCGCATAGCGCCGGATTCGGAACAACCGTTGCCCTTCCCACCCGCTTCAACCCGCGCAAGGCCTTCGGCACCGCGACGCCGAAGGACCATATCTACAACACGCCGCGTGCCTGGTACATGCAACGTCGCCTCAACCCCAGCGAGGACTGGGATTCGCCGGCCGCCCGCTACACGCCCGAATCCGACGACATCCCGTGGTGCCGCGTGCCGGAAGACAAGGTGAGCCTCGAAGACGTTGATTTCCTGCTGTCCTCGCACTTCGAAGGCACGCCGTACGACCCGTACGGCACGACCGGCACGGCGGAATCGCGCCACCGTTACCGTCCGATCGGCGTGAACCGCACCGGCCATATGGTGGCGATTCAGGTCCGCCCGTATGTGCCGGCGGCCAATCGCACGATGATGTGGGTATCGTTCGGCTCCGGTCCGTTCACCGCCGCCGCGCCGTTCTACGCGAACGTCAACGACACGCCTGCCTACCTGCGCGACACCACGCCCGAAGTCTCCACCGGCAACCTGTATTGGACGAACCGCCTGATCGCCGTCGTGGCCGACGCGCATTGGTATGAGACGAACCGGTTCATCGAGGGCTATGCGGAAGGCGTGCGCGCGTTCGGGCACCGGCTCATCGAGCGCACGGATGAGCAGTTGCTTGCTCGAAGCGATGCCGAATCGACGGATACGAATGCATGGCCGCTCGATGGCGGCCACGGCGATGAGAAGGATGTGCAGGGCGTGGCGGATGTGCTCGAAGCGGCCAACGACGAGATGGCCGACTACCTGCGCGAGCACACAACCAAGCTGCTGAACGACGTGCTATACACCTCCAGCAACCTGATGCACAACAGCTTCGCGATGTCCGACCGTTGGGCCGAGTAGCAAAACCTCGACTGGGGAGGTAATAGGGATGCCCTGCTGATAACGCGTCAGCAGGGCAAAACCACAATCCGAATCAGTTAAAGCCGACGATGCGTTCGGCGATGAGATAGCCGTTGCGCACGATCCAGCGGCCGGTTTTACCGGGCAGATTGAGCGCGCGGGACATCAGCTGCGAGCGCACATCCTTGCCGATGGCCGGCGAATAGGCGTCAATCGCATCCCACAGCTCGGTTTTCTTAACATAGTTGGCCGGATCGCGCGAGAGAATCAGGAACACTGAGGTAACGCACGATTCGATCGCCAGGAAGTGAATCATGTACCGGTACAGCCCCTCCGGCACCGTACCGCGTTCGGGCGTGGCCTCGGTCATCAGCCGATTGACGAGCCGCAACTGGTCCACACGCTTAATCATCACGTCGGTCTGCACGCTCTGACCCTCGCGCCCGATGAAGTAGTGGTAGAACGGCACATCGAGGTACTGGATGCGCTTCACCCACGGGAACGGCTGGTACGAGTAATAGAAATCGACGTAGAACGTATGCTCCGGCAGCTTCAGCCCGGAATCGCGCACCACCTGCGTGCGGAAGGTGAGCGCATGCATGATGATGTACTGCGCCAGACCGAACTTGCCCAGGTCATCCCAGCCGAGTACACGGCCGGCCTCCATCACACGGCGGAAGTTCACTACGGTCTTGTGACGCTTGGCCACCTTGTCATACACGTAATTGGTCACCAGCATGTCAATCGGTTCGTCGGTGTCATGCTGTGCACGCAACGTGGCCAGAACCGTGTCGATGGCCTGCGGGTCGACCCAATCATCCGCATCCACCACTTTGACGTACATGCCGGTCGCCGCCGCGATACCGGTGTTCACCGCGCCGCCGTGGCCCTTGTTCTCCTGATGAATCGCGCGCACGGCGCCCGGATTGGTGCGTTCCAGCTTGCGCGCGTACTCCAGCGTGCCGTCTTTCGAACCGTCGTCCACAATCAGCACCTCGAGGTCGCTGATGTCGCTTGCCGAAAGCAGCGAGTTCACGCAACGGTCAAGGTAGGACTCCATATTGTATGCGGGGATCACAAAGGTGAGCGTCTTTGCCGTGCTGGCCATGAAAGTCTTACGTCCTCACATATTTAGTCGTTATGTTCAGTTTCCTGTTCAAACCGTAGCACTTCGTCTCCCGACTCGGCAGAGTGTTGCGTAACCTGTGCCCCTGAACTCATGTTCTGCAACCCTGAATCTTCCCCGGTGGCGTGCTCGGGATCCGATTGGGCAGAACTCGTCTGGTCTGAATCCGGGCTGCCGGAATCGGACTCGCGCTTGGCTCGGCGCTCGGCCTCCTTCCGCGCCTTGGCGCCCTCAAAGAACAACTGGGGCTTGGAGTCAAGCCGGCTCAGGCCATGCCAGGCCAAATCCACAATGTATGCAGCCAGCTGCTCCTTGCTCACCTTTGGCCGGTCGGCCCAGTACTGCCCGGTGAATACGGTCATGCCCACCAGCATCTGCGCGTAGTACGGCACGCCCTTGGCAGACAGCTTCTGCCGTTTGAATGTTTCGGAAAGAATGTCTTCAACGCGTACGGCGATGTCTCCCATCAGCGAGCTGAATGAGCCGGACGGGTCGGTGCTCGGCGAGTCGCGTACCAGTACCTGGAACCCCTCGGCATTCTCTTCGATATAGGTGAGGAGCGCAAGCGCCGTGCGTTCCACAATCTGGCGCGGGTGCACGGTCGGATCGTCGAGCGCGGCGGTCAGCGTACCGGTCAGCGCGCGCATCTCACGATCCACAATGACGGCATACAGGCCCTCTTTGCCGCCGAAATGCTCATACACAATCGGCTTGGAGACTTTGGCGTGCGCGGCGATTTCCTCCACGCTTACCGCTTCGAAGCCTTTGGCGGCGAATAGCGAGCGTCCGACTTCAATCAGCTGCTCGCGGCGCTGCAGCGACGTCATACGTGAAGAATGTGCCATGCGGTTCAGCTTAAGTCGCCGGGTGGAATTGTCGGCCTGAGACTGCCGAATTCGTAGGGGATTCCATCTGCGGGCTAGACTTGACAGGTATGGATATGAATACTGTGCTCGCCGTTCTTGGCGTGATTGTGGCGGCGGTTATCGTAATCGCCCTGAGCATCTGGTTGGGCAAGTCCCGCAAGCGCGATTTGGATCGTGCGATGGGCAAGGTTGCCCCCGACAACAAGAAGACCCGCGACGCCAAGGCCGCCGCCGACGCTCGGCTGGCCGCCGAAGCCGAGGAAGCTAAGGCTGCGACTGCCGCCGAGCCGGCCAAGTCAGCCGAATCGGCCAAAGCCGAGCCTGCGCCAGCCGCGCAGGCCGAACCCGAACCGGCAGCTGCGCCCAAGCCCGAGTCCCAACCTGCCTCCAAGCCCACTCCCGCCAAACCTGAAACCCCCGAATCGGTCGGCTCTCGACTGACCCGACTCAAGGCAAAACTTGCCAAGTCCGGCAACCCGTTCGGCAAGGCCCTGTTCGACATCCTCGCCAAAGACAATCTCTCCGAGGCCGATTGGGAAGACGTCGAAGACACACTGCTGCTTGCCGACGTCGGTGCGGATGCTTCCGCCCAACTGGTCGATGACCTGAGAACCGACGCCCGCATCACTGGTAAAGCCGACCCAGCCGAAGTACGCGCCACGCTCAAGGAGAAGCTGCTCGATCTGGTCGGTCGAGATACGGACCGCCGCCTCAATGCCGAAAAGCCGGGTGCCGCCAAGCCCAGCGTCATCATCATGGTCGGCGTCAACGGCACCGGCAAGACCACCACTGCCGGCAAACTGGCTCGACTGTTCGTGGCCGAAAACAAGCAGGTCATGATGGGCGCGGCCGACACCTTCCGCGCGGCCGCCGCCGACCAGCTCGAAACCTGGGGCGCACGCGTCAATGTGCCCGTCGTCCGCTCCGACAAGGACGGTGCCGACCCGGCATCCGTCGCCTTTGAGGCATCCGCCAAGGCCAAGGAAGCGAACGCGGACGTGCTCATCATCGATACTGCCGGCCGACTGCAGAACAAGTCGAACCTGATGGACGAGCTCGGCAAGATTCGCCGTGTTACCGAAAAGAACCTGCCGGTGGATGAAGTGCTGCTTGTGCTCGACGCCACCACCGGCCAAAACGGCATGGCCCAGGCCAAGGTGTTCGCCGAAGCCATCGGCATTACCGGTGTGGTGCTCTCCAAGCTTGACGGTTCCGCCAAGGGCGGCATCGTGGTCAGCGTGCAGAAGGAGCTCGGCGTGCCGGTCAAGCTCGTCGGTCTTGGTGAAGGTCCGGACGATTTGGCACCTTTCGATCCCGAAGGTTTCGTGGACGGCATTCTCGCGTAGACGGTCGAGTTCTTCTCAGTCTCGCTTTGCTCGACAGCTCCCCTCAGCGAGGGGAGCCCTGCGTCCGTCCACGTTGTGGGCGCGGGAAACGCCCGCAACGCACCAAACCTAGCCCCGAAGCATATTCGAAACATGATTCGGGGCTTTCCCATATCCGTTGGAATCATGCCGGAATCAGCCCATCCGATGCCAACCTAATTGTCAGGTGCGCTTAACAATCGCGTAACTTGCCGTAACGAAACCAAAACGAGACCGGCTTTTACTGACGAACTGTTAGCCCCCACAAGGGGGACGGCATTGTAGAGACAAAGTCGACGCCGGCCGCGCAAAGCCCCCGGTGCCCTGAACGAAAGAGAGGGAGGTAGACATGGGAGCGATTGATTCCGGTAACACCGCATGGATCCTGACATCCGCGTCCTTGGTTTTCCTCATGACGCCTGGTGTGGCGTTCTTCTACGGCGGTATGGTTCGTGCCAAGGCCGTCCTGAACATGCTGATGCTTGAGGCGGCCGCCCTGTCGGTCACCATGATTATCTGGACCCTGTGGGGTTGGTCGATTGCTTACGCCGGTTCCGACATCGGAGGCATCTTCGGCGACCCGGCCAGCGGCTTCCTGCTGAAGGACTCCATGGTCGCCCAGGACGGCGTGTTCACCGCCACCGGTCTGAACGGCAACAACTACCCGGTTTCCGTGGACGTCGCCTTCCAGGTCGCTTTCGCGATGATTACCGTCGGCCTGATCTGCGGCGCCATTGCCGAGCGTGTGAAGTACAGCACCTGGATGATTTTCGTGGCGCTGTGGGTCACCTTCGACTACGCTCCTATGGCCCACATGGTCTGGAACGGTGGTCTGCTGTCTGCTGACGGCGCCATCTCCAAGGCCATCGGCGCGGCCGCCCACGATTTCGCAGGTGGTACTGTCGTCCACATCAACGCCGCAGTCGCCGCCCTGATCATCGTGCTCATCATCGGCAAGCGTAAGGGCTTCGGCACGCAGCCGTTCCGCCCGCACAACGTGCCGTTCGTGATGCTCGGCGCCTTCCTGCTGTGGTTCGGCTGGTTCGGCTTCAACGCTGGTTCCGCCTTCGCCGCCAACGGTACTGCTGGTTACGCTTGGGTTTCCACCTCCGCCGCCACCGCAGCCGCAATGCTCTCTTGGGGCTTCACCGAGAAGATTCGCTCCGGTCACTACACCGCCATGGGTGCCGCCTCGGGTATGGTCGCCGGCCTGGTCGCCATCACCCCGGCCGCCGATGTGGTTTCCCCGCTGTGGGCCATCGTGATGGGTGCCATCGCTGGTGTCCTGACCTGCCTGGCCTGCGGTCTCAAGTTCAAGTTCGGCTACGATGACTCCCTCGACGTCGTCGGCGTGCATGGCGTGGGTGGTTTCACCGGCACCATCCTCATCGGCTTCTTCGGTGAAGGCACCGGTCTGCTGGCTGGTGGCGACTGGAAGCAGCTCGTCGTCCAGCTGGTCATCGCTCTCGTCGCCATCCTCTACTCCGCAGTGATCACCGCGATCATCGCCTTCGCTCTGGAGAAGACCATCGGTTGGCGCGTCACCGAAGCTCAGGAAGTCGGCGGCATCGATCTTGCCGACCAGGGCGAACGTGCTTACGATTTTGCTGGTACTGCCAGCTCCGTTCTCAAGGAGGTGAAGTGAAATGAAGCTGATCACCGCTATCATTCAGCCCCATAAGCTCGACGATGTCAAGGAGGCCCTCGCGGCCGCCGGCGTGCACGGTCTGACCGTGTCCGAGGCCAACGGCTACGGCCGCCAGCGCGGCCACACCGAGGTCTACCGTGGCGCTGAATACACTGTGGACCTGATTCCGAAGATTCGCGTTGAAGTGCTGTCCGATGACGCGGATGCTGAAACGCTGGTCGGTGTGATCATCAAGTCCGCCGGCACCGGCACCATCGGTGACGGCAAGGTGTGGGTCGCTCCGCTGGACTCCGTGGCCCGCGTGCGTACCGGTGAGACCGGTTCCGCCGCGATCTGATAACACAGACGTCCATGCCTAGAAGGGGATGGACTGCATAGGAAAGGTCCCCGCACGCCGCGAATTGACGCCGTGCGGGGACTTTTTTGGCAATGAAAGATGAAGCAATGACTTCAGCAGTAGATGGCTTGAAACAACGATTCATGGATATGAGCCAGCCGGATGACGACGGCGTCTACCGGAATGGTGCGACCAAGCGCAAAGCCCGCACGGAACTGGCCATGCAATGCCTCACTGAGCTGTGGAATGCGGCCTGCAAGGATGTCTCTTTCCCCGTGCCCGACTCCGGCATCGGCTTCGCCGCGGTAGGCTCGCTGGCACGTGGCCAACTGGGCCCCAGCTCCGACCTCGACCTGGTCATCATCTACGAGCCTCGCACGTTGAACGACCAGCAGCTCAACGAGTTGGCCAACAAACTCTGGTACCCGCTATGGGACAGCGGTCTGGACCTCGACCACTCCATCCGCACGCGCGCCCAATGCGAGGAAGTCACCGACCATGACCTTCCCGCCGCCATGGGCTGGCTGGACGTGAAGCCCATCGCCGGCGACACCGCTCTGATCACCACCACCGCCACGTCCATCCTCGAACGCTGGCGCAAGGCCGCCCGCAAGCGCCTGCCCGAACTGCTCGACTCCGCCAAAGCCCGACTCGACGAATTCGGCCGGCTCCAATACGTCAATCAGCCCGACATCAAAGAGGCCCGTGGGGGGTTGCGCGATTCGGTGCTCGTCTCCGCGCTCGCCGCCTCATGGCTGGCCGACCGCCCGCACGGCATTTACGACGAAGCTGTGGAACGTCTGCTCGACGTACGCGACTGCATCCATCTGGTGGCCGGCAAGGATACCAACCTGATGCTGACGCTCTATCAGGCCAAAGTGGCTGCCATGCTTGGCCTTGCCGATCCGACTTGGCCCGAAAACGAGCGTGCCGCCTACTCGATCGACGATCTGCAGACACTGCTTGCCCGTATCGGTCGGCGCATCTCCTTCTCGCTTGATTCCACCGCTTCCCGCGCCGAACATTCGCTGACCCACGAAAAGCCGCGATTCGCGTTCTTCCAGATGTTCTCTCAGCGCTCTGGTGGCAAGCGCGAAGCCCCGCAATTCGACGTGGTGGCTCCCGGCGTGGCCAAGCACGAAGGCGAATTGGTGTTGGCGCCCGGTGCCGAGCCTGCCAAGGATGCCAAGCTGGCGTTGCGTATGGCCGTGGCGGCCGGCGAATTCGGTCTTCCCATCAACCCGTCTACCTTGGTTAATCTGAAGCGCTGCCCGATTCACGACAACCAGTGGGATGACGAATCGCGCGAGCTGTTTATCCGTCTGCTTGCGTGCGGATCGAATCTTATGGAAGTGTGGGAGAGCATCGATTTCGTGGACATTCCGGGTCGATGGATGCCGGAATGGCTCGGCGTCCGCAACCGTCCGTCCGCCTCGGCCGCCCACCGGTACACCATCGATCGGCATATGGTGGAGGTCACGTCGCGTCTGGGTCGTGAGACACCGTCCGGTGGACGGTACGATGACGATCATTTCAAGGCATTGCTGTTGGCCGGTATCACCCACGACATCGGCAAGCGCGCGTTCGTGGCCGATCACGCCGCCGAGGGTGCCCGCCATGTGCCGGTGATTCTCAAGCGTATGGGCTACGCGCCGGACATCGTCGACTGGGCTACCGTGCTGGTGCGTGAGCATTTGACGCTATCCGAATTTGCCACGGGTAAGGACCCCTATGATCCGGCCGTGGCGGAGGAGTTGGCCGACCGCTTGCACCACGACAAGATGCTGCTGGATATGCTGTTCGACCTGACCCGGGCCGACGGCTCCTCGCTCGGTGCCACCGCCGGTGAGACCATCACCAAGCAATACGGCTGGTCCAAGTGGCGCGAACAAATCGTCCGCGGCATGTATTCCGCCGCCCGCGCCGCTATGTAAACGGAATCGCCCAGCGCTTCGCGCGGCCGATACCTACCTCATCCATGCGTCCGAGCGCACGCGTAGTCCGTTGGACAGACCGCGCCCACCCATGAGCACCACGTTGAACGCGGCCCAGAGTACGGCGGTACGCATCAGGTCGCTCGTCAGCGCCGGCGTCACCATATTGGCCAGTATGAGTATGAGCGTCACATACACCACGGCGGTCAGCGTGCATGTGACGGCCAGATAGCGGTAGTCGCGCGCGCCGATAAGAATGCCGTCGATTGCCATCATCCAGCCTTGCAGTGGGAAGAAGATGCCCATCGTCACCATGCCCACGGCGATCAGCGTCTGAATATGTGGCGTAGGGGAGAAGAAGTGCCCGGCGAACAGGCCGACTACCGCAAAAGCCGTGCCGATTACCGCGCCGGTGACCAGTCCCGCACGCCCGGTCGCCCGCGTCAGCCGCCGCGCCTGCTGCACGCTGCCAGCGCCCAGTGCTGTGGCCACCAGCGTCTGGCCGGCGATGCCCACGGAATCCAGCATGTTCATCGCAAAATTCCAAGAGGAGTTCACGGCCTGAAACCCGGCCAACACGGCAGTACCCATGCGCGCGGCACAGGCGACCGTAGTCACCATGGCCGCACGAATCGCCAATGTGCGAATGAACAATGGCAGTCCGTCGCCCCCGGCTGCCGCAATACCGGCCAAACGAGGCCGCAGACTCGCACCATCCGCCCGGGACCACAGAATGGCGGGGATTACCAGGAACAGCCCCATGAACCACTGAGCTACCAGCGTCGCCACTCCGGAGCCGGCAATGCCCCAATTCAGCACAATAACGAACAACACATCAAGCACCGTGTTCACCACCGCGCCGCCCACCGCAGCGATCAGCGTGATACGAACCTTCTGCAATCCTCGGAAAATGCCGTTCGCCGCATATACCATCAGCATGCCTGGCGCACCCAGCACGATTGCGCGCGTATAGGTCACGGCTTGTTCCAATACTTCGCCCTGACCGCCCAGTGCCCGGCATAATGGCTCGGCAGCCGCGAACAATCCCAATCCCAGTACGGTGCCGATGCTCAAGGCCAGCCACAGGCCATCAATGCCTGCCTGCAGTCCCTCGCGACGACGACCCGCTCCCAGCAGATGTGCCACCTGCGCAGTGGTCGAGTAGGCCAGGAATATGCATAGTCCGACTGCCGTGAGGATGATGGTGGAGCCGATTGACAGGCCGGCCAACGCCGCATCCCCGATATGGCCGACGATGGCTGTGTCGATAAGGATGAAGGTCGGTTCGGCGATGAGCTGGCCGAAGGTCGGCAGGGCCAGCGCCATGATCCGGCGGTTGGTGGAGCGGGCGTCGGTCGGGCCGTTGCTGACGTTTGTGTTTGCGCCGGCAGGCGGGGTGCCGAAGCCATCGCGGCGTGTAGTATCGCCGGAACTGGTGGCTTTGGCGTCGGAAGAGTCTATGGGCACGCTCACACGCATATCACGCCTGACTGCGTTGCGCAAGCACCTGTTGTGGGCGCGGAATGTTATCCCCAGACTATCCACCAAGTTATCCCCAGTATGTGGATAACTTAGTGGATTATCCCCAGAATTATCCCCAAAATGTGGATAACTTATTTTTCTATCCACATTTTGCTTTCTGCGTGTCGTGGCGCTGACTCATAGGTGAATAAGGAATGAACCGATGCGGGCAACCGTTTCGTTTCCATACGATATCGTTCACCTGCCACGCCACATCCTATACTTGGAGGCTATGCCAGAAGGAAGTGAACACTCGTATCAGAATGGGTTCGGCGGTGGCCTGGATCGTGGCGATCGTGGCGACCGCGCGGGCCGGGGCGGCACGCAGACGTCGGCGGCGGCCGGCGACCCGATTTTCGACCGCGTGCCCCCGCATGATGACGACGCGGAAATGGCCGTGCTCGGCGGCATGCTGATGAGTAAGGATGCCATCGGCGAGGTCTCGCAGACCATTGACGTCACCGATTTCTACCAGCCCAAGCATCAGACGATCTATAACGCGATCATCGATCTGTTTTCCGCCAGTCAGCCGGTGGACGTGGTGCTCGTGGCCAACCAGCTGTTGGCGGATGGCAACCTCGACAAGGTCGGCGGCGCGGACTATCTGCACAGCCTTGTCGCATCCGTACCGACCGCCGCTAATGCCATGTACTACGCGGAGATCGTCCATCAGCGGGCCATTTTGCGCAATGTGATCGCCGCCGGCACCAAAATCGCCCAGCTCGGTTATTCCGCCGAGGGATCGCAGGCTGAGGATGTGGTTAACCTCGCCCAGTCCGAGATCTACGAGATGTCGATGGGCAAGGTGCGTCAGGACTATGCCGCCATCGGCCCGGTGGTCCACGACGCGCTCGACCAGCTGGACAAACTGCAGCAAGGCCTCGTCAACAAGGGCGTGCCGACCGGCTTCCGCGACATCGACGACGTGACCCAGGGCCTGCAGCCCGGACAGATGGTCGTCGTCGCAGGACGTCCGGCCATGGGTAAGTCCACGCTCGGCATCGACTTCGCCCGCGCCGCCGCGTTGCACCACAACATGACTTCCGTGGTCTTCAGCTTGGAGATGAGCAAGGTGGAGCTCGCTCAGCGTATTATCTCCGCCGAAACCAATATTCCGATGGCCGCCCTGCGCCGCGCCGACGACATCACCCCCGAACGCTGGAACACCCTGAACCAGTTCTGGACCAAGATGCAGAACGCGCCACTGTTCATTGACGACAGCCCGAACATGAGCCTCATGGAGATCCGTGCGAAATGCCGTCGTCTGAAGCAGACCAACGATCTGAAACTCGTAGTCATCGACTACCTGCAGCTGATGACCTCGGGCAAGGCCGTGGAATCCCGCCAGCAAGAGGTGTCCGAATTCTCCCGTGCCCTGAAGCTCTTGGCCAAGGAACTCGAAGTGCCGGTCGTGGCCCTTTCCCAGCTGAACCGTGGCCCGGAAATGCGTAACGACAAGAAGCCGCAGCTCTCCGACCTGCGTGAATCCGGCTCAATCGAACAGGACGCCGACGTGGTGTTCCTGGTCCACCGCCCTGACTTCTACGACAAGGAAGACCGCCCTGGCGAGGCCGATATCATCATGGCCAAGCACCGTAACGGCCCGACCGAAACCTTCCACCTCGCCTTCCTCGGTGCCACGTCCAAATTCAAAGACATGCCGCAGGACTACAACGCCAATCAGGGGGTGTGATGATGGCAAGCAACGTTTCACGCGATGTTTCGCAAGACCAATCGTCCGTGGTGCAGACCTGCAAACCGTGGTATGCGTTCGCCACCGTGGCCGCAGGCCGCTTCGTGCGGTTTGCATCCCGCGTCACCAAACATGGCGGTTCGGCTTTGCCCGGCAAAGTCGTAGAAAAGATTGACCCCGGCTTCCTGACCCGTACGCTCGGGCAGTTGCCGCTTGGCGTGGTATTGGTGTCCGGCACGAACGGCAAGACCACCACCACCCGCATGGTCGCCTCGATGCTCTCCGATCTGGGGCTGAAGGTGTTCACCAATCCGACCGGCTCGAACTTCGTGCGCGGCGTGGTCTCCGCACTGCTTACCGAAGTCACGCTCGGCGGCAAATTGGACGCGGACATCGCCGTGCTCGAGCTCGATGAGGCGTACGCCGTCCACTTCGTCAAGCAGGTCAAGCCCCGTTATGCATTGCTGCTGAACGTGATGCGCGATCAGCTTGACCGATTCGGTGAAATCGACACCACGGCCAAACTGCTCAGCCATGTGGCTGCGGCGACTACCGGCACTGTGGTACTGAACCGCGAGGACCCGCGTATCGCCGCGCTCGCCGCGAAGGCCCCGGCTGGCACCACCGTGCGATACTTCGGCCTCGCCGACGATTTGCGCCGCTATTTCCCGTCCGATGACGACATGGCCACGACCGTGTCGGTGGAAGGTGTGGCCGGGCCGCTCCCCTCAGCCAGAACTCCCCTCAGTCCGCGAAGCGAACTGAGAGGAGCTTCCGCAGGCACGGCAGAACTTCCCGCCGACGTGACACTTACCGCAGTGGGCGACCACAAGGCCACCTTCCAGATGGACGGTCAGGGCTACGCCACCGACGTCAAGCTTGAAGGCGTCTACAACCTGTACAACGCGGCCGCCGCGCTCGCCGTGGTACGTGCGGTGATGCAAGACAATGCCGCCGCATCCAAGGCCACCGCCGCAGCCAACGCCTGCGCCGTGTCCGCCGACGAGCTCATCGCCGCCGTTTCCCGCGTCACGCCGGCTTTCGGCCGTGGCGAGGTCATCGACGTCAACGGTTCCCCGGTCGAACTGCTGCTGGTCAAGAACCCGATGGGCTTCCGCCTCTCGCTCGCCAGCTTCGACCCGGCCAACGCGGACACCATGATCGCCATCAACGACGAATATGCCGACGGCCGCGACATGAGCTGGCTGTGGGACGTGGACTTCACTTCCCTGCGCGCGTCCGGTGTCGCCATGGTCTCCGGCGTGCGTGCCTGGGACATGGCATTGCGCCTGGGGTATGACCAAGTGCCAGTCGCCGATACGAACACCGACCTCGAACAGGCCGTCACCGCATTCGTCAACGCCAATCCCGGCACACGCAAGCACATCTACTGCACCTACACCGCCATGCTCAAAACCCGCGCCGTACTGGGCCGCATCACCGAAGTACGGGACGCGGGCGTGGGCAAGTAACTATCCTCTAGCGCCCGCGCGCCACCTCCCGCCTGCGGGAGGACATGGTGAGGAATAAGACGCTTCCCGTCAGCGGGAAGACATCGACAAGGAGAACGTGACATGGCCAGAACAATTGATGTGGTGTCCCTGTATCCCAAAGACATGAACATCTACGGCGATTCCGGCAACGTGCTGACTATCCGCCGCCGTCTGGAACTGTACGGTTATGAACCGGTCGTCCACCAGTACAATCAAGGCGACGACTGGCCCGACCAGGTGGACCTTATTCTGGGAGGCGGCGGCCAAGACACCGGCCAGAAGAAAATCATCGACGACTTCTACCATCGCGCCGACCTGTTGCGTTCGCTTGCCGCAGACGGTACGCCGATGCTGATGATCTGCGGCCTGTACCAGCTGTTCGGCGAGTACTTTGAAACCGTGGACGGCACCCGCCTGGACGGCATCGGCGTTATCGGTGCTTATACCGTGGGCCAGAACGTGCGTATGATCGGCAATCTTGTTGAGCATTCCGACCAGTTCGGCGATGTGATTGGCTACGAGAACCACTCCGGCCAGACCTTCCTGCGCGAAGGCGTTCAGCCACTCGGCACCGTCAATCAGGACGGCCGAGGCAACAATGGCGAAGACCATACCGAGGGCGCGCGCGTGCACAACGTGATCGGCACCTACATGCACGGCTCGTTGCTGCCTAAAAACCCCGCCATCAGCGATTTCCTTATCGAAACTGCCGTGACTCGTCGTTACGGTACGTTCGATACGTCCGATCAGACCCCCGAACAAGCCAAGGAGCTCGCCCGGCTCGATCAAGTAGCCACCAACGCGCGCAAGGCTGCCGCCGAACGTCCTCGGTGAATTCTCGGTGAGTCCTCGGTAAGTACCAATCAGCGAAAAATCAGTCGAAATCAGTCTGAGGGTCTAGTACATTGCCCTGTTGTTTGCGCTAGGCTTGGTGGTACGAGACATGGCACCAGGCCATGTCGGACCTCGAAGGAGGGGTATCATGGCTGATTTTGATCTTCTGGGTGATGGCCTGCGCAAGGTCCTGCTGGCGGGCATCGGAGCCCTTGCCACCGGATACGAGAAGAGCAGCGAGCTCGTCGACGAACTCGTCAAGAAGGGTGAGATTACGGTCGAGCAGGGCAAGGCGCTGAACACCGAGCTCAAGCGCAAGGTGAGCGAGACGGTGGATGACGCCAAGAAGGCCGCCGCCGAAGCCGGCGACAAAGCTGCTGCCGCAGCCGACACCAGTGCCGCCGACAAGCCCGCTGACGAGGGCAAGGCCGAGTGACCAAGCCCACACGCGCTACGCCGGAATCAGGGTCGACCCCGCTTTCCAGCAGGGTTGACCCTATTCTGACGCCTGCGAAAGCCGAACGTGAGGCGGCGGCGAACCGGTCCGTCGACACGTCGGACACGCTCAAGCAGACCGTTACCAAGGCGACTCCGAGCGTATCCGACGAAACGCTGGCACTGTTCGGACGCAGGAACGATTTCGCCACGCGCTACCATCTGACGCGCCGTGGCAAGATCAAACGACTGGGGCAGATCACCAGAATCGTCGAGCAATTCGACGTGCTGCACGGCCTGACTCCGGTCAAAATGCGCCTCATGTTCGAGGCGCTCGGCCCCACGTTCGTCAAAGTGGGCCAGATTCTGTCGATGCGCTCCGAGATTCTGCCGCAAAGCTTCTGCGACGAACTCGCCAAACTGCGCGCCGACGCCGACCCGATGCCGTATTCCACGGTGTTGGATGTGCTTGCCGCCGAATACGGGCGTCCCGCCGACGAGGTGTTCGCGCATATCGATCCCAAGCCGTTGGGCTCTGCTTCACTGGCGCAAGTGCATCGCGCCACGCTGAAAACCGGCGAAGATGTGGCCATTAAAGTGCAGCGCCCGGGTGTGCGCGAAACCATGGCCCAGGACGTCTCCATCATGCGCTCCATAGCCAAGGCCGCCACTAAGGTGATTCGCACCTCACAGATCGTGGACCTGAAGGGCGTGGTCGAGGAGCTGTGGGACACCTTCGAATCGGAGACTGACTTTCTGATTGAGGCCCGCAATCTCGCCGAATTCAAGCGTTTCGCCGCCCGATTCAAATACATGGACTGCCCGACGGCGTACACCGAACTGTGCACCGAGCATGTGGTGGTCATGGAGTACATCGACGGCATCTCCGTCTCCCATCCGGGCCGGCTCGTCGATGCTGGTTATGACTTGAAGGAGATCGGCACCAAGCTCGTCGACAATTACGCCACGCAGATTCTCGACGACGGCTTCTTCCACGCTGACCCACATCCCGGCAATATCATCATCCGGGGCGGCCAGATCGTACTTATCGACCTCGGTATGACCGGTCGGCTCGACCAGCGCACCCGTGCAGTCCTCAAAGAAATGATTTTCGCCGTCGCCAAACAGGATTCGCCCGCTCTGGCCGAGGGGCTGCTGCGATTTGCCGGCACCGAGGCCGATCCGGAGGACTACCCAGCACTGCTGGCTGATCTGGACGTGATCGTCAAGGAATTCGGCACTGTGGATCTGGCCGAACTGGACATTGCCGCCTTCCTGACCGCACTGACGCAGATGGCCGGCCGCCACAACATCGAGGTGCCCAGTACGGTGACCACCGTCGGCCGCGCGTTGGTTACGCTCGAAGGCTTGCTGGACGAGTTCATTCCTGATGTGAATATGATCGAAATCATTTCCGACCATATCGCCACGTCGAAATCGCTGAAGAACGCCACCAAAGACGAGATCAAGTCGCTGGGCGTTGAGGGACATCAGGCTTTGCATGCCACGCTCGGCACCATGACCGAACTCAAGACCGTGGCCCGTATGCTGACCCGTGGTCAGTTGCGCGTCAACATGGAACTGGTCGGCTCTGAAGAGCCGTTCCAGCTGCTTTCGGATATGGTGAATCGTCTGACGATGGCCCTGATTGTGGTCGGTTTGTTCGTTGGCTCGTCGATTGTCTACTACGCCGGCATGAAGCCGATTATCTTCGGCATTCCGGTCATCGGCTTCATGGGCTACGTCGTGGCCTTCGCCCTCGGCGTATGGATCGTCATCGACATCTACTTAAAGGGGCGCAAAACCAAGAAGCGGTAGGGCATCGATTGATATCAGTCCAGCGGGAGGGTGGATTCGCGCTGGATAAGGTGGCAGGGTACGTAGTCGACACCGTGATGCGGGTTGCCGTCGATGGCATCGACCAAGTATCGTGCCGCACGCCGTCCGATGGTTTCGGTTTCGTTGTCGATCGACGTCAGTGCGGGCCTCGAGCTGGAGGTCAGTACCGACCAGTTATCGTGGCCGATGACGGCGACGTCATCCGGGATGCGCAGTCCCTGCTGCTTGAGCACGTCAATGCAGCCGCGGGCCAACTGATCGTTCTGGCAGACCACTGCATCGAACTTGACCCCTTGGTCGAGCAGCAGACGGGTGGCGGCGCGGCCCCAGCCTTCGTCCCATTTGCCGTAACGAATTGGGCCGGCGGGTTCAATACCTAATTCGGAGAGTGCCTCGAGCGCGCCCTTGGTGCGGTCGGTGGCAGCGGTATAGGTTTCGTCGCCGCCGATAATGGCGATGTGCCGGCGGCCACACGAGATGAGATGGTTGATGGCCATGCGGCCGGCGTCCACGTTGTCGCAAGTGACCGAGCAGTCTTTGGGGTCGGTGGAGGGGCCGTAGACGTAGACCAGTGGCACGCCCCAGTCATGGCCAAGCGTGGGCCTGGGGTTGGTCTCGCACTGCACGATGAGCAGTCCGTCGACCTTGAGGGACAGCAGTTTCTCGACATGCTGACGTTCCAAGGCGGCGTCGCCACGAGCGTTGGCCAACAATACTGAGGTCGATTGGGCTCGCAACTCGTTCTCCGCGCCGATAAGAATCGGTGTGGAGAAACGACCCTGCAGATCGGAGGTGACCAGGCCGATAGTGCCGGTGGTGCCGCGGGCTAGGGATTGGGCGAGTTTGTTGGGAGAGTAGTTGAGTTGCTTGGCGGCATCCAGTACACGCTGCTTGGTTTCTTCGCTGATACGGGGTTTGTTGTGCAGTGCCTTGGATGCAGTGGCCGTCGAGACTCCGGCCAATGCCGCCACATCCTCAAGTCGCGCTGCCCGTCCGGTTGCTGGCTGGGTCATCATGCCTCGATTCCTTGGTTCTTCAGCAGTATATAGCGCATTGTTTTGCGATGAAATACCTCATACGGTGTGGTGCGCCATTGCATCTGGGAATAATTGTAGCTTCAATGCGAAAACTTTCGCAAACATCTTTTTTTCGGCGTGGCGTAGTCAGGGAAATTGTTCAAGTGCAAGGTAAGTGAAAGAAAGCGTTACTTCCATGTTCGCTTTTGTTTGATTTGCTCGACACGCTGGAATAATCATTGATATTAAGCCAATTCAAGCACGTTATTCATAGTCGAATCACAGTCTCGAACCCGTTTGATGTGAGAAAAAACGCGAAAATGCGAAAGCGCTTTTGCAAAAACTTCCATGTTTGTTTATATTGAGAAAAGGCTTTCGCAGTGTTACCTGCTCCGGGCAAAGGAGCGAGCAGGGCGAAACCAAGGAGGCGGACCGTCCGCCACCGCCTCTCATAGTTGAGCGGATATATAGAGAAAGAAGCGAACATGGTGTCTTTCAATAAACTGACCCGTACTCTTGCTGGCATCGCTGCCGCCGCGTTGATCGTTCCGCTGGCCGCCTGTGGTGGCTCCGGCAATGGTGGCACTGCCACCGCCGAAGGTATCCCGGCCAAGGGCACCGACGATGGTACCGAGATCACCCTGTGGACCCGTTCCCCTCTGGAGCGTCAGGCCAAGAACGTGGTCGAGGCTTACAACAAGAGCCACAAGAACCAGGTCAAGCTCGAGATCATCCCGAACGACGATATGGAAGGCAAGGTCGGCGGCGCTTCGCAGACCGACTCCCTGCCTGACATCCTCGCCGGCGACGTGGTCCGTATTCCGTACTGGGCTTCCGAGGACATCTTCACCGACATCACCAAGCAAATCGATGGCCTGGACAACAAGGCCGACCTGCAGCAGGGCCACATCGAAGCCGGTACTGTTGATGGCGCCGAGTACACCCTGCCGTTCATCACTGACGTTTCCGTGATGGTCTGGAACAAGAACCTGTACAAGGAAGCCGGTCTGGACCCGGAGCAGGGTCCGAAGAGCATCGACCAGTTCGTCGAGCAGGCCAAGAAGGTCGCCGCCCTCAACAAGGATGGCGTCGCAGGCTCCTACCTCGCCGGTCAGTCCGGTGGTGCTCTGGTCTTCGACCTCTTCCCGTCCGTGTGGGCTGACGGCGAATCCGTCATGAACAAGGATGGCTCCGAGGCCACCCTGGACAACGACTCCATGAAGGGCGTCTTGGACGCTTACAAGGAGCTGGCCAACACCACCAACGGCCTGGGTGCAGGCTCCAAGGAAGAGACCGGCGCCACCTGGACCGCTCCGTTCGCGAACGGCAAGATCGGCGTTATGCCTTACCCGAACACCTCCACCACTGCTCTGTTCGATGCTGAGAAGGACGGCGGCTTCGAGGTCGGCGTCGCTCCGATCCCGGGCACCAAGGAAGGCAAGACCTCCACGTTCCTCGGCGGCGATGCCATGGGTATCTCCAAGGACTCCAAGCACGTTGCTCAGGCCTGGAACTTCCTCTACTGGCTGATGCAGTCTGACGCTCAGAAGGAAGTCTTCGCTGACCAAGGCGACACCGCCTCCAACATCCAGACCCTGAAGACCGCTTACAAAGACGCTGACCCACGCATCCAGACCATCAACTCCGTGATTATCGACGGCAACGGCCAGACCCCGAAGTCCCCGGCCTTCAACGAAGCCTTCAACGCCGCTGGCTCCCCGTGGCAGCTGCTCGTGCAGAACGCCGTGTGGGGTTCCGGTGACCTCAAGGCCGACAACAAGGCCGTCACCGACGTCCTGTCTGCCCAGTGATTCGGTGGTGATGCTCCTCACCATCACTCATCAAATCACAGCAATAACTGAATAATAACTGAACAGATTGAGCCGGTCCCTCCCTTGTGAGGGCAGGAGCCGGCTCAACCACATAATCGAACTTCTATCTTCTTCTTCATTCCTTCTCTTCCTTCATCACTACATACCTTATGAATGCGGTGTGTTGGCGGGGCTTCGGAGTCCTCCTTCCTCGAAGCCCTGACATCGGATTGCATTCGGATTCCGTGATTACCATTTCACAGTAATTTCCCAAAGGAGAGAGAAACATGTCGAGTGTTTCCAAGAGCGCCGGGGCTGTGCCCGTGCATAAGTCCAAGGCGAAGGCGGCGCAGACCAGGCGAGGTCTGCTGTACGCACTTCCGGACTGGCTGATGATTATCGTCCTGTTCTTCGTGCCGATTGTTCTACTGGTCGTCATGGCCTGCTCTCGTTGGAGCCTGCTGGGTGGCAACCGCGGCGTGAACTTCCCGGACAACTTCGTCAAGGTGTTCGAGAACAAATTGTTCTGGCCCTCGATTTGGTTCACGCTCGAGTACACCGTGATCGTCACGGTCTTCCTGTTGGTCCTTGGTCTGGGCATGGCCATGATTGTGCAGGAGAGCTCGAAGTGGAACAACGTGCTGCGTACCTGCTTCCTGCTGCCGTCCGCGACGGGCCTGGCGTCCGCGTCCCTGCTGTTCTACGCCCTGTATTCCCCGCAGGTGGGCCCTGTCACCAAGATTCTGAGCTCGTTGGGCCTGATGCAGGAGGGTGGTTCGGTGCTGGCCACCGGCCAGTCGGCCCTGTGGGCCACGATTATCGTGATTGTTTGGCGTTTCTCGGGCTACTACATGCTGCTGATGATGATCGGTCTGCAGGCCATCCCCGGTGATCTGTACGAGGCGGCCCGCATGGACGGCGCCGGTTCCTGGCGTATCTTCCGCTCCATCACCCTGCCGCTGATGAAGCCGACCATCGTGATGTGCCTGGTCTACTGCGTGACCGGCTCGATCCTCGCGTTCGATCAGTTCTTCATTCTGACCAAGGGTGGTCCGAACAACTCCACCATGACCGTGGTGCAGCTCATCTACAACTTCGCCTTCGATTCCAAGAAGGATCTGGGTATGGCCGCGGCGCTCTCGCTGATCGTGCTGGTGGCCTTGGTCATCATCAACTCCATCCAGATGCGCGGCATGCGCGACAACACCAAGTGAGAAAGGGGAGGTAACACATTATGACTACCCCATTGTGGAAGCGTATCATCGCCCGGATCCTCGAGGCCCTGCTGGCCATCATCTTCATCAGCCCGCTGGTCTGGGTCATCATCTGCTCGTTCAGCCCGCAGGCCGGTTCGGCCCAGTCCAAGGGCTGGGGCGTGGCCAACTACCTGACCCTGTTCGGTTATCAGGAAGGTCTGCCCAAGTACCTGTTCAACTCGGTAATCGTGACTCTGGTCGCGGTCGTGTTCTCCGTGGTCGTCTGTACGCTGGCCGGCTACTCGTTCTCCCGCTTCGACTACCCGGGCCGCAACCTCGGCTTCATGGTCACCCTGTCGATCCTGATGGTACCGTACGCCTCGCTGCTGATCCCGCTGATGGTCTGGTACAAGCAGATCGGCCTGAACGACAGCCTGCTGGGCGTGGGCCTGGTCATCACCCTGTTCCAGCTGCCTATGAGCACGTTCATCATGCGTAACGCATTTGACGCGATCCCCAAGGACATGGAGGAGGCCGCCATGGTCGACGGCTGCAACAGCCTCCAGGCCTTGTTCAAGATCCTGGTGCCGGTGGTCAAGCCTTCGATGGTTACGGTTGGCTTGCTCGCCTTCCTCGAGGCATGGAACAACTTCATGATTCCGCTGTACTTGAGCTCTTCGTCCAAGTCCACGCTGCCGCTGGCGATGGTGAACATGCGTCAGCAGACCATGGGCGTCATCGACTACGGTGCCACCGAGGCCGGCGTCGTGATCCTGCTGATTCCCTGCGCCATCCTGTTCCTCGCACTCCAGAAGTACTACGTCAAGGGCTTTATGGCCGGAGCTGTCAAGGGCTGATCATGAACGTTACAATCACTTCCCCGTTCTGGAAGCGGCGTCGCGACCAGATCGTCGAATCCGTCATCCCCTACCAGTGGGGCGTGATGAACGACGAGATCGACACCACGGTGCCCGACGACCCAGCCGGCAACCAGCTGGCTGACAACAAGAGCCATGCGGTTGCCAACCTGAAGGTTGCCGCCGGCGAATTGGACGACGAGTTCCATGGCATGGTCTTCCAAGACTCCGACGTCTACAAGTGGCTTGAGGAAGCCGCCTACGCATTGGCATACCACCCGGATCCCGAGCTCAAGGCGCTGTGCGACCGCACGGTCGATCTCATCGCCCGCGCCCAGCAGTCGGACGGCTATTTGGACACCCCGTACCAGATCAAGTCCGGCGTATGGGCCGACCGCCCGCGCTTCAGCCTGATTCAGCAGAGCCACGAGATGTACGTGATGGGTCACTACATCGAGGCCGCCGTCGCCTACCATCAGGTGACCGGCAACGAGCAGGCCCTTGAAGTCGCCAAAAAGATGGCCGACTGCCTGGATGCCAACTTCGGCCCCGAAGAAGGCAAGATCCACGGCGCCGATGGTCATCCTGAGATCGAGCTCGCCCTCGCCAAGCTGTATGAAGAGACCGGTGAGAAGCGTTATCTGACGCTTTCCCAGTATCTCATCGACGTGCGCGGTCAGGATCCGCAGTTCTACGCCAAGCAGCTCAAGGCGATGAACGGCGACAACATCTTCCATGATCTCGGCTTCTACAAGCCCACCTACTTCCAGGCTGCCGAGCCCGTACGCGACCAGCAGACCGCGGACGGCCACGCCGTGCGCGTCGGTTACCTGTGCACCGGCGTGGCTCACGTGGGCCGACTACTCGGCGATCAGGGGCTGATCGACACTGCCAAGCGTTTCTGGAAGAACATCGTCACCCGTCGCATGTATGTCACCGGTGCGATCGGCTCCACCCATGTGGGCGAATCGTTCACCTACGATTACGACCTGCCGAACGACACGATGTACGGCGAGACCTGCGCTTCCGTGGCCATGAGCATGTTCGCCCAGCAGATGCTCGACCTCGAGCCCAAGGGCGAATACGCCGATGTGCTGGAGAAGGAACTGTTCAATGGTTCCATCGCCGGCATCTCGCTTGACGGCAAGCAGTACTACTACGTCAACGCACTGGAGACTACTCCCGACGGACTGGACAACCCGGATCGTCACCACGTGCTCTCCCACCGTGTCGACTGGTTCGGCTGCGCATGCTGCCCGGCCAACATCGCCCGACTCATCGCTTCAGTGGACCGTTACATCTACACCGAGCGCGACGGCGGCAAGACCGTGCTGAGCCACCAGTTCATCGCCAACAAGGCCGATTTTGCTTCCGGCCTTACGGTCGAACAGCGTTCGGACTTCCCGTGGGACAGTCACGTGGAATACACGGTGAGCCTGCCCGCCAGCGCTGCGGACAGCTCGGTCCGATTTGGACTGCGCATCCCCGGCTGGTCCTTGGGCTCCTACACGCTGACCGTGAACGGCAAGCCCGCAGTGGGTTCGCTGGAAGACGGCTTCGTATACCTTGTGGTCAACGCCGGCGATACGTTGGAGATTGCGCTTGAGCTCGACATGTCCGTCAAGTTCGTGCGCGCCAACTCCCGCGTGCGCTCCGACGCCGGCCAGGTGGCCGTTATGCGCGGTCCGCTGGTCTACTGCGCCGAACAGGTCGATAACCCCGGTGATCTGTGGAACTATCGTCTGGCCGATGGCGTCACCGGTGCGGATGCCGCTGTGGCTTTCCAGGCCGACTTGCTGGGTGGCGTCGATACCGTTGATTTGCCGGCAGTGCGCGAGCACGCCGACGAGGATGACGCGCCGCTGTACGTGGATGCCGACGAACCGCGTGCGGGCGAACCCGCGACGCTGCGCTTGGTGCCGTACTACTCGTGGGCCAACCGCGAGATAGGCGAGATGCGTGTCTTCCAGCGTCGATAAATATCGGCGATATGCCGGCCTGCGCGCAACTGGCCGGCAAAAAAATACTTATGCCGCCATCGTCTGTAATAAGTCGATGACGGCATAGGCCGGATGTCAGTATCGATTGGAGTCGAAAACACATCCGGGGAATGAGGTCTCCTGTGCGGGGTAATACCCGTGCAGGAGATTATTTTTTAATTATATGCTCCTGCTGTGAGAGCTGTCGGCGGAGTCGACTGAGGGCGGTCATAAGCGGTACCGTGTAAGCCACCCTCAGTCTCGCTTTGCGAGCCAGCTCCCGCCAGCGGGAGCCTGTTGGTTCCTGATTCAGCGAGGCTGAATCGTTGCGCCGTAGGTACTGCGACACGGCGAAACGCAGCAATGCTCTAATGCGAAAATAAATGCGAAAGCTGAGAAATTACCGGGTTTTTGTTGTATAAGATGGTTGATATCACTGAGGGAAAGTTGTGAAACCGTATTCGCTCGGTTATGATGTGGAATCAGCTTCGGTGAATTGCTCCAACCGGGATATCCATGGCGGATATCACACCAGATTTACTGAAGACACTCATTCCGGTGAACCCAATAACCAATAAAGGAAACTGATGGAGAACGGGCTCTGCGGCCCAGCATCCACAGAAGAAGTCCTGGTCGCATAGACGCGACGTAGCCTGAGCGAAGACGCGAAAGACCGGGGCGGAGAGGTCCAAGCAGGAATGCATCAATCAACACGAAAGCGGTGGCTTGCGTCAATCGGCGCGGTTGCAGCGGTCGCCACACTGGCCACCGGCGGTGCAGTCACCGCGCAGGCAGCCGATACGCCCGTCATCAAGAATGCGGATGTGGCATATCCGTCGTTCAAGGGATCTGATGATCCGATGAAGACGGCGGCGAACAACACCACATATAACCCTGCCGCCAGCTATCTGCAGGAGACATTCGATAACGACGTGAAGAACCTGGCCGGCACCGACACCGACCATGACTTCTGGATCGATAAGATTCTCACCCGTACTGGTGCACAGCCAACTGGTAAAGGCACGAACGACAAGGGTTCTTACTCGTATGAAGGCTCCGACGGCAACAACTACCTGTTCACCCGTGGTCGCGCCGCCTACATGTACACGCACACGCCTAATCGGCTCGGTTTTGTGGGTAACACCGCCTACTGGGATGAGACCAACAGGGATGGCTTTACCGTTACCGTAAACGCTGACGGTGCAAACCAGACCCTTAACGAAGACGCCTCCCAGCGCAAGCAGACACCGAGCTACTTCACCTCCCTGTTCCAGACCGGTGGCAAGAGCCTCAAGATCAAGGAAGTTAAGTACATCACCTACAACAACGTGATGGTTGCGAACCTCACCGTGGAAAGCACGCAGGACCGCGATGTCACACTGACCACGGCCTCGCCGTTCGCCGCCGAGGGTGCTGATGGTGCCACCGAACTTACTGGCCGCGTGAACGTCAAGAACAACCTGACGACCATCTATCCGCGCTTCTCCGCCAACAACCAGGACGGTTCCAACTGGATCGTCAGCGGTGGCAAACTCACCAGCACGTTGAGCCTCAAGGCCAACGAACCGCAGACCGTCAAGATTCAGCTCGGCCTGATCGCCAACGAACTGCCTGACTCCACCAAGGAATATGAGGCCCGTTACACCGGCGACTTTAAGGATGCTGCCGCCTCCTACAAGGATTCCGTGACCACCTACAACAAGTGGTGGGTCGATAACGCTCCCTATGTGGACACTCCGGAAGACAACATCGATAAGACCGTGGTCTACCGCTGGTGGCTGAGTCGTTTCAACATGCTCGACGCCAACATACCTGGCAACACCTTCCAGTACCCGACCTCCATCGAGGGTGTGCTCGGCTACAACAACCAGATCGTGCTCACCTCCGGCATGTTCATGATGGACACCAAGTGGTTCCGCAACCCCGAGTACTCCTACGGCACCTGGCTTTCCGCCGGCGATACCGCCAAGAAGAGCAAGGCGGGCTATTACTACTACCACGACAATCCGGGCGACCCGGCCAACTGGAACCATAGCTACACGCAGTACATCACGCGCGCCGGCTGGGACTCCTACAAGGTGCACGGCGGTCCGTCCACCGTGGCCGAGAAGCTGGCCGACCAGGGTGCCGAGGACGTGCAAGGTCTACTCGCTTCCAAGAGCGAGCCGGACAACAACGACAACCAGAACAACAATGACAACAGCTTGATTGACTGGTCCTGGTGGTCGATGACCGGTAACGATGCCGACGCCGTTTCCTTCTCTGAGCCGGGTCGCTCCGGCCAGCGCATGGATCGCGCCGATGGTTCCGCCAATATGTGGGCCAACGCTAACGCGGCTGCTCAGGCATACAAGGCTGCTGGCGATACCGCCAACGCCGAGAAGATGCAGGCCATCGCCGACAAGATCCAGAAAGAAGTCACCACTGAACTGTGGGACAAGTCCGACAACCTGCTCAAGCACAGGTGGCTGAACGACGGTGCTTTCGCCAAGTACAAGGAGATCAATAACTACTACCCGTACTCCGAAGGCCTGATGCCTACCGGCAACGAAGATTACAACAAGGCTCTGCGCCTGTTCGAGGATTCCAACGAGTTCCCGATCTTCCCGTTCTTCACCGCCAACCAAGCGGACAAGGCCGCGTTGAACTTCCCCGGTTCCAACAACTTCTCCATCATTAATGCGCAGCCGCTGCTGCAGGTCTACTCGGCCGGTATTCGCAACTACGATGCAGCCAAGAATGGCTACATCACCAATGAGCAGTTCAAGAAGCTGCTGTACTGGGTGGCGTTCGCGCACTACCAGGGCGGCGATAACAACTACCCTGATCAGAACGAGTTCTGGAACGAGGACAACAACAACGTCGGCGATGTGAACGGTGACGGCGTGATCAACAACCTCGACAAGAACCTTGACGCCGCACAGAACGGCGGCAAGATCACCTACCGCTCCTGGATCCACCACACCCAGCTCGGCACCACGAACTGGACGATGGTCGAGGACGTAGCCGGTATGGTGCCGCGCGAGGACAACAAGATTGAGCTAAACCCGATCGAAATCCCCGGTTGGAACTACTTCACGGTAAACAACCTGCGCTACCACGATCAGGATGTCTCCATCGTATGGGACAAGGACGGCAGCCACTACGGTGGTTCTGCTGGCTACAGCCTGTACGTGGGCGGCAAGCTCGCCTTCACCTCCGACAAGCTGGCGCACCTCATCTATGACCCGGCTGCGGGAACGGTCGAGGTCAAGGACGATTCCAGTGCCCAGGTTACCGTCGGCGCCGAAGCCGTCAAGAACGTGAAGGCCGCCAATCAGGTTACCTTCAATGCCGATCAGCGCGTGACCGACCTGTTCGCCAAGTCCGGCACCAACGTCGACTCCGCCTCCAAGTCCACCACGAACGTGGCCAAGGACGCGGACGTGACCGGTACCACCTACGCCGAGAAGGACACCAACTACCCGGCCAAGAACGCGGTGGACGGCAAGACCGTGATGGAATCGTTCTGGGGTACCAAGGGCTCTGAGAACAAGACCGACACGCTCAATATCAAGTTCAAGGACGGCAAGCAGAAGATCGACGACATCCGCTTGTACTTCTACCAGAGCTCGTCCAGCCAGACCATCTCCGGCTATGCCGAGCCCGCCAACTACAAGTTGGAGTACCAGAAGGATGACGGCACATGGGCCCCGATTGCGGATCAGGTGCGCACCCCGAACTACGCGGGCGCGAACTACAACCGTATCCAGTTCACTCCGGTGGAGACCACGACCATCCGCGTCACCTTCACGCCGCAGGCCGGCATGGCCGTCGGTGTCAAGGAGATCGAAGCCTACAACACCGGTATCAAGGCTGACGGCACTTCCGAGAACCAGGCTCCGCAGGTGGATGCTTACGTGTCTTCCAGCACCTCATCCGGTGCCAAGCTCGTCGGTACGGTGAAGGATGACGGTCTGCCCGCAGAAGGCGACGTCACCACCAAGTGGGAGCTGGTTTCCGGCCCCGAGGGCGGTACCGCGAAGTTCGTGGACGATACTGCTGCCAGCACCACCGTCACCTTCAACAAGGAAGGCGACTACGTTCTGAAGCTCACCGCTTCCGATGGCGAGAAGGAAGGCTCCAAGGAAATCACCGTTCACGGCATCCCCTCTGACGGTACCGTGAACGTAGCCCCGCAGTCGAGCGCCTCTGCCAGCTACACCAACGGCTACCAGCCGAAGGACAACGCCAAGAAGGTCATCGACGGTCAGGTGGTATACACCAACACGCCGAACGAGACCTGGAACAACTGGGGCGACAACACTGGTGTGGAGCCGTGGCTGCAACTGAAGTGGGCCGGCAAGGTGCCACTGAAGAAGGCCAAGGTCTTCTTCTGGACCGATGGCGGTGGCGTGCCGATGGCCTCATCTTGGAAGCTCCAGTACGCTGACGCTGACGGTAACTGGCAGGATGTGAAGCTGGCTGACGGCCAGTCCTACACGGTCAATCAGAACGAAGGCAACGAAGTGAAGTTCGCCGACACCGTCGAAACCGACAAGCTGCGCGTGGTCTTCCCGAAGGGCGCCATCGTGGGTGCTTCCGAGTTCGAGGCGTACGCCATCGAGCCGGTGAGCGTGGACGAAGTCAACCGACTGGTGCAGACCGGTTCCAAGGCCGATGATCTGAAGCTGCCCTCCACCGTGAGCGCCGTATACACCGACGGTTCTCGCCGTGACCTCGCCGTCACGTGGGATAAGGTGACCGACGCTCAGCTGGCCGCCGATGCCGTATTCGATGTCAAGGGCATCGTCGCTGGTGCGCTGAGCGGTACGGTTGCACACATCGCAGCTCGTTCCGATACCGCATTGCAGACCGTGGGTAATGCGCAGCCGGTTGAGCAGACCGTCTACCAGAACGCCAAGTCCATCGACCTGCCCGCCACGGTTCCGGTGAAGTTCCCGAACGGATACAACGACGACCGCAAGGTCACGTGGAAGGATGCCGACATCAAGGCCATCGACCTGACCAAGGTTGGTGACTACGAGGTGGCTGGTACCGTCGACGACGGTTCGTCTTCCGCAGCTGCCAAGCTCACTGTCCACGTGGTTGCCGACCCGAACGGTTCCTCCACTCCTGAGCCTGAGCCTGAGCCGTTGGTCGGTTGGATTGAAGGCAAGGCGACCAAGACCACCATTTCGCCTGATTCCGAGGCGACCTGGTCACCGGCCGAAGGCAAGCTCAACGACGGCGTAGTCGTCGATGATACTTGGCCGACCACGGATGATCAGAACGTCAACGACAAGGTCTGGGGTTCTTGGGGCAAGGCAAAGGACGGCATGTACGCCCAGTACGACTTCGGTCAGTCCGTGACCGTTGACCAGAGCCGCGCCCAGTTCTGGGCCAACTTCGCTGAGACTGACGATTCGAAGGGTGGTCTGGAAGTCCCGGACGCTTGGAAGATTCAGTACCTCGCCGAGGATGGTTCTTGGAAGGATGTCGAGCCCACCGAGGATTACACCATTGTGCGTAACTCGCCGGCTTCTCGTGCGGATACCGATGCCAAAGGTTGGAGCACTGTGACCTTCAAGCCGGTCGCCACCAAGTCGCTGCGACTCGTGCTCACTCCGCACACCGGCAGCAGCACCTTCGGGGCCGCCGTGGCCGAGTGGGGCGTGCATGGTATTGACGGCACCGAGCCTGAACCTACCCCGGTCGACAAGACCGCGCTCGAGTCGGCTCTTGACACAGCCAACGGCCTCGATGCAAGCCGCTACACCGCCGCTTCATGGGCTGAGTTCCAGCAAATCATTGACGCTGCCCAGGCTGTGTACGACGATGCCAACGCCACCGCAGAACAGGTCGCCGAGCAGGTGACCAAGCTCGAGGACGGCCAGAAGGCACTCGTTGCGCTCGCCACCGACGTGGAGAAGTCCACGTTGCAGGCGGCCATCGATGCGGCCAAAGCCGAGGCCGCTTCCGGCAAGTACACGGATAAGAGTGTCGAGGCCTTGAACAAGGCCATCGAGGCTGCGGAAGGTGTGCTCAAGGTCGGTGAGGTCGGTGAGGTCACTCAGGCCGCCGTCCAGGAAGCGTCCGCTTCGCTGAACAAGGCCGTCAAGGCCTTGGAAGAGAAGCCCGCCGCCGAAACGGTGAAGAAGGAGTCCCTCGAGGCTTCCATCGAGCAGGCCAAGAAGGCTGACAAGTCGAAGTACACCGAGGAGGCATGGCAGGCTCTGCAGAGCCAGATTGCCGCCGCTCAGAAGGTGTACGACGACAAGGATGCCAAGCAGGCCGATGTCGATGCCGCACAGGATGCCCTTGACAAGGCATTTTGGGCCACCAAGGTTGAGCAGAAGCCCGGCTCCCAGCAGCCTGGTGTGACCGACACTGATAAGGATGATAAGGACAACAAGGGTGATCGTGTGCCTCCGACTGGTGCCGCGGTTTCCGTAGTTGCTGCGGCTGCCGTGCTGCTCACCGCCGCAGGCGTGACCATCCTGAAGCGTCGCCAGTCCGGCGACCACGGTTCGGCTCGCCACTCGGCCTGACCCGCAACGGAGTCATTCTGCCGAGTGAGCCCCCTCACAGAGGGGGCTCTAGCCTTTTCCTTCTACCCATCATTACTCTTTTCACTCACTCAATGAGGAGCACTATGAGTTTCCATGTATCCGCGCAATCGGTTCGCGCGGTGGCCGGTGGACTCGTCGCCGCAGCGACATTGCTGTCAGGCCTTGCCCTTGCGCCGACCGCAATGGCCGCCGATTCAGCCACCGCTGACAACGCGCCCAGCGTTGCCGGTCACGCGTATAACGAACTGCCGTATAACAATCCTGATGTCACCGTCACCCAAATCGACAATAGCGCACTGCCCAGCTACATGCGCAACCCCATCGGGCAGAACGAGGGTATTGACACCCCGAACGATCTTTCGCAGAACTACTACTCTGCAGATGCATCCGCGCTGAGCTATGACGGCAAACTCTTCGTCTTCACCGGTCACGATGAGGCTTCGCCCGACTACGGCTCCTTCAACATGAAGGACTGGGGCGTATACGTCACCGATGAAGACGGCCTGAATCAAGGCAAATGGACACATTACAAGACCATCGCCAAGGCAGACCTGTTCAGCTGGGCCACCGGCGATGGCGCGTACGCCGGCCAAGTCGTAGCCGACGATAACGGCACCCCGAGCGACACTTCCGATGATTGGTTCTACTACTACGTGCCGGTGAAGGACAAGGCTTCTGAGGCGGCTGGACAGGACCCGTTCGCCATCGGCGTGGCCAAGTCGAAGAGTCCGCTCGGCCCGTGGAAGGATGCCATCGGCAAGCCGCTGCTCACCACATCGCAAACCCAGATTGAAACCATCGATCCGGCATTCTTTGTGGACGAGGATGGCACCGGATATTTGCACTTTGGTACGTTCGGCACTCAGCTCGCCATCAAGATGAAGAAGGACGCCACAACCGGCCGCACCTCATACACCGAGGTGGAAACCAAGGCTGATGGCACCACGCCGAACCTCCACACCATGAAGGACGCGGACAGCAACGCGAACGGCCCGAAGGGATTCTTCGAGGCGGCGTGGGTGTTCCGTAAGGGCGATACCTATTACAACGTGTACGACGGCGGTAAGCCCGGTTCGGGCACGGCCACCTGCGTGGAATCGAACTATCAAGCTTGCATCCAGTACTCCACTTCCGACAGCCCGCTCGGCCCATGGAAGTACCAAGGCGTAATCGTGCCTTCTGGCTCGGCCACCACGATGCACCCCTCGGTGCTCCAGTTCGGCGACAAATGGTATGTGACCTATCACACCGGCGACAAGGAAGGCGGCACCGATTTCCGCCGTGCCGTGTGCATTGATGAAGTCGATTGGACCGCCGACGGCCAGATGGTTTCCACCGCCCATCCAACCAAGGCCGAGAAAACGCAGCCCTCCACCAACGTGGCTCCGTACGCAAAGGTGAGCGCCACGTTCACTGAAACGCCTGCTTGGAAGGGTTCGGTGAACGACGGCCGTGTGTTGCAAACCGCTGTGGTCCCGCCGAATCACTGGACCAACTATCGTTCTATCCCGCAATCGCAGTCCGGCGATTCTCTGGTCTACCAATGGGATGGCACTGTGCGCGTCAACTCGTCTAAGGTTTGGTTCGACGTGGATTCCAACGCTCTGCGCGCGCCCGCCTCGTGGAAGATTCAGTACTTGGACGCGGACGGCACATGGAAGGATGTCACCAACCCGAGTGCCTATACAACGACCACAGGCAAGGCCAACCCCAACGCCGTCACCTTCGATGCGGTGACCACTACTGCCTTAAAGCTCGACATGACCGGTCAAGCTGTGGATGGCGGCTATGCCTCCGTGGCCGTTGCTGAATGGGAAGTCGGCTCCGACTCCAGCGAATCGCCGGCAATCACTGCGCCGAAGAGCGTGACCACCGCCACCGGTACTGCGCCTACTCTGCCGGCCACAGTGGATGTGAAGTACGGGAACCCAACCGTTGCCTCCCCAGTAATTTGGCGTCCAGTTGATGCTTCCTCGTATGCCAAGGTCGGTTCGTTTACGGCCTACGGCGTGGTCGCCGGCGTGCCCGGTGAGGCAAGCGAGCAGGGCAATGTGTCGGTAAATGTCACCGTGCAGGACGGCTACCAGCCTGCCGCTGATACCACGAAGCCGACTGTAACCGTTGCCGTTACTGCTAACGCAGGCAATAGCGAGTGGCTCACCACCGCTCCGTTCGCCACCGTGCAGGCCACGGACGACACCGCACCTATCGCCAAGCTGGAGATTTCCGCTGATCAAGGCAAGAGCTGGACCACCATCGCCGCGAATGCAAACGCGGCCATTGCCACGCTTTCCCAGCAGGGCGATGTCGAAGTGTGGGCTCGCGCCACCGATCAGGCCGGCAACGTTTCCGACGTGGCCAAGGCCGGCGGCAAGGTGGACTCCGCCGCGCCAACCGTGACCGCCGCCGCCGATAAGGAGGAGCGCACGCTGACCTTGACCGCTGATGACGGCACCGGTTCCGGTGTCGCATCAATTGAATACCGCATTGGCACAGACGGTCAATGGGCCACGTACAGCAAGCCGATTGCTGCACCGAGCGCGTCGCGCGCCACCGTGTACTACCGCGCCACCGATAAGGCCGGCAACGTGTCCGCTTCGGCGAAAACCGACATTCCATCCGACACTTCCGTGCCGCTGACCGGCTACATTGAGGGCGATGCCACCGCCACCGATGTGGACGGCAAGGCATCCGGCTGGGTCAAGGGTGCCGCCGCGTTGAACGACGGCAAGATCATTCCCGATATCACCATTGCCAACGAGGATGTCTGGGGCACTTGGCCCAACACCGGTGAGATGCGCCTCGACTACGAGTGGGACCGTGAAGTGACTATCGACTCTAGCCGCGTGCAATTCACCTCGGATGATGGCGGATTGGGTATTCCGGCATCGTGGGAATTGCAGTACTGGGACGCCTTGGCGAACAACGGTGCCGGCAACTTCGTGGATATTTCCGACGCCACCTACACTGTGACCGCCAATTCACCGTCTGCTGGCTGGGCCACCGGCGATGCCAAGGGGTGGTCTGATGGCACGTGGAACACTCCGGTCAAGACTACCAAGTTGCGTATGGTTATCACGTCCGGCTCGGCTTCTCCGGCTGTTGCCGAATGGCAGGTTCATGCCATTGACGACAGTACGCCTGAGCCGCCTGAGCCCACACCGATCGACAAGACCGAGCTCAAGCAGGCGCTCGCTGACTCGCCTAAGGCTGACGATGCCTCCAAGTACACCGAGACTTCATGGGCGGAGTACGCGGCGGTATTGGATTCGGCGCAGCAGGTGTATAAGGCTGAGGATGCCACCGAAGCTGCGGTGGTGGATGCCGCAACCCAGCTGAAGCAGGCAGCGAAGAAGCTGGTGCTTGTAGCTACGGTGCAAGATCGTGCCGCGCTGAGCGCTCAGCTCGATGCCGCTGCTGCCGTGGATCGCACAAAGTGGACTGATGAATCGCTGGCCGTGCTTGATTCGGCAGTCGCTACGGCGAATGCGCTGACGAGTGATGGTCAGGCCGCCCAGTCTGACGTACAGGCTGCGACTGAGGCAATCAGCGATGCCATCGCGGGTCTGGTTGAGAAGAGCACCACGAAGCCTGGCCAGGGTGGCGATAAGCCCGGTTCCGGCACGGACAAGCCCAACCAAGGCAACGATTCCAACCAGAACAAGGGTGATGCAGACTCCGGCAAGCACAAGAAGATACCTGACACCGGTGCAGCCGTGCTTGGTGTTGGCATCCTCGCCGTGGTACTTGCTGTTGCGGGTGTAATCATCCTCAAGCGCCGCAAGTCCGGTACCTGCTAGTCCCACTCGCTCGGCCTAGCATCACCAAGCCCCCGCGCATGAACAGCGGGGGCTTCACTTTTGTTCAATAACAAGCATTATGTGCGCGTATGAGACTACGATGGTGGGGAATCTACGAACAGGGGCAGCAATGACGGCATACATGGACCATAAGGATCTCGCCAACGAAGTTATCGATCAGGCGCGCGCACAAGAGATTACTGATGGTGTGCATCGCGTGCTTGACCGGATTGCCTCAGCGGAGTCCGCAGCCGGGCGTGCTGCCGGTTCGGTCCAATTGCTGGCTGCCACCAAGACGCGCGATGTCGGCGAGATTCTGGCGGCTATCGATGCTGGTATTCGCGTGATTGGTGAGAATCGTCCACAGGAGATTACTGTCAAGGCTGACGGTCTGGCAAAACGACTGGGGGAGCGTGGTTATTCGCTAGGCGTGATTGATGCCGCTGAGGCTGACACGGCCAATGCCGCAGCTGCAACGCATATTCCTTTCCATCTCATCGGCCAATTGCAAGCCAATAAAATCGGCAAGGTGCTGCCGGTAGTGGACACCATCGAATCCGTGGATTCCATCGAACTGGCGGAAAAGATCGCCCGCCGTGCCACCATGCGCGGCATCACGGTCGGCGTGTTGCTGGAGGTGAACGAATCCGGCGAGGAATCGAAGTCCGGCTGCGCACCCAGCCACGCCATCGACTTGGCCCAGCGCATCGGTGCGATGGGCGGACTGCGCTTGCAGGGATTGATGACTATTGGTGCCCATGTGGATGATGAGCGCACGATTCGTGCGGGCTTCGCGCATCTGCGCCGCACTCGTGACCAGATTCTTGCCTCCGGTGCCGAAGGCACGGCCGACTGCACCGAACTGTCAATGGGCATGACCCATGACATGGCCTACGCCATCGAAGAAGGCTCCACCATCGTGCGCGTCGGCACCGCCATCTTCGGCGAGCGCGCCTTCATCTGATTGGAGCTATACGAAAAAACACCGCTTGATCAATAGCCAAGCGGCGTTTTTTCGTAAGGATTTTCGGCGTATCAATCACGCATAGATATTGCGCGGACGCATGTCCTCGGGCAGGCCGTCGAGCAGAATCGCCACGGAACCTTCCTCGAACACGGAGCGAATACCCGCGGCCAGCAGCGGTGCGCAAGACAGTACGGTCATATTCGGCAGGCGCTTCTCTTCGGGAATCGGCACGGTGTCCATAAACACGATTTCATGCGCGCCGCAGTGAGACAGGCGCTCCACGGCCGGGCCGGAGAGCAGGCCATGGGTGGCGACCAGCGTCACCGACTTGGCGCCGGATTCGTTCAGGGTGCGCACGGCTTCGCAGATAGTACCGGCGGTATCGACCATGTCGTCGATGACCACGCAGTCGCGGCCGTCGACATCGCCGATAATGCCATGTGCCTCGGCATGGTTCGGACGAGTAATATCACGCTGTTTGTGGATGAATGCCAGCGGCAGATTGCCTAGCTTGGCGGCCCACTGTTCGGACACTTTGATACGGCCGGCATCCGGGGACACGATGGTGGTGTTGCCCAGATCAAGGGTGGAACGCACGTAATCGAGCAGCACCGGCATGGCGGTTAGATGATCGACCGGACCATCGAAGAAACCCTGCTCCTGAGCGGCGTGCAGATCGACCGTCATAATGCGGTCTGCACCGGCGGCGTGGAACAGATCGAAAATCAGACGGGCGGTGATGGGCTCACGACCGCGGTGCTTCTTATCCTGGCGCGAGTAGCCGAGGAAGGGCGCCACCACGGTAATCGACTTGGCGGAGGCGCGCTTCAAAGCATCGATCATGATGAGCTGTTCCATGATCCACTTGTTGATATCGCCCGAATGACACTGCAGCACGAACACGTCCGCACCGCGCACCGGTTCGGTGAAACGCACGTACATCTCGCCATTGGCAAAGTCATAGGACGTGGTTTCGAGGATTTCGGTTCCCAAGCATTCGGCCACCTTCTCAGCTAGCTCGGGGTAGGCGCGGCCCGTGACCAATACGAGTCGTTTATCCGGAGTGCCTTCAAGAATCGCCGACATGCGTTCGCATCCTTTGTTTGAGTCGCTGTGTGATTTACGCCTTAACCAGTGTACAAGCACCCCGCCGCAGCGAACGCCACGGCGGGGTGCTTATTTCGTAAGAGTGTTGAGATTGCCGAAATCACTCGGAGAACTCGACACTGACCTTATTGTCTTTGATGGTGAAGTTGCCGTTGACCTCCTTGCCTTCAAGCGTGTACGTCAGCTGGGCGCTCACGGTGCCATCGGCATTATTGGAGGTCTGCGAGATGCGCGCGTTGGTGATGCGCGTGTTCTCGCCCGAGGATGCCTTGCTGGTCAGCAGTGCGCGCTGGTTCGTATTCACGTGAGGATCGGCGATGGTGTTGGCCTTGTCGTAGTTGCCGGAGGAGATGGCGGCCACATAGCTGTTCGCAACGCTCTCCGCGCTGAACACGGCGGAAGACAGCACGCCATACACGATACCGAACAGCACGAGGAAGCCGGCCACGGCACCAACGATGATGAAGATTTTCTTCTGTTGCTCATTCATGGTGGTGGAGGTCGCGCCAGGTGCGGCTACCGGTGCCGCTCCGGGAGTGATGGGAGCCGCGGGCTGCGTGGGCTTGGCCAAAACGGTGGGCATCGCGAAACCGGCAAGAATATGGGCATACCCTGTCCCGCCTCATATATAGACTGTCCAAGTTGCCCGAAGAGGCGGTGCCGGTTTGGTGCTGCGTCATGGGCTAACACGCATACACACTCCTGCCACGGAACGTCCGTGGCCGAATAGTCCGAAGGAGGTGGGTGATGTCTGCGCACAAGTACGAACTGATGTTCATCGCCGATCCTGAGCTGGATGAGCGCGGTCTGAAGAAGCTGACCGAGCAGTATCTGGAACTCGTCACCAAGGAAGGCGGCTCTTTCGATGAGCCCGATTACTGGGGCCGTCGCAAGCTCGCCTATGAGATTGCCGGTAAGACCGAAGGCAACTACGTCGTGGTGAAGTACACCGCCGAGCCCGCTACCAGCGATGAGCTTGACCGTGTTCTGAACCTCAACGAATCCGTGATCCGTACGAAGATTCTTCGTAAGGGCTGAATCAAGCGTTTAGTCAGCTGAACAGCTGGTATTCAAGGTAAGTAAGAAGGACCGTTATGGCAGGTGAAACCGTCATCACCATCGTGGGCAACCTCACTGCGGACCCCGAGCTGCGCACTATTGGCAGCGGTGCGACCGTGGCGAGCTTCACGATTGCTTCCACCCCGCGAACCTGGAATCGTCAGACCAACCAGTTCGAGGATGGTCAGGCGCTGTTCATGAGGTGCTCCGCTTGGCGTGATCTGGCCGACCACTGCGCCCAGTCCCTGAAGAAGGGCATGCGCGTGATTGCCACCGGTCGCCTCCAGCAGCGTTCCTATCAGGCACAGGATGGTTCCCAGCGAACCGTCGTGGAGATGCAGCTCGATGAGATCGGGCCCTCCCTGCGCTACGCCACCGCACAGGTGACTCGCCAGTCGTCCGGTCAGGGCGGCTTCCAGGGTCGTTCCGGTGGTTTCCAGGGTGGTCAGCAGTCCAATCAGGGCTATGGCAACCAGGGTGGCCAAGGTGGTTATGCCGGTGGCCAGGGCGGTTACAACGGTGGCTATCAGGGTGGTGGCGCTGGATACTCCCAGCAGTCTGCCGCTCCCGCCAACCCGTCCGCTCCTGCGGTCGACCCGTGGAGTAATGCCGGTGCATCTGATGCCGGTAGCTTCTCCACGTTCGGCGCTTCCTCCGATTTCGGCGGCGACGATTCCGACCCGGAGTTCTGATCAGTACTTGCCTCCCCGCTGCCAGCAGCAATCAATATCAAGATTTATAAGGAGAACATCATGTCACGTAAGAGGCCGCAACCGCCGGTCAAGCCGTTCAAGAAGAAGCCGAACCCGCTGAAGGCCGCCAAGGTCACCGAGATCGATTACAAGGACGTTGCGCTGCTGCGTAAGTTCATTTCCGATCGCGGCAAGATCCGTTCCCGTCGTATCACCGGCGTGACCGTGCAGGAGCAGCGTGAGCTGTCCAAGGCGATCAAGAACGCCCGCGAGATGGCCCTGCTGCCGTACGCCACCTCGGGTCGCTGAGTTAGGGAGGCTTTGAACAATGGCTGAAACCAAGGTTATTCTCACCAAGACCGTGTCCAACCTGGGCCATTCCGGTGACGTTGTCGACGTGAAGTCCGGCTACGCCCGCAACTACCTGTTCCCGCAGGGCCTCGCTTTCGCGTGGACCAAGGGCGCTGAGGCTCAGATCGTCGCTATGAAGCGCGCTCGTCTGGCCAAGGCCGTCGCTACCCGCGAGGACGCCGTCGCCGCTAAGGCCGCCATCGAGGGCACTACCGTCGAGATCGCCGCCAAGGTGTCCGAGTCCGGCAAGCTGTTCGGTGGTATCTCCAACGAGGCCATCGCCGTCGCTCTGTCCGACAAGGCTGCGGTGAACCCGAAGGCCATCGAGGTCGAGACCATCAAGACCACCGGCGATTTCCCCGCCAAGGTGGCCCTCCACCCGGAGATCACCGCTTCCTTCTTCGTGAAGGTCGTGGCCGAGTGAGTCATTCCGGCCTAGTGCTGGAATCACACAGACCAAGAGTCTGAGCTTAAGCATCATCCCCCGTGCGGTTTGCGCCGCATGGGGGATTTTTGTATTAGCAAAAACGCCGGAAATAGGCGCGACACGCCGAGAGTTGCATTCGCTTCAAATCTGAGTATATTTATCACCTGTTGCAAGGAATACTTCAACATCTAACCAAGCCCCTGTAGCTCAGTTGGTTAGAGCAGCTGACTCTTAATCAGCGTGTCCAGGGTTCGAATCCCTGCGGGGGCACAGACAACCGGAATCGAAAGATTCCGGTTTTTTGTTTTTTCCAGTATCAGTCCGTAGCTGGTGCGGAAAGGCCGTCTTCGCGCGTGACGGCCGGACGTGTAAGGAGCAACGTCATGCCTCAGATATTCACGTTCACCGTATCCGACCCCGAAGGCATGCACGCCCGCCCGGCTGGCCGGTTGGTTGCCAAAGCGCAGGAATATGAATCGAGCATCACCGTTGCCTACGGTGGAAAATCCGTGGATGCCAAGCGTATCTTCGGTGTTATGGGACTTGATGTTCAACAAGGTGACGAGGTTACGGTTCGGGTGCAGGGCAACGATGAAGCTGTCGCTGCTGCAGAGTTCGAGCGATTCCTCAAGGAGCACCTGTAATGAGAACGATACAGGGCGTCAGCGTATCCGCTGGCATTGCTATCGGCACGGTCCGCGTGCTCGCCGCCGTAGATTATGCCGTAGAACGCCGCTTAATCGACGACCCGCAGGCCGAGATGGATCGATTCCGCGCGGCCCGTGACACGGCCGTCGCTCAGCTCAAGCAACTGCGTGACAACGTCGCCGCTGAGTTCGGCGAAAACAAGGCCGAACTGTTCGACGCCCATCGGCTTATGCTCCAGGACCCGGACTATGCGGAATGCGTCGAAGGTTTGATTGCGCAAGACAAGGTGAACGCCGAATTCGCGGTGAAGAGCGCCGCCGAACAGTTCGCCGCCATGTTCGCTGCGATGGATAGCTCGACCATGCAGGCTCGAGCCGCTGATGTCAAGGATGTTTCTCGCCGCGTGATGAACGTGCTGCAAGGCAAACGCGATAGCACGGCGCAGGATGGCAGTGTACAAGGCGATGCTGTGCAGAACGGTATTGTGCAGAACGGGATCGCGCAGAACGGCGAAAGCCACATCATCTTCGCCGAAGATCTTGCTCCCAGCGATACCGCGCAGCTCGACCGCGCTAAGGTTTTGGGCCTCGTGACCGCCAAGGGCTCAGCGAACTCGCACACCGCGATTCTGGCGCGCACGATGGGCCTGCCCGCCATCACAGGTATCGGCGACGCCTTTGACCCGGCCGATGATGGTCACGTTGCCGTAATCGACGGCACCAGCGGTGCGGTATTCGTCGACCCGGACGAGGCCACGCTGACCGAATACCGGCGCAGGAAGGCCGAGGCTGAGGAGCACCTAAGCCTCCTGCGGAAGCTCAAGGGCAAGCCCACCGAAACCAAGTCCGGTCAGCGGGTCCACCTGTACGCCAACATCAGCCGTCCCTCTGACGCAGCCGCCGTGCTGGCCAACGATGCTGAGGGCATCGGCTTGTTCCGCAGTGAGTTCCTGTATCTGGAACGCGAGGACTGGCCGACCGAGGAATTTCAGTTCGATGCATACGGACAAGTCGCACAGGAGATGGGCGACCGTCCGGTCATCATCCGTACGCTCGACATCGGCGCGGACAAACAGGTCGACTACTTCAATCTGAGCCACGAGGATAATCCCGCGCTTGGTTACCGGGCAATCCGCATCTGCCTGACCCGCCCGGAGATTTTCAAAGTCCAGTTACGCGCATTATTGCGCGCCTCAGCATACGGCAACATCGCCATTATGCTGCCCATGATCACCTCTGTGCAGGAGGTACGCGACGCCAAGCGGATTCTTGAAGAAGCCAAAAGCGAGCTGCGCGGCGAGCGCATCGACTTCAACGAGAGTATCCAGATCGGCGTTATGATTGAGACGCCTGCGTCGGTCATTATGGCCGACGAGCTGGCCGCCGAAGTCGATTTCTTCTCCATCGGCACCAACGACCTGACCCAGTACACGCTGGCCTGTGACCGTCAGAACCCGAGTCTCGAACGCTTTGCCGACCCGCATTCACCAGCTGTGCTGCGCATGATCCAGATGACTATCGAGGCTGCCCATCGTCATGGCATCTGGTGCGGCATCTGCGGCGAGCTTGGCGCAGACTTGAGCCTGACCGATACGTTCCTGCGCCTAGGAATCGACGAACTGTCCGTCTCGCCCACCAGCGTCCTGCCCCTGCGCAACGTCATTCGCAACCACTGAGATTCAAGGTCGCTTCGGCTGATTCCGATGGCTTTTTGGGCATTGCATTCGGCTGGACATTCGACATCGCATCTTGCCGGCATTTCGTCGTGGGGCAAAGTGTACAATCACCACGTTTGCTTTCGCGCCCAGCGTAAATCGCGTCGCCGGCTCCGCGAACGGATTTCCAGTCACACAGAATGCCGTGAACAGTCAGCCATGCCTGTTGCGCGGCGAAGAGAAAAGAAGAAGCAGTGGATTATCCTCTCTTTACCAAGCTGGCCGCCGAGTTCTTCGGCACCGCCATTCTGATGATCTTCGGCAACGGCTCCGTGGCCAACGTTGAGCTCAAGAACACCAAGGGCCACCACGCCGGCTGGCTGAACATCGCCATGGGCTACGGCTTCGGCGTCATGTTCCCGGTGCTCATGTTCGGTAGCGTCTCCGGCGCGCACATCAACCCGGCCATGACCATCGCCCAGGCCGTCAACGGCCTGTTCCCGTGGAGCGACGTGCTGCCGTACATCGTCGCCCAGCTGCTCGGCGCCCTGCTCGGCCAGCTCATCGTCTACATCACTTACTACCCGCACTACAAGGAGACCGAGGACGCCGAGGCGATTCTGGGCACCTTCTGCACCACTGACGCGGACAACCAGAAGGTCAACTACTTCCTCAACGAGATGTTCGGCACCCTGGTGCTCGTCTTCGGCGCCCTGTGCTGCCTGTCCCTGGCTTGGGGCAAGCAGGATTACGCCGCCGCCTCCATCGTCGTCGGCTTCATTGTGTGGGGCCTCGTGACCTCCATGGGTGGCCCGACCGGCCCTGGCCTGAACCCGGCCCGCGACCTCATGCCGCGTCTGCTGCACGCCATCCTGCAGATCCCGCACAAGGGCTCCTCCCGCTGGGGCGAGGCCTGGATCCCGGTTGTGGCCCCGATTGTCGGCGCCATTATCGGCGCTTGGCTGTTCGTGTTCTTCTTCGCCAGCTGATTCGTTGATTGATTCATATATGCAAATGGCCTCCGCTCGTTTTGGGCGGAGGCCATTGTCGTTGAATCAGGTAAACGCAGAGACTACTGCTCCAGGAACACCTGCGGGGCCTTCATGAAGTTCGTGGCACAGTGTTCGCCGCAGAAGTAATAGGACTTGCCCTCATACTCGCGCGTGATCGCATCGGCGTTCACAGCCACGGTCATGCCGCACACCGGGTCGGTGGCGGTTTCGCCGTCCGCGGGGGCGGTGTGGTGCATGTGCATTCCCGTATCCATAGTGTTCTCCTTGTTGGTTGGATTATTGGATTGGTCAGATACGTGATTGGTTTGATTCAGCGTGGTGCGATCGTCGATGATGACGGTCGGCTCGTGAGGCGCGTTGGATGTGGCGGAGCCGGTGATGTTGGCGGCGTTGGCGGATTCGGCCGATCCGGCTGATTCGACATCCGCCGTGCTGCTGCCCGAACCGGCGGGACCATCGGCAGCACCCACGTTGATGTTCGCTCCATGCAGCCGGTTCGCGTTCAGCACCAGGCACACTGAGCTCAACGCCATCGCCAGACCCGCGATCATCGGGCTCAACAGCCAGCCGGTGAACGGGTAGAGTACGCCGGCGGCCACCGGAATGCCGATGACGTTGTAGCCGAACGCCCACCCCAGATTCTCGCGGATGTTGCGCATCGTGGCATTGGACAGGTTGATGGTCTTGATGACGCCGCGCAAGTCGCCGCTCATCAAGGTCACGTCCGCCGACTGCATCGCCACGTCCGTGCCGGTGCCGATGGCGATGCCGAGATCCGCCTGAGCCAGCGCGGGGGCGTCGTTGATGCCGTCGCCCACCATCGCAATCAGAGTGCGGGATTGTGCGGCCGTGCGGGAGGTGCCGTACGCGGACTTGGCGGCGGCCTCGTCGCGTTCGCGCTGCAGTTTGGCGATCCAGTAGGCCTTGCCGTCCGGCTTGACCTCGCAGATCACCGTATCGATGCCGACTTCGCGGGCGATGCGCCCGGCTACCTCGGCCTTGTCGCCCGACAGCATCACCGTGCGGATGCCGCGTGCGCGCAACGCCGCGACGGCCTCACGCGAGCCTTCCTTGACTGTGTCCTGCTCGTAGCTCGGCTTGTCCCAGTCGGCGGCCGCGTCCACCACGCCGCGCGTGATGGTGCCGGTCTTGTCGAACACCACGGTGCCGATGCGACGCGCCTGTTCCAGCGCCTTGGCACTGGTGACCAGCACGCCGTTGGTGGCGCCCAAGCCCAGCGAGACCGTCACCGACAGCGGCGTGGCCAGTCCCAGCGCGCACGGGCAGGCGATGATCAGCACACTGACCGCAGTGACCAGCGCGTGCGCCAGTTGCGGCGCCGGGCCCAGTGACACCCAGATGGCGAACGTCCAGATGGCGATGATCATCACCGCCGGTACGAAATACCGGGCGATCTTATCGGCCAGTTGCTGCACCGGCGCCTTGGTCGCCTGGGCGCGGGCCACCATCGCCGCGATCTGCGAGAGTACCGTGTCCGCGCCGACTTGGGTGGCGCGCATCACGCAGTCGCCCTTGAGCAGCACGGTGGCCCCGGTCACCGGGTCGCCTGCGGTTTTGGAGACCGGCTTGGATTCGCCGGTGATCATCGATTCGTCGATACGCGCCTCGCCGGCCACGATCACGCCGTCCGTGGGCACGCGCTCGCCGTTCTTGACGACCAGCAGGTCGCCGGTGGCGATGGCGTCGATGTCGGTGTCCGTGAAATGCGCCGGATTACGCCATTCGATGCCGTCCACATTGTCTGCGGAAGTGGCGTTGAGCTTGTGCGCGGTGCGCGGGCGCAGTTTGATAAGCGACTGCACCGCCTTGCCGGTGCCTTCGCGGGCCTTGGTCTCCAGCAGGCGGCCGACCAGCACCAGGGTGATGACCACGCCCACCGATTCGAAATACGGCTCGCGCGAGCCCTCCGGGAACACCCACGGGGCGATGCAGGTCACCAGCGAATACAGGTAGGCGGCCGAAGTGCCCAGCGAGACCAGCGAGTTCATGTCGGGGGAGCGGTGCGCCAGCGCGGGGAAGCCGACCGTGTGGATCGGACGCCCGCAGTAGAACATCACCGGCGTGATGAGAATGGCCTGCAGCCACGGGTTCACCATCCAATGCGGCGCCAGCGCGGGATTGGCCATATGCAGCATGGTGACGGCGAATACCGGCAACGTCAGTACCGCGCCCACAATCACCAGCTTCGTCAGCGCCTTGATCTCATTGGCGCGTTCAGCCGCCTCTCGCCGCTCGGCCTCCGCCGCATCCACAACCGGAGCTCCAACCCGCAAGTCTGAGGGAGAGACCCCCTCGGCTTCGGCCGAGCCGTCAGCACGCGGGCGAAGCCCGTCCTTATCCGCACCGTCCTTACTCTCCTCTCCCTCAACCCTCAACAACCCATGCACCATATTCATGCCGCATGCAAACGGATATTCGCCCGCCGGCAACGCCGGTAGTTCCACGTCGGTGGTGGCGTTGCCCGGCAGCATGGCGTCAAGCCCCAGATCCGCGAACACCACATGCGAAGTGCATTCGCCGGTCTCCTGTCGATCGAAAGTCAGCGTGATCGGCGTACCCGTGCGCATGCTGATCACGGCGGGGGAGTACCCGCCCTTGACGGTGATTGTTGCGGATTGGCGTTCGCCGGAGGCGTCCATGGCCCCGGCCGTGGCTTTCTGCGTTCCGAAGAAGAACCGCAGTACCAGCCATGTCAATGCGGCCGCCGCTATCAGCGCCGTGGCGGCCGAGAAGATGCTGAGCTCCATAACCGTTCCTTCCCCTTGTTTGTTGTACTGAACAACAGTGTATACCCTATACCCCTAGAGGGTATATAATGGGGTGTGTTCAGCTGACGGATAAGTATCAGGGGGTTTGCGATGCATGGTTATGACGAAGACAAGGCCAAGGTCATCGCACGATTGCGCCGTATCGAAGGACAGGTGCGTGCCATCACGCAGATGGTGGAGGATGACAAATACTGCATCGATATCCTGACGCAGATTTCGGCGTCGAATTCGGCGCTGAAATCCGTGGCGTTATTGCTGCTGGACGATCATCTCAACCATTGCGTGCGGCAGGCGTCGATTCAGGGCGGCGAGGTGGCCGATGAAAAACTTGCGGAGGCTTCCGCGGCCATTGCGCGTCTCGTCAAATCGTGACGAGTTTTACCGTCATTCACCATCGATGACATACTGGGTACCATGTTTGAGCAAATAGGAACCGTGATTATCGTCATCGTCGTGCTAGTGGTTGGTGCAGGGCTTGGCCTCGTCGCCGGCTTCGTGCTAGGCCGTCATAAGGGTCAGGAGATGGCTCGAGGCGTCAAAAGCGAGGAGCTGGAGGAGGCCAAGACCTCGCTGGAGAATGCGCGATTCGAGAACGCTGAGCTCAGTGCTCGCAATGCTGCCGCGCAAGCTCAGATTGAAGGTGTGAACCAGCAATTGGCTTTCGCCAAGTCACAACTTGCCCAGGCGCAGCAGGCTGAGCAGATTCGCATTCAGCGGGAACGTGAGCGTGCAGCTGCGGAGGCAGAACGGAAGCGTCAGGCGGATGCTCAGGCCGCCGAGGCCAAGCGTGCTGAACAGGAAGCACGTTTGAAAGAACAGAGCAAGGTGCTCGAGGCGCTTGCGCCAGTGGCCAAGAATCTTGATACCTTGCAGAACAAGGTCACGCAGATCGAAGAGGGCCGCAAGAGGGAAATGGGCGCATTGGGAGCCCAACTCAAGGGGCTCAACGATCAGCAGGCCCGTTTGGACAAGGAAACCAGTTCCCTGTCCGCCGCGTTGCGCAACAACAAGGTGCGTGGCGCGTGGGGCGAGGCCCAGCTCAAGAACATTGTCGAGTCCGCCGGATTGCTGGAACATGTCGATTTCGACACCCAGGTGGTGGTCACGGATGCCGATGGGCGTACGTTGCGCCCGGATATGATCGTGCATCTGCCGGGAGGCAAGACCATTCCGATTGATGCCAAAGTGCCTTATGCCGATTACCAGCGTGCCTGCGAAATCCCGGACACCGCCAGCCCCGAGGATATTGCCCGCCGCGATGATTTGCTGCGGTCCCATGCCAAGGCGTTGCGCGAGCATGTACGTGCTCTCGGCGAAAAGGCCTATTGGAATGCCTTTGATGTAGCACCTGATTTTGTGGTGGCCTTCATCCCCAATGAGGCACTACTGCAGGCCGCACTCGAAGCCGATCCCACACTGATGGATGATGCGTTCTCTCGCAAAGTGGCGCTCACCTCGCCGGTCACGCTGTGGGCCGTGCTGAAATCCGTGGCCTATGCCTGGCAGCAGCAGTCGCTCACCGATGACGCCAAGCAGCTGTTCGATCTGTCCCGAGAACTGTACGAACGGTTCTCCACGCTGGGTGATTATGCCATCAAATTGGGCACCCAGATTACTAAGACGGTCAGCGCCTACAACAAGTTCGCGTCCAGTTTGGAACGCCGTGTGTTGCCCACCGCTCGCAAGCTGCAAAAAATCGAACCGACCAAGATCATCGAGGAAGTACCGATCATCGAATCAGACAAAGGCAATGTGAGCGAACTGTCCGCCCCTGAAGTGGTGCCGGCCGATGAAGGTGATACTCATCTGACTGCCTCAGGCGATAGTCTGGAGTCATGACTGAATCTGGATTCCGCCCCACTGGTACCCCGGACCTTGCCGTCGCGAAGAGCCATAATGACTTTGCCATGCTGGAGCCGCGTGAACAGCTAGCCACCTTGCTGAAGGAGCATGTGGTGGGCCGCCCGTTCTCCGAACTTGCCGCGGTGACTTTCGACCACCGTGCCGCCACTGTCATGGGCCATGTACTGATTGACGCTTTGGAAGATGCGGGCTATTCGATTGATGACTTCGATGCTGTTGGTGCCTTGACCGCAGCATCTGTGCCCATGGTGTCCGCCATGATCCAGGCCGCCGCCTCTCGTGGCGAGGACCTAGACGGATTCGTGATGGACTTCGTCTACCCGTCCATCAAGGGCCCCTCCATCGAAGGCCGCCGTGTGGTGCTGTTGGATGCTTGGCTGTCCGAAAAGTCGTACGTGCAGACCAGCTCGCTGGTCACCCTGCGCAACGGCAATGAGCTGAGCCTCGACTTTGGCATAGTGGAGCAGCTGGGTGCCAAGGTCGTGGCCATCGCCTCGCTGGTCGGTGGCGGTGCCAAAGACATCAATGTGGTCAACCCCTCCACCGGCGACGAGCAAACGCTCCCCTTCATCCAGGTCTTCGACGAATCCGAACTGCGGTAAATCCACCTTTGACGTCCCTCGCATAAAGTCAGCCGGGCTGAGCAGCGAAGCTGACTAAGAGGAACCGGTGAATAGCGTTATCGAGGAGAAAGATTGCACGCACCCAACCAGATTTCTTTGGCTGCCAAAGCTTCAGGTGAACCGGAATTCCGTGAAATCGGCCTTGGGCCGTGGTCTGAGACCCATCCCGGTGAGCCTCGTCCCGATGATCCGACTTCTTCGAATTATGACGGCCGTTTCGACTCGGTGCTGTTGAACGACGGAGACCGCCGCAACGTATTGGACCGTTACCGCTACTGGACCGTTGCCGCCATTAAGGCCGATCTTGACGCTCGAGGGCGTCACGACTTCGAAGTTGCGGTGGAAAACTGGACCCACGATTTTAACATCGGTTCCATGGTCCGCACCGCTAATGCCTTCCAGGCCAAGCGCGTACACATTGTCGGTCCACATAAGTGGAATCGCAAGGGCGCGTTGATGACCGAACTGTACCAGCACGTCGAACACCACCCCTCCATCGCCGAACTGGTGGAAAGCTGGCATCATCGCATCGCCGGTGAAATCGCCTATGAACGAGCCAAGGCCGGTGCCGCCGCCATCCATGCGCATGATGTGGCTGTGGATGGAGACAACAAGCACCTTCATGAGCTGCTGGCCGAAATCGATGCTTGTGATGCGCGCATCAAGGAGCTTCAAGCCGCCCGCGTCATCGCCCTCGACATTATTCCCGGCGCAGTGCCGATGGAAACCTATGCCTTCCCCAAGCGGTGCCTGCTGCTCTTCGGTGCAGAAGGCCCCGGATTGAGCGAGAAGGCCCTCGCATTGGCCGACGATGTGGTCTACATCTCTCAATTCGGTTCCGTGCGCTCCATTAATGCAGGCGCTGCGGCGGCCGTGGCCATGCACGCATGGATTGCCCAACACGCCGTATCAGGCGTGTAGCCATGCGCCGACAATCCTGCCGCATCTGCCCAATATGGGCCACATTAGAGGCATGATCTACGCCACCAAATCCATCGCCGCGGCATTAATTCGCATTTGCCGCCGGCATCGTCGGCATCCTGCTCGCCGCAGGCATCAGCAGCTCCGCGCAGTCCACACTGGCCGAAGCCGTTAAACCGGACTACTGGATTCCCGAATGGTGGCAGTCCGGCCTGATTCTCATCGCCTGGGCTGCCGCCGCATGGATCGGCGGTCTCATCATCACCGGAAAAGCGGATATCAGATATCAAATAACGCGGGTTACTGCTTTGGCAGTTCTGCCGGTTCGGCCATGGTCCTGGCAGTTTGTCATGGCTATGGCTTTGGCGGTTCTGCAGTGACCATGGTTCTGGTGACTCTGACCCCATGGATTTGACCACCGTGGTTCACTGCGCTTAACCAGCTCCCATCACTGTTCCAGCATGAGGTATGCCGGCTGCCCGCAGCTTATTGAGTAAAGGATGTTGTTGCATCACCTCCTCATAGGTGAATCGGACAATGGTGTCGACTTTGGCCCGGTACAGTGCCGTCTCCCGTTCTTTCTCCGCCTGAACTGCACCACGAACACCCTTGCGGTCATTCATATCCGGGTTCACATATTTTTCATAGCCATCGAATTCGCCCACGATAAGCCGATTCTCAGGTAGCCGCCAGAGGAAATCCACGCGATACAGAGCACCGGTTTGCGGGTCGGTGATGTTTTGTTGCAGTTCTGGGGCTAATAGGCCGCCTGCGATGATGGTGCCTCGTCCAAGTGACTCGCCACCATTCTCACTCGCCGGATTGGCATAATGCAGTAGGCGGAATATCGGCGTGCAATCACGTCGCATAGTGCTGCACACATTCAGAATGTCCGTGATGGCGACGCCGTTGCGCAGCGCCGAATCGATAATGGGCAGTGCAAATCGGAAGTCGACGGACAGCCCGCAATCCACCACCGTTCTGGCTTTGCTGGTCACCGGGAGTCCATTGGCATATTCTGGCGTGCTGCTTGACGTGAAGATGCGTTTGACCTTTGCACTGCTGGCGTTGGGGCCTCGTGATGTTGTGGCGAGAGTGATGGTGCCAGCATGAAGATGCCATTGGTGTTCAAAATCGTGGATGGCCGCTGCCGTGACCCCGGCGAACACCCAATCCGGATGTCTGTTATGAAGAGTTCGTGCAATATGTCTGATACGTTCGTCGGGTTGCAGCGAATCCCAGTATTCCGAAGCGGCGTACATGTTGGGGAATACACGTTTGAGTTCGCGCGCCTGCACGCGCCGAGCCAGCGCCGAGCGGTGTGCCTTGGTTGTTCCATAAGCGCACTGTTGCGTTGCTTCAGCCTTCGTGATGAGTATGTCCACTGCTTTGTGATGTTTCATGATTCGACGGTATGCCAATGGTGAACACGGTGTCTATCTGTCTGGGGTTATGTGGTTCTAGCTTCGGTGCCTAGATGTGTGTTTTTGCCTGATTATCAGGCATCTGACCGTATTGGGCTGATTATGTGGATTCTTTTGGGTGGGTATGCAAAATGTGGATAACTGGCGAGGTGCGCAGGGCGATTGTCGTTCATATGTTCGATGTAGGTGTGTTTGGGCTCATTGTGAGCTTATTAGGGTGGCCATGCAGATACTTCAGTGGGGCACATTTGCGGTTGGGCCGTGGCGTTGCCTCGCTGCGGGGCGTCTCAGCGGGGCGTTTTATTGGTTGGACCGCGGTTTTGTTTTGCTGGGATGGCTGAGCGGGGCGTTTCATCGGTCAGCTCGTGGTTTTGCTCTGCTGCGAGTCGTCTCAGTAAGGTGAACTTGCGGTCCGGCAACGGTTTTGCCCCGCCGAAGAAGCCAGCAGCGGGGCAAATGCTCGACCGGCTTGAGCTTCTGATTCGCTGAAGGGCTCCAGTAGGCGGGAAAATGAGGCTTCCCGACAACTGCGTGTCACATACGGCTCATATAGTTATGGCCATGCCAACATTTTCACGTGAAGAAATCGTGCATTTGGGCGATCTGGCCCGAATCGCGCTCACCGATGAGGAAATCACCCGTCTGCAGGGCGAACTGAACGTCATCGCAGACTCCATCAACAAGGTCCAGGAAGTCGCCTCCGACGATGTGCCGCCGACCGCCAACCCGGTTCCGCTGGAAGCCTACCTGCGCCCGGACGTCGCTGAAACCCCGCTCACGCAGGAAGAGGCGCTCGCCGGTGGCCCGAAGACCGAGGCCGGCATGTTCGTGGCACCGCGAATCCTGGGAAGCGAGGAGTAATCGATGAGCAACGAAACCGCAACTCTCGTCAAACTGTCTGCTGCCGAGCAGGCCGCTGCCATCAAGAAGGGCGACGTCACCTCTCGCGAGCTCGTCGAAGCCCACCTCAAGGTGATCGAGGCCGCCGAGCCGTCCATCAAGGCCTTCCTGAAGGTTTCCGGCGATGTGGCTCTCGAGCAGGCCGACGCCTTCGACGCCAAGTCCGCCGAAGACAAGGCCGCCCTGCCTGAGCTGGCTGGTGTGCCGATCGCCATCAAGGACATGATCGTCACCAAGGGCATCGAAACCACCGCCGCCTCCAAGATCCTCGAAGGCTGGGTGCCGCCGTACGACGCCACCGTCATCGAAAAGCTCAAGGCCGCCGGCATGCCGATTCTCGGCAAGACCAACCTCGACGAATTCGCCCAGGGCTCCTCCACCGAGCACTCCGCCTACCAGACCACCCACAACCCGTGGGATACCGAGCGCGTGCCCGGCGGTTCCGGTGGTGGCTCCGCCTCCGCAGTCGCCGCATTCGAGGCACCGATCGCCCTCGGCACCGACACTGGTGGCTCGATTCGCCAGCCCGGCGCCCTGACCGGCACCGTGGGCGTCAAACCCACCTACGGCGGCGTCTCCCGTTTCGGAGCCATCGCCATGGCCTCCTCGCTCGACCAGATCGGCCCGGTCTCCCGCACCGTGCTCGACTCCGCACTGCTGCAGGAGATCATCGGTGGCCACGACAAGCGTGACTCCACCTCCATCCCCGAAGGCCCGCGCCCGATGGTCGCCGCCGCCCGCGAAGGCGCCAAGCGCGATCTGAAGGGTATGAAGGTCGGCCTCATCAAGGAACTCGGCGGCGACGGCTTCCAGCCCGGCGTCGAGGCCCGCTTCAACGAGGCCGTCGACAAGCTCAAGGAGATGGGTGCCGAGGTCGTTGAGGTCTCGGTCCCGCACATCGGCTACTCGCTGGGCGCCTACTACATCATCATGCCGTCCGAGGTCAGCTCCAACCTGGCCCGTTACGATGGCATGCGCTACGGCCTGCGCGTGATGCCGCCGACCGGCGTGCCGCAGACCGCCGCCAACATGATGGCCTACACCCGTGAAGCCGGCTTCGGCGACGAGGTCAAGCGCCGTATCATCCTCGGCACCTACGCCCTGTCCGCCGGCTACTACGACGCCTGGTACGGCTCGGCCCAGAAGGTCCGCACGCTGATTATCGAAGACTTCAAGAAGGCCTTCGAACAGGTCGACGTGCTCGTGGCCCCCACCAGCCCGTCCACCGCCTTCAAGTTCGGCGAGAAGATGGACGACCCGCTGGCCATGTACATGAACGACATCGCCACCATTCCGGCCAACCTCGCCGGCGTGCCTGCCATGTCCATCCCGGCCGGCCTGTCCGACGACGGCCTGCCCGTCGGCTTCCAGTTCATCGCCCCGCAGCAGCGCGACGAAGTCATGTACAAGCCGGCCGCGGCCCTCGAAGCCGCGCTGGAAGACAGCTGGAACGGCCCGATCTGGAACGACCTCAAGACCCCGTGGCTTGACGGTCTGGGCAAGTGAGCATCGGAAGGAAAGAAACAACATCATGGCTGAAAAACTGATGAAGTACGCCGATGCCACCAAGAAGTACGATGTGGTCTTCGGTCTGGAAACCCACGTGGAGCTGTCCACGAACACCAAGCTGTTCTGCCCGGCCCACATCGAGTTCGGTGGCGAGCCGAACACCGAGCTGACCCCGGTGAGCCTTGGCCTGCCGGGCTCTCTGCCGGTGATCAACAAGACCGCCGTCGATTACGCCATCAAGCTGGGTCTGGCCCTGCACTGCGAAATCGCCGAGTGGAGCCAGTTCGCCCGTAAGAACTACTTCTACCCGGACATGCCGCGCGACTACCAGATCTCGCAGTACGACAAGCCCACCAACGGCAACGGCTACCTGGACGTCGAGCTGGAAGACGGCACCGTGTTCCGCGTGCCGATCGAGCGCGCGCACATCGAGGACGACGCCGGCAAGAACACCCACGTGGGTGGCGCCGACGGCCGTATCGAAGGTGCCGACCACTCGCTGGTCGACTACAACCGTGCCGGTGTGCCGCTGATTGAGATCGTCACCAAGCCGATCGAGGGGGCGGGCGACCGCGCTCCCGAAATCGCCGGTGCCTATGTGCGCGCCATCCGCGACATCGTGCGCGCGTTGAACATCTCCCACGCTCGTATGGAGCAGGGCAACATGCGCGCTGACGTGAACGTCTCGTTGCGCCCGAGCCCGGACGCTCCGTACGGCACCCGTTCCGAGACCAAGAATGTGAACTCGTTCCGCGGCATCGAGAAGACCATCCAGTACGAGATTCGCCGTCAGGCCGCTCGTCTGGACGACGGCAAGGAGATTCTGCAGGAGACCCGCCACTGGGATGAGGCTACGCAGACCACCGCTGGCGGCCGTCTGAAGTCCGATGCCGACGACTACCGCTACTTCCCGGACCCCGACCTCGTCATGCTCCACATCACCAAGGAGCACATCGAGGAGATGAAGGCCCAGATGCCGGAAATGCCGCGCGAGCGCCGCAACCGCCTCAAGTCCGAGTGGGGCCTGAGTGATCTGCAGATGCGCGACATCCTCAACGCCGACGCCCTCGACCTGATTGAGGAAACCGTCAAGGCCGGTGCCAAGGCTGCCGGTGCCCGCAAGTGGTGGCTGGGCGAGCTTTCCCGCGAAGCCAACGCCAAGGGTGTGTCCCTCGAAGAGCTGCCGATCACCCCGGCCGATGTGGCCGAGGTCGAGAAGCTCATCGCCTCCGGCAAGCTCAACGACAAGCTCGCCAAGCAGACCGTCGAAGGCGTGCTTAAGGGCGAAGGCACTCCGGATGAAGTCGTCAAGAAGCACGACTACAAGATCGTCGAAGACAACGGTGCCATCGAGGCGGCCGTCGACGCGGCGTTCGAAGCCAACCCGGACGTTGTCGAGAAGCTCAAGAGCGGCAACATGAAGCCGATGGGTGTAATCATCGGTGCCGTGATGAAGGCCACGCGCGGTCAGGCCGACGCCAAGGCCGTCACCAAGGTCGTCATGGGCAAGATCAAGGGCTGATTAGATTCACTGGCTCCCGCTGGTGGGAGCTGTCGAACGGAGTGAGACTGAGGGTGGTCGCCATGTACGGATGACCACCCTCAGTCCGCTTCGCGGACAGCTCCCGCCAGCGGGAGCACTTATTTGTAGGGAAATTCTCCAGTTCAAATCCGTTAGACAGCTCCCGCCAGCGGGAGCCTTTATTGATTCTGTAAGAAAGTCGACTCAGAGCATTTCCAGCGTTCACCCAGTCGAGTAAGATATGTTCGGCACTGGACCGTGAGCCGAAACAAGCCGAACCGGGGGACGTATACCGATGACCGCAACCAACGAGACGCTGAGCATGGCTACCGAAGCGCAACTGAAGCGCGATCTGCCACAGAGCATCGTCATTCCGCCAATCCGTGGCGAAATGGTGCACCTGCGCCCCGCCACCGTCGAGGACCTGCCTCGTTTGGATGAACTTGATGCCTTCTATGGCGCATCCAAGATCACAGGTAAGGATGCGGTCACCGAACGCGCCATCGTACACACGTGGGTCCGCCGCTCCCAGGCTTGGGAAGCCGGTCAGGCACCCGCCGAATCCGGTGTGGGTGATCCGGAATCCCGCCGCACCATCGCATGGGCCGTATTGACTGACGCCGACCATGACGATGACGGTCAGCTCGATGCGGCCAGCACCGATAATGTCATCGGCATGATTTTCCTTATCGACATCGACGGCTGGTCCAAGTCCGCCCGCATCCAGATCATCTTGGGCCGTGAATACCGTGGCCGCGGCTACTCCCGTGACGCCATGCCGCGTGTGATGACCTACGGTTTCGCGCCCGAACCGGCCGGCTTGGGCATGCACCGCATCTGGGTGAGCGTGCCGGAAAAGAACAGCCGCTCGATTTCGGTCTACCAGTCGCTCGGCTTCGTGCCGTCCGGCACCTCGCGCGACGCGTTGTGGGATGCCGAAAACAACAAATACCAGGACCTTATCGTCATGGACACGTTGGCTGACGAGTACGATCCGATTCGTTCGCTTGACGCTTTTGGCATGCACTTGATTGAGGACAACCCGGGTGTCAAGGAAGCGCTGTCCGCGCGCGAGCATTCCATCGCCATCCAGCAGAACAAGCCGGAACCCGAGCCGGCACAGCGTGGTGAGGCAGCCGGCGCCACGACGAGTGACGTGCAGTCCCAGGCCCAGACGCCGGCGGCCGCACAGCCAGTCGAGCCACAGGCCGAGCACCACGACGATACGCAGAAGAACACGCGCCACAGTCTCGAAGAGGAAAGCAACTGGCCGTACGGTCAGGCAGAACGCAAGCCCTCAAAGGAAGCATGGTGGCGTACGCTGGGCCGCGGCCGCAAACGCGATACGGAAAGTGAGTGAGTAAACAAGCATGAGTGCCGAGGATCTCGACAATTACGAAACCGACGCCGAACTCGCGCTGTATAGGGAATACCGTGACGTCATCAAGCTGTTCACCTATGTGGTGGAGACTGAGCGTCGCTTCTACTTGGCGAATAAGGTCGATTTCAACGTGCGTTCCGCTGGCCAGGACGTGTATTTCGATGTGCAGCTGACTGACGCATGGGTATGGGATGTCTACCGTTCCAGCCGTTTCGTCAAGTCCGTGCGCATCGTGACGTTCAAGGACGTGAACGTCGAGGAAGTCCAGAAAACCGATATCGACATTCCCGACGATATTCACTGACAGGCAATCGTCTGATACAGCCTGTATTGACAATGCGCGGCATTCCGTCATCTTACGGCGGGGCGTCGCGCATTGTTCATACAACGCATAGCAAAAGTTCAGATTCGTAACCTTGCCATTGTGTGTCTTGTTTGCTTGCGGCTGATAGAAGATGATGCTGCTTGCACTTGCAGGAATCTCGCTGAATCTATGGAAGGTTCGTCGCTGACGAATTAGCCCAAGACCAAACCGATTCGCCGCGCTGTGCGTGACACAGCGTTGCCGAATACCCCTACCTCACGATTGGATGCGTCGCCTTTCTGCTGATGGAAGACGGCGCATCGGTCGTATATCGGGAGAATTCTGTAAGCATTCGCTCATCTTTCGGTGTGCGATTCCGGGGCTTCTAGTAAACTGTCTCTGATTTTGCGTTTATAAGGAGCATAATGACCGACAAGCAATCCGTAGTGATTATCGGCGGCGGTCCGGCTGGACTTACCGCCGCATGGGAACTCATCAAGGACGGCGGTGCCGACAAGTACGACGTGACCGTGCTGGAGGGGACCCGCGAATTCGGCGGTATCTCGCGCACCGTGAAGCACAACGGCAACCGCATGGATATCGGCGGCCACCGTTTCTTCTCCAAAGACGAACGCATCATGGATTGGTGGAAGACCGTTCTGCCGTTGCAGGGTGCACCCTCCTATGATGACAAGAAGCTCGGCCGCGACCACGACATGGAGCCGGGCGGCCCCGATCCGGAGACGGAGGACAAGGTGATGCTCAAGCGCCACCGCGTGTCCCGTATCTTCTGGAACCGCCACTTCTTCGATTACCCGATTTCGCTGAGCCCCAACACGTTGAAGGCCATGGGCTTCAAGCTCACCATGGTGGCCGGCTTCAGCTACCTGAAGTCCATGTTCCACAAGCTGCCGGAAGACAACCTGGAGAACTTCTACATCAATCGTTTCGGCCGCAAGCTGTATTCGATGTTCTTCGAGGGCTACACGGAGAAGCTGTGGGGCCGCCACCCCTCCCAGATCTCCGCCGACTGGGGCGCCCAGCGCGTCAAGGGCCTGTCCATCATGGGCGTGCTCAAGAACGCCTTCCAGAAGCTGCTGCCCAAGAAGCGCTCCAACGCGGAGGTCGAGACCTCGCTGATCGAGGAGTTCTGGTATCCGAAGTACGGTCCCGGCCAGCTGTGGGAGACCGTCGAGTCCAATTGCGAGGCCGCCGGCGTCAAGGTGCTGACCGACGCCAGGGTGGTCGAGGTCCGCCAGACCGATGGTGCCGTGTCTTCCGTGGTGTACGAGGATTCCGAGGGCAACCGCACCGAGCTTTCCGGCGACCAGTTCATCTCCTCGATGCCGGTCAAGGACCTGGTCAACGCCATCGACGCGGCCGGCGCCGATCCCGAGGCCGTTGATTCCAAGCCCGCCCCGGCCGATATGACCGAGGTGGCCAACGGCCTGCCGTACCGCGATTTCGTGACCGTGGGCCTGCTGGTCAAGCACCTGAAGCTCAAGAACACCACCAGCATCCCCACCCTCGGCAATCCGCCGATCGTGCCGGACTGCTGGATCTACGTGCAGGACCCGGGCTACAAGGTCGGCCGTCTGCAGATCTTCAACAACTGGAGCCCGTACCTGGTCAAGGACGTGGACGACACCGTGTGGATCGGTCTCGAGTACTTCTGCGAGGAGGGCGACTCGTTCTGGAACATGAGCGAGGAGGATGTCACCAAGTTCGCGATTTCCGAGCTCACCCGCATGCGTGTGATCAACGGTCCGGACGAGGTCATCGACTCCCATCGTGAGCGCGTCAGGAAGGCGTACCCCGCCTACTTCGACACCTATGAGCACATGGACGAGCTCATCGAGTACCTCGACGGCTTCGGCAACCTGTACTGCGTGGGCCGTAACGGCCAGCACCGCTACAACAACATGGACCACTCCATGGCCACCGCCATGGAGGCCGTCGGCAACATCAAGACCGGCAAGACGTCCAAGAAGAACGTGTGGTCCGTCAACACCGAAAAGTCCTACCACGAAGAAAAGTGAATAAACCTTGTTGAGCTCCCTCGTCACAGAGGGAGCTTTTTTGGTTTTCGGCGGGCCGTTTTGCGTTGGTCGAGTTGGCGTTGTACAGTGAACGAAGTTCGCAGAGACTCAGAGACGCAGCGAACATTCATGAGCGGTGCAACCGCAATAATCACTCTTAACGCCTGGATAGGCATGGGTCTGTTCGGTATGGAAAGGGCAACCAGTGGCAAATAGCCAGAATCTTGAGGATATGAAGCTGCCTGAGCTCAAAGAGCTCGCTAAACAGATGGGCCTGCGCGGCACGTCGACCATGCGCAAGCCCGAGCTGCTCGCCACCCTGCAGGCGGCGCGCAATGGTGGAGAGCCGCCGGCCGGTGTGACCGTGCGCGCCCCCAAGGCCGCCAAAACCGCCAAGGTCGTCAAGGCTCCGCAGTCCGATGCCGCTGAGGCCAACACCACAGACAATGCTGACGTGGCCACCCAGTCGCCGGCTCCGGCTCCGGCTGCCACGGAACCGCAGCTCGATTTGCCGCTTCCCGTGGCCGACGATGCCAAGAAGGACGAGACCGAACCGCGACGCACCCGTCGTAAGGCCGCCGATGATGCCGCATCCGAACCGCGTGCGGCCCGCCGTCGTCGCGATGACGACCAGCCCGATTTCGCTCGCCGCAAGCCGCGCAAGAAGGCCGATGAGGCCGGCGATCTGCTGGCCACGCTCGATTTGGGAGATGCAGCGCCTACCGAGCGTCGCCGCGAGCGTCACGAGGACGTGGAAGTTCCGCTGATTCGCCGAGTCCGTGATGATGAGGACGAGCAGCCTCGCCGCCGTCGTCGCACTGCGGAAAACAGCGAAGAAACCGTGCGTGACCTCGACGATATCCTGGCCACGCTGCCCACGCAGAAGCACGAGGAAACGTCCGAAGACGGCGAGCAGAACGACGATCACGAGTTCGTGCGTCGTAACCGCCGCGACCGTAGCGATCGCAACGATCGCGATACCCGTAATGATCGCAGCGATCGCCGTAACCGTCGCATGCGTGGCCGTGATCGCGACAACGCCGATGATGATCGTCGCTATGATGATCGCGATAATCGTAGCGATCGCAATGACCGTGATAGCCGCCGCGAAGAGCCGCAGGAGGATCTGGTGCCGGTGGCCGGCATCGTCGACGTGCTCGACTCCTACGCTTTTGTGCGCACTTCCGGCTACCTGCCCGGCCCGAACGACGTGTACGTTTCCATGGGCCAGGTCAAGAAGTACGGCCTGCGCAAGGGCGATGCCGTGCATGGTTCGATTCGCGCCCCGCGTGAAGGCGACCGCCGCAACCAGCGCCAGAAGTTCGTGCCGCTGCAGGCCATCGATTCCATCAACGGCCAAAGCGTTGAAGAAGCGCTCAACCGTCCGCAGTTCTCCAAGCTCACGCCGCTGTACCCGCAGGAGCGTTTGAAGCAGGAGACCGCCCCGAACAAGCTCACCGGCCGTATCATGGACATCGTTTCCCCAATCGGCAAGGGCCAGCGTGGCCTGATTGTCTCCCCGCCGAAGGCCGGTAAGACCATCACCCTGCAGAACATCGCCAACTCCATCGCCGCCAACAACCCCGAGGTCCACCTTATGGTGGTGCTCGTGGACGAGCGACCCGAAGAGGTCACCGATATGGAGCGCACGGTCCAGGGCGAGGTCATTTCCTCCACCTTCGACCGTCCGGCCTCCGATCACACTACGGTTGCCGAACTGGCCGTCGAACGCGCCAAGCGTCTTGTGGAGCTCGGCCAGGACGTGGTCGTACTGCTCGATTCCATGACCCGACTGGCTCGCGCTTACAACATCGCAGCCCCTGCCTCCGGCCGCATCCTGTCCGGTGGTGTGGACGCGCAGGCCCTCTACCCGCCGAAGAAGTTCTTCGGTGCGGCCCGCAACATCGAAAACGGCGGCTCCCTGACCATCATCTCATCTGCGCTGGTGGAAACCGGCTCCAAGATGGACGAGGTGATTTTCGAGGAGTTCAAGGGCACCGGCAACATGGAACTGCGCCTGTCCCGCGAGCTGGCGGACAAGCGACTGTTCCCGGCCATCGACATCAACGCTTCCGGCACCCGCCGCGAGGAGCTCATCACCAACCCGCAGGAACTGCCGATTATCTACCGTCTGCGTCGACTGCTGGGCGGCATGGAGCCCGAGCAGGCCTACCAGACGCTGGTGCCGCGCCTCAAGAAGACCGCCACCAACCGCGACTTCCTCGCCGCCATCGTGCAGCAGGCCAACACCGGCAACGCGGTCAACGGCAACTGATCAGACCGCTGAACAATAGTGTAAGGGCTGCACCCTGATTGATACGGGGTGCAGCCCTTGTCGTATCTGATGCAAATACATCAACTATCACATTGCAGTTGTAGTATTGCCGTCAACGTTCACATGCACGCTGACGATATATGAGATGAAAGAGGCATCACTGGGTTCGATTGTTTTGGGAGTGGGCAGTGGTGCGGCCATGTTCGGCGATGCGGATGCCAGCCATATCCTCACCGGCGACTATGACATCTGAGATATCTGACTTTGCGCATCGTGCAAAGCCGTAATCGGGAGTATCCTCGAATCTATGAGCGAAACGAGCAGCGACTGGCAAAGGACCACCATCGACTCCGCCCAGGCGGCGGCCCACCCGGAAACCGCACAAGCGGTGGCGCGCATCAAAGCGCTGCGCCAAACCATCGATAACATCGATTCGGCGGTCATCGCATTACTGGCCGAGCGGTTCAAGGCCACCTCGCAGGTCGGCGTGCTCAAAGCCAACGCCGGATTCGCGCCCGAAGACACCAAGCGTGAGGACTATCAGATCGAACGCCTCCACCGCATCGCCATCGATGCCGGGCTTGATCCGGAAATTGCCGAAATGTACCGTGAATTCGTGGTTACCGAAGCCAAGAAGCGCCACCAGCGCATAGCCGATGCCGGTGGTGACCCGGGCGTACTCGACGTATTCGCCTGATTCGCCCGCAGCGAATGGGCACCTTTCGGATATTCGTCTATAGGGCAAGTTGCCTGCAGCGACTACATTAATACGGGAATGGAGTGCCCGTAGTGGTCGACTGTATGAATGGGATACGTAGATGAGATGTGGTGCCGCACTGGTCAGTTGCGCATTGTGCGTGGCTTCGATTCTCGGCGGTGCTTGGATGTCTCGTCCGACTCCGGTTGATTACGGTCCGGTGCTCGCTACGGCAAGTGATATGTACGCCGTCACCGATGCCGAAGGGGAGCCGGTCCGTTGGTATGTGGTAGGGAAGGGCGGCGCCGGCAATGGCGCCAGTGCCGATTCCGGCAATAGCGGTTCCACTGATACCGATTCCGCCAATAGTAATTCCGGCACGTCCAAGGTTTCTCGTATCCCCGCTTCCGCCGCCACCCTGCCATGGAAAGTCAGCGTCACCTACTCGCTTGACGGTCCGAACGTCGAGGCAAACGAGGTTGCCGGCGCGTCTGGACTGATCGGCGTGTATATCGATATTAAGCCGCAAACCAAGGAAGCCAACCGTACGATCCCGGTTGTCGCCTTTACCGTGCCTACGCAGGTAGCCGATGATGTTTCCGCTGACAACTCCATTACGGTGACCACGCAAGGTTCCAATACCGTAGTCGCCGCAGCTGGAAAAGCCGCAACCGGCTTGGAATTCAGCTGCTATATGAACGCCAAAGACTTCTCCATGAGTTCCGTGGCGCTCGCCGTATTGCCTTCCAATTCCAGCAGTCCGGCAGTTGGTGCTAATCCCGATGCCGCGAATGCTGCGAATGCTGCCGCACAGCCTGCTGCCGATACGGATGTCGCCCAACTCACCGCCTCTGCCGCCACACTGGTCGATTCACTGACCGACGCCGGTTCTGGTGAACAGCAACAGCTCATCGAGCAGCTTCAAACCCTGCGCGATAACGAACGTGCGCTGAACAAGTCTGTAGTGGCCGAACGCGAAACCGCCCATAAGCGGACGTTTGAAGACTATATGGCCGCGTATGTGGGCTCATATACCACGCACCTGTCTGGATCGATTGGCACCTCCACCCAGTTGCCGGCGTTGATGGGCACGGCCGGCGAACTGTCCGGGGACACGCCTTTGGCTCAAGCCGTACTCGACTTGGCCAACGCGGTGAACAACGTCAGTGCCGCACATCAGCATGCCGGTGCGGTCGATGCGTTGGACGAGGTGATTCGCCGCATCCAGCAGCAAGGCACCACCGGACTGGTGGATGATCTGATCGCCGAGGCTTCGGAGGAAGCCACTCAAGGCTCCAAGCAATACGCCGATGGCCAGAGCCAGCTCTCCGCCGCAATGATTCCGTATTCGATGAAATACACGGACGTTTACACGGCCAATTTGAGCGCCCTGACCGGCGGCACGTCCTCGGGCGCCACCGCTTACGAGAGCCAAGCCATCGCCGAAACCAACGGTAGCGATGAACTCGCCGACGCTCAATCCAAGGTCGATGCCGCGATGAGCACGCTTGCCACCGCCTCCGAGCATACGGGCAAAGCCACGGCCTTGCGCCAGATTGTATTGCGATTCTCCGATCAGTTCGAAGGCGGCGCGTCCTCGGCTTCCGGCAGTGATGGTGATGGTTCGTCCGGTGATGTCTCTTCCGATCCGGTGACCGAGGCTCAGGCACTGACCGGCCTGGTCGATTCGCAATCGCAATCGTTCTACGGCAAGACCCGGGTCGCCCAAGCCAAGCGTAAGGCCGATGCCGCCCGTAAGCAGGCCAAAGCCGCGCAACAGCAGCAGTCGCAGCATTCCAAGGCCTCACTGGTCGATGACACCATGTCCATGTCTGCTGGCGATGTGATGAACTATGCGGGTGGTCTTACTTCGGCCATCGGTGGTGGAGGTAAGTTCGATTCGTCCAAGAGCGATGGTTCGGGAACGAACGACTCAGCCAAGTCGAGCGATACTGGCGATTCCGGCAACAATCTTGACACCGCTCCAGTACTGTTCGGCTTTGGCACTGGCGGCACGCTGCTCAAGCATGACATGAGCGCGCTGATCAATGAGACCGTGGAGATCAGCGATGCTGGCACGCTCTTGGCGCAGGCCGTCGCGCAGCTCGATAGCCCCAATACGCAACAAAAAACCGCCGAAACCCGATACCTCATCGTGATTCCGACGGTGTGATGGTGTATGCGGGATATTTGCGTGCCGTCCCACAGTCGTGTCATCCGAACGTCAAAAAACAAAAGAGGGGAACCTCAATAGGAGGTTCCCCTCTTTTGTTGTTGTGCGCAACGCTCAGTTCTTTGGCTTCTTGGCTGGCCGAGCCGTTAAGCGGGAAGCCCGGTGGGCTTCCCGTAGGCTCGGAACGAGCGGCATTGCCGTGAGACCTACTGTTGTTGTGCGCAACGCTCAGTTCTTTGGCTTCTTGGCTGGCGGCTCACCGAGCTCGCTGGCTTCGACGGCGACCTCGGTTTCGGGCGCGTCTTCGGCGGCGGATTCCTCGGCGTGCTTGGCCACCAAGTCGAACTTGCCGACTACGCGACCGGCCTGCGCGATATCGCCCAAGGCGGCGTGAATCGCGTTCACACCTTCCGAAGCAGCGGACAGTGCCACAGACAGGATTGGGGTCTTCATGGAGACCTTGGCCTCGGACTTGATCTTACGCAGCTGCTCCACGGCCTTGCCGGCCCAAGTCAGCAGCTCGGGGGAAGCACCGGTGGCGGCCTCGACATACGGGTCCACGACCGGCCAGGCGGCGCGATGCACGGAACCGGAACCGGCGTGCATCCAGCTCCACACTTCCTCGGTGGCGTATGGCAGGTACGGGGCCAGCAGACGTGCGAAGGCGTCCAAGCCCAGACCCAGAGCGGTGCGGGCGGACTTCACAGCCTTCTCGGACGGCACATTGCCGTGCTCGTCCGGAGTGCCATAGGCGCGGTTCTTGACCAGCTCGATGTAGTCGTCGCAGAACTGCCAGAAGTAGGATTCGATGACTTCCAGCGCCTTGGAATGCTCGTAGGATTCCAGCGCCTCGGTGGCCTGACTCACCACCAAAGCCAGCTTGGCCATAGCGGCGCGATCCAGCGGTTCGGTCACATCGGCCGGGTTCCACGAGGTCTCGGCGGCAGCGCCCACGTGATGGTTCTCGTCCTCACGGCCGATGGCCAGCGCGAACTTGGTGGCGTTCAGCAGCTTGATGGCCAGTCGACGGCCAATCTTCATCTGGCCGATGTCGTACGTGGCATCGAGGCCCAGGCGAGCGGCGGCGGCCCAGTAACGCACGGCGTCCGCGCCGAACTTCTCGATCGGCTCGTTCGGCACCACGACGTTGCCCTTGGACTTCGACATCTTCTTGTGGTCGGGGTCCAGAATCCAGCCGGACAACGTGGCATGGGCCCACGGCAGACACTTGTTCTCCAAGTGCGCGCGGTCCACAGTCGAGAACAGCCAGGTGCGGATGATGTCCTGACCCTGCGGGCGAAGGTCCATCGGGAAGGTGGAAGCGAACAGGGCCTTGGAGGCCTCGTCCGGCTCGGCCCAGTGGGTCACGATCTGTGGGGTCAGCGAAGAGGTGGCCCAGGTGTCCATGATGTCCTTTTCGGCGGTGAAACCACCGGGCACATCACGCTGGGACTCGTCGTAGCCCTCCGGCACGTCGATGGTCGGGTCGATCGGCAGACGATCCTCGGACGGAGTGATTGGGTGATCGTAATCCGGCTCGCCGGAAGCGTTCACCGGGTACCACAGCGGGAACGGGACGCCGAAGAAGCGCTGACGGGAGATCAGCCAGTCGCCGTTCAGGCCGTGCACCCAGTTCTCATAACGCACGCGCATGAAGTCGGGGTGGAACTCGAGTTCCTTGCCACGCTCGATAAGCTCGGCGTTCAGCTTGGCGTCGGTACCGCCGTTCTTCAGGTACCACTGGCGGGAGGTGACGATCTCGAGCGGCTTGTCGCCCTTCTCGTAGAAGTTCGTCATACGCTTGGTCGGGGTCGGCTCGCCGTCCAGATCGCCGGACTCGCGCAGCTTGTCGACGATGATCTTGCGGGCGGAGAACGTGGTCTTGCCAGCGGTTTCGGCAAAGACCTCGCGGCCGGCCGGGTCCTCGATCCAGTCCGGGGTATCCATCACGATACGGCCGTTGCGCTGGATGATCGGGCGGGTGGGCAGCTTCAGGTCGCGCCACCACTCGACGTCGGTCACATCACCGAACGTACAGCACATGGCGATACCGGCACCCTTGTCCATTTCGGCGGCCGGGTGCGCCAGAATCGGCACCTTGACCTTGAACAGAGGGGAGTAGACGTACTGGCCGAAGTACTGCTTGTAGCGCTCGTCGTTCGGGTTGGCGATCAGCGAGGTGCAGGCCGCCAGCAGTTCGGGGCGGGTGGTCTCGATGTAGATCGGGGTGCCGTCCTCAAAGCGGAAGGCCACCTTGTGGTAGAAGCCGGGGTATTCGCGCGATTCGAGCTCGGCCTGGGCCACGGCGGTCTGGAAGGTCACGTCCCACAGGCCGGGGGCGTCCTGCTGGTAGGCCTCGCCACGGGCGAGGTTGCGCAGGAAGGCCTTCTGGGCCACACGCTGCGGGTGCTGACCGATGGTGTGGTAGGTCTGCGACCAGTCGATGGACAGACCCAGCTTGCGCCACAGGGCCTCAAACAGCTTCTCATCCTGAGCAGTCAGACGCTCGCACAGCTCGATGAAGTTCTTGCGGGAAATCGGCACCTGATCCTTGGCGTCAATCTTCTTGCCATCAGTGCCTTCAAACGGCGGCTTGAAGTCCGGGTCGTAAGGCAGAGACACGTCCACGCGCACGCCATAGTAGTTCTGCACGCGGCGCTCGGTAGGCAGGCCGTTGTCATCCCAACCCATCGGGTAGAACACGTCGTAGCCGCGCATGCGCTTGTAGCGCGCAATCACATCGGTGTGCGTGTAAGAGAACACGTGACCCACGTGCAGCGAACCGGAGACGGTGGGCGGCGGGGTGTCGATGGAGTAGACGGCCTTGCGGTCGCGGGTGTTGCGGAATTTGTAGGTGCCGTCTTCATCCCAGACGGTGCGCCACTTGTCCTCAAGTCCGTCCACGCCGACCTTGTCGGGCAGCGGGGTGAGGTTGGCGTTGATGATGGATTTGCCTTCAGTCATAAGGCCAAAGTTTATGCACGTTGCATGACAAGCCGAACTGTACAGTAAACAGCCCAGTAGGCTGTTCGCAGGCGAGGTACGAACGATCGAACGATAGTGAGCCAAGGACTATCGGGCGTAGCCCGTCCGTGACTGAAGGTTGCCTACTTCACCGTCAACCCGGCCAGCGGCATGCGGCGATTGATCATCGAGGTCGGGTAGCCGGAGACCTTGGTGGACGCCACAGTGAAGCATTTGCGGGTATACAGCCAATCACTGGCCGCATCCTCGCTGATCAGCCGGGCGTACGCCTTCATTCGTGCCTCATAATCGGCGTCATTAGTGGCGGCGCGAGCATCCGCATAGGCCTGTTGCGCTTCGGTATGGTCGTAATGGAACATGGAATCGGGGTCGGCGAATATGCCGGCATCATCCGTGCCGTCCATGCTCATCACGGTCAGTTCCCATTTGCCGTCCTTGATTCGTTTGGCATAATCCTCATCGGAGAGCACTTCAAGGTTCACCGTGGGGCGCGGCTGCCGCTCGATCTGCTGCTTGATGGTTTCGGCCAACGACCGGTATTCTTCGGGAACCACCAGATTCACCGTAGTCAGGTATTGCGCACCAAAGTAGGAGAACATCTGCCCAGCTTGGTTTTCGTCATGCGGGTACAGTCCGGTCAAATCTTCGTATCCGGGTTCCAGCAGGCTGATGGGGCCGCCCAATGCTCCGGCTGCGTCGGGTTGGGCGGAGGCGATGCCGGCTGCGTCGATTTGATAGCGGAAGGCTTTACGCGCCTGTTCGTCGGAGAGCAGCGAATCGGTGCCGTTGTTGTAGGCCAGCAGCACCTTATCCGTAGTGGCCCCCTCCTTGACGGTCAGGCCATCCTTGCCGTTCAAACCGGTGGCCGTCGAAGCCGAAACCGGTGCCGCCATATCGAGACTGCCGTCGGTCAGGGCCTTGCTGAGCGCATCGGCGTCGGAGTATTGCATAAATTCAACGACATTGCTGGCCGCTTTGGTGCCATGGTAGGTATCGCTGCGCGCCAGCTTCAGGGAATGGCCAGGCTGGAAATCGGCCACGGTGAATGGTCCGGAACCTATGGCCTTGCGTTGATAATCGGCACTGGACGACTCGGAATCGTAGACAATGCCGAGTCTGCCGGACAGCGCTCGCAGCAGCGTCGGATTGGGCTTGGCAAGCGTAATGACCACCGTGGTGGCGTTCGGATTGGCGACCGACGCCAGATCGCCCAATTCGTCGACGTCCGCCACCTTGTTGGTCACGTTCTGTTGCAACGACCACACGGCGTCCGAGGCGTCCAACGTATGGCCGTTCGAGAAGGTGACGCCCGATTGCAGTGTCAGGGTGACGGTCAGTCCGTCATCGGAAGTCTTCCAGCTTGTCGCCAGTCCCGGCTGAAGCTTGTTGTCTTGATCGACGGTCACTAATGTCTCATACACATTGTCGACGAGCAGGCGTTCGGCTGCCGCAGAGGAATCGGACCGAATATCCAAGGATTGCGGCATATCGTCGATGCCAATGGTCACATCGGCATCGAGGGATGATCCCGGCTGGAACCGGTTTTGCATGAACGTCCATCCCACAACCACGAGTGCGCCGAGTGCCACGGCGACTCCGAGAAAAATCCCCCACTTGGACCATGTATTGTCCCGCTTGCTGTGCTGCATGGTTTTCAGTCTAGCGGTGGATTCAGCCTAGAATCCGCAATTCACCATGATGAGGTATGAGTTAGCGCTTGGACGTGCTCTTGCCGGCGGGCGGCGCATAGCTAGGGCAGGTGTCGGACAGCGGGCAGTTGGCGCAGTCAGGGGTACGTGCGTGGCAGGTGGCCCGGCCGAACAGAATCAGTCGGTGGCTGAGATTCGTCCACTCTTCGGGCGGAAAACAGGAGGTGATTTCCTTCTCGATTTTCACGGGATCGGGGTGTGCGGACCGCCAATCCGACCGCCAACGCAGTCGTCCGGTTACGCGCATCACATGCGTATCGACCGGGAATCCGGGGATATCGAACGCGTTGCCGAGCACGACGTTCGCGGTTTTGCGGCCGACCCCCGGCAAGCTGGTCAGTTCATCCATCGTGCGCGGCACCACGCCGCCGAATCGTTCGTCCAGTGCCGTGGCCAGTCCGATGAGATGCTGGGTTTTCGAACGATAGAACCCCAGCGGATGAATGATGTCTTCGACTTGGGCCGGGTTTGCGGCCGCCAAGTCACGGGCGGTGGGGTAGGTGGCGAACAGTTCCGGGGTGACCGTGTTGACACGCTTGTCGGTGGTCTGGGCGCTGAGCACGGTGGCGATCAGCAATTCGAGCGGATTCGAGAAATGCAGTGCGCAAGCGGGTGCCGGAATCACCTGGCGCAGAATGTCGTATTCGTCATGCATGCGCGTGAGACGCGCGGATTTGGTTTCTCTCATCGTATGGACCTAAGCGGCGTAATATCGATGATTGATAGTTTGCAGCGCCGCTGGTCTGTCAGGCGACGGTGTTGAGATCGGGAGTATCGTCATCGGTGTCGATGGCGGCAGAGGATGCTTTGGCGGCCTGCTGTGCGGCGGCAGTTTCCTTATCCGTCTCCGGCGGGTCGAATCGGTAGCCCACGTTGCGCACGGTGCCGATGAGGTGTTCGTATTCGCCGCCGAGCTTGGCGCGCAGACGACGGATATGCACGTCGACCGTACGAGTGCCACCGTAGTAGTCGTAGCCCCATACTTCCTGCAGCAACTGGGCGCGCGTGAACACGCGGCCGGGGTGCTGGACCAAGTACTTGAGGAGTTCGAACTCCTTGTATGCCAGATCGATGGGGCGTCCATGCAGGGAGGCGGTATAGCCGTTGGTGTCCACAATGAGGTCGCCGGAGCGAATCTGGCCATCTTCCACCGTGGTGGTGGATTCGGCGGGAGAACCGGCTGCTGCGGCTGCGGGAGCGTTGCCGCGCTCGGAGACCAATCGCAATCGGCCCTCGACTTCGGCCGGGGAAGCGGTGGCGACCACCACATCCGCAATGCCCCACTGGGAGTTGACCACGGTGAAGCCGCCTTCGGTCAGCACCAGCACGATTGGCGTGGACAGGCCGGAAGCGTGGATGAGGCGGCACAAGGTTTTGGCGGTCGCCAGATCATCGCGTGCATCCAGAAACAGAATGGTGTTCTCCGGCATCTTCACCAAGCTGGCTGCATCCATCGGCAGTACGCGGACGCGATGAGAAAGCAGGGCGAGTGATGGCAAAACGGTGGCGGGGTCGCTGGCGAAAGTCATCAACGTAAGATCCGTCACGCTAATCCCCCTTATCCTGCAATGTGTTACGCAATTGCTCGGTGTGGCTGTACGAGTCGTCAGCGGCGTTATGCCGCTTTCGCACGGTTTTCATTATTCTACGCGCTTGTAGTGGACACATAGGTTACAAGTTTGCGGAATATGGAACGGTGGACGTCCATCAACCGATGATACGGCCGAGCACCAGTGCGGTTGCGGCGATGGTCACGCCCATCAGCATTACCGGCATCAGGCCGGTACCGATCCACGGATAACGGATATCCGGGTCCGGATCGGCGTCGCGCACCCACAACGTGGAAGCCACGGCCAAAGCCAGTCCCAAAACGATGAGGATGATCAGGGCAACGGTTCCCGCAACGGTGCCCTTGGCGAGCATCGCGCCCAAATCAGGTAGGAAGCACCAGCCGGCCACGGCGAGAGCTGCCACACCGGAAGTCACGGCGTGAGAGAGTGCGCGGATAAGATGTTCGCGCTTCTCACGAGCCATCTGGCGTCCGAAGGAGAAGACCACCAGCACCACCAGCAGCAGGCCCATGGCCAGTGCCCATGAATACCAAGGAAGTACCGAGCCATCCGCAGCGGTCTGATCCGGCGGAACCTCGCTGGTCGGGAAAGGTACGATGACGAAAATCAGAGAAATCGCGCCAAACACCAAAGTGACGATACGATCCAGTATGCTGCCGCGGAACGGCCAGAATACGACAAATGCGGCCAACGTCAGAGCGGCGATAATCAAAGGGATGATGGGGACGGTGCCAGGGGAGGGAATGACCGTGGCTGCGATGAACAGTACATAGGACGTCAGTTGGGCCAACAACATGCTCAGAGCTTTGTTCTTCCAACCCTCCTGGGTGATCTCGGTCATGATACGCCTCTCAGATAATCGAATTTCTATCCCAATCCTACGTCGGGCATTGGAACGGTGAAATCAAACAAAATAGCCCCTTCTGGTGAAGGGGCTTATGGCACTAAATCAGAACGCGATAACGCCCAAATGCTCCAATAGCACTTTGATGCCGAGTAGAATCAGCACCACGCCGCCGGCGATCTGCGCCGGCTTCTGCCAGCGGGAACCGAACGCGCGGCCAATGTGCAGGCCCGCAGCGGAGAACAGTCCGGTGACCACACCGATGCTGAGGATGGCGAATGCCATATGGGCTTTGGTGAACATGAAGGCCAGGCTCACGCCCACGGCGAACGCATCGATGCTGCAGGCCACGGCCAGGGGAAGCATATGCTTCCAATCGAACTGGGCGGTCTCCTTGGAGTTTTCCTCATCTTCTTCGAAGGCTTCGTGAACCATGTTGCCGCCGATGAACACCAACAGGGCGAAGATGATCCAATGGTCGAATTGGGTTACGTATTTGCTGAATGTAGATGCCGCGAAATAGCCGAGAATAGGGAACAGCATCTGGAATCCGCCGAACCAGAGGGTGCTTTTCACGGCGTCTTGTACTCGTACGCGGGATACGGTCAGGCCTTTGCCAATGGATACGGCGAATGCATCCATAGCTACGGAAACAGAAATAAGCAGGATTTGAATGATTATCGAAATCATGGTGTGACAGAAGGTTCATCGCCGGATTACCGTGCGATGGGCCTCGACCAGCGTTCCTACACGCCGCCTACGCCTAGTTGAAAAGACAAAACATTACTGTATCACAAAATACAAGCTCCCTCTGTTGGGGAGCTGGCGCAGTGAAACTGCGACTGAGGGAGAGTAGAGCGGCTTTGCCACAAATACAACAAAAGGCCCCCGAAGGGGCCTCCTGTCAACGATTCAGAATCGAATCACTTCTCGGAATCGGCGAGACGCTGACGCGCGGCAATGATTTCCTTTTCGGCGGCGTCAGCACCAGTCCAGTAGTCGCCCGGCAGGACTTCCTTGCCCGGCTCCAGAGCCTTGTATTGCTCGAAGAAGTGCTTGATTTCGGCCTTGTGGTACTCGTTGACGTCGTCGATGTCCTTGATGTCATCGAAACGAACGTCGGCGGGCACGCACAGCACCTTGTCGTCGCCGCCGGCCTCGTCGACCATGTGGTACAGGCCCACGGCGCGGCACTCGACCACGCAGCCCGGGAACACGGAGTTCGGAATCATCACGAGAGCGTCCAGCGGATCGCCGTCCTCGCCCAGGGTGCCGTCGATGTAGCCGTAGTCATCCGGGTAACCCATTGCGGTGAACAGGGTACGGTCCAGGAAGACGCGACCGGTCTCGTGATCGACTTCGTACTTGTTCTTGGAGCCGCGCGGAATTTCCACAACGACGTTGAAGGTTTCTGCCATGTCATTTCTCCTTGAAAATCGACAGTTACGTTATCGTCTCACCACAATACCCTGTTTACGCCTGCAAAACAGGTGCGGAACTCAAGAAACCGTGCTGAGATTATGCCGACACTATGCCCAAACAGACGAAATCCTCCCCTTGAGGGGAGGATTTCTAGCGGTTTACGCGCACGATAAACCCATGCACGTCAACGGCATCACTGTTGCATTACCGTTGCAGTACCGCATCACTGCACGGACAGGATGTGGGCCACATCCGCCCAAGGAGCCAGAGACACGTAGTTGTCCCAACCCCACTGGAAGTCGCGGCCGGTCAGCTCGTCGCGCACGTTGAGCGGGCGGTCGGTGGGCAGACCCAGCTCGCTGAGTTCCAGGTGAATCATCGACTGGTGTGCGTTGTGTCCATCGAGGTTCACGACCACAATCAGCGTGTCCGCTTGGCCGGTACCGGTCAGTTCGGCCGGCGTGTGGCGTGCGAAAGCCAGAATATTCGGGTCGGACGTAGGCAGCACGGTGAGGTTGTGGTAGCTCAACGCGGCCGGGTGGGCGCGACGAATCTTGTTGAGTGCGGTGAGCATCTCGGCCACGCCGTACTGCTTGGCCTTGCTCCAATCGCGAACCTTGACCTCGTACTTCTCGTTGTCGATCTGCTCTTCGAAGCCGGGGCGCTGCTTGTTCTCGATGAGTTCGTAACCGTTGTAGATACCCCAGGACGGCGAGCCCATGGCTGCCAGCACCGCACGCACGCAGTGGCCGGCTACGCCGTTGTCTCGCACGTAAGCGGTGAGAATATCCGGCGTGGTGGGCCAGAAGGTGTTGTGCTGGTAGTAGCCGTCGTCGCCATTGGTGACCGGCAGATACTCTTCCAGTTCGTCCTTGGTGTTGCGCCACGGGAAGTAGCAGTGGGACTGGGTGAAGCCCACGTAGCTCAGGGCGCGCATCATGCCCGGGCGGGTGAATGCCTCGGCCAGGAACAGGATCTCCGGGTGCTTCTTGGTCACGGCGGCAATCACGTCCTGCCAGAAACGCACCGGCTTGGTGTGCGGGTTATCGATGCGGAAGATGGTGACGCCCGCCTCGATCCACAGATTCATGATGCGTTCGACTTCTTTTTCGATGCCGGGCATGTCGGCGTTGAAGTCGATCGGGTAGATGTCCTGATACTTCTTCGGCGGGTTCTCGGCGAAGGCGATGGAGCCGTCCGGCTTGTGGCGGAACCAGTTCGGGTGGGCCTTGACCCACGGGTGATCGGGCGAGCACTGCAGGGCGAAATCAAGCGCGATTTCCAGACCCAGTTCATGTGCACGCTGGCACAGGGCCTTGAAATCGTCCATGGTGCCGAGCAGTGGATCCACGGTGTCGTGGCCACCTAGCTCGGAGCCGATGCCGAACGGGGAGCCCGGGTCATCGGGGCCGGCGACCAGCGTGTTGTTGCGGCCCTTGCGGTTGGTCACGCCAATCGGGAAGACCGGCGGCAGGTAGACGATGTCGAAGCCCTCGGCAGCGGCGCGTTCGAGGCCGGCCATCGAAGTCTTCAGCGTACCCTGAATGATCTTGCCGGTGTTCGGATCGATGGTGGCGCCTTCGGAACGCGGGAAGAACTGGTACCAAGCCGCGAAGCTGGACTTCGGGCGTTCCACCTTGAAGCGCTGGGGCTGGCTGGGGGAGATGCCGTCGCGCAGCGGGTGAGTCTCGTGCAGGGCGGCGATGGTCGGGTTGTCGCCGGCGGCGAGACGATCCTCGGCGCTCAGCGTCTGATCGGCCATGGTCTCAGCGGCCTTCTCCAAGGTCTTGCGATCGCGTGCGGTCAGGCCGGTGTCCGGGGTTTCGGCCCAACGGGCCAGCAACTCGGCACCGGAATTGAGTGCGTTGTCCACGTCGTCCATCACACGCACCTTGATGCGGGCGTCGTGCAGCCAGGAGACGTACGCGTCTTCCCAACCTTCGATGGTCACGGTCCATTCGCCGAGCTGACGCTTGACGGCCGCGTAGCCATCCTCCCAAGGCTTCAGATCGCTGTGCTCGCCGCACTTGACCATCACGGTCCAACGATCGAGGCCGGGATTTACGCAGGTCATGGCCCGGCGCATGGTTTCCTTGCCGCGCGGGTTGCGCACGATGGCGGTGGCACCCACCTTGGTACGGCCTTCGATGAACACCTGGGCGGTCATCTCAAACGGTTCGCCGAGTTCCACACGGGCGGGGAAGATGCCGCGCTCCTCGGCGGGAGTGATGTCCATGACATTGATGCGGCCGAACTGGCCGGGCTCGTTTGCTTCGATGGACGGTGCGGGGGCTTCGACAGCCAGGCCTTTCAGCGCTGCTGCGGCGCGTGCCGTTTCGGCGCTGACTCTCTTGCGCTTGGTTGCGGGGCTCTTTCGGGCAGAAGTCGCCTTTGACTTCGTTTTCGTGGTGCTGTTATCGGTATTACTAGTGCGCGTGGTCGCGCGATGTTGTACTGCTGCCATAAGGCCCTATTCTAAGGGCTTTTGAACATATGTTGCGCATTGTGGATAACTATCAGGTAAACGTTCGGTCAACCGCATGAGGTGGATAACTCGGCGGAAGAGTTATCCACAACTCGCCGGCAAACGGCAAGCTCGGACCACATAGGTCGAAAAACCGGCTGTAGCGAATGAAAATCTGCCATGATCGTGGCCTACCCGCACACAGTGCAGTATGCGGGGAAACGTACCAGGAAAGGACGAATGATGATAACGACATGGCGGCAACGGGGCATGGCCATCGTAGCGATGCTGACCGGTCTGATAATAATGGTGGGAGTGGTGTTCGGCTCGGCGAATACGGCGTATGCCGCGACGTTGACGCCCGCCGACGAAAGATATCACGTGGCGTTTCCATACAACGATATGGAATATTACGTCGGTGTCGCGGGGCTGGACGCTTCGGGCAACAAGTACTACTGCATCGAAGCGGGGAAACTGAGCGACTATGTGATAGGCCCCACCACGGTGCTTGCCTCCGATGAGAACGCCCGGCGTATGGCATGGATCCTTGACCGGTACCGCGACACGGATGCCGCCACCCATGCGGCGATCGGCATCATCGTGCAGGATCACTTCGGGCGCGATCGGGACGAGTGGGCGAGACAGATGGCGGTCATTCAAGGCCGGTACCCCGAGATCGTGGCGAAGGCGGCCCGGATATGGGATCAATCGGCCGGCAAGACGCCTGCGGGCACGACGGTGGAACGCACCGATGCCGAGGCTTTGCGCAGCGGTTCCATCTCGGTGAAAGTGGTGAACCGCGCCGGTGACGCGATCGCGGGAGTGCCGTTCACCGTCACCTTGCAGGGGGCGGCGCGGTTCGTCCAAGGCGGCAACACGTTCTCGGGGGTGTCGACGAGCGCCGGGTCCTCGATCGCGTGGGAGGCGACCGGCGCCGGCGAGGTGACGGCGAACACCACATACGAGTATGGGCGGATGCACGTCATGGACAGCACTCAGGACATGCTGGCCTTTGACTCGATGGCTTCCACTGGCGGCGCGTCGACGACATTTCGGGTGCGTAAGGATTTTGTTCCGGCGGTATCCACCAAGGTCTCCGAGAAGGTGCTTGATGTGGCTTCTCCGGTGTTCGATGACGTGACCAGTGGCGTGGCGGATGCGGACAGTTATTGGGTGCCCGATTTGGAATTGCAGGCCCGCGGATACTATTTCGATGGTCTTGATACGGGCGATGTGGGCAATGTCATTACGCCGAATGCACAAGAGAGCGCCGATGCTTTTCTTGCGCGATTGGCGACTTTGGGTTATGAGCCGGTGGCCTATGGCAAGGCCTCTTTCACCGGGGTGGGGCAGCAGGCACGTGTGCAGGCCATGACCAAGCCGGATGACGGTGCCGCTTACCGGACCAAGCAGAATAGCGGTTTTGGCACATGGGTATGGGTGTTTCGGCGGTCCGAGCAGAGCAAACAGGCGCAGGAATACCTTATAGGCGACTGGATAAGTCCGTTTATGGAGGCTACGGAAAGCAATACAAGTCGCAGGAAGCTAGAAGTCATGTCGACGGTCACTGAGCATTCGGCGGATATCGGTGCCGAGCTCAGCGACACCATTACCGTATCGGGATTCCCTGCGGATCATGGCCAGTATGCCGGCAACGAAGAGTATGAGTTCGCGGCGGATCGGCCGTATGCGACGGTGAGCGTATGGTGGTCCGGCGATCCCGACAACCCCTCCAACGATGAGGCGTACAAGCCATCCGGGGGAGAGGTTCCCACGGAAGACGACAACCACCGGTTGCTGGCCACCTGGGAGATTCCCGCGATGAACGGCACGTTCAAAATCGGCGCCGGGGCGTTGGACGCGCATGGCGCTCCTATGTATCTGACCGCCGAACGGCCTGGGTGGTACGTGTTCGTCTGGCGGTTCGAGGGGGATGACCGTGTTTCCCCGGCGTCCAGCCGGTATGACGATGCCTGGGAGCGTGTGCGGGTGTTGCCCCCATGCGAGTCGGAGAAACCGTGCGAACCGGAGAAACCCGAGACGCCGCCGGCGCCGGCGGAGGCAACCACGCCCAACCCTCGCCCGTCACTGCCCGTCACGGGTGGCGATGTGTCGCTTGCCTCGGTTCTGGCCGTGTCAGCTCTGGCGATAGGCGCCATACTGTCCATCGTCGTTCGGTGGCGTCGTCGCTATGACCGATTCAAGCACTGGACGATGCGCTGGCCGATACGTTGACCCGCTGCGGCATGATGCCGATGATGTCGGCTGGATGGTGAACCACACTCCGCTTCTGAGCAGAAGAACGGGAGCTGGGCACGAAGTCGATCGTAACATACGACTTGTGCCCGGCTTCCGCTTCGTTGAGAAACTTCACGCCTGTCGCCTCCCGTGGATTAGACAACTGAAGATCCGCGATGAAAATGACGAGACGTTTATGATCGCCGACTTCCCTGGGCACCGTAGCTGCCTGATCGCCTTTCATCCATATCGCCACGGTAAACGGAAAGGCCGCTGATTTCGGTACCGAAATCAGCGGCCATATAACCACGTTCGTAGCGGGGCATGGATTTGAACCTTGGACCTCTGGGGACACCAGAGGTCCAAGGTTCAAATCCATGGGGCTTCTGAGCTTATCCAAGCTCAGTTTAGCCGCGTGAAGATCAGGATGCCCATGATGGATCATGAGGAACAAAATCAGCGCACCGGTCCCATGGCGCAAAAGCATCAACGGGTGGACTGACACCCTCAAGGCGGCCGGCCTATCAGCACAGACAATCAAAAGCCGACGATACAAGATGGTGCATCTAGCGACATTGCTCATGCCGGATGGTCCCGAAGACGTGACCACGGAACGCATCGTGCATGTGTTCGCGGAACAGCAATGGAAACCGGAGACCCTCAAGGCGTACCGGAACACGATAGCGTCGTTTTTCCGTTGGCTGCGCAAGAGCGGCAGGCGGAACGACGATCCGAGTCTCGATGTGCCGCGAGTGAAGAAGCCGCGCGCGCATCCGCGGCCATGCCCAGACAAATATATTCGCGCGGCGATGGAGATGGCCACGCCATCGGAACGGCTCATGATCCGTCTCGGTGCGGAGTGCGGGCTGAGACGTGGCGAGATAGCCGCCGTGCACAGCGATGACGTGGTGGCAGACAGTATCGGCCATTCGTTGATCGTGCGCGGCAAGGGGGACAAACAGCGCGTCGTGCCGCTGCCGGATGACCTGGCGACGGCCGTCATGGACGCGCGAGGCTATCTTTTCCCCGGCCGATTCGGAGGCCATGTCGAGGAATCCTATATCGGAGACCATGTCAGCCATCTGTTGCCGGCCGGCTGGGCCGCGCATACCTTGCGCCATCGTTTCGCCACGGTGGCCTATTCCACGACTCATGACCTATTCGTGGTCGCGGAACTGTTGGGGCATGAGTCGGTCGAGACCACGGAGCATTACGTGGCCATGCCCGACGGCCGTCTACGAGAGGCAACGGCGGCCGTCAGACTTACGTAATCGACTACTTGGCCGTCACATTGATTTCGAGGGCGTCTAGCTTGGCCTTGACGGCCTTCTCCACGCTTGCGGCGATGTCGCCGGGGTTGGCTCCAACGGCCTTGCTCAGTGCTTCGATTGCTGCGTTCTGGGCAGTAAGCATGGTCTTCAGCTCGGCGATGTCGTAGCGCGCTTGGATGACGCTGTCCAGGATGTTACGCCCGTCGTTGCCTTTGGTCTGGATGAGTGCGTCTGTGGCGCGGTCCTTGAGTTCGTTTCGGGTCTGAATGATGCCGTCGAACAGGTTGCGCCCGTCGTTTCCCTTGGTCTCGTATAGGTCCTGTGCTGACACTCCCGTGTCTCCTTCCTTGACTAGTTGTTTGAATCGCTCCCAGCTGTAACCCCAGCGGGAGAAGTAGGGTATCGGGTCGGTGTGGTCGCTGCCGCCCCATCGTTTCGTTGCTTCGTCGTGGCAGATGAGCCGGTCGATTCCCCACCCGTGCGCTGCGAGTCGTTCACGGACCACCAATGCGGCTATCTCGATGCCGTGTTGGAAATCCTGCGCGTTGGTGGCTTCGCAGATCTCCAGCCCTTCCACGTACCGGTTCCCGTTGCCGACCTGGTAGCAGAGGCGGTCGTAGGGCACGGTGTGGATCGCCTCGGCCCAGTCGCTCACAAGGTGCACGGCATAGATGTAGTCGCGGGCCCATAGGTCGCGGTGGTTGCGTGCGGTGGCTCCCGGGTTTGCGGTGCTGTGCACGCAGAAATAGGACGGGGACAGTGGCCCGTGGCCTTGATTGACGATGTCCTCGCGTATGACGCTCACTGGTCTTTGCCCTCTTCCTGTGTGCGGAACAGCTGGAGCAATTTGGAGGCCTTGAGTTCGGGGTTGATTCCGCCCAGGTTCTCCAGGATGCTGGTCGTCTCGGTCAGGATGACGTACACGGCTGCGGGGATGACGATGGGCAGCGTGTACCCGAGGTCGATGACCCGCTGCGCGTGTTCCAGGATCTCGGCGAGGACCATGATCAGCACGAACGCGCCCTTGTGGTAGAGGCCTTCCCTCATCTTCGTGCTGCTGATGTCGTGCTGCATGGCTGCCTTGACGAGTCCCGTGATGTAATCGAGGATGATGAGGATACCGACGACGGCGAGGGCCGTGATCTCCGTTTGCTGCATGTGTTTTCCTTTCCTTGTTGGTTATCTGCCTACGGGGTAGCTGATGGGGGTCACGCCCACGTTTCTGCCGGCCGTGCCGTAGATGTTGTTGATTGTCAGCATGCCGTCCGTCTTTATCTCTATGAGCGCCTGGGTGCCGCCCGATGCGGTCCAGCCATGCACGAACCTTCTGATGACGGGGCGGGCCTGTTCGGGCAGTCGGGCGAAGGTCCACCCTGCATACACGTTAACGTTCGCGCCCATGTCGCCGTACACGTTGACCATGCCGTTCTCGATGCTCACGCAGAGGGTGCCGGGGTTCGACGTGTTGTAGGTGCCAAGTTGGGTGCGTGGCATGTTGATGGTGGTCGGCCCGCCCTCCAGTCCTTGGATGACCCACTTGGCGACTGTCGCATAGCCTTGGTCGTTGGGATGCGTGTCGAGGTTGCCGTCACCTAGGTCATGGATCTGGCCGGTGAGGTTGTAGAGCCACTGCCAACTGTCCCAGATGACCTCCACTCCCTTGTCTCGGGCCGCGGTGCGGATGTCTTCGGCTCTGTATTGCGCGTCCACGCTGATCGGCCGGTAGTCGGCCCATAGGGCGGGGATGCACACGATTCTGGCGGTGGGCCAGTTCGTGTGCGCGTAGTCGAACGTCTCGGCCGCCTTATTGGTGACGGTGGTGTTGCCGTCGTTGCGGCCGCCGGCGATGATGATGACGTCCGGGGTGGCGTTGGCGGCCTTGGCTTCCTGCAACTGCTGGAGGAACGTCTTGTTGCCTTCCCCTCCGATGCTGTACCCGCTGCCGCCCACGGCGCGGTTGTCCTCGCTCCAACCGAAGTGCTGGGCCACGAGCGTGCTCCATCGCGCCGCGTTGCTGCTTGCCCTGAAGCCCTGCGTGTAGCTGTCGCCGATGAACAGGGCCGATGCGCCGTAGAGAGCGCCGCGTGTGTCGCTGCCGGCCCTGCGGATAAGCGCGGCCACGCCCGAGTCCTGGATGTTTCCTGCGCTGGACGCGAACCCTTCGGCCTCGTCTCGCCATTTCTTGGCGTTCGCGGTGGCCGTGTTCAGTTCGTCGGTGATTTCTGCGGGCAGTTGGTCGATGTTGTCGTCGATCGACTCGGCCATGGCCCGGAACTGCTGGGACGCGAAGCGCACGAGGTCGTTGGCTCCGGGGTATTTGATGTGATGGCGTGGCGTGGTGGGCATGTCTGCCGGGTTGAACTCCGCCCGTGTGGTGTCTGCCATGGTTTTCCTTCCTATTGTTCGAAATATGTGATCTGCCCGAATTCGCCCCATGTGAACACCGTGGCCGTCCACGGGAGACCGATGGGGTCGAGGTCGGCCCATGTGCTCAGTTCGCTGGGGATCATGGGCAATGGGGTGATGGTCAGCTCGTTGCTGAGGTCCGGCTCGTCGCCGTCCCATGCGAACGAGAGGGTGCCGCCGATGGCGAGCCATGCGCCTGCCGTGACCGGCGAGCCGTTCGCGTCCAAGAGCTTCGTGTATCTGGTGGAGGCGAAGGCCAGCAGGATCGCGCTCGGCTGCAACGTGTGCTCGTACAGGTCGAGGTCGATGTCCCTGCTGGAGATGGTCGGCGCTTCGGGTATCGGCTTGAGGGTCTGCGTGGCGAGCCAGTCGGCCCACTGGTCGCGCTGCGCGTCGCTTGGCTGCCAGACGGTGCCGGGCCAGTGTCCGCCGCTTTCGTCCACGCTCACCGCGTCGGTCTCGAACGTTACGGCCTCGATGGTCTCGGTGAGATTCTGGGGCAAACGGCCTCGGTCGGTGACGGTCGCCTCCGCGTCCTCGAATGTCACCTTCTGGTCGTTGTCGTCCCATTTGGCCTTGCGGGTCTTCAACGTGACCTGCGCCACGGGGTCGGGCAACGTCATGTCGGTTTCGTTGATGCGGATGTCCGAGGCGTAGAGTGCCTTCTGCTCCATGCCCGCGCCCTCCACGCTCAGGGTGCCGTCGCCGTGCAGGGTGATGCTTGCCTTGTCGCCCGCGTAGCGTGCCGCGAGGTGTTCCGAGCCGTGCTGGTGGGTCTCGTACCACAGGGCCACGTCTGGTAACGGGGCGGCGAGCTTGTGGAGCACGGTGGACAGGTCTGGCATGCTGTCGAGGTCGTATGGCGCGGGGTAGGGCGCGTACTGCTTGAGGTAGTCGATGCTGTCGGGGTCGAGCGGCGGGCAGCCGAGCCCGTTGATCCTGCGGCCGATTTCGTCCGCGCGTGCGCGCGCGTCGCCGGTCCAGTGCAGGTCGGGCAATGCCGGGTCGGTGGGTCCCTGCTGCGTGGTGCGTTTCAGTCGCACGGTGAGGCTGTTGGCGTACAGGTCGAGCAGGTAGGTGCCGTTGCCGCGCTGGGTGATGGTGCCGCCCGTGGTGATGTTGCCCATGAACAGGGTGAGCGCCGTGGGGTCGGGCGGCTCGGTCGGGTCGGGCGTGTGAAGCTGGTGGAAGTCGGCCCATGTCAGTGCCGGTGGCGTTTCAACCCATGGCGTGCTGCGGTTGAGGTCCTGCCACAGTGGCATGCGTGACAGTTGGATCAGCACGGGCATGCCGGCGATGCGGGTGGCGTTGCCCGCGAGGTCGCCGGTGCGGTCCATGAGCTGGAAGTGCAGCACGTTGGGGTCGGGCTGTTCGTCCAGCTTGTCGGTGCCCCACTCGATGGTGAAGCCGGCGAGTCCGGCCGTGGCTCCCGCGTGGCCGGTGACGTTGACGTAGCCGCCGCCGGTGTCTATGTACATGACGGGTTGCCTCATGCGCGGCCCCTCCGTTTCGCGTAGCCGTTCAGCAGTTTCTCGATGGCCTTGGCGGTGCCGTCCGGGTCGGTCACGAGCCCGTCGATGTGGACCTCGTAGTTGTTGACGACGGTCTGGCCCGCCGCCGCGCCACGGGTGGCGTTGACGGTGGCGTTCATGGGCGTGGAGGCCAGCGTGGCGTTGACGCCCGCTATCGCGCTGCGCACCTTTCCGTCGAAGCCTGTGCGGATGCCTTGGGCGAAGCCGTCCATGATGGCGTTGCCGTGGGGGATGAGCAGGCGGCGGTCGTAGCTGATGGGGCCCTTGTGCGAGCTGATCCAGTCGGCGATGCCTCCCACGAAGCCGGTCACGCCGTCCCATGCGCTTTTCAGGCCGTTGAGGAAGCCGTCGATGATGCTTTTTCCGGCGTTCACGAGCAGGCCGGACACGTTGCCGATGGCGGACAGGATGCGGCCGGGTAGACCGCTGAACCATGTCACCACGCCGTTGAACGCGTTGGTGGCTCCCTGCGCGGCGTTGCTGAAGAACGCGGCTATCCTGCCGGGGAGCTGCTGGAAGAAGGCGATGATGTTGTTGACGCACTGGCCCATGAACGCGGTGAACTGCGCCCATATCTGCCGGCCCATGTTGGTCTGGGTGAAGAACCACGCCAACGCCGCCACAAGCGCGCCGATGGCGGTGACCAGTATCATCACGGGGTTGGCGTTCATGGCCGCGTTCAACGCCCATTGTCCGATTGACGCGGCGGTGGACGCCAGGCTGAAGCCCTGCAACGCGGATACCACGGCGCTGATGACGCTTGCCACCTTGAACGCTGCGAAACCTCCGCCGATGGCTATTAGCGCGCCGCTGATGGGTGCCGCGTTGGCGTTCACCCAATCGCCGAACTGGGTGAGCTTGTCCGCCAGCGCCTGGATGATGCCGGCCGCGCCGTTGAATGCATCACCCACCGTGGTGCCGATGCTGCCAGCGTCGGATAGGCCTTGCAAGCCGGGCGCTATCGTCGTGGCTATGCTGGCGAACGCGCCGCCCAACGCGGATAGCGCGTTGCCGATGCTTGACACCATGTTGGAGAGCGCTTGGAACGCTCCGGTGTCGCTTATGCCTTGGATGAACTGTTGCAAGCCGTTGGTGGCGGTCTGGCTGAACTGGCTTATCTGGTTTCCGGCTTCGGTCAACGCGCCCGTCACGGCCGGTTTGATGAGGTTGAACGCGTCCGTCAGCCCGCCGGTGATTGCGGCCTCCAAGTTGCCCAAAGCGCCTTCCATGGTCTTGGTGCTGCTTGCGGCTTCCTTGGCCACGTCGCTCATGCCCAATTGCATGATCGCCTGGTTGAACTCGTCGGCGCTGATCTCGCCTTTCTCCATCGCGTCCCTGAAATTACCCGTGTACGCGCCGTTCTTGAGCATGGCTTCCTGGAGCTTGCCGGACGCGCCGGGGATGGCGTCGGCCAACTGGTTCCAGTTCTCGGTGGTCAGCTTTCCCGCGCCTGCGGTTTGGGTGAGCATCATGGCCACGCTCTTGAACGTGTCGGCGTTGCCGCCCGCCACGGCGTTCAGGTTGCCGGCCGCTTCGGTCAGGCCGGTGTAGTCGCCGATGCCGTTGGCCGCGAGCTGGGCGGTGGTGTTCTGGATGGTGCCGAGGTCGTACACGGTGCGGTCGGCGTAGTCGCGTGCCGCCTGCGAGGCCTTCTGCACGTTGGACGTGTCGATGCCGGCGAAGTTCATGGTCTGCACGAACTTGTCGGTGCTGTCGCTCATGTCCATGACGGCGGAGCCCAAGCCGCTGAGCTTGTTCCACAGGGCGGTCACGCCTTTCAGCGCCGCGCCGCCCATGAACGAGCCGAACGCGGCGGCCTTGCTGGTGGCCTTCTGGAACGCCTTCACCGCGTCGTCGCTGTTGCCGGTGATTCTCACCGACATGATCGCGCTATGCGCCATGGGTCGCCTCCCTCATTTGCTCGGCTTCGGTTTGCAGGATCTCCAGAGCCGTGGCCCAGTCCGCCTCGGTGGCCTTCCGTCTCCATTCCCACGGGGTGCCGCCGAAGTAGCGGGCCAGCAGGCACGAGAGACGGCCCAGCGAGTCGTCGGGCCACGGGCTCAGGCCGTAGGGTTTGCGGGGTCCTCGGCTTCCTGCGCGTTGCTGATGTCGGCCACGGTGTCCAGCCATGCGTCGAAGTCGAGCGTGGTCCGGCCGCAGAATCGCGTGGCGGCGAAGACGATGTAGTTGCTTTTGCGGATGATGCTGGCGTTGCCGTCCGCCCATTTGTGGGCCTGCGCGTATTCCTCCGCCTGGCAGAGCGCGCGCATGGTCGGGCGGATCTCCTCGGTGTGGCCGTCCGTGTAGGTGACTGTGAATTTCTGCATGGTTATGCTCCCTTGACCTGGCTCATGGTCCTGTCGATGAATTGCTTGTAGAGGCGCTGCCATGCGCCCTCGGTGGAGGCCACGCCGTTGTTGACGAACAGGCGGGGTTTGATGCGTCTGGCGGGCCAGCCGTAGTTGATGACGCCCGCGTAGGGCACGCTTTTGCGTCCGGCGCGGATGACGCCGGCCTTCTGCGTGGCTCCCGCGCGGACGGAAGAGGCCAGCCGTCCGGTCTTGCCGCGTGGCGCGAGCGAGCGGACGGCCGGCAATGCGATGTTCGCGGCCTGCCTGTTGACTTCCTTCAATTCCTTCATGTCCGCGCCTGCCTTGCGCATGGTGGACACGAAGCGTTTCTGTCCGACGACGTAGGCCGCTTTGTCGGCCATCAGTTGCCGCCGCCGGATGCGGGCGTGGACAGCGCCGCGTGGGCGATTTCGGTGGCGGGGAAGCTGAAGTCGTTCGTGTTCTTGTTTTTCACGTCGCCGCCGATGCTCACGGCGCTCACGTTGACCTTGCCGGTCCACTTGATCTTGCCCTTGTTGTTCGGCACCCACTCGAACGGCATGGTCTCGCCGGAATGGTCGAAGCACCACGCGCTGAGGTTGTCGGTGTCGAAGTCGTCCACGATGGTGCCCTCCAGCGTCCAGTCGGTGCTGGTGCTGGTGTCCTGCGAGCCGTCGAGGAAGTTGATGGGGTCGTCTGTGTTGTTCGACGCGACCAGTTGCACCTTGGTGACGTTGGCGCTGAAGTCGCGGCCGTCCCCGGTGTCGGTGATGGTGAGGCGTCCGGGTCCCAATGTTCGTACCGCTGCCATGGTTGTGTTCCTTTCGATTACATGGGGTTGAGTGTGATTTCGTAGGCGGCGAGCGTTCCGGCTCCCGCGAGGTCGAAGCCGACCGGCGTGGCCGTGGCCATGTTCACGTCGGCGAGGTGCAGGATGTCCATGGCCTGGTGGATCAGGTCGTAGCCGCGCGCGTTGGTGTTCGGCGTGCCTGCGACGGCCAGCAGTTTGAACGTCACGTCTGGCTCCAGAGCGTCCCAGCCGTTCCATGCGAGGTCGGGCGGCATGATGACCACGCTGACCTTGCCGGGCGATGGTTTGACCAGCGTCGGGTCGGTGGTGACCTGGAGGATGAGGCCGTGGCCTGCGTCCGTGATCCGTTCGGCGAGCTGTTCGGCGAGTTCTTCGGTGCGGCTCATGCGATGCCCAGTCCTGCGGGGATGCCCGCCGCCCTGAGTTTGGGCCATGCGGTCCTGAGTGGGTCGGTGGGGATGCGGAACGGTTCCACGCCGTCCGTGATGCCGACGATGCCGTTTCTTGCGTCCTTGGCCTGCCAGAGGTCCAAGGCCACCGACAGCGTGCAGTCGTCCACCACGTCCTTCGGGATGCCGTGGCCGTCCACGTGCGGGCTGAGGTAGGCGCGGGCCGCGCTGAGTCTTGCGGCGAGGGCGGGCCGGTCGTCGGTGTCGAGCGTTCCGGCCTGCCTTGCGAGTTCGTCCAGTAGCGGGTCGTCTGCCATCAGGCGGCCGGTTTCTCCGCGACGTTCAGCAGCGTGCGCACGGCAGCCGCGTCGCGTGCCTTCAGGATGTTCTTGCCGATGTCGGTGGCTCCGCCGAGCGCGTCAACGGTCGGGGCGGCCGGCGTGGTCTGGCCGTCGATGGCGGCGCGCAGTTCCTTGATGGCCGCGATGATCGTCGGCTCGAACGCGGGGCCGTAGTCGGTTTCGGGGATGTTGGGCAATGGGGTGTTCCATGATGCCATGGTTGTGTTCCTTTCGGTCAGTCGGATGCGGCGGCGAACTTGATGGGCAGGATGCCTTCGGGCAGGGTCACGCCGAAGGCGGCGTAGCCGTACACGCTGAAGTCCTTGGTGAGGTTGAGCACGTTGTCGTCCTGGAGCTGGAACGGGCTGTTGCCGTTCTCCCACACGGTGACGGCGCTCTTGTCGAGGAACGCGGCGGTGCCCGTGTCGGCTCCGGGCATGAGCACCACGGGCACGCGCAGCAGCGAGCCGGTGATGTCGGTGGTGTCGATGGTGCCGAGGCGGTCGATGCCGCCGCCGCTGATGTCCATGAACCGGTCGCCGTCGTCGCTCAGGTGGGCGATGGCCTTGAACACGTCGCCGGACACGCCGAGGAAGTCGAGCGAGGTGTTTCGGTCCTCCACTTCAAGGCGTGCGTCGATGATGATGTCCAGCCAGTCGTTGGGGGTCATGGCCGCCAGCGTCTTGCCCGCGTCGATCTTGTTGGAGTCGGCCACGTCGCCGATGGCCCCGTAGAGGGCGATGCGGGTGGCTGCCTCGGTGTTCTTGGCGTAGGCCTTGACCAGCGCCTCCAGCGTCTTGTCGAGGTAGGGGATGCTGGCGCGTTCGATGGCCTGTCGAGAGAGGGACGTGTAGCCGCCGTAGGTTTCGATGGTCGCGGTTCGTGCCCCGATCTTGATCTCGCCATAGGGGAGGTAGTCGCCTTCCTTGGCCTGCTTGCCTACGGTGGTGGTGTCCTCGGTGACGATGGGATAGCTCAGCGTCTCGCCTTCGGACGGCAGTGCGGCGTGTGACACGAGGTTGGTGATGCGGCGGCGCTGTTCGAGGATGCGAAGCGTGTTGCTGATCCATACCGGCTGCGGGTCGCTGTTGGCGAGCACGCCGCCCGTGTAGTCGCGCTTGCTGATCTGCTCGTAGTCGTTGCGCGCCTGTTCGTCGCCCTTGGCGAGCTGCTTGAGCAGATGTCCGTAGCTGCGGTAGGATGCGGCGGGATTCGAGCTGCCATGGTTGTTCATGGTGGCTAGGCTCGCCTGGATGCTGCGCAGCACGTCGGCCTGTTCGGCCTGTTCCGCGCGCACCTTTTCGATGGTTTCGTTTTCCATGTGGTTCCTTTCCTGGCTGTTCTCGGTATTGAGGTTGCGGTGGTTCTCCACCTTGGCGTTCTGGTATGCGGGCCAGCTCACCAAACTCACTTCCATGAGGCGCACGCGGCGGCGGTGGGTCACGTTGTTTTCGTCGCGTTCGTCCTCCAACGGGATGAATCCGACGCTGAGCGAGTCCAACGCGCCTTCGTCCATCAATGCCACCGCATCGCGCCCAAGCTGGGTGTCAGCGATTCGTGCGGTGATGTGAAGCCCGTCGTCGCGGTTCTCTGCCGAAGTGATCGCGCCGATCAGTTCGGCGTGCTGGTAGCAGAGCTTGGCCGTGTCGGCGTTCTCGAAAACGGTGTCACGGTCGAACGTTTCCGCCCCGTCCCACGGGTCGTTGTAGATGTCACCGAACGGGACGGCCACGCCCTCGATGCTGCGCCCGTCACCATCTGATGCTTTGCGGAGTTTCAGGCCGCGGTAGGCGATTTCCTTGCGTTCGTTCATTCGGTTTGCTCCAAGTCGTTCGATGGTTGCGGGGTTGGTGCGGCGGGTAGTGGTGGCCTGCCTTCCATGGCGCGCGCCTCATCTACGGTGAGCACGTTGCACGCTATGAGAATCTGGTAGGTTTCGGCCTTGGTCTTCGTGTCGCTTCGGCGCATGCTGTCCCAGTCGAGTTCCACGCTGGTGCCGCGCGGCAGCACCTCACCCAACGCGAGTTCGATGGGCTGCGCGTAGGCTTCAAGAGTGAAGTCCGCGAACTGTATCCATTCCTGTTCGATATTGCTGTAGGTGAGGTTCGAGCCTTCCACCGCCGCGAGCATGAGCGAAGCGGGGATGCCCAACAGGCGGGCTATCTGCGTGGTGTCGAACTGCTGCGTCTCCAGAAACTGCATGTCCTTGGGACTCAGCGCCAGCTGGGTGTATTTCAGGTCGCCGGTGAGCACCTTCACGTCATCGACGTTGCGCTTGAAACTTTCCTTGACCTTCTCGGCCACTTCGTCGTTCAACGGCTTCGCGGTGCTGATGATGCCCGTGGGATGCGTGCCCTCGGAAAAATACCTTGATTTGTAATCGCGCGCGTCGATGGCTCCCTCGATCTCCTCGCGCGCCGCTTCGATGGGCCCCATGCCGCGCAACCGTCCCGGCACCTTCAAGAATCTGAGATGAATGATGTCGTTTGACGTGTATTCGCGCTCCATGTACCAATAGCGCTTGTCGGGGTTGGCGATGTCGCCGCGAGCGTCGGAAACGCTCACCAACGCTGGCGGCAGATTCCGCAAGCCGATGGTTGAGCCGTCCACGCCCTTCAACCTCAGCCAGAACGCGTTGCCGTTCAACGCCAAGCCCATGACGGTTTCGCTGATGAAGTCCGCCCGCCACGTGTCGGGGTCCGGGCGTTCCACGATCCGCGCGGGTTCCACGGCCATGCCATGCCGCAACTGGCGCACGGGCAAGCCGCTGACTGCGGTCTGCAATATCTGCACGCCTCGGAACACGACCGACATGTTCAACGGGTCACGCCCGGCCGGACGGCGGAACGGCGCGGTCGCCACGCTTGACACGCGATTGGCGGAACGCTTCACCGCGCCCCACATGTTCGCCATCATCTCTCGTATGCTCATGCCGGACATGATGCGCGGCATGGCAGCGCCACGCCCAAAAATATCGGCCATAAGCGGCCATAGCGGCCATAAGCGGACACGTCGGCCACGTTTTAGTACACTCCGGGCGGTGTGTCGTCGGGCATGTGCGTCAATCCCCACAGGGCGAGCGTTGCGGCCTCGATGGTCGGCGCGTTCACGCCCTCAGCCCTGTTCCACAGCCAAGCGTCACCACTCATGCGCTTACCGGCCAAACCCGCCTCACGATCCATGTCCGAATCGGGCGCGTGATTCACCGCGTGCTGATCCAACGCGCTCATGAACGCCTGCGGCGCGGTCACCGCGTCAGCCGCCCTCATATCCACAAGCTCGTAACGGGCTATGCCCCATTCATCCAAGCTCAAACGCAACCGGTCGGCCAACGCCGCGGACGGCCCCCGCATGTCGATGCAGATGGGCGCGTGGTAGCGTTCCTGCAATTCCCTCAATCGTTCCGGCGCGCTGCCGGTTCCCGGCAACACGTCCACGACCTGCAACAGGGGCACGGCCTCGGTTTCGATGCATGCGACTATCGCGGTGCCGATGCCTCCCATGGCCACGGCCACGCCGAAACACACGCGCCCGGTGGCCTCAGCCGGATCTATAGCGTTGGCGCTGGTGGACTGCCACAGTTGCGGGTCTATCGCACGGTCGATGATTCCCGAATCCCGCAAGTTGCCGAAGGCACGCGCCCAACCCGCCGCGTCCTGGCTGAACTGACGGCGGAAATCGGCCAACTGGTCGTAGTCGAACAAATGCCCGGCACCGGGATGATGCGCCCAAATGTTGTCCAAGTCTTCGGGATCACTGCCGAACGGTATACCGAAATCGAAGAAGCAGGTTCGTCCCATGGGTTCGCCCGCGTCCATCATCGCCCGCAACTCGTCAAGCTTCGGATTGAAAAACGTGGATTCCGCCGTGCCCTCGGTCGAACAGAACGTGAGCCGTGGCCGTACGCCGGTAAGCTTCAAACGCGTGGTGGTCGTGGGAAGGAAACCGTCCAGGATCGCCTTGGCCTTGTCGGCTGGCAGCGCCCAGCATTCATCCAACGTCAGCGAATCACCCTGGAAGCCGTGGCCGCCACTGTCGGTCGTGCCGCCCGGCTGTATCGTGCTGCCGTTCTTCAACGTGAGGCACATGCTGCCGTTGCTCATGCGCTTGGAAGCGGCCAACGGAGCCAGCGGAGACTTGTCGAAACCGGTGATGTACTCGCGGAACTGCTGGGATGCGTCCTTGCCGGTCTGCGCCAGATACCACACACGACGGTTCGGCCCCCACAACGCGTTGCGGGTTTCGGTCGCCCGCTCGCGCGTGGTTTTCCCGGCCTGCCGTTGTACGGTGAGCACCAGAGTGTCGTAATAGTAGGTGCCGGTGTCGGGGTCTATCTCACCGAACACGTCGGAAACCATGCGCTGCCATGGCAAGAACGGGGTGCCCAACGCTTCGGCTATGCGGGCTTCCTTGCCGCCATCGGTCGGACGCGCAAGGTTGCGCGGGGTCGCGTAGCGTGGTTTGAGGCTGGGGGTGGGTTTGACGCTCATTTCGCCATCGCCGCCATGAGTTCCTCCAGCCTGTCGTCAGTCTGGGAAGGTGTGGACGGGTAGATGGTTTCGAGCTGTTGGATGTAGCCGAGCAGGGAGGTCATGTTGCGGCTTATCTCGCGGCCACGGTTGTTCTGCGCGTCGATGTTGCGCGCGATGCTCAGCATGCTCGAATACAGGAAATCGGCCATGGCGTTGTCCGCCTTGCCTTCCCTGAACCTGTTGATGAACTTCTCGGTCGCTTTTTCCTGCGGCCCCTTGACGATTCCGGCGTCCTCCATGCCGTCGAGTCCATGGAACTCACCCATGTTGTTGCCTCCAAACCAAAATTGTTGTAGATTCCCTAATTGGCTAACGAATCAGTCCGAAATCGTGGGTTCCGTCCCTGTTTTCGGGCTTTTTTTATTTGGTTTGTGGGGATAAGAAAACGGTGGGCGCGGGGTATCGGTGGTGCATTGCGGCTTAAAAAAACGGGCGGCTACCAGCGAGGCCGCGCCCGAACCGGCGGCGAAGAGGCCACGACTGGCGTGGTTGGTTCGCCATCGCGTAGGCCAAGGCTCGCGAGCCTCGCGCGCCTCGCCTTCTGCCTTGAGTCTATGCCTGCCTGGGTGATGCCGCTCCTGTACCACTGGCGCATGCTGGCCAGCTCACGCCGTCCGGCCTTCAGTTCCTCCAGCCGCTCCACCACCACGGGCTTGCCAGGATCACACACGTGTATGTCGTAGTCCAACGCCAGCCATTCGTCCAATAGGCGCGGGCTTCGCTGTGTGCCGGGCATGACCTTGACCAGCCACAGGCTCACGGGTTTGGCCAGCGTGACCGCGTTGCGATAGGCTCCCTGCCATGCCCCGGCCACGAGGTCACGCACCGCGTCGGGCACGGGCGTATCGTCCGGCATGCCCGGCATGAGCGCGTCCGCCAACCGGTCGTAATCCACGATGATGTCGCCCGGCTGCATGTGCTCCAACGCCCACGTGGTCTTGCCCGCGCATGGCGGACCGATGACCGCGTGGATCACGCTAGGCCAACCGGATAGTATGCGTTCACGACGCAAGCCGTTGCAATGCCTGCACGCACGCCGTAGATTCTTGACGATAGTGGGACCGCCGAACACGTGGGGCACGATATGGTCGGACGTGTCGCCCACCTTCGTGCATCCCGGCATGTCCAGCCAACAGTCGTTGCCGTACCGTGCCACCACTTCCGCGCTTATCGCGGGCGGCACCCTCAAACGATGGTCAACGCGCGGCATGATCCGCCCTGAACCTTTCCAAGCCTCCCAGCGGATACCTGCACGTGCGGTCTGAATACCTAACATACGCGGGACCGATGTTGCGGTTTCGCCACCTGCGCATCGTGCGGGTGCTCACTCCCAAGTATTCCGCCGCCTGAGCCGTGGTCAGATACTTGCCCGCCATCAACGAGTCCACGCCTTCAACGACTGGATCAGGTCGGCGCGGTCGAACAGCTGGCGGCCACCCACGCGCTTCGGCTTCGACACGATGCCCTCGCTCACCAATTGCTGCATGGCATGGTCGCCGTCCGGGTCGGTGTCACGGCTGATGCAATCCAAGTGGAGAATCCTGATGGCGATGGAACGCTCCACGGTATCCGCTCCGGTGGTGTCGTACTCAAGCCTGGGTAGATTCCATTTCACCGCCTTCTTCATGTCCTTCGCCCTGAGGGCCTTGCTGGTCACATGCTCTCGACGGTACTTCTTCTTCACCTTTCTGCGCTTCTGCTCGCTGGTAGGAATGTAATCAACCGCATAGCCCATGATGTTGCCTCCAATCTCGTTTGTGGATAAGTGGATAAGTCTCTGAATGAATCGTTTGTAGATTTCGGATGGTGGAAGGTTAGAGCGGGGAACCCTAAGCGGAAAAACAAGAATCCGAAGATTCCTGAATTTCCGAAGGGTTCCCACATGCAAAGCATTTCGGCATGGAGCCAAGGCCGTCGCATATGGTCAGCGGCACAATGCCGCGACGAAGGTCTGAACGCGCAACACTGGCCGTGGCCAGCCGATGGTGCCGCTTTCGTCCCTGGGAACACGCCACGCGCTCATAGCTAGACCCGCACGCCTCCCCGCTAGGGACGCTTCAACCACCACGCCACACGTGGTGTGTTTGTAACGCGCTGGGCAAGGCGCGGCCGGGTGCTTTATCGCGCCTACCCAGCAACCGACCTTCGGCTGGGTCAAGGGCATCTTCAGTTATCGGCAGTCGTCAGTCGTCGTCGGTGAAGAAATCACCAAGCCGGACGAGGGCGAGGACAAGCCCGAGCATGAAGAACACGAACGGGCTTGCCAGCAGCAGCAGGACGGTCTTGATGAAACGTTTCACGGTCAATCCTCGTTGAAACATCGGATGATCTGTTTCTCAAGATCGTCAAGCTCGTAACCGTTGAACGAGACGCGCACGGTGATGCCTTCCGTCTCAACGATCAGCTCGTAAAAACGTTGCCTGCTTTTCCTATCCACACGTTTGACTGTGACGCTCATTTCACTGCTCCTTGATTCATGGATGGACGGTTAGGCTCCTTCCTCCGCGGCGATAGGCTTGTAATCGCACAAACCAAACCTTTCAAACAACGAAGGAAGGAAGAATAAATGGACGTGGACCTGACACGGTTCGAGCTACTGAGGAACGCCATCGACGCGCTGAAAGCCAACGCGCCAGTGGCGAGCGTGGTTATCGCCGTGCTGGCGTTCCTTGTATCGTTGGCCACATACCGTCGCGCATGGCGGTGGCGTTCCGAGGCCGAACCCGCCTTCGTGCAGGTGCAAGGCGACATGCTCCTGTTTCCCGAGTTCAAACGCGCCGGCGTTGACCCGGTTTTCATCGGATGGCTGGCCAACTGCGGGGATGGACGGGCATTCAACGTCAAAGCCATTGGCATAAACTGCGATGCCGAGGTGTGGGACTGCCGGCAGATAGGCGAAACGGTGCTGGGCGAACAAACCAAATGGATCATGACCAACACCGGTCGAATAGTCGAGTTGACCAACGAAACAATGCGATTCTGGGTCACCATCACACCGCCCCGCGATCCGAGTCGCGACATTGAACCCGACCTGACGAAACTAGAGCTTGGAGTGCATTGGGTATCCTCTCCAACTCGTCTTTGCCGGTGTCGATATAGACAGTTCCCGATCTTGGGAGTAGAACCATGGAAGTGCGGACCCTTGGAACGACTGCGGAGATGGCATAGGGACAGGAAGGGTCATCGCAGGTTCCATGAACTCGACAGAAAACGGGCTTCAGAACAGAGAAAGATTCTGTCCTAGGAACAATCCGATACGTGCCGTCCGAGAACACCTGTACGGCGTCGTCGGACTGCACGATACCGTCCGAATCCTTGCATCGTCTGCCTTTATAGGAACCGACACCCATGCTGGCAAAAATGCCCTCATTGGCCTCGTACTGTTCAACCACATCATGGTCATAGGGAATACCAAGCCGCTTGCGGTTAACCTCGACCGAATAGACGGACACCCTCAACGAGTGACGGGCCTTGCCCTTCGCTTCCTCTGCGATCGTCCAAGCGTGCCGCGACACCAAGAGCGAAGCAACAGAAATGGCAAATGTCAACGACGACAAAACAAGATGCCAATCCATCACTTCACCTCCAAAGGCTCACGGCCAAGCACGAGATCAGTGGAAACGTCGAAAAAGTCGGCTATGCGCGACACATCACGCAACGTGAAATTTGAGCGGCCATGGAATTTGTCGCTGATGGCCTGCTCGGAGACGCCTAGCTCATGCGCCAGATCGCGCTGTGTGACGTGATTGTCTCTCATGAGTTTTCTTATCTGACTAATCATTTAAAAACTTTCAGACTAAAGATTTGATGAAGTTCTAGACCAAAGATTAACCATATGACGTAGCCAACACGCCGAGTACTACGCTAAAACCGTAGTAAAATGAATTTCATGACAATGCTAGATATTCAGCCGAGCGCTACATTGCGCAGGCAGGACGTTGTTGCGATGAATACGAACATGATCTTGTCCAACAGCGGTTTAATGAAGAAGGACCTTGCTAAGGCAATGGGGCTCTCGCCGCAATCGATGGCGTCGAGGCTTCAGAGCAAGGCCGATTGGACCATTGACGAAACTTGCGCGGCGGCCGATTTCTTCGGCGTCCCGTTGATGGCTTTGCTGGATGAGAACTTAACGCCAGCAAAAGCCATGGAATATATAAAAAACCGCCGTTCCGATAATGGGAACGACGGTCAATTGGTAGCGGGGCATGGATTTGAACCATGGACCTCTGGGTTATGAGCCCAGCGAGCTACCGAGCTGCTCCACCCCGCGTCGGCTTGTCTCTCAGACAGCTCTATCTACAATAGGTGCAGATTCCAGAAAGTCAACATCGGCGTGTCGCGTCATCTTCCCGCGGTTTTAAAACGTGAATTGGCTCACGCAGCGAGGGGTTTGGGGCGGAGTCGGAGTCGGGGTAATAACGCGCCATAAATGGCCGTTATAGGAATGCCCTGAACCGTTATCCCGAATATTGACATAATAGGAACATGCCTATCAAGATCCCCAGTGGCCTGCCGGCCAGAGATATCCTCGATTCGGAGCGCATCTTCGCTCTGGAGAAGCCCGAGGCGGAGCGTCAGCGCGTCCGCCCGCTCAAACTGGTGATCCTGAACTTGATGCCTAAGAAAATCGAGACTGAAACACAGCTGCTGCGTCTGATTTCCAAGTCGCCGCTGCAGGTCGAAATCGACTTCATGAAGACCTCCACGCATGAGGCCACGCACGTTTCCGCCGATCATCTCGTCAAGTTCTACGAAAACCTCGATGCGTTCAAAGACAACTATTACGACGGTTTTGTGGTCACCGGCGCGCCTGTAGAGCATATGCCGTTCGAAGATGTGGACTACTGGGACGAGTTCAAGACGATTCTCGACTGGGCCTCCACCCATGTGTTCTCCACCATATACCTGTGCTGGGGTGCGATGGGCGCACTGTACTACCGCTACGGCATCCACAAGGTGGATTACCCCGAGAAGATTTTCGGCGTATTCCCGCAGTACCTGCAGGATGAATACTGCTTCCTGACCAATGGCTTCGACGAGATTGATCTGCAGCCGCACTCCCGCCTCGCCGGCGTGAACGAAAACGAGGTACGTGCCAACCATGACCTTCAGATCTTGACTTGGGGGCCGCAGTCCGGCCCGGGCCTGATCGCCACGCGTGACTTCTCCGAAGTGTTCGCGCTCGGCCATTGGGAGTACGGCAAGTACACGCTCGCCGAAGAATACGAGCGCGATATGGCCAAGGGCATGACCAACGTGCCCTTCCCGAAGAACTACTTCCCGCATGACGATCCGAAGCTGGAACCGTTGTTCGCCTGGCGCGCCCACGCCAATCTGCTGTGGCGCAACTGGCTCAACTGGGTGTACCAGACCACGCCGTATGACCTGACCGAGGTGCCGCAGCTCAGGGCTGAGAAGAAGCTCGGTACTGATCGTTCGATTCGGCATGAGCCGGGCGGGCCGCGCCAGGATGATTTCAAGCCGTTTGTGCATGACGGGTATGGGGTGATTCAGGGCTGAGCCTACGATCTCCCCTCAGTCGCCTACGACGACAGCTCCCCTCGACGGGGAGCTCCTTTGCTTCTCCTTCACGGCTCGGCCCATCAGAGGGAGCTACTGTTGGAGGTTGCGTTCGTAGCGTGGACGGTTGTTCGTCCACGATGTGGACGGCTTGATGAACGTAATGCCACACATCCGCGTAATGCGACCAATAGTGCACAACGTTCGCGAAACGCCCGGGAAAACCTTGCAGCAGTAGGGATTTCAGGAGACTCGCCGGTATAATATTGACATTGTCTAGACGCAGGCAAATAATCACTCTTCAGTCATTCGGAGCCGAATGCCCAGCGCAGACTCCGTGTCCATGCCCGGCAGACTCCACACCGAGGAGACAAAAAAAGACGAAAGTAACGAGCACGTCACATTTGCCTGCCCGGTGGGTTTAAACTGACACCTGACATTGAAGAAGCAGGAGGCGTGATATGGTCGGTTCGCTCAGCGCAGGATTGCTGTTGGCTGACGAGGCAGGCGCTCATCTGCCCTCGGTTGATGACTTCCTTCCCCCGGAGATTCTGTTCCAGGGAACTCCGTTTGCCATCAACCGCATTATTTTGATTCGTATCGTGGCAACCATCGTGCTGTTGGTGGTGCTCGGCGTGACCGCAAAGCGCGCCAAGCTCATCCCCGGCCGTTGGCAGGGCGTAGTCGAGTACGGTCTCGACTTCGTGCGCGACAAGGTCGTGTATGACGTGATGGGTGAGGCCCGTGGCAAGCGCTACGTGCCGATGATCACCACCCTGTTCTTCACGATCTTCATTTTCAACCTGTGCGGCATCATTCCAGGTATGAACATGGCGGCCAACGCCACGGTGGTCATGCCGCTCGTGTTCGCTGTCTGGACACTGATCCAGTACTGGATCGCCGCCATCCGCTCGCAGGGCCTCGGCCACTATCTGCGCCACGAGCTGTTCACCCCCGGTGTGCCGTGGCCGGTCTATTTCCTGCTGGCTCCGATCAACCTGCTTGAGCTGTTGATCATCCGCCCGGCCTCCCTGACCATCCGTCTGTTCGCCAACATGGTTTCCGGCCACCTTATGGTCGCCACCTGCCTGGCGTTCGCACAGTTCTGGATGGTTGACGCGGTCAACAAGCTGCAGGGCATCCCGGTGGGTGCGCTGTGGTTCGCCGGTGGTTTCGCCATGACCTGCTTCGAGGCGTTCGTCGCCTTCCTGCAAGCCTACGTCTTCGCGATTCTTTCCACCGTGTACATCAACCTGAGCTTCCCGGAAGAGTGACGGGCGACTAACCCGCCGCTTCCGGTCCCCGGTCTGGGAAAATCGCAGACCGACCAAACCCCAAGATTTATAACGTCGCCAAGTACGTTAGAAAGGAAACACAATGGATATCATCACCCTCGCAGAGGTCGCCGGCAACCTGTCCGTCATCGGTTACGGTATCGGTACTCTTGGCCCTGGCATTGGTCTGGGCATCCTCTTCGGCAAGGCCATGGAATCCACCGCTCGTCAGCCTGAGATGTCCGGCAAGATCCAGACCATCATGTTCATCGGCCTGGCTCTGGTCGAGGTGCTGGCACTGATCGGCTTCGTCGCCGCCCTGATCATCTGATCTGCGCAGATCAACAGACGAAAACCGATTATGTCCATCACTGAAAGGAGGGCTTGATGACACAAGCAGCAAGCGGGATTGACCTGTTCATTCCTGAGGTTTATGACATCGTATGGTCGCTGATCATTCTTGTCATCGTTGCGGTGTTCTTCTACAAGTTCTTCATGCCGAAGTTCAATGCGATCTTCGACGAGCGCGCCGCCAAGATTCAGGGCAACATCGCCAAGGCGGAGCAGGCTAGGAAGGACGCCGACGAGGCCAAGGCCAAGTATGAGGCCCAGCTGAGCACCGCCCGTGTGGACGCCGCCAAGATTCGCGACGACGCCCGTGCGGAAGCGTCCCACATCATCGCCGACGCTCGTTCCCGCGCCGAGTCCGATGCGGCCCAGATCACCGCATCCGCACAGCGCTCGATCGAATCCCAGCACCAGCAGGCCATCGTCTCGCTCAAGGGCGAGGTCGGCGCACTTGCCACCGCCCTGGCCGGCAAGATCCTCGGTGCCAAGCTGGAAGACAACGACGTGCAGTCCTCGATGATCGATTCGATGATCGACGACCTGGGCGCCAAGAAGTGACCGTGACCATCCGTAACCAGAAAGGGAGGTGACCATGCGAGGAGAGGCATCACGTATTGCAGACCGCGAGTCGCGTGATTCGCTGGCCCCGAAACTGCGCGACACCCGTGAGGACGCGTGGCGGATCGGCAACGAACTGTTCACGATCACCAAGGTGCTCGATGACAGCATTCAGCTGGAGCGCGCACTGACCGACCCGTCCCGCCCGGTTGCCGACAAGGTGGCCGTCCTGAAGGAACTGCTCGGTGACAACGCGCATCCGATGACCATGGAGATCATGACTGACTTGGTCTCCCGCCGTTGGAGCCGTGCGCGCGACATCGCCAACGCAGTGGAAGACTTCGGCGTGGACGCCATGATGTACTACGCGGACGCCACTGACGCCACGCTGCAGGTATCCATCGAGCTGTCCGAGCTGCATTCCGCACTGCTGAACCTGCCGGTCGTACGCGCCAAGCTGTACGACTACCAGGCCACCAGCGAGGCCCGTGTGAAGCTGTTCCGCGAGGTGTTCTCTGGCAAGACCCTGAACAAGGTCACCATGAGGCTCGCCGAACACGCCACTTGCAACCTGCGCCGCCGCCGCTACTTGGAGACCATCCAGTGGCTGATCAACAAGTTCTCCCGCCACATGGGCGAGTCGATGGTCACCGTGACCACCGCCACCCCGCTGAAGAAGGAGCAGATCAAGCGACTGGTCGAGGTCTACTCCGCCAAGGTGGGCCGTCAGGTGCACATCAACTCGGTGGTCGACCCGACCGTGCTGGGTGGCATGCGCATCCAGGTGGGCGACGAAGTCACGGACAACACCGTGGTCGCACAGCTGCAGAACTTGCATCGCAAGGTGCAGACGGAGGCGACTCCGGCCTGACCGGCCGAGCCAATCCGTCCAACACCACACACAAGCAAAGACTTGACTGAACAATAACCAATAGAAGGAGTGATCATGGCAGAACTGACCATCGATCCCGCCTCGATTCGCAAGGCCCTCGACGACTTCGTGTCGTCGTACAAGCCGAGCGACACCCCCACCCAGGAAGTGGGCTATGTCGCCACGGCCGGTGACGGCATTGCACACGTGACGGGATTGCCTGGTTGCATGGCCAATGAGCTGCTGACGTTCGAAGACGGCACGCTCGGCCTGGCGTTCAACCTTGACGCCCGTGAGATCGGCGTGGTGATCCTCGGCGATTTCGCTGGAATTGAGGAAGGCCAGGAAGTGCGACGCACCGGCGAAGTGCTTTCCGTGCCCGTCGGCGACGGCTATCTCGGCCGCGTCGTGGACCCGCTGGGCAAGCCGCTCGACGGCCTCGGCGAGATCCAGGGCATTGAGGGTCGTCGTATCCTCGAAGCCCAGGCCCCCGACGTGATGCACCGCCACCCGGTCGACGAGCCGCTGTCCACCGGCCTCAAGGCCATCGACGCGATGACCCCGATCGGCCGCGGCCAGCGCCAGCTCATCATCGGCGACCGCCAGACCGGTAAGACCGCCATCGCGATCGATACCATCATCAACCAGAAGGCCAACTGGGAATCCGGCGACCCGAAGAAGCAGGTCCGCTGCATCTACGTGGCCATCGGCCAGAAGGGCTCCACCATCGCCTCGGTGAAGCAGAGCCTGGAAGACGCCGGCGCCATGGAGTACACCACCATCGTGGCCTCCCCGGCAGCCGATTCCGCTGGCTTCAAGTACATCGCCCCGTACACCGGCTCGGCCATCGGCCAGCACTGGATGTACAACGGCAAGCATGTGCTCATCGTCTTCGATGACTTGTCCAAGCAGGCAGAGGCCTATCGTTCGATTTCCCTGCTGCTGCGCCGCCCGCCGGGGCGTGAAGCCTACCCGGGTGATGTGTTCTACCTGCACTCCCGCCTGCTCGAACGTTGCGCCAAGGTCTCCGATGATCTGGGCGGCGGTTCGATGACGGGTCTGCCGATCGTCGAGACCAAGGCGAACGATGTGTCCGCCTACATCCCGACCAACGTGATCTCCATCACTGACGGCCAGATCTTCCTGCAGTCCGATCTGTTCAACGCCAACCAGCGCCCCGCCGTGGACGTCGGTATCTCCGTCTCTCGAGTCGGTGGCGCCGCACAGACCAAGGCTCTGAAGAAGGTCTCCGGTACGCTGAAGATCTCCCTGGCACAGTACCGTTCGCTGGAATCCTTCGCCATGTTCGCCTCCGATCTGGATGCGGCTTCCAAGGCCCAGTTGACCCGTGGTGCCCACCTGACCGAGCTGTTGAAGCAGCCGCAGTTCCACCCGTACTCGCCGGAACAGGAAGTCGTGTCCGTATGGACCGGCACCCACGGCAAGCTCGACGACCTCGACCTGAAGGACGTCCTTCCGTTCGAGCAGGGACTGCTGGACTACATCGACCACAACACCGATATCCTCAAGACCATTCGCGAGACCGAGGAATTCACCGCCGACACCGAGGCTGCCCTCGATAAGGCCGTGGACGAGTTCCGTTCGACGTTCGTCTCTTCCGCCGGCAAGCCGCTGGTCGAGAAGAAGCCGGACGTTGACAAGGCCGCGCCGGTCGATCAGGAAAAGATCGTGGCGGGAGAAAAGTAAGCCATGGGCTCGCAACTCGCATTGAAATCACGCATCCGCTCCACCGAGTCGTTGGCGAAGATCTTCAACGCTCAGGAGATGATCGCGTCTTCGCATATCGCCAAGGCCCGTGATGTGGCCCTGAACGCGAAGCCGTACACCGATGCGATTTTCGATGCCGTGCAAGCGTTGGTGGCCCACACCCATATCACGCATCCGATCGCGGTGAAGGACGAGAAGAACCCGCGCGTGGCTGTTCTCGCCCTCACCTCGGATCGTGGTATGGCCGGCCCGTACACCTCTTCGATTATCCGTGAAACGGAGTCGCTGCTGTCCCGCCTCGATGCGGCAGGCAAGCAGCCGGAGCTGTTCGTGTACGGGCGTCGCGGTTCGACGTACTACAAGTACCGTAATCGTGACATCGCGGCGACGTGGGAAGGCGACACCGACCAGCCCGGCGTGGAAATTGCTGAAACGATCTCCAACACCTTGATGGACGCCTACATGAAGCCGGCTGAGAAGGGTGGAGTTTCCGAACTCTACATCGTCTACACCGAGTTCATCAACATGGTGGTGCAGAAGGTGCGCGTGCTGCGCATGCTGCCGGTCGAAATCGTGAAAAACGAGACCAAGGTGCCCGATCCTGATGAAGAGGCACCGGCTACTGCGGATGTCGCTCCGCTGTACACTTTCGAGCCCAGCCTCGAAAAGGTACTGGATGCGATTCTGCCGAAGTACATTCAGTCCCGTATCCACGAGTGCCTGCTGACCGCGGCCGCGTCGGAAACCGCAAGCCGCCAGAACGCCATGCACACGGCAACCGACAACGCACGAAACCTGATCGACGACCTTACGCGCAAGCTCAACGCTTCCCGCCAGGCCTCGATCACCCAGGAACTTACCGAAATCATCGGCAGCGCTGACGCGCTGACCAAGAAGGAAGAGTAGGAACGCATATGGCTGACAACCAGACCACTGCGGCCGAGCCTACCAACGGTCGCGTCACCCGCGTCCAGGGCTCGGTTATCGACGTTGAATTCCCGGTGGGTCATCTGCCCGACATCTACAACGCCCTGAAAGTAACGATCGTCAACACCAGCGCCAAGGAAGAAGGCGAGGCGAAGGAGACCGAGATCACCCTCGAGGTCGAACAGCACCTCGGTGATTCCACGGTCCGTTGCGTCGCTCTGAAGCCCACCGACGGCCTGGTTCGTGGTGCCTCCGTCTCCGACACCGGCGCCCCGATCTCCGTGCCGGTCGGCGACGTGACCAAGGGCCACGTCTTCGACGTGTCCGGTAACATCCTCAACAAGAAGCCGGATGAGACCATCACCGTCTCCGAGCGTTGGCCTATCCACCGCAACCCGCCGGCCTTCGATCAGCTGGAGTCCAAGACCCAGATGTTCGAAACGGGCATCAAGGTCATCGATCTGCTGACCCCGTACGTGCAGGGCGGCAAGATCGGTCTGTTCGGTGGTGCAGGTGTGGGCAAGACCGTGCTGATTCAGGAAATGATTCAGCGCGTGGCCCAGAACCACGGTGGTGTGTCCGTGTTCGCTGGCGTCGGCGAGCGTACCCGTGAGGGTAACGATCTGATCGGCGAAATGGCCGAGGCCGGCGTGCTTGAGAAGACCGCACTGGTCTTCGGCCAGATGGATGAGCAGCCGGGTACCCGTCTGCGTGTCCCGCTGACCGCACTGACCATGGCAGAGTACTTCCGTGACGTGCAGAACCAGGACGTGCTGCTGTTCATCGACAACATCTTCCGCTTCACCCAGGCCGGTTCCGAGGTGTCCACCCTGCTGGGTCGTATGCCTTCCGCCGTGGGGTACCAGCCGAACCTGGCCGATGAGATGGGTTCCCTCCAGGAGCGCATCACCTCGACCCGTGGTCACTCGATCACCTCGTTGCAGGCCATTTACGTGCCGGCCGATGATTACACCGACCCGGCCCCGGCCACGACCTTCGCCCACTTGGATGCAACCACCGAGCTTTCTCGTGACATTGCCTCCAAGGGTATCTACCCGGCTGTGGACCCGCTGAGCTCCACCTCGCGAATCCTCGATCCGCGTTACGTGGGCCAGGCTCACTACGACTGCGCCAACCGCGTCAAGGCGATTCTGCAGCGTAACAAGGAGCTGCAGGACATCATCGCCCTGATCGGTATCGACGAGCTCGGCGAAGAGGACAAGACCACCGTGAACCGTGCTCGTAAGATCGAGCAGTTCCTCGGCCAGAACTTCTATGTGGCTGAGAAGTTCACCGGTCGCCCCGGCTCCTACGTGCCGGCCGACGAGACCATCGAAGCCTTCACCCGCATCTGCGACGGCGTGTACGACGACGTCCCGGAGCAGGCGTTCTCCGGCATCGGCGGCATCGACGACCTCGAAGAGAAGTGGCACAACATGCAGAAGGAACTGGGTGCGTGATGGCTGCGGAAAAAACCACGATGAAGGTCAACATCGTCGCCGCTGACCACCCTGTGTGGCACGGCGAGGCGACGAGCGTGACCATTCCCGCCTCTGAGGGCGGCATGGGCATCCTGCCCGACCATGAGCCTGTGCTCACGGTGATCAAGCAGGGTACGCTCACCGTGGTTGAGCCCGATGGCGATCGCCACATGTTCGAGGTGACCGACGGATTCATTTCCTTCGACTCGAACAAACTCACCGTGGCGGTCGAGCGCGGCCACGACGTCCAGTACTCCGGCACCGCCGAGTGACCTGAACCAACTCCTTAAGGGGCTCTCTGGTTTTCCAGAGAGCCCCTTTTGCTATGTATGCCATGTGTTGCGCTACAGTGGTGGCCTATGCGAGTTATTGTTGCCGACTGTTCGGCCGAGTATTCGGGCCGCCTCAACGCCTCACTGCCCCTGGCCAAGCGCGTATTGCTGATCAAGGCCGATTCCAGCCTGTTGATTTTCTCCGAATTGGGCTCCTACAAGCCGCTGAACTGGATGACCGCGCCCTGCACGATTCGTGAGATCGACCCAGCCGCCAAATCCGCGCAACATTCCCGGGAAAGTGTCGCTGGTGGGGCTGTGGATGGTGATTCTGCGACGCATTCCCCGGAAAGTGTCGCCGCTGGTGAGCCGGAAAAGGTGCTACGTGTCAGCGCCGACAAGGGTTCGGACATTCTTGAAGTGACGCTGCAGCATATCTATTCCGACCAAACCTATGATCTGGGCGAAGATCCGGGTCTCATCAAGGATGGCGTGGAAGACCATCTGCAGCGCTATCTGGCCGAGCAAATCGAGCGTATCGGCAAGGGAGCCAAGCTGGTGCGTCGCGAATACCCGACCGCCATTGGCCCAGTGGATATTATGGCCGTGAATGCCGAGGGCGAGCATGTGGCTGTGGAAATCAAACGTCACGGCGGCATTGATGGCGTCGAGCAGCTGACTCGCTACTGCGAACTGCTCAATCGAGATCCGCTGCTGGCCCCGGTGCACGGCATCTTCGCCGCACAAACCATCACGCCGCAAGCCCAGGTCTTGGCCAAAGACCGCGGCTTCACCTGCCTCATCCTCGATTACGACGATATGAAAGGCACCGAGGACGACAGTCTCAGGCTGTTCTAGATATAGCAGGGGCTCCCTCATCAGAGGGAGCCCCTGCTATATCTTTTAGTACGCGGCGAGAATATCGATTACGAAGACCAACGTGGAGTTGGCGGGAATCGGACCTTGCTCCTTATCTCCATAGGCCTGATCCGGCGGAATCACCAGCAGAACCTGAGAGCCGACGGTCTGGCCGACCAGACCCTTCTGCCAGCCCTCGATAACCTGATGCTGGCCGCTGGAATCGCTGAACAGATCGGCGTCGATTGTGGAATCGCGATCCCAGGACGAATCGAACTGCTTGCCATTCGTAAGCCAACCGGTGTACTTGACCACCACGGTGTTCTTGTCGGTCAGCTTGGCGCCGTTACCCTTGATCAGCGTCTGCGAGATCAGCGAATCAACCGAACCCTGACCGTTCATGTCGATGGACGGCTCGCCGTTTTTGGCTCGCGTCACCTTCGGCAGATTGGCCGGCACATCCTTGACTTCCTCGCCAGTGGCCTTCTCCAAGTCCTTGGACTTGGATACAAACGTCATCGCCAAAATGTAAGAGTATCCGGACGAATCCTGAGCGTTGACGCCAAAGCCGATCGTGGTGTTGATCTTGGCACCCTTGATCTGGTTGTAGTAGGTCGAGGAGAGGGTCTTGGAATCCACCTTCAGCGAGCAATCCGGCGTGTTCTTGGTCCAGGTGTCCATGAGCTCGGTGCCGTCTTTAACGTTGAGCGCGATGCCTTGGGCGCAGACGCGGTCGCCCTCCTCGATTACGTCGCCATCGCCCTTTTGCAGCACCACATAGGAGCCGTCGGACACGGTCATCGGCGTATTAAAGGAGATGGTCGGCTTCTCGCCGAGCTTGCCCTTGGCGGTCACGCCGGCAATTTGCCCCTTCTTGTCAGAAGAGTCGGAAGAGGATTTCGAGTCCGAGCTCGAACTGGAGCAGGCAGCCAGCGATACGCACATCGCCAGCGAGCAGGCAAGAGCAACGGCCTTGCCGAGAGGGGATAACATAGATTTAACAGACTTACGCATGACACACCACCCTACTGGTGAACCTTGATTTTCTGCGCTCCTAGGTAATAAACAGGTGAAGATTGTAGAATGGTTAAGTTATGAGTGCTGAAGAACAGACTACAAGACCGGATAAGGGCGCCAAGCGTCCATCCCGTCATGCCAAGATCATGCGTGGAGTGGTGACGCCTATCTTCGGTCTATTGGCCGTGGCGGCTGTGGTGTTGGGGTACATGAATGCCACGATATGGAAGCCCTCCACTGAAATCACCGCTTCCGCAACCATGAGCGGCTCCCGGTATGCCGTCACTGATCCGAATGTGCTGACCTTGTTGGATCAGAACGCCACGATAACCGTGGACTCGGGATCCTCTCAGGACGAGGCGTGCGTGGCGTTGGGTCCGTCCAAGGATGTTGCCGGATGGGTCGCGTCCGAGAAGTCCTATACCCGTATCACCGGATTGGCGTCATGGAGCGAGCTGAGCACCCAGAAGGGAAGCAGCACGAGTCAGGGAGCGCCTGCCAGTGCCGATGACGCGGTGGCGTTCAAGGATTCCGATATGTGGACTGCCGTGAAATGCGGCACCGGGTCCGTTTCGCTGGAGAGCAAGAAGACCGGCGCCTCGACGGTGGCCATTGTGGATTTGGGTGAAAATGCCACCAACGCCAAGGTGCAGCTGCACTGGGTGCGCTCCGAAGTGCCGGACTTTGCGATGCCGTTCTATCTGTCCGGTGGATTGCTGGCCGTGCTGGCCGTATTGTGCGCCTCCGTGTTCGCCATGCCGCCGCATAAGCGCCGCAAGCGCATGGTGGAAGGCACGGCAAGCGCCGTAATTGAGGAAGAGGCACCCGCCAGCATCGCAGTGTCCGGGAAGCCGGGTGGTGCAAGTCGACGTAATCGTCGCCGCCACGCCACAAATCGGCGTTCGGGCCGTGCGTCCTCGCAATCTGAAGCCACCGAAACACCGGTTATCATCGACCCAAGTTCACGTAACCTGGTCGCCGACCAGCAGACTGGTGCCGAGAGCGGCGCTGAGACCGGCTTCAGCGCCGGCGATAACGAATCGACTTCGGTAATCACCCCTGACGAACTGCAGGCCTACTTCTCCCGCTTGGCCCAAGAGGTCAATACCGGAGACGACTCGGCCGATGACGGACAGGAGGAAAGCTGATGAACAAGCGATGGAACAAACTGTGTGTGGCCGCCCTCGCCTGCGTGGCGTTGGTCGTGCCGTTGACCGCCTGTGAAGGCCGGCTGCCGACGCCGGCTGCTGATACCTCCACCAAGGTTGCGCCGGATTTGACCGAGGCACAGGAGAAGAAGATTCGCCTGAAGATTCTCAAGACGATCGATGAAGCCGATCAGGCCAAGAATCCCGATGGATATGCGGCCGTTATGGGCGGGCCCCAGCTGGACATTCGCATCAGCCAGACCACGATCAACCAGCGCGGCGGCGGTATGTCCAAATACGCGACCATTCCCAAGGACATCGCCCAGACGGTGATTCCCATGGACGACGGATGGCCTCGCTCGGTGTTCACCATCACGACCACCACCGAAGATCAGCAGTCCAAGCGTTTGCTGGTCTTCGATCAGGAATCCGCCCAGCAGAATTACAAGCTGATGGCCATGGCTCGACTGTTTGAGGGGGCCAAGCTGCCGAAGTTCGAGATTCCGACTATTGGCTCGCAGATGGGCACTGCAAAGGATGAGAAGCTGGTGGCCACTCCCGCCGATGCCTTGACCCAATACGCCGATGTGCTGCAGAACGGCTCCAAGAGCCAATACGCTTCCAAGTTCGCAGACGATTTGCTGCGCCAGGAACTGGCCAATACCACGGCCAAGGTGCAGGAAGGTATGCAACGCAACAACGGTACGCAGGAGCAAAAATTCACCGCTGTGCCTGAACAGATGTGGGTGATGCGTGCTGCAGACGGTGCCGGTGATCTGGTGGTTGGCCGTATTAACGGCGAATGGACTCGCAAGGCGGGGGATGGCCGCGAATCGCAGCCGGCTTCCGACGACGAGAAGGCGCTGTTCAATAGCGACAAGTACACCAGCACCATGAAGGTCACGTATGTGAACGTGGTGGCCTTGTACATTCCGTTGGCAAGCTCCGGTGAGCAAATCACCGCCGTGGGTGCCGACCGTCAGCCGGTAAAGGTCGAAGCGCTGTAGTTGTTGCCGCCGCCCACCGCGCGGTTAACGCCCCACCACGATATGATTCATCCACCACGATGTCGGTAAGTTTTACCTTTCGCACAATGGTGCCGTTTTGAGTCACATCGTGGTGGGCGTTTTGCTACGTGGTGGGAATTTCACCGCGTAGTGGAAGAATCCCTACGTGGTGGGAATCGGCATTACAATCAATGTCAGCAAATGTGATTGTTGTTGTACGCGAATCGCGTGGAATCGGGAGGCATTATGGCAGAGCAGCAGTTCAATCCGGGAGTCTCATTGGCGGGCGCCGTCGATTTGGAGGCGCTGAAGCATCAGGTCAAGGCCGAGCCCGGACAAGCGGGCGGCGCGCCTGCCGCTGGTGGGTACGTGATCGACACCACCGAAAACACCTTCCAGGCAATGGTGCAGACTTCTGCGACCTTCCCGATCCTGCTGCTTCTGTGGGTGCCGACCGATGACCGCCTGTTCCCGATGGCCCGTGCACTGGGCGACGCGGTGAACGCCCTGAACGGCCAGATTCAGCTCTCCCGTATCGATATCTCGTCCAATCCCTCGATTGCCCAAGCGCTGCAGGTGCAGGGCGTGCCCGCACTGTTCGCGTTGATTGCCGGCCGTCCGATGCCGCTGTTGCAGGGCCTTCCGGGTGACGACGAGCTCAAGCAACTTACTGACGAGGTGATTCCGAAGATCATTGAGGCCGCCGCGCAGTCTGGTGTGAACGGTACCGCGCCGTACTCGGGTGATCCTGATTCCGATGCCGCCAAGAGCGCTGGTGCCACCGGTGCCGTCGCGGGTGCTGAGCAGGTGCCGCCGGAGCATGCCGAAGCCCATCGTTTGGCCGAGGAGGGCGATTACGCCGGTGCCGCCGCCGAATACGAGCGCGTGCTCGGATCCGACCCGTCCGATGCACTGGCCGCCCGCGAACGTGCGAAGGCGCTGTTGCTGGCCCGCTCCGGGGCCGCTGATGTACGTGACGTACGTGCCGCTGCCGCCGCAGCGCCGGACGATGTGGAAGCGCAGTTGGCCGTGGCTGATATCGACATGATTGGTGGCCAGATTCAAGACGCTTTCGACCGTTTGCTGGACTTTTTGGCCGCCGGGCACAAGGCCGATATCGAGCAGGTTCGCAAGCGTCTGCTCGAATACTTCGCCATCCCCGAACCCACCGACCCGCGTCTGACCCGCGCCCGTCGTCGCCTAGCCACCCTCATGTACTAAGTGGTTTTGGCTCCCCTCTTTGAGAGGGGCTGTCGTCGTAGATGACTGAGGGGAGCTCACGAGCGTACTCGATTGCTCCCCCCTAAACCATCCGATTCTTCCCGAAATACTGCTGGAACCTTGGCCCCTCCAGCGCCAGCTCCTCCTTGAAATCATCCGCCCACTTACAGAACGGACGGTTGGCGAGACCATCGTTATTGAATCGCGCCTGATCGGTGATTTCGGTGATGCAGAATTTCGGAATCGTCAGATTGGTAACCGGCCCGGATCGTTCGGCCTCGGCTACGATGAGCGGCGCATTCGGCCCGCCGAACACATCCACGCTCCAGCCGTCTTCCTCAATCCACACGGAATACCGGTTCTTGATGATTACCGAGCCGCCGCGCTTGATGAGTTCGGCCGCGATACGCGTATCGATTTCGCGCTCGACTTCGTAGCGCGTGCCGCCCACGGACGGACCTTTGACGGTGACATATGCTTCCGAGAACCGGTCGCGGTATTCGTCCAGCACGGCCACCGGATTTACGTCGGGCGTCATGTCGACGTGAACCTTGCGCGAGACCAGCCGCACGCGCAAGGCGTAATTGTCGGCATGCACGTAGTAGCTCTGAATGATGAGGGTCGGGGCGTCGCCGTCGTCGTATTCCGCCGGCAGTTCGCGGCAGAAGAAGCGGCGTTCGTATTCGAAGTCATCTGTAGGTTCCGACATAACCCCATTGTAGAGCCGATAATGGCGATTTTCTCGTTATTTTGGCGACGTATGTGCCGCATGCAACGTGATGTGGTGTACAGTAAAGAAGTTGCTCGGGTTTGTAGCTCAGTGGATAGAGCGTCTGTCTCCGGAACAGAAGGTCGTGGGTTCGATCCCCATCAAGCCCACCAGCATGGCTTTCGGCTAACCGCCGGAAGCCTTTTGCATATTCGGCGCGTGCAAGGCTGGTGCTGGTGTCGGCAATGGCAAGGCCGGTGATGCCGGCTCGCTTGGGTCGTGGAAAAACCGTCCGGTTTGGCGAGAACGGTAGCCGAATCGTCTGGAATCGTCTGGAATCGTCTGGAATAGCAAGGAATAGTCTGTTGATGGCCGTATGCCGGGCATCATGCGCGCTAAACGCGACTTTGCTCAGTAGACTGCTACGTAATCGGCATTGCCAATCGTTGCTGATCGTGCGATTGGTCGTAGCCGGTGGTGATGTGTACCGGCGCCGGCCGCAGCAGGTGGGCGCCCCCAAGATGAGAAGGAGCACAATATGAGCGAAAAGATGGAAGCCGTAGCCACTTCCGAGGCGCCGGCCGCGCTGGGCGCATACAGCCAGGCGGTGAAGGCCAATGGCTTCGTGTTCGTATCCGGCCAGCTGGGCATTGATCCGGCCACCGGCGAACTGGCGGGCGAGACCGCTGGAGAGCAGGCTGCACAGGCGCTGAAGAATATTAAGCACATTCTCGACACTGCCGGTACCGGCATTGAGCATGTGTGCCGCGCCACCATCTACCTGAAGAACGTCGAGGACTTCAAGGAAGTGGACGCACGTTACGCTGAGGTGTTCATCGGCTCCGTCAAGCCCGCCCGCGTGGCCTTTGGCAACAACATGATTCCCAAGGGCGCGCTCGTGGAGATTGACGCCATCGCGGTGGAGTGATTCGAACGTTTTCCCGGCGGCCCGTCTGCGCGCATGGTGTGTGCAGACGGGCCGCCGCGTATTGTGCGACGCATTCCCGGGAATGTTGCGCTGGAATCGTTGGGCGGTGGTCCGTGCCACAATAGAGACCATGGCATCCAAAGGAAAACCGTCGCCGCGTTCGGCCGTAAGCCCGCTGAGTGATGAGCAGGTCAAGCGTCTGGCCGCCCGCCACACGCTTGTGGACTCGACACAGTATTACCCGACCGGCCCCCGCACGCCCAATCAGCCGGAAATCAACGCCCAGAATCCCAAGGCCACCAAACGACTGCTGGGAGGGGTGTCCATTGTGTTCCGCGCCAGCTGCAAGACCAAGGCCTGGGGCTTGGAACAGGTGCCGGAAACCGGACCGTTCATCACCGCCGCCAGTCATGTCACCATGTTTGATGTGTTCGTGCCAATGATGAGCCTGTTCCACATGGGCCGCCGCCCCCGTTACATGGCCAAGGCCGAGATGGCGAAGTGGCCATTGATCGGCAAGTGGTTCCAGTTGGTCGGCATGCAGCCGGTGCAGCGTCATTCGGGCAAGGCCAAGCAGATCGAAGAGACCTCGATTGATATTCTGACGTCCGGCCGCCCGCTGACGGTCTGGCCGGAAGGCACCGTGACCCGCGACCCGAAAAAGTGGGTGATGGGCATTAAGGAGGGCGTGGGATATATCGCCCTTGAATCCTCGCGCAGACTGGGGCATCAGGTGCCGCTGTACCCGGCGGTGACGTGGGGTGCCGCCTCCATCAACCACTGGTGGCCATGGCCGCGCAAAAACGTGGTGATGTGCTATGACCATGCGCTCGATTACTCCGATCTGCTTGCCGACATGGACTCATGGGGTGAAGAGCCGCCTGCCGAGGCCGTGAACGAGCTGATGTGGCGCGTGCTCAAACGCATGAACACAGTACTGGAGGAAATTCGTGGCGAGCAGTTCCCCGCTGAAGGCTACTGGGACTACCGCAGTATGAGTCGTAAGCCTTGGCCTGAAGCCGGCGGCCCGTTCCCGGCTGAGAAGTAGCCGCACCGGTTCCCGTACGGGGAGCCTAGGCGAGTAGCATGGCACAAGATTGTGCCGATGAAGTTGCGCGACAAGCGAAGGTAGGAATTTGATATGGGTAAAAATATAACGGTTCTCGGTGCAGGAGCATGGGGTACTGCTTTCGGCCAAGTGCTGGCGGACGCAGGCAACACGGTGACCATGTGGGCCAAGGAGCAGCAGATTGTCGAGGGCATTCGCGATCACCACCACAACGCCGTGCGCCTGCCGTCCGTCGAAAAGTTGCCGGACAACATGACCGCCACTGGGGATCGCGCCGAAGCCGTCAAGAACGCGGACATCGTAGTCGTGGCCATCGCCGCGCAGTTCGCGCGAGTGGCACTCGTCGAATTCAAGGGACTGATTCCCGATCACGCCATCGTCGTCAGCCTGATGAAGGGCATCGAGCGTGGCACCAACAAGCGTATGGACGAAGTCGTCCGCGAATCCCTTGACTTGCCGGCCGACCGGTTCGCCGCCATTTCCGGACCGAACCTGTCCAAGGAAATCGCCGATCGTCATCCCGCCGCCACCGTGGTGGCTTGCACGAACCTCGATAATGCCACGAAGGTGGCCGAGGCATGCACCACCTCCTATTTCAAGCCGTTCGTGACCACCGACGTCATCGGCCTGGAAATGTGCGGCAGCCTGAAGAACGTGACCGCGCTGGCCGTGGGCATGGCCCGTGGTGCCGGCTACGGTGAGAACACCGCAGCCATGATCGAAACTCGTGGACTGGCCGAACTGACCGCGCTGGGCGTAGCCGCTGGCGCCGATCCCAAGACCTTCTTCGGCTTGGCCGGTGTGGGCGATCTCATCGCCACCTGTGGCTCTTCGCTGTCTCGTAACTATACGTTCGGCGCGAATCTCGGCAAGGGATTGACGGTCGAAGAGGCCACCAAGGTCAGCAACGGTGTGGCCGAAGGCGTGCCCACCACGGATGCGGTGGTGGCTCTTGGCGATCAGCTTGATGTGCCGACCCCGTTGGCGTATCAGATGAGCCGCGTGCTGAACGAAGGCATTTCCTGCTCGGAGATGCTTGCCGGACTGTTCGGTCACGAGGTTACCGGCGAATAACGAGAGAAGCGACGTATACGTGGCGTATACGTTGTACGTGCAAAGTCGCGTGGCGTATACGTCGTTGACGTGCACGAGTAGACTGGTGTGCGTCTCTTGTGCGCGGCGTTCCGAGCGCGGTTCGGTCCGGTTGGCGGTGCAAAGCATAGGCTTGAAAACGGTTGTAGTTTCAACAAAAGGATGGTTATGGCCAAGAAGCGTGTTGTGGTGCTCTATGGTGGGCGTGCAGACGAGCATTCGATTTCCTGCATCTCCACTGCCGGTGTGCTGGGGGCCATGGACACTGAACGGTTCGAGCCGATTCCGGTCGGCATCACCAAGGACGGCAAGTGGATCATCAATGGCGAAGATCCGCGTGGCTGGAACTTGGACGGCGGCGAGCTGCCGACCGTAAAGATCACCCCGGAATCGCGCCCGGTGATGCTTGACCCCTCTCGCGGACAGGACGGTTTCTTCATCGGCGAGCCCAGCCACATCAATTCCGCCGATTCCGGCTTCGGCACCAGCTTCGTCAGCATGTCCGACCCGGAAATGCACCATGTGCTGACCTCCCTTGGCCATGTGGACGCGGTACTGCCGGTGCTGCACGGCCCCTATGGCGAGGATGGTACGGTTCAAGGCCTGCTGGAAATGATGGGTGTGCCGTACGTGGGGTGCGGAGTGTTTGCTTCCGCCGCCTGCATGGATAAGCATTACACCAAGGTGGTACTGGATGCCGCCGGCATTCCCACCGCGCCCGGTGTGACGGTCGATGCGCGCAACTTCACCGCCGCCGATGTGCTTGCCGAGATCGAGGACGCCGGTCTTACTTATCCGCTGTTTGTCAAGCCTTCGCGCGCAGGCTCCAGCTTCGGTGTGACCAAAGTCGAGAAAGCCGATGACCGCGAGACCCAGCAGGATCGTCTGGCCGCCGCCATCGCCACCGCCGGCGAGCACGACTGGAAGGTGCTCGTCGAACAGGGGATTGATGGTCGCGAAATCGAATGTGCCGTGCTGTGCCCGAAGGCCGGTGACGAGCCCGAGGCCAGCTGGCCCGGCGAAATCGTGCTCGATCATCAGAACGACGACCAGTTCTACGATTTCGACTCCAAGTACATGGATGCCTCCGCCAGCCACGTGGAAGTGCCTGCCAATCTGCCGGTCAGCGTGCTTGAGGACGTGCGTGACGTGGCCCGTCGCGCGTTCAAGGCCGTGGATGGTGCCGGCTTGAGCCGTGTGGACACCTTCGTGACGCCTGATGGCACGGTGATGGTCAACGAAATCAACACCATGCCCGGCTTCACGCCGATTTCCATGTATCCCAAGGCTTGGGATGCCACCGGAGTGAGCTACACCGAACTCATCACGCGATTGATTGAGGGCGTGCTGAGGTAAGTGTGGTGCGGAATCGGCCGCAGGCCGGTTCCGCTATTGACACATCGCCCATACCTGTCAGTAATTCATGCCAAGTTTTCCTAAGTTCAACAGGCGTACAGCAAATGGCGAACGCAATTCACTTGCGCGCCAGTGTCAGGACAGATTAGGCGCATAGTTTCTTTTCTTGGATTCACGGGCCGCGCGAATGCCGCGCATACCAAGCCCGACTCCCCAGACTGTCGTCTGGATGATGTTGAGAAAAGGAACATTATGAACAACCTGCGTAAGATCGCGGCCGGCTCCCTCGCCGCCGTGCTCGCGTTCTCGATGGCCGCCTGCGGCTCGAGCAACGCCTCCTCCGATGGCACCGGCGAAAGCACCGGCAAGGCCGTCACCGTGAACGAAAAGTCCGCCAAAGCCACCTCCCTCGCCGACTTCGGCACCATGGAAGACCTCGAGAAGGCCGCCAAGGAAGAGGGCGCGCTGAACGTCATCGCCCTTCCGCACGACTGGTCCAACTACGGCGAGGTCATCGAGAGCTTCAAGAAGAAGTACCCGGAGATCAAGGTCACCGAGCTCAACCCGAACGCCTCATCCAAGGAAGAGCTCGACGCCGCCAAGACCAACAAGGGCACCGACGCCGCCCCCGACGTCTTCGATGTCGGCCAGGCCATCGCCGCCACCTCCACCGACTACTTCGCCCCGTACAAGGTGCAGGCCTGGGACAAGATCCCGGACACCGCCAAGGACGCCGACGGCGCCTACTACGCCGACTACACCGGCATCATGTCCGTGGGCTGGAACGCCGACAAGTACGGCGACATCAGCTCCCTGGACGACCTGCTCGACCCGAAGTTCGCCGGCACCGTGGCCCTCAACGGCAAGCCCGCCGAGGCTGGCGCCGCCTTCAACGGCTACCTGATGGCCAACCAGCTCGCCGGTGGCGACATCAACAACCTGCAGCCCGGCCTTGACTACTTCAAGAAGCTCAAGGAAGCCGGCAACCTGACCACCGTCGACGTGACCAACGGCACCATCGACTCCGGCCAGACCGGCGTGGTCTTCGACTGGACCTACAACCAGGCCTCCTACAAGAAGGAGCTCAAGGACAAGGGCGTGAACTGGAAGTACAAGACCTTCCCGAAGGCCCAGGTCGTCAGCTACTACAACCAGGCCATCAACAAGGACGCGCCGCACCCGGCCGCCGCCCGCCTGTGGGAGGAGTACCTGTACACCGCCGACGCCCAGAACCTGTGGTTCAAGGGCGGCGCCAACCCGGTGCTGCTCGATTCCATGAAGGAAGACGGCACCGTCGACCAGGCCACTCTGAAGGACGCCATCACCATCGAAGGCGAGCCGGTCTCCTACACCAACGACGACTCCACCCGCATCACCGAGTGGCTCCAGAACAACTGGGACAAGACGATCGGCAACTGAGGCACAGACCGATGACCGCCGCAATCGCACCCATTGCATCGAACGGACCTGCTGCCGCCAAGGCTGCGGGTCCGTCCGCTACTCCCGCTTCTCCTCTCTCCTCGGCGATGGCCAAGCACCGCCAGGAGCTGGGCACGCTCGCCACCACGCTCCCGTTCTTCGCCTACACCGCCTGCTTCCTGCTCGCACCCACCGTCATCGTGATTGTCGGTGCATTCCAGGATCGCAGCGGCAACTTCACGCTCGCGAACTTCAATAAGATGTTCGAGGCCAACACCATCGCCGCATTCGGCACCTCGATTCTGGTGTCTTTAGCATCCTCTCTGATCGGCGCAGTGGTGGGCGCGCTCGCTTCCTACGCACTGGTCATTGGTGCCAAGCCGAACGGCCTGCTGCGTCGTATGGTCTCCGCCATCTCCTCCGTGCTTGCTCAGTTCGGCGGCGTGATGCTCGCGTTCGCGTTCATCGCCACCATCGGCATCAACGGTATCGGCACCATGCTTATCAAGACACTGGCCGGCTACACCGTGAACCCGAACTGGCTCAGTTCGTTGCCGGGCCTGGTGACCATCTACTGCTACTTCCAGATTCCGCTGATGATCATCATCTTCCTGCCCGCGGTCGATTCGATCCGTCCACAGTGGCGCGAGGCATGCGAATCCCTCGGTGGCAACACGTTCCAGTACTGGACGCGCGTGGCCTGCCCGATTCTGGCACCCCGCTTCATCTCCGCGTTCCTGCTGCTGTTCGCCTCCGCGTTCTCCGCATACGCGACCGCCGCGGCCCTGTTCTCCCAGCGTTCGATTCTGGTGCCGCTTATGATCCAAGGTGCCATGCGCAACGAACTGGACCCCAACCAGCAGGGCTTTGCCCAGGTGCTGGCATTCGCAATGATCATCGTCGTGGCCATCGTCATGCTGTTGAGCCACGCCGTGGAAAAGAGGGCCGGACGTTGGCAATGACCGAAACTTCCGCAACCAAGCCGCCGCAGCTGCGCGCCGCTCGTGCGCGTAAACAGAGCATCATCAAATTCGTGATCCTGTTCGTCACCCTGGCGTTCCTGTTCGTGCCGCTGCTGGCCATGCTCATCTTCACCCTGCGTCACCCGCTGTCTGGCCGCTGGTCGGCCGCGCCGTGGATCGCGATTTTCACCGGCAACGGCGAGTCGCTGGGTGCCGACCTGACCGTGCTGTGGCAGGGCATCGGCACCTCGCTGGCCCTGAGCGCGGTCACCGTGGTGATCATGCTGGTGCTGCTGGTGCCCACCATGGTCATCGTGCATATTCGCTCCAAGGTTTTGGAGCGCGCGATCGAATGGGTGGCCACGCTGCCGCTGACCATCCCGGCCATCGTGCTGGTGGTGGGTTTGGGCCCGATCTACCGCTGGCTGTCCGCCGACGTGCTGAGCACCAACCCAATCTGGCTGTGCTTTGCCTACGTGATTCTCGTGATGCCGTTCGCCTTCCGCGCGATCGCCGTGGGGCTTAACTCCATCGACGTCAAGACGCTGGTCGAGGCATCCCGCTCGCTCGGTGCCTCCTGGCCCAAGGTGTTCTTCAAGGTGATCATCCCGAACCTATGGCAGTCGATTCTCTCGGCATCCTTTATCTCCATCGCCGTGGTGCTGGGCGAATACACCGTCGCCTCGCTGCTCGGCCGTATGAACCTGCAGGTCGCGCTCTACCAGCTCGGCCAGTCCAATTCTCAAATCTCCACCGCCATGTCGCTGCTGGCTCTGCTCTTCGGTGCGGTGCTCCTCGTTGCGCTCGACCTGATCTCCGACGCAATGCGCAAGTCAAGGGAAGGTAAGTAACCTGATGAACAGCAATTCGATTTTCACCCGTCGCCATGCCGGTGCCGATGCCGCGGCTTCTGTTTCGGCACCCGCCACCACGTCCGCTGCCGCCGAGGACGCCTTCAAGAACGATCCCACCGCCACCCTCGAAGGCGTGCGCGGCAAGGACGTGACCAAGGCCGCCAAGGCCCTGCTCAAAGACAGCGTCAAGCGCGGCGGCGGCTCCATCCAGATGCGCGACGTCGTCAAGATCTACCCCGGCTCCACCGTTCACGCGCTCGACGACTTCAACCTGGACATCAAGCCCGGCGAAATGGTCGTGCTGCTCGGCGGCTCCGGCTGCGGCAAGTCCACCGCGCTGCGCTCGCTCGCCGGCCTCGAAGACATCCAGGGCGGCCGCATCATGGTCGGCGGCCAAGACGTCACCGGCGTGCCGGTCAACAAGCGCGAGATGGCCATGGTGTTCCAGGCCTACTCGCTTTTCCCGCACATGACCGCCCTGGAGAACGTGGAATTCGGCCTCGAAGTGCGCGGCATGGGCAAGGCAGAACGCCGCAAGATCGCCATGGAACAGCTGGAGCTCGTGGGACTTGCCGATCAGGCCAAGAAGTACACGCAGCAGATGTCCGGCGGCCAGCAACAGCGCGTGGCCCTGGCCCGCGCGCTGGCCGTCAAGCCGCGCGTGCTACTGCTCGACGAGCCGCTCTCCGCCCTCGACGCCAAGGTGCGCGTCCAGCTGCGCGACCAGATTCGCCGCATCCAACTCACCACCGGCACCACCACCGTCTTCGTGGCCCACGATCAGGAAGAGGCGCTGGCCGTGGCCGACCGCATCGGTGTGATGAACAAGGGCAAGATCGAGCAGATCGCCGCCCCGCAGAACCTGTACCAGCGCCCCGCCACCGAGTACGTGGCCACGTTCATTGGACTCACCAACCGCCTGCCCGGCGCATCCAATGGCGACGAGGCCGTGGTCTTCGGCCAGCGCGTGCCGCTGCTCGCCGGCTCCGCCAAGGGCGATTCCGTGGCCGTGCTCGTGCGCCCGGAGAACCTGACGCTGGCCTTGGCCGGCAGCAGCGATTCGCACGTCGGCGAACGCGCCCGCGTGGAGGTCATTCACTTCCTTGGCTCCTTGGTGCGCGTGGATACGGTCATCACCTCCGGCGAATACCAGCGCTGGAACAAGGGCGAACAGCTCAAGGCCACCGTGCAGCTGCCCGCCAGCGAGCTGCCGGCCGGTCTGGCGGTGGGCGATGACGTGATTGTCACCCCGCGTCCGGTCGCCGCGCTCGCCTGCTGAATGGCGTTGCGATGATCGTGCGGTTCTGTTCTGTTTTTGTGACTGTACGATCGTCGAATGGCTTATCGGCAATGATGTGTGTGGGACGGCGGCGATTTTTGGGCGATTATCGCGTGCCGTCCCACAGCAATCTTGCAGAGTAGGGGACTTTCTCGGCATTGGGAATGATTGACGTTGATCATTCCTTGCCCATTGATGATTTCCTCCCCCATTCCCAATGCAATCGAAACGCCGTGCCGTATTCTTGAAGAGTATTGCACGTGTGATCGGTCCGTTTGCGGCCAGTAACTATGGGGGATAAGTATGAGCGAACCAATGCCGCCGGCGCAGCAGCCGCAGGCACCTCAGCAATCGCAGCAGCCGCAACAATCTCCACGCGATTGGTGGTTCACGGCCCATCGCCGGTTTTCGACAATCGGCTCGGCGCTCGCCATTATGATGGTGTTCTGGATCGGACTGAATATTCTGGCCACTGAAGCACTACGAACGCTGCTTGGCACCGATGTGCCCGCTTGGGCTGTGCTGCTCGCCTCCTCCGGACCGCTGTATGTGGTGGCCATGCCGCTGAGTATGTTGGCCTTCACTCGCGTACCGGTTATTCGCACCCGGCAGTACCCCATGAAGGCGGGGGAGTTCATTCAGATTTTCGTCATGTGCATTCCGGTAATGTTCTTGGGCAATATGATTGGCAATATATTGTCTGCCGGAGCCACTGATGGTCAGGCCACCAATCGCATCAACGACGTGATTCTTGGCAGCGACTGGCGGGTGAACGCATTGTTCATAGGCCTGTTGGCACCGGTTTGCGAAGAATGGATTTTTCGCAAGGAGATTATCTCCCGCCTGCGCCGGTACGGAGAGAAGACCGCAATCATATTCTCCGCATTGGCATTCGCGCTATTCCATATGAACGTGTTCCAGTTCTTCTACGCCTTTGGCCTAGGACTGATGTTCGGATATGTATACACGCGCACCTCCCGACTGCGGTATTCGGTGGCTATGCACATGCTGATCAACCTGAACGGGTCAGTACTCGCCCCATTGGTGATACAACAGATCGATCCCCGCATCCTCGACGGCACGGTCAGCGAGGCCGAAATCATGCGTATGGCTGAAGCCGGCAACATGGGCGACATGGGCATCATGATGTTGTACGGCACAGTGATGTTGGGCCTCTGCATTGCCGGTATCGTACTGCTTATCACCAAGCGCAAGAGCTGGGAGTTCTATCTTGCGCCAGAGGAGTTGCCTGCGGGGCTTAAAATACGCACCGCCTATGCCAATCCCGGCGTTATCGCGTACCTACTGTTGACTGTGATGCTTACCGGTTGGATGCTGTTCGCATGACTGTCATAGCCGGACCCAGAGAGGCGAGCCGGGAGATATCACAGATTGCCTGACGAGCCGCCATCTTCAACAAGGTATTCGGTGCCCGAACCGGCGATGGCTCGCGCCGCCATATCTTTGATGGTGGAAGGCAGCACACCCTCGCGCGCGAACACAAGCACTTGGCCGGTCATGCCGTAAGGGGAGAAGCCGGTGAACTTGACCAATGGCGGCTGACCCTCCAGCGCCACGTCGGCGGTGGCTTTGGTTACGCGGTCGAGAATATCCTGACTGATCGCAGACGGGTCGCCGGAGGCCTTGGCCGTGAACTCAAGCGTGGCCATGCCTTCGCTGACCGGCGTGAGCTTGGTCAGGGCGGCCGTATTGAGTACCGAATTGGGGATGACCATCATGTCTCCGGAACGGGTGCGCACCACGGTCTGACGCCAGGTGATGTCGTGCACGGTGCCTGTGACGCCTTGAATGGTCACCAGATCGCCGGGTTGGATTACGCGGCCCAGCATCAGGCCGAAGCCGCCGATGATGTTGGCGATTGTATCCTTCAGACCCAGCGAGATCGCCACACCTCCAACACCAAGGGCGGTGATAAGTGTGGTCGGATTGATGCCGAATACGGGCTGCAGTACCATCGCTGCGCCGGTGACCCAGATGGTCACGCGCGTGAGGTTCACGAAAATCGAGGCGCTGGGAATCTGAGAATTGTCCAGAATCTTGCGCAACACGCGGCTGATGACGCGGTCGGCCACAAATACGATGGCCAATACAATGGTCAGCCAGATGAGTTTGCCGGCGTTCACCTGAAACCAGCGTGCGATGTCTTCTGCATATTCAGTCATACGCCTACTGTATCGGTCGTTTCTGGTGAAGTCGTGGAGACGGGGTGGCAGAAAGCGGAATCGGCCTACGGTCGATTCCGCTACTCCTGGCGTTCGCGGCAGGTCTGGCCGAGGCCGCGGGCCAGTCGAATCGGATCGAGAATCTCGTCCAACTGCTCGGCGGGCAGGTCGGTGCGTTCGCCGGCCACCTCGCGCACGGTACGGCCGGTATGTACGGCTTCGGCGGCGATGTCGGCCGCGTGCTCGTAGCCGATGTAGTGGTTGAGCGCGGCGGAAATCGACGGTGAGGACTGGGCGTATGAACGCCCCAGGTCAGCATTGATTTCGATGCCTTCCACGCAGTTGACGCGGAACGTCTCCATGGCGTGCGTCAGCAACGCCATGCCGGTCAGCAGCTCATGCACCATCACCGGGTCGAAGGCGTTCAGCTGCAACTGTCCCTCGGCCACAGCCCAGTTCACAGTCACGTCCATGCCGAAAATCGTGAAGCAGCACTGGTTGACGCATTCGGGGATCACAGGGTTCACTTTGGCCGGCATGATCGACGATCCGGCCTGGCGAGCCGGCACGTTGAGATCGTTGAAACCGCAGCGCGGCCCGGAATTGAGCAGTCGCAAATCGTCGGCGGCCTTCTTCAGGTGCACGGCGAGGCTCTTGATGGCAGCCGACGTGGCCACGTACGCGCCCATATCCGTCATGGCGGCCACCGGATCGGGCGCGGCGGTGACCGGCAGCCCGGTGATTTGCGCCAGATGCTTGATAGCGGACTTGCGGAATCGCAGATCCGCGCAAATGCCGGTACCGATGGCGGTGGCACCGAGGTTGAGCTGGGCCAGCAGCGGCACCACGCGATCGAATGCAGCCAAATCAGACTTCAACAGCGTGGCAAACGCATGAAATTCCTGACCATAGGTCATTGGTACGGCGTCCTGCAGCTGCGTGCGGCCAATCGTCACGTCATTGATATGTTTGTCGGCCAGATCGTGGAAGGCCTTGGCGAGTTTCTTGGTGGACTCGGCGAGCGGCCCGATCGCGTCGATAAGCGCGAGTTTGCAGGCGGCCGGGTAGGTGTCGTTCGTGGACTGCGACTTGTTGACGTCGTCGTTCGGATGGATGTATGTGTAATCGCCGCGCTGGCGGCCGGCGATTTCCAACGCACGGTTGGCGATCACCTCGTTCATGTTCATGTTCGACGAGGTGCCGGCACCGCCCTGCATCACATCGACCGGGAACTGATCGGCCAGTTTGCCGGCCTCAATTTCTAGGCAGGCGGCGCGAATGGCCTCGGCCTTGGCTGGGTCGATCAGGCCTAATTCCTCATTGGCGATGGCGCAGGCGCGCTTGACCGTGGCATAGGCGCGAATCAGCTCGGGATGTTGGCTATCGGTGATGCCGGAGACCGGGAAGTTGCCGATAGCGCGCTGGGTGTGAATACCCCAGTAGACGTTCGCCGGCACCTCCATCTGGCCGATGCAGTCATGTTCCAGACGGGTCTTGTTCGATGTTTCGCTCATGCTTCCATCTTCCTGTGCGTGGGTTGGAAACGCCAGCATGAGAGGCTGATTGCGCCTTGTGAGAAACCTCACGCGAGGTTCGTGCGGCGGAAACAATCCAGACTCGCTGGTTTTCGGTCAAGCGGTGTACCCGGGGAATCCTGCGGGGCCGTTCGACGATGAGATGGTGGATGGCGCGGCATGCGTGGCGGCGACCGGCATGCCGGGGGCGGTCGAATCCTGCGCATTGTGCACGAAGATGCGATTCCAGTAATTAAGCATGTCCTTTTGGCTCATGGCCAGGTATATGCCCATGGCCAGCACGGCCACATCTTCTTTAAGCAGGTCTTTGATTTCGATGGTGTCGCTCAATTCGGGCCAACGTTGCAGCACGGCGAGCATGCCGCCCACGGTGAACTCGACCATGAGATCGGTTTTCAGGTCAAGGTTCTTGGGGTCGCGTTGCAATGTGCTGAGCATTTGCAGACGGCAGAAGTCGCGCAGCGATTCGGTCAGTTCAAGCGTGCTGTGCGGGCCTGCCAACAGGGCCAGGTGGTCGAGGCGCTGACGCTGCTCTGGATCGGAGAGCGTGGCGGTGACGCGGTCTCGCCATTGTTCCTCGGGATTGCCGTTCGGATCGGGGGTGCGGTTGATCGGAATCGATTCGACCTGATGCAGGATGGCTGAATCGGCCAATTCGGGCAGGCTGGAGAAGTGATAGTAGAACGAATTACGGTTCACGCCAGCCTCACGCACCACGTCGGTAACGGTGATCTTGCGATAGTCGCGGTCGGCGAGCAATTCCCAGAAAGCGTTCTCGAGGCGTTCTTTGGCGGGCAGCACCTCGGAATCATGGCGTGGACGTGGCATCTCTTCCTCCTGATGCACCAGCGTGATATGGTCACGCTGTCTAATAACTTATTGGGCAGTATAACTATTATTTGTGGACATGTCTATGAGCTAATCGGCGATTTCAGTTGCGTCCTCCGCTGATGGCGAAGCTGTGGTGCCGGCATCGGCATCAGTATCGGCTCTGGCCGGAGCTGCGCTATCTGCTCCTGCTGCAGTTTCTGCTGGGATCTCGGCTGTTGCTTTGGAGGTCGCAGAACTTGGTGCGGAAGCCGGGGCGGGCGTCGGCTTGCGTTTGGCCGTGGACGCCTTGAACAGTATCGCCAGGGCCTCAACCAAATGACGCCGGTCTGCGGGGGTCAGCCCAACGTACGCGCCAAGCATCGCCGGAATCGAAGCGGGGAAGTTGCTCATCACCTCGCTGAAGCTGGTGGCGCCGTTGGCGTGCAGCACGGTGAACAGCGCATCCACCGCACGCTCGCGCTGTTCGGGCGTAAGCGTGGCGATCCAATGGTTCAGCTCCTCGTTAAACAACTGCGAGCTGGAACTCAAATCCGGCTCGGTGATGAACTGGTCACCATCCAATAGCCAGGTGAAGGCGGAATGCTGCATGATGCCATCCGAATCGGAAGAGACCACGCGGCAAGGCTCCGGGGTCTCGAAAATCATGCCCACAATCGACGAACTCGGCACGATTTTCGTCACCTTCGGCTGGATGGTGCGGTAGGCGGGGCTGGTCACAATCTCCGGCGGGAAACCGGGGCCATCCAGTGAATAGACATGCTGAATGCGCTTGCGCACCTTGGGATCGGCGTTCATGGCCGCGTAAATCGCCAGATTGCCTCCCTTGGAATGGCCGACCAGAATAATCGGACCCTCCCACAGTCGCGCCACCATATCCAGATAGGCGCTGGCTGAACGTTGCGCCGGCACCGGATACTGGAAAGCCATATTGAAATCTTCCTTCCATCCGATGAGCGAATCATCGGTGCCGCGGAAGGAAATAACCAACGTGCCTTTGTAGGTCGGCTTTCGGCGCTTGTGGCCGTCGGGCAGTTGGAAGGTGGCGGCGGCGAATTGGGTTTGCTCACCCTGATTGATGTGCTCGACCACCGCGCCCAGGCGAACGTTGGCGTAGCGGGGGTTTTCGCCTGCGGCCTGGAACAGGTCGTGGGTCAGGTCCGGGTTGACCACTGAAACCATTTGGGCTTCGTGCGGCTTGTCGTCGGCATGTGTTTCCGGCGAACGATGCAGCTCGCGGTTGGCCTCGTCAAGGCTTACCGATTCAAGCTCGGGATGCCAGATACCCTTCAGCCAGATCAGTGGATGCTTGGGTTCGAAAGCGCGAATGCGTGCGGCGAACGAGCCTGACCGCGTCTCATCCAGCATCAACGTCGGACAGACACTGGCCACATCCTCATAGATGAGCGTGGAGATGATCAAGGCGTCGATTTCGTTGAACGGCAAGTCGGCGAAGGAGCGCGTTTCGGTGTGCGCGTAATCGATAATGCCGGTCATGCGCACCTCCTGCTTCCGTTGATATTGCATATCCCCTTGGGCTGCGTGGTCTTGCGATCGTGTGCGGCCGTGCGGCTGCGCGCAGCAATTAACCATATGCATTCCATTGTAGGGATTGTACGGTTTTGGCCGGCGCGATCGAGCAAGACTGCACCGACGGCGAACAATTCGTGGAAGGATTCCCGTCGGCTTGTCGAAAATTGTCGGGTAGCAGGGTTGCGATGCCAGCCAGCCGACCACCCTCCGGCGCTACGCGCCATCTCCCGCCGGCGGGAGGGTTAACCACTCAATCCTTTTTGACGAGGCGGACCGCTGGGCCCGTCAAAGGTTCGGCAGATCGAAGCGCGCCAGATCCACGCCCTCGAGTTCAAGCAACTCGGCCTTGATGTCGAGTCGGCCGCCGTAGCCGCCAAACGCGCGGCCCGAGCCGACTACGCGGTGACAGGGCACGATGATGGTAACCGGATTGCGCTTCACTGCGCCTCCGACCGCCTGCGCGGCCATGCGGCCGCCGCCGCGTCGTTCGGCCAATTCGGCGGCGAGTTCGCCGTAACTTACCGTCATGCCATAGGGAATCTCGGCCACCAGATTCCACACTTCATGTTGGAATGGCGTGCCGGCGGGATGCAAAGGCGGCACCTGATCCGAGCCGGGGCGTTCGCCGGCGAAATAGGCGGTCAGCCATTCGCGGGTTATACGGAATACGTCGGGTTCACTATCGGATTCGCGATTCGAATCGAGAACGGCTTGGTGATCGGTGGCCCACCACCAGTCTTCAAGACAGAGTTCGGTAAGTCCCTCGCCGTCGGAGGCCATCATCATCCGGCCGATGGGCGTTTCGACTGTGGCCCGCATCAGTTGTCGTTGCGTCATACCGCCATTATCGCGCGTTGAGGGATGAAGCCCATACCGTGCCTGATTCCATGAAGGACGGCACGTCGGCGTAGTTCGGGAACTTCACTTCGGCGCTCGATAATCGTTGGAAAACCGGTGGGACACGCGGGGGCTTGGCTTTTTCCTGAGATTGGCGTATCTTTGTCACCTGTTGCCTGTGAAGGTAACACATGCGGACATAGCTTAGTTGGTAAAGCGCAACCTTGCCAAGGTTGAGACCGCGGGTTCGAGTCCCGTTGTCCGCTCTCGGATGGTTGATTCATGCTGATTGATTCGACCGGATGATGACCCGGGCGGTTGGCGCAGTGGTAGCGCACTTCCCTGACACGGAAGGGGTCACAAGTTCGAATCTTGTATCGCCCACTCGATGAATCGCCGGCAGAATGTTGCCGGTTTTTTCATCACAGGCTCGGGCGATTGGCGCAGCGGCTAGCGCACTTCGTTCACACCGAAGGGGTCGTAGGTTCGATTCCTACATCGCCCACCCGAGATTCACGCTCGTTGGCCATGTGGCCGCGAGCGTTTTTTCATAATCGATGTATTCCGATTATGCCGGTCCAATCGGGGTGCGGGCTAGAATGCCGCGGAGCCGGCAGAATGGCGGGATTCCGCCGATGCAACCTGTGGTTGCGCGCGAATATGCAACCTGAAGATGGTGGCGCGGAACTGGTTTGCCGTGGCATAGTGAGGGCATCGGCCGAATATGTCATGATGAGCATTACCTATGAAGGGACACTCCGATGAGCTTCCGCGCCAACCTGCAATACCTGCGCGCACAACGCAACATGCCCCCAGGAACAGCTGGCCATGTTGCTCGGCGTCTCGCGCCAGGCCATCTCCAAATGGGAATCCGAGAAGGCCTATCCCGAGATGGACAAGCTGCTTATGATCTGCGACCTGTTCGGTTGCACGCTTGATGACCTGGTACTTGGCGATGTGAGTGCGAGCGTGAACGTGGGTGCGGCCGCGCGCGGCGCAGCGGAGGGCGACCATGGCTCGGCTGCCAGAACCGTAACCGGGGAGGGAGCCGGGGAACCCGCGTATATGAAGGATGCTGATGGGAACATCGGTGAATCAGCGCGGTCCGGCGGTGACGGCATCAATGGCCCGAGCTCCGCAAATGCATTGCCCGGCGAAATGTTGCACGGAACCAGTTCATCACGTCCCGGCACGCTGGCTAATGTGGCTGCCTTACCGCAGGATCTGACCGGCTACGATGAACACCGCTGCCGATTCGCGCTACTGATTGCCGGCGGTGTCGCGGCGATTATCGCGGGAGCCGGCATCGGCAACCTGTTCGATTCCGATAATTCCATTCTCGGCGTGACGCCACTCAACGATTTTCTGACATTCCTGGGCATCTGCGTGGGCGTGATTATCGGGCTGGCGATGCTGATTCCGGGCGGCATGTCACATACCGACTTCAAACGGCGGCATCCCTATGTCGAGGATTTCTATGCTGCGAGATGTCGCCCTCGGCACAGAGTTGCCGAGGGCCGGCAAATCACTCCCGCGTCGGGTCCTTTTGCAGGAGCAGGAAGACGAGTGCCGCGACGAGCAGGACGGCGATGGAGAGCACGCCGAGCGAGGCGTTGCCGGTCAGGGACGTGGTGGTGGCCACCAGGAAGGTGCCGATGATCGAGGCGGTCTTGCCGAAGATATCGTAGAAGCCGTAGTACTCGTTGGCGTGATCCTTGGGGATGATCTTGCCGTAGTACGAGCGGGAGAGCGCCTGGATGCCGCCCTGGAACATGCCGACCAGAATCGCCAGAATCCAGAACTCCACGGCCGACTTCAGGAAGAACGCGGCGAAGAACACGATGCACATGTATGCCACGACCGCCGCCGTGATCATCACTTTGCAGCCGAACCGGCCGGCCAAACGACCGTAGAGAATCGCGCAGGGGAAGGCCACGAACTGCGTGACGAGCAGTGCCACCACCAGCTGGGTGGAGTCGATGCCAAGCTCGGCACCGTAGGAGGTACTCATCGAAATCACCGTGTTCACGGCATCGATGTAGAAGAAGAACGCGATCATGAACATCCACAACGGCTTGTTCTTCACGATTTTGCCGAACGTGCCCGCCAGTTCGCTGAACGTGCCGCGCACGGCCGAGCCCAGCTGGTCACGGGTGGCGCGATAGTGCACTTGGCGGTAGCTGGTAAGCAGCGGGATGGTGAATGCCACCCACCAGATGGCGGTGATGATGAACGAGGCGCGCGTGCAAGCCACCGTGGACCAGTCGAAGAGCGACGGGCCGCCGAAGATCAGCGCGATGCAGAAGATGAACGGCACGGTGGAGCCGATGTAGCCCCAGCCGTAGCCATGCGAGGAGACCTTGTCCATGCGCTCGTTCGAGGTGGCGTCGATGAGCATCGAATCGTAGAACGTTAGCGAGCCGTTGAGGCCGATGGTCGCCAGAATGTAGACGACTAGGAACGGTAGCCAGGTCAGGGGCAGGGCCATTGCGCAGCAGGTGACCACGCCAGTGCCGAAGAAGCCAAGGAAGAACTTGATTTTCATGCCTTGCACGTCGGCGATGGAGCCGAGCAACGGCATGAGCAGCGCGATGACCAAGGAAGCAATGGTTTGCGCGTAGCCCCAGGCGGACACGATGTTGCCGTCCGCCGGCATCAGCGATTTGGCGTAAATGGGGATGACGGCGGTGGACAGCAGCACGAATGCCGAGTTGCCGACGTCGTAGATGATCCACTTCTTCTCGCGGGCGGTCAGTTTGGCGCTTTGCGGCACCGGTTCGTGGACATTCGTGGGATCAGTCATATACACTCCTCGACAGTATTCAACTCAATCTATCGTAGAAGCGCGGACTAGGGTAGGGGAGCCATTCCGGTTGAACGGCGGATGAATAATGCCGGGCCTCTTTCTAAGGGGAGCCAGAGCAAAAAATAGCTCCCCTCGCTGAGGGGAGCTGGCCGCGAAGCGGACTGAAAGGAGCCGATCGTGGATTCCCCCCAGATGAGGAAATCCACTCAATCGTCCGGAAACTATTCGCCGATCAGCGCGATGGCCTCGTCGTAATCGGGGCATTGCGGCACGCCGTTGAGGCTGCGCTGGATGGCGATGGATGCCGCCGCGTTGGCGATCTTTACCGATTCGGCCAGACTATGGCCCTTTGCCAGCATCGCGCACATCACGCCGGTGTGGCAACCGCCCGCCGAACGGGTGTGTACGGCCTTGGTCGGGTATCCCTCGATATGAATCGTCTCGCCACCTGGCTCACGAATCCAAGCGCCGCGGGCGCCGACACGCACCACCAGCGGCGCGCGCAGTGTAGCGCCCAAGCCGTCACACAACTGGTGCATGAAGTCGTCGAGTCCACCGCCGATGGTGACCTTGCTGTCGTCGATCGGCGCGCCCAGGCGCTCGGCCAGCGTCATGGCCTCCTGACGGTTGCAGGACCAGACCGGGCGTGCGAGCACCAGATCCTCGAGCATGTGGTCGTTGACCAGACGCAACGTATTGGTGGGATTGATCACCAGCGTGTAGTCGCGTGCAGCCGGGTCGGTACCGGCCTTGAGTAGGAATCCGTCCACGCCGGTGGCCGTGTGGTCCATCAGTGTGTTGCCGCTGATGTGCACCACGTCTTTGGGCTGCGGCTCCAGCGTGTTGAACGTGTCCGCGTCGCCATGAGCCTCGGCGCCATAGGAAGCGATGAATGTCTTCTTCGGCGCGCCGGAGCTCAGCACCACGCGGAAGCCGGAATCCTCATCAAGACGATCCTGGCCGATATGCGTAATGCCGTTGTCTTGGAATGACTGGCGGATGAAATGCGCCCACAGGCCGTTGCCCAGAATGCCGGCGTGCTCGGTCGGCACGCCCATGCGGCTGGCCGCCTGCAGCACGCGATAGCTGCCGCCAATGGAGGGCTTCGGATGATCGGCCACGGCGAATCCGCCCTGTGCCGGCACCTTGTCCACATTGAGCATAATGTCCACCCAGACTTGCCCCAGTGAAATCACGCTGGGCTCGTGAGTGCCGATACCTCGCTTGAGATTCAACATGACAGCCTCCTTCGTCGTAAGTTGCACGTCGCAAGTTGCACGAGGACCCCTTCGTCCCCTGCCATCTCTTATACCGAGATTATATGAGAGTTTGCTGGATGCGGAATAGGCAGGCCGGCGTGTTTTATCGGGTAAACGCTATGATTTGCGGCGTAATTCGCCGCTGGCGAACTGCTGACGAACTACTTGCGGACCGCTGGCGAACCAATGCCGAGCCGCTCGTGAACCGCTGATGGCCCACTCGCAAGTTACGCTCGAACCGCGCGTGAACCGCCGAGGTTCGCCCATGATACACGCAAGAGTTGCGGTTGTCGGTATTGGGCTATATATTTGTGAAGTTGTGTGTTCGGCATGTCGGGTGAAACCGGCGGTCGAATGCGTGAAAGACTTGACACATCAAGGTTAAGGGAGTCCATCATGGCAGCTCGTTGCGCAGTGTGCGGCAAGGGACCGCAGACCGGTTTCACCGTTTCCCATTCGCACCGTCGTACCAAGCGTAGCTTCCGCCCGAACCTGCAGTCTGTGCGCACCACGATTGATGGCGAGAACACTCGCCTGCGCGTGTGCGTCAAGTGCCTCAAGGCTGGCAAGGTTCAGCGCGTGGCCGCGTGAATCGCGTACTAACGTGGAGCAAAACCCGTTTGAGCTTCGGCTTGGCGGGTTTTGTTGTTTCTGCGGCCTAAAGAGGCCGTGCGAATAGAATAGGCCAATATGAGCATCACTATGGGCACCACTCTCGCTTCGCTGGTCACCAACAAGCGTCGCGTGTCCGCGCTCAAATCGCTGGGAATCGTCACTGTCGGCGACGCCCTGACCTACTATCCTTTCCGCGTCACCGAACCGGTGCCGCTTCGCGCCATCCGCGAGGCCGCACCCGGCCAGCAGATGGCATTTGCCGCCGTGATACGAGATATGCGCGTGGTGCCGATGAACGCTCGCCGCGGCTACCGACTCGAAGCGACGGTCGATGACGCCGACTTCGCCCGGTCTCGTCGCGTACCCGGCAGTACGGCCCGGCTCACGTTCTTCTCGTATCGTAAATCGTATGTGGATTGGGTCAGCGTGCGACTGCGCGCCGGCACGTCTGTGGTGGTCTCCGGTATGCCCGGCGAATACATGGGTCAGCTGCAGTTCACCCATCCCGAAATCCTCACTGTCGCGCCCGTGCCGGCCGGAGCAGGAGCGGGGCTTGAGGGTTACGCTCGGGGCGCGGCATCCGGCAATGGTGCGTTTGCGGGAAGTGCCGATCCGTATGCCAGTGCGCAGTCCGCGTATCCGCCGGCCGCGACTGCCCCTTCCGGGGCCGCGTTGAAATACGACGCCGATACCGTGCAAGAGGCGCTTACCCGCGTCTGCCGGCCCCGCCCGGTATATCACGCCAGTTCGCGTATCTCGTCCGAACATATTCATGAGACGATTCTGGGATTGCTGTGGATGATGGGGGCCCGCACGTCATCCACGCCTGACGGGCAACTCGCTGGCGCTGGGGCAGCCGGCATTGTGGCTCCCGCGACTGACACCATCGCCGTCCAAAACGGGGAAGAGAAGTCCGGCACGACCGCCGAATCCGGTGCTGAGGCGCTCTCCCAATCCATCCCAGATGTGCTGCCCGAATCGGTGCGCAAGGCCAAGAACCTCATGCATCGGGCTGAGGCGTTCCTGGCCATTCATGATCCGGCCTCCACGGCCCGGTTCAAGGAGGCCATCGAAACCCTGCGCTATGAGGAGGCTTTCGTTTCGCAGACCTCGCTGCTTAAAGCCAGGTCGCACGCCCATAAATCCGCGGCTCACTCTTGCCCGTTGGTAACCGACAGTCTGCGCGATCAGTTCATCGCATCCCTGCCGTTCTCCCTCACTGCAGGGCAGCAGCAGGTTATTCATGATATTGCCGCCGATTTGGCTCATGACTGGCCAATGCAGCGTCTGCTGCAAGGCGAGGTGGGCTCCGGCAAAACCGTAGTGGCGCTCGCTGCCATGCTCCAAGCCGTAGACGCCGGCTATCAGGCCGTGCTTGTTGCCCCGACTCAGGTGCTGGCCGAGCAGCATGCCGAAACCATTGGCCGGATGGTGGAGCAACTCAAGCCAGCGATTCCAGTCACGTTGTTGACGGGCGGCATGAAGCTTGCTGCGCGACGTAAAGCACTTGCTGCGGCCGCCAGTGGTGAGCCGGGCATTATCGTGGCCACGCACGCGGCGTTTTCCAAGACCTTCCAAGCCCCGCACTTGGCCTTGGTGGTGATCGACGAGCAACACCGGTTCGGTGTGGAACAGCGCGAAAGCCTCAACGCCAAAACCGATGACGGCACCACGCCGCATCTACTGGTGATGACCGCCACGCCCATCCCGCGCACCGCCGCCATGACTTGGTTTGGCGATCTCGATATTTCCTGGCTCACCGAATTGCCTGGCGGCCGCAAACCGATTCGTACCGTGGTGGTCAATGAGGCCGACGCCGCCACCATGGGGCGTATGTTCGCGCACATTCGCGCGCGAGTCGACGCGGGGGAGCGGGCCTATATCGTGTGCCCGCGCATTGATGCGGATGATGAGGAGAACGAAGGCGGTTCCGGCGTTTCGGCAGCAGCCGGTTCTGCCCGCGGACGCGCCGCAGCATCTGGTTCCAGTGCCCGCACAGCTGCGGGCGGCCGTGTGACGCGCGCGGCGGCCGATGCCATCGGCATCGACGACCCCTACGAAACCTTCGACGAAAATGGCGAAACCGTGGCTCGCCCGCCATTGCATGCGGTGGCCGAAATCGCCGACCGGTTGCAGAAACTTCCACAGTTCCAAGGCATTCGGTTTGCGACTCTGACCGGCCGCGACAAGGATGACGTCAAAACCCAGGTCATGGCCGATTTTGCCGGCGGCGAGACTCCGATCCTGGTGTCCACCACGGTGATCGAAGTCGGCGTGGACGTCAAGCAGGCCAGCTGCATCGTCATCTTTGATGCCGACCGATACGGCCTCTCTCAGCTGCATCAGCTGCGCGGCCGCGTGGGGCGTGGCGGCACCAACTCGTGGGCGTTCCTTATTTCCCGTGCGGAACCCGGCTCCCCGGCCGAGCAACGGCTCGAAGTGATTCACCACTCGCTCGACGGTGCCGAAATCGCCCAAGCCGACTTGGAATTCCGCGGTGCCGGCGATGTGCTCGGCGACGCCCAATCCGGCGGCAAGTCCAGCCTGAAGCTCCTGCGCGTGGTCAAGGACGCCGACATGATCGCCGACGCCCGCACCCGTGCCGGGCAGCTTCTGGCCGCCGACCCCGAACTGGCAGGTGAGGTCCAACTCGCCGGTGCCGTCCTCGACTTCACCCGAGGCAACGAAACCTTCCTGACCTCCAGCTGAGGCACCTCCAGCTGAGGCTAGGGCTGCGCCCCCGTAATCGCACGATATAGTTTTTCCGTATGCCGATCGTGAGGAAATCACGGTCGGGAAGCCCTCGAATGTGCTTCAGTGGAGGCAAGACCATTCGTACATGAGGTACTCGAAGTGCATATATCATTGGTGCGCTTCGAGCACCCCATTGTTGTTCATGATTGGTATGCGCAGATGAACCTGTACAGTGAAAGCTATGCGTGTAATTTCTGGACGATTCAAGGGTGTGGCGCTTGCTACGCCGAAAACGGGTACCCGGCCTACCACGGATCGCACCAAAGAGGCGATTTTCTCGCACCTCGACTCATGGGGAGTGCTGGATGATGCCCGTGTACTGGACCTGTTCGCCGGTACTGGTGCGTTGGGCATCGAAGCGCTGAGCCGTGGCGCGCGAGAACTCGTGGCCGTGGAAAGTTCCCGGCCTGCGGCGGCGCTGATTACCAAGACCTTGGCGCAGCTACAGAAGAATCGTTCGTGGGATGCTTCGCTCAAGGCCCGTGTGCTGGTCAAAAAAGCCGAGCAAGTGGCTGGCGGCTTCGGCGAACCATTCGACGTGATATTCATCGACCCGCCCTATGCCTATGAGACCGCTGAATGCAATCAGCTACTGTCCGATCTGGCGGCGGGCAGCGCCACCAACGAGAACACGGTGATCATGCTCGAACGCTCGGTACGCTCGGATGATCCCACTGCCCCCGGAGGCTGGCAAATCACCGAAAGCCGCAACTACGGCGAAACCGCCGTCTTCTACATCGAATCCGCGGATGACGACTCGGATATAGAGCGTTCCGACGATTCCGCCGCGTAGTGAATCTCCCACCGTGTGGTGAATTAATCGGCGAGCCGGCGCGGATGGGCGGCGGAGACCTCCCAGCCCAAGGCCATCAGGGTCTTGCGATCGGCCTTATCCAGCGCCTTGCAATCCAGTGCCGCGATAAGGTCTGGCCGAATCTCGGCGGTGCGGGCCAGCGCTTCGTCGCGGCGAAAACGGTCCACCTTGCCGTGGTCGCCGGACAACAGCACATCCGGCACCGCAATACCGCGCCACACGGCCGGCTTGGTGTACTGGCGATGTTCAAGCAGTGCGCCCTCGCCGGTGTAGGATTCCTCAACAATCGAATCTGGGTTGCCCATGAATCCGGGCATCAGGCGGGTGATGGCCTCAAGCATCACCGATACCGCTACTTCGCCGCCGTTCAGCACATAGTCGCCGATCGAATATTCGCGTACGTCGACGCCTTGGGCGCGGTAGTAGTCCGGGATGCGCGCATCGTAGCCCTCATACCGGCCGCAGCCGAACAGCAGATGGTCGGCATGGCTGAGCTCGGTGGCGTCGCGCTGGGTGAACAACGGGGCCGATGGGTTCGGGAAGATGAGCACCGGTGCGCCGGATGGGGCGGGGGAGCCGGACGGCTGCGAGAATCCCAGCAGTTCGTCCAGACATTCGCTCCACACTTCGGGCTTCATCACCATGCCGGCCCCGCCGCCGACTGGCGTATCATCCACCGAATGATGCACATCGTGGGTCCAGTCGCGCAGGTTGTGCGCCTTGATCTCCAACAATCCCTTGGCCTGGGCTTTGCCCATCAGGCTGAGGTTCATCACCTCAAAGTATTCGGGGAACACGCTCACGATATCGATCTTCATGTCATCCAGCCTAACGGTAGCCCCTCCCGCATTACACGGCCACCACTACACTATTGCGGTGATGAATACGACGATGAACCTCCCCACCCGCAAAAAGCCCGAAGTGTTGTCCCCGGCCGGCAACCTGAGGGGCCTGAAAACCGCGGTCGATTATGGTGCCGACGCCGTCTACTGCGGCGGCAAAGCCTTCGGCATGCGATCGGCCCCCAAAAACCTTAGCCTTGAGGATTTCGAGGAAGGATCGCGCTACGCCCATGAACGCGGCGCTCGCGTGTACGTGACCTGCAACGTGCTGCCGCGCAACAACGAGATCGAAGCCATGCGCGAGTACGTCGGCCAGCTCAAAGACACCGGCGTGGACGCGCTGATCGTCTCCGATATTGGCGTGATGATGATGGCCCGTCAGGTGGCTCCGAATCTGGAACTGCACGTCTCCACCCAGGCCGGCGTGACTAATTATCAGGCTGCGAACGCCTTCTACGAGCTTGGTGCTCGCCGTGTGGTGTTGGCCCGCGAGATGGACTTGCAGGCCGTGCGTGATATTCGCGCCAACATTCCCGATGACCTCGACATCGAATGCTTCGTCCACGGTGCTATGTGCATGGCCTTCTCCGGCCGCTGCCTGTTCTCCAACTATCTGACCGGCCGCGATGGCAATCACGGCGAATGCGCCCAGCCATGCCGCTGGAAGTATTCGATCGTGGAAGAGAAGCGCCCCGGCCAGTACTTCCCGATCGAGCAGACCGAGAACGGCGCCTATCTGTTCAATTCGCAGGACATGAATATGCTGGGGCACTTGGATGATTTGATTGACTCCGGTGCCACCAGCCTCAAAATCGAAGGCCGCGCGAAAAGCGCCTACTATATCGCCGCCATGACCAACGCCTACAAAACCGCGGTTAATGAATACATGATTCAACGCGGTTTTGAAGACGCTGATGGCAATGTTTTGAAGCCTTTCCATGACCGTGTGATTCGCCCGGGCGACCCCGATTTTGGCCAAGGAACCGAAGATCAAGTGATGCGCAATGCTGATGCCGCGTTCGCCGGTGTGGCCGATGAGGGATATGACCGTGGCTCTGATACTGCGGTTGCCGATTCGGTCACCGGCTCGGTTGCCGCAGAACGTGACCGCGTGACGGTTGCTGATGCCGTCGACTCAACTGCCTCTGGTACGCCGGCCGGCACCGCCGTCGAACCCGACGGCATGAGCTCTCACGCCCGTTCCACGCGCCGCAAGTCCAACACCGCGGTCGAACAGATTGAGACCGATTGGAAACATGCGGCCGTTCGCCCGGCCCCACACGTCGAACTGCCCGAATGGCTGCTCGAGGAAACCGACAAGGTGGCCCACCGCGACTACTCCACCGGCTTCTATTACCCGGAGCACAAGGTCACACAGAACACCGACCGCTCCGCCTACTTCCGCTCATGGCTGGTAGTGGGCGAAGTGCTGAGCTGGAGCGCGGACGAAGACGGACGTGTCACGCTGATGAGCCGTAACAAGATTGAGCCCGGTCAACAGGTCGAATTCCTGCTGCCTGGCGAGAGACCATTGGTCTTTACCGTGCCGGAAACCGGCCTGCGCGATGCCGATGGCGCGCCAGTACCCGCCATCAATAATCCGGCGCACGTGTTCTCGATGCCCTGCCCGCACCAGGTGCCCGTCAACGCCGCCATCCGCTCGCGCACCAAAAAGCCCACCCTCAAAGCCGAATAACCTACCACTCCGCCCCCCCGCTGACTGGGGGGGTGGTCATGAAAATCATGAACACCGCCCGCACCCAAGAAAGAATGCCTTATGCCTGAATACAGCGAAGAAATCCTCGATTCCAACAGCATCAGCTCTACCGATAAAGCCGGTCGCCCTATTCCGGTGACCATCCCCATCGCACTGGCCCCCGGCATCAAGGTGGTGTACACCACGCGACTGGGCGGCCTGAGCGCCGGCGATTACGGCAACCTGAACCTCGGCGGCAAGTCCGGCGACGAACCTGAGGCCGTGCTGTCGAACCGCATCGCACTCGCCGAAGCGGTGCAAGCCCGCCTATCGCTGGTCTCCCAAGTACATTCCGGCGTGGCTGTGGACGTGGACGACTCGTTCGTCATCAACACCCCCTTCGGCTTCGACGTGTCCGGCACACATGGTGAGACTGACACTCCGCACGTCATCGAGGCGGACGGCCAGGTCACCGCACAATCCGGCATCGCCCTAGGCATGTTCGCGGCCGACTGTCTGCCGGTGCTGCTGGGCGACCCGGTCACCGGTATCATCGGTGCGGCCCACTGCGGCCGTCGTGGTCTGGAGCGCGGCGTGATCGGCACCACGGTGGACCTGATGAAGAGCAAGGGTGCCGACCCGGCGAACATCGTGGCCACACTCGGCCCGCGCATCTGCGGCGACTGCTATGAAGTGGGCGACGAGATCGCCGACCAGTTCATCAAGCGCTTCCCGCTGACCAAGACGAAGACCCGTTTCGGCGGTGCCGGCATCGACATCGCCGAAGCCGCGATGATCGACCTCGCTTTCGCCGGTGTACATCAGGTGGTCGATTCGATGCCGCGCGTGCACGCCGCCACCCAGTACCTTGAGGAAGACCCGGAACTCGCCGAACTGTGCCGTACGGATGGCGAAGGCCCGGCCGAGCTCGCGGAGCGCATCGACAACATCAGCCACAGCATGTGCACGCTCGAAAACCCACTGTGGTACTCGCACCGCCGCGCCGCGCTCGCCAACAAAACACACGAAGGCCGCCTCCTCGCCCTCATCGTGCGTGACTAAACGGAGAATGCGAGCACATTCCGTGGAGAAGATGTGATGCAGTTCACGGACGGCCAGCCCTCACCCTACGGTGGTGCCTATGACTGAGAGAGATTTCGATACCCCCGTCGAGACGCCTACCGTCCAGCCGGCCCCCGCTCAGGGCGCCAAACCGGCGCAAACCGTGCCGGTGGTGGCCGTGGTGCTGGCCGCCGGCTTCGGTACGCGCTTCGACCCCGATAATCCCAAGCAGCTTGTCTCCGTGGGCGGCAAGCCCATCGTGTGCTGGAGCATTGATGCCTTTGAACATTGCGACCGCGTCAGCGACATCGTGGTGGTGGTCAATCCCAAGGTGCGCGGTGAAGTGGAAACGTTGGTTGGCGAGATGGGCTACACCAAGGTCCGCGTCATCATTGACGGCGGTGACGAGCGTGTGGACAGTACCGCCGCCGCGCTCGACATGCTGGCTACGGCTGGCATTCCGGACGATGCCAAGATTCTGATCCATGACGCCGTCCGTCCGTTCGTGGAACAGTCCGCCATCGACGGTTCGATTGATGCGCTCGACCAGTTCACGGCCGCAACCGTGGCCTACGCCTCAACCGACACCGTGCTGTTGACCGAGGATCTGGGCGATTTGAAAGTGGTCAAGTCGGTGCCGGACCGCCCGAACACCTTCCGCGCGCAGACCCCGCAATCCTTCCGCTTCGCGACGATTCGTCACGCTTACGATTTGGCTGCCGCCGACCCGGACTTCCATCCCACCGACGACACGCGCGTAGTGGTCGATTATCTGCCTGATGAACCCGTCGCCATTGTCTCCGGTGCGGAAACCAACCTGAAGATCACCACGCTGGAAGATATTCCCACAGCTGAGCGTATCGCCGAGGAGATTCTCGGTCGTGATCCCAAGGAAGAGGCCCGCGCCCGCATGCACGCCCTGCTGGCCCAAGCGGCCGGCCAGATGCATCGCTAGACTGGCATTATGCGTGAACTCAATGTTGTGATCTCCGGCTTCGACCACTATGACGGCGTGGAGGTCAATCCCGCCGTCGAAGTGCCCAAGGCCATCGCCGAGCAGGGACTGGGCGTCTCCTCTGCTCCGGACGATCCGTTGGAGCAGGTCGCCGTCACCGTTCATGCTGTCAGCATCCCGGTGAGCTTCGCCAAAGCCTGGCCCACGCTGAAAGAGACGATTGAGGCCACCAAGCCCAATATCGTCATTGCCACCGGGCTCAAGCACGCAGCCCGAGGCGTGATGCTTGAACGATGCGCCACCAACCTGATGGACGCGATCAAGCCAGACGCGGACAACGTGATCCCACGCCGCGAACCCATCGATCCCAATGGCCCGGCCGCCTATTGGACCCGCCTGCCGTTGCGCTCGATCCTGAATGATTTCACGGACGATTCGATTCCGGCCACCTTGAGTTCGGACGCAGGTACGTTCGTATGTAATTCGCTGTTCTACAACTTGCTCAACTGGACCGCCACCCAGGAGCAGGTGCTGGGCGGATTCGTCAGCTTCCCTCCGGTCGTTCCGGCGCATTCCAGCCAGCATGGTCTACCACTCGACCAGCAGATCGCCGCTGGCCGTGATGTGGTGCGCGAAGCCGTGCGCTACTATCTCAAGCCCTCCAGCTCCGACATCCTCATCGCCTAGCACGCTGTGCGCCACGCCGGAATAGAACATGGTTCGCACGCATTGTAACGATTGCGCGTCGCTCAACGCTCAGCGCTAGTGCGATGCGCTACAGTGCTTCAAGGATGTGCCAAGAGCTTTATGCGTGTGCGAAAGGAATAAACAGCGATGGTGGATCGTTTCCCGGTGGTGCTGCGAGGATATGACAAGGAGAAGGTTGATGCTGCCTTCGACGCTACTCAGGAGAGTATGAAGCGTGCGCAGCAGACGTTGGCCAGCATGCGTGAGCAGATTGCGGCGGATGACGACCGTATTCTGCAACTGCAGGCCCAACTTCAGGAAGAGAAGAACAAGAAGCCGGAAGGCAACAGCTTCGCTTCCTTGGGAGCGAACGCCCAGCAGATGCTTGCCTCCGCCGAACAGACGAGTACCGAACTGCTGGAACGCGCCAAGCAGGACGCGTCCTCCATCCGTACCACGGCTCAGGCTCAGGCCGAAACACTGATCAACAACGCCAAGCTGGATGCCCAGCATATTGTTGACGACGCCAATGCCAAGGCCGCCTCGATTCTGACGAACGCCAGCAATCAAGCCGAATCAGTGACCACCTCCGCCAACGAGGATGCCGCACAACTGCGCTCCGAAACTGCCAAGACCATCACCGAACAGCGTCAGACCGTCGAGCTTGAGCTCAGCAACGCGCGCGAAGAGCACACTAAGAAGATGGCTTCCGAACGCTCCACTCAAGAGCGCGAAATCGCCGACATGAAGGCGGAGGCGACCCAGCAGGTTGCCGCAATGCGCAAAAGCGCCAATGAGGAGATCACCAAGCTTAAGTCTGATTCCAACGATCAGATTGAGGCGGCGCTCGCCGAGGCCAACAAGAAGCTCGCCGACGTGCGCGAGCAAGTGTCCAAGATGATGACCGAAGCCCAGCGCAAGGCCAGCGAAATCATTGATGCGGCCAAAACCAAGGGTCAGGAAATCACTGATGAGGCCGAGGTCAAGCGCACCAGCACGATGAGCCAGGTCAACGCCGAGGTCGAGCAGATCCGTCACGACATCGCCGCTCAGCAGGATGAGGCCACGAAGAAGGTCAACGAACTGCTGCAGCACCTCGAAGAGCGTCGTGTGGCGGCCAAGCGGGAAGCCGATGAGTTGGTCGGTCAGGCCAAGAACACTCGCGACCAAGCCGATTCGTATGCCGCGTCCAAGCGCGAGGAGGCGGACATCCAGGCCGCCGCAATCGTACATAAGGCGGGCGAGGAAGCCGATGCGCAGATCGAGGAGCGTCGCGCCGCCGCCCAAAGCGAGCTTGACGGTCTGTCCAAGCGCATCGCCGATCTGCAGGAACGCGAGTCCGTCATCACCCAGCGTGTTTCGGAACTGCGTTCTATGTTCTCGCAGGCGTTCTCCGGATTCGCTTTCGGCGGTAATGCGGCGGCCTCTGGTCAGGATCAGGAAGCCGCTGCCGCGGCGGCATTGCCGGTGGTTGCGCCCGTCCCGGAAGTCAAGCCTGTACACAACGAGGCCGATGACCAGCCGGGTGAGTTGAGCGGAAACGAGTCGGCTGCCGACGATCACAATGAGACAGATGCGGCACCGGCTGATTCGGCTGATTCGGCTGATTCGGCTGCGCAGAATGAGCAGTCCGAATCGTCTGAGCCGTCCGAGCACCAGACACAGGGCGAACCGGAGGCCCCGACTCAGGAGAATCCGGCCGTATCTGAGCAGAACGGCGAATGACAGGCCTTCGATTAGACTACTAGCGGTAAGAATTACGGCACCTGCGCTTTCGAGCCAGGTGCCGTATTCGTTTGAATCTGCGCCACAAGCGCACCATCACAGAAGGAGTATGACATGAGTGAATTGACGCCTCTGACCGACGAAGCGTTGAATACCCTGCGCGGCGATTTCGCACAGAGCGGCACCAACCGTCTGGCCATGAACGCGGTGACCGCCGCCGGCATCGACAAGGTGGCTCGCAATTATGACCGCGCTCGTCTGATGCAGCGTCGTTTCTCCACCATCGTTGACAATGGCGAAGCCACCCATCAGGATCGCTCCGGCCGCTGCTGGCTGTTCAGCTCCCTGAACGTGGCCCGTTTCGTGGCCAAGAAGAACATGAACTTGAAGGAGTTCGAGTTCTCCCAGAACTACGCGATGTACTACGACAAGCTGGAGCGCGTCAACTACTTCCTTAAGGATGTGGCCGCTCTGGTGGCTGCCGGAGAGCCTTCCGACTCCCGCCTGATGCAGCACCTGCTCGCCGACGTGATGGGCGATGGCGGCCAGTGGACCATGGCCATGAACGTGTACAAGAAGTACGGCGCTGTGCCCAAGGACCTGTTCCCGGAGACCGAATCCTCCAAGAACACCGGTGAAATGAACATCCAGCTGCGCCACATGCTGCACACCGCCGTGGCGCACATGTACGCCGCTGACGGCGATGCCTCCAAGGTCGAGGCGATTATTGCCGACGCCACTGCTGCCGGCCACCGTATTCTGACCATCCACCTGGGCGAGCCGCCGGTTTCCTTCGACTGGGAATGGACCGACAAGGATGGCGAATTCCACCGCGACGGCGAGATTACGCCGGTTGAGTTCTGGAAGAAGTACGTGGGTCCGGCTGATCTTGAGGACTACGTGTGCCTGGTGGACGATCCGCGCACCGAGCACGCCAAGGGCAAGAAGATCGGCATCGAGCACCTCGGCAATGTGGCTGGCGGCGACGCCACCGAGTACCTCAACGTGCCAAACCAGTTCATGAAGGACTGCGTCAAGCAGATTCTCGTTGAGCAGGGCATTCCGGTATGGTTCGGTGCCGACTGCCACCCGTTCATGGACCGTGAGAACGGCGCTTGGGCCACCGACCTGTTCGAGTACGGCCGCGTGTACGACGTGGACTTCGATTTGGACAAGGAAGCCCGCGTGCGCTTCGGCGACTCCGCCATGAACCACGCCATGGCTTTCGCCGGCGTTGACGTGGCCGACGACGGCACCACCCGCCGCTGGCGCGTGGAGAACTCTTGGGGCGCCAAGATCGCCGACAAGGGCTACTTCACCATGTCCGACGACTGGTTCACCGAATACGTCTACGAGGTAGCCGTCCCGAAGGCCCTGTTGCCCGAGGAATACCAGAAGGCCCTCGAAGAGCCAGCCACCATGCTCCCCGCATGGGATCCGATGGGCGCTTTGGCCTGACTTCGTCAGCCTCCCGGAATCGGCCTGACGGCCAATGCTGTGTTTTCTCGCAGCCTGTCGGCTGCTAGGGTCTCTCCCTCTGTCAGCGCGAAGCCGCTGACAGAGGGAGAGACCGCGGTCGCAGGCCGCACAACAACACAGCATCGCCGCAGGCGAGTCCACACAGGCGAGTTCACCCAAAGTCCATAACTGCCGGCCCAACAAGCAGTCCCCGTAACAAACTGCTATAGTTGGGCTTTTGCGTCTATGGCGACATACCGACAGTACGTATACAAGGAAAGGAGTCGAGCAATGGCAGCACTACGTGGTCCGGATAGTTCCGAGGATGAACGTCGTTTGGGGGAGCAGGCCGTCTTTCCTGAGACCGTCGATGTCAACATTCGTCAGCTTGACCCCATTCCCGCGCCGCGTGCTTTCCTCAGGGAGCAGCCGCTCACCGATGAGATGAGCGAGCTCGTGCTCCACTCGCGGCAGGAAATCCGCGATGTGCTCAACGGCCGCGACGACCGACTGCTCGTCATCGTGGGCCCCTGCTCAATCCACGACCCGAAGGCCGCGCACGAGTACGCAGAAAAGCTGGCTGCCGTCAAGCGCGAGTTGGAAGACCGACTCGTGATCGTGATGCGCGTGTACTTCGAGAAGCCGCGCACCACCATCGGCTGGAAAGGCCTCATCAACGACCCCGATCTGGACGGTCGCTTCAATATTCGTAAGGGCATGTGGCTGGCCCGCAAGGTGCTCACCGACGTGCTGAGCCTCGGCCTGCCCGCCGCCACCGAATGGCTTGACCCCATCACCCCGCAGTACATCTGCGACGCGATCAGCTGGGGTGCCATCGGCGCGCGTAACACCGAATCCCAAGTCCACCGCGAACTGGCCAGTGGCCTGTCCATGCCGGTGGGCTTCAAGAACTCCACCGACGGCTCCATCAAGGCCGCCGCCGATTCCTGTTTCGCGGCCGGCTTCGAGCATCACTTCCTGTCCATTAACTTGGACGGTCGCGTGATTTCCGCCGAAACCAAAGGCAACCCGGATTGCCATCTGGTTCTGCGCGGCTCCAGCCACGGCCCGAACTACGATGCCGAATCCGTGCGTCAAGCTCTGGAAGACCTCAAGGTTTCCAAAGCGTCCGGCCCGAGCCAGCATGGCCTCGTCATCGATGCCGCCCACGGCAACTGCGGCAAAGACGAAAACCGCGAAGCCGAAGTCATCGAAGAGATCGCTGAGCGCCTGGCGCACGGCGAACAAGGCATCACCGGCGTAATGATGGAAAGCTTCTTGGTCGGCGGTCACCAAAAGCCGGCCCCGCTCGACCAGTTGGTCTACGGTCAGTCCGTCACCGACTCTTGCGTGCCGTGGGAACGCACCAACGAACTGCTGCACACCCTAGCCGACGCCGTCACCGCTCGCCGCTCGGCTAAATAGCTTTGTCTTTGTAAAAATGCTCACTGAGACCCACTCAGTGAGCATTTTTTGCCAATAACGGTGGTCATGTCAGTTTGTTCCCGTGACACCTTATCCTTGGGAAGGATACTGACCCAAGGAGAGATGTTATGCAGCAGCAGGAGGAAGCAGCACATTCGCTGCATCCGTTGCAAGTCGGTCCGCAGCCGTTGAACACCCCAGAAGAGCTTCGCGCCATTCGTCAGGCGATGGGGGAGGGGAAGAACCCGCTCGTTGCCACTGATGTGCCGCGTTGGGAAGATCAGGTGGGTGTCAGTCGCATCATCAACCGCCGCGTATTGGAGTTGGAGCCGCTGCCCACGCCCGCGCAAGTGCTCGCTGAACTCCCGCTGACTGATCAGGCTCAGGAAATCGTCGCCTACTCGCGTGATGAGATTCGCGCGTGCCTGTACGGCCAAGACGACAGGCTGTTGGTCATCGTCGGCCCCTGTTCGGTTCATGACCCGAAGGCCGCGCTGGACTACGCGCGCCGATTGGCCAAGCTGAAAGATGAGCTCGGTGAACAGCTGCTCATCGTCATGCGCGTGTACTTCGAGAAGCCGCGCACTACCATTGGCTGGAAGGGCCTGATCAACGACCCGGATATTGATGGCAGCCACAATATTCGCAAGGGCCTGTTGCTTGCTCGCAAAACCTTGCTTGGTGTGCTGAAGGAAGGATTGGCGGCCGCCACGGAATTTCTGGAGCCCACCAGCCCGCAGTTCATCTCGGACGCGGTGAGTTGGGGCGCCATTGGTGCGCGCAACACGGAAAGCCAGATCCACCGCCAATTGGCCAGCGGGCTTTCCATGCCGGTCGGCTTTAAGAATGCCACTGACGGCTCGGTGAAGGCAGCGGTCAACGGTTGCTTCGCCGCTGCTCAGCAGCACACGTTCTTCGGCATTGACCATCTGGGGCGTGCCTGCGCAGTCGAGACCCTTGGCAACCCGGACTGCCATGTGGTGTTGCGCGGCTCGATTCACGGCCCGAACTACGATGCCGAATCCGTGGCCAAAGCCATGGAAGACGTACGCGCCGAAATGCCCGCCGAATCCGCAGCCTCGCATGGTCTGATTGTTGATTGCTCGCACGGTAACTCCGGCAAGGACGAACATCGTCAGGCCGAAGTCGTGCGCAATATTGCCAGCAGAATTGCAGCTGGCGAACAGGGTATTACCGGCATCATGATGGAAAGCTTTATTGAAGGAGGCAATCAGAAGGCCGCGCCGCTTGATCAGCTGGTCTATGGCAAGTCGATTACTGACAAGTGCATCAGCTGGGAAGAAACCGAGGCCTTGCTGCGCGAGCTTGCGGAAGCCGTAGCCACACGGCGTTGGCACTGAGTTGCGTCATCGGCTCTCTCGCGGGAGCAATGCAACGAAACGTCTCTACCCCTCAGCCTGCCATTCGGCGGCCACCTCCCCTGACAAGGGGAGCCGAAAGTGTTGTGAAAGGAACTTACGTATGGGTATGAAAACTGTAGCTATTATTGGCGCATTGGATGAGGAAGTGACGCTGATCGCCAAATCGCTCACGCATGTGACGCACACCGCCAAGGGCAGCCTTGACATCGTGTCCGGCACGGTCGACTCCTTCGGTTCTGACGTCATCAAGGTTGCCGCAACGGTAGGCGGCATGGGACTGGTCAATGCGGCCGCCACCACGCAGCTGCTGATTGACGAGATTGCCCCGGACGCCGTGATTTTCAGCGGCATCGCCGGCAACCTCAACACCCACCTGCACATCAACGACGTGGTGCTCGGCGGCACCCTGCGCTACCTCGACACTGACATGCGGCTCGTAGGCCAGTGGAAGCCCGGCACTGCGGACGCTCCGGTGGAGGAATTCCACTCTGATGACCGTCTGCTGGAAGTCGCCGACGAGGCGCTTGCCAATGCGGGCATTACCCACATCACCGGCATCATCGCCTCCGGCAACTACTTCGTGGACACGCCCCAAAAGGTCGAGGAGGTCATCCGACTCACCGGGGCTGACGCCGTGGAGATGGAAGGCGCCGCCGTGGCACAGGTCGCCGCCCGCAATAACGTGCCGGCACTGGTGATTCGTGCCCTTTCCGACAACGCCGACACCGATTACGAGGTATTCAAGGAGTTCGACATCTCCGAATACGCCGATACCGCCGCCCGTCTGGCTGTCGACATCGTCAAGCGCCTGTAACTGGTCACCTCCAAGTTCGGCGTTGCCGGTGTGGGCTGGTACATGGCCATCATGACTGCCCTCGCTCTGCTCGCTCTGTTCCTGATCAAGGAAAGCAAGGACAAGGACTACGAGCTGTAAATAGAGCTCCCCATATTATGCTCCCGCCAGCGGGAGCATTTTGTTATGTCGTCCCGCCAAAAATGAACAATAGACGAACTTACGTAGTTTAGGCATCTCACTACGCCTCGCACGTTTTACTCTGGAAATCATGGATATCTGGCAGATCGTCGTGATTGTGGTGCTCGCCGCGCTGATACTGGTGTGGGTTGCCGTCATCGCCTACAACAAAGGCCGCGTTTCAGGCCGGCTCGCCGCCGAACAGGACCTGTCCGGCGACGAGGATACGCATTCTCTATTCGGTGATGATGCGCCCGTGCGCCCCACCGAGCGTCGCCTGATTGAAGTCCTGCCCGAAGCCCTGATCGTCACCGACCGCAACGGTCTGGTCCAATATTCAAGCCCCGGCTCAGTGCCATTCGGCCTAGTCTCCGGCGACCGACTCAACTCGCGTGAAGTCGAGGACATCCTCACTCAGGCCGCCGCCGACGGTGGCATGCGTGAGCGTGAGGTTCAGCTGCCGGTCAATCGCAATTCCTATCCGTCCTCTAATGGCCGAGGACTGGAGGCCGGCCAGTCACGCCCGTCCAACACGCTGTATTTGCGTGTGCGCATTGGCGATATCGGCGATGACCTGTACGCCATCTTCATCAACGACATGTCCGAGCAGCGCCGTTTCGAGGCCGTCCGCCGTGACTTTGTGACCAACGTTTCGCACGAACTCAAGACTCCGGCCGGTGCCATCGCGCTACTGGCCGAAACCGTGACCGACGCCGCCGATGATCCGGACGCCGTACGGTATTTTTCCGGCCGTATCTCCAAGGAATCCGCGCGCCTGACCGAACTGGTGCATCATCTTATCGACTTGCAGAAAGCCCAAAGCCCGCAAAGCGTGATCGATGCGCGGCGCATTTCCGCGCTGGATGTGGCACGCGCCGCCATCGCCGCCAATCAGACCCAAGCCGACTCCCGCCATGTGGATATCCGACTGAGTGTCAACGGACAGTCAGTACCCACGAAGGTCGAGGAGCCGGCCGATGGCGAAGGTTCCTTGGAAGAATCAGGCAGCCCAGCCACGAACGGTCCGATGATCAAGGCCGACAAAGAGGCCATGCAAACCGCCGTCAAGAACCTCGTAGAGAACGCCATCCATTACTCGCCCGAACACACCACTGTGGCGGTCGGCGTGGGGGAGCGCGATGGCAAAGTCACCATTCGCGTGGTCGATCAGGGCATCGGCATCCCCGCCAAATCGCTGGACCGCATTTTCGAGCGATTCTACCGGGTCGACCCGGCCCGTTCGCGCGAGACCGGCGGTTCGGGACTCGGCTTGGCCATCACCAAGCACTGCGTGCAGGAGAACGGCGGTCGGATTTCGGTCTGGTCGCGTACGGGGGAGGGGTCGACGTTCACCATCGAGCTGCCGGCCGCCCCGGATGAGGATGACGACGAGGCCCGGTCGGACGAGTCGACACAAGCGTAGGGCCTTGGTTGGTGCCCGACATGGTGCCATTCCATTGCCACACAATCACACAGTGGGCGAGGTGCGCACACCGCGCGTAGCCCAATTACGCAATTACGTACTTTCGGGAAACAGCAGGCTAACGGAGAACAAATGGTTACGATAATGTCGGAAAACTTTGCGCCTATGCGCACGGGAACATACCCAAGAAAGGCTACTATGACACGCATTCTTATCGTCGAAGACGAGGAATCCTATCGCGAGCCGCTGGTATACCAGCTCACACGCGAGGGGTACGACGTGTCCGCCGCCGCCACTGGCGAGGAAGGTCTGGAACTGTTCACCAAGGGCGGCATCGATTTGGTGCTGCTTGATTTGATGCTGCCGGGCATTGACGGCACTGCACTGTGCCGCCGCATTCGTGAGCAGAGCCGTGTGCCGATTATTATGCTCACCGCCAAGAGCGCCGAAATCGATAAGGTCGTTGGCCTTGAGATTGGTGCGGACGATTATGTGACCAAGCCGTACTCTTTCCGTGAGCTGCTGGCACGTATTCGTGCCGTGATGCGTCGCAATCAGGCCACTGCCCAGGCTTCCGGCACTGTGGATGACGATATTCCGCTGGTGTGTGGCGATATCGTCATGCAGGTTGGCCAGCATCAGGTCACCGTACGCGGCGAAACCGTGTTCTTCCCGCTCAAGGAATTCGAACTGCTCGAATACCTCATGCAGAACAAGGGCCGTGTGATGACGCGTCACCAGCTGATCGACCGCATCTGGGGTTCGGATTATGTGGGCGACACCAAGACGCTCGACGTGCATGTCAAGCGCGTGCGCTCCAAGATCGAGGAAGATCCGGCGCACCCCAAGTATCTGACTACCGTGCGCGGTCTCGGATACAAGATCGATACTCCCGCGGAGTAAATGGAAGGCGGCCTTCGGGTCGCCTTTTTTGTTGTGGATTGGAGCGGGCTCGCCGCAGGCGAGCCCGCTCCAAAAACTACGTAGCCTCAACGTAGCCCACAAACATCCAAGTGTTCATCTTCTGTTTACTGATTTCGGTTTTGGGCCCTTGAAACCACCAATACGCTTGTAGTTGTCATGAATTGACCGGGCAGCGCTGAGCCGCCCGCGAATAGTTGATAGAGGGATTAAGTAATAATCATGCAGAAGAACATCCTCGTTCGCTCCATTGCCGCTCTGTCCGGCATTGTGATGCTCGCTTCCGTGGCCGCCTGCGGCGATAACACTGCCGCCACGACCGACAACAGCTCCTCCTCCGATTCCACTTCCAAGTCCACCCCGATCTCCGGCAACTTCTCGGGCGCCGGCGCCTCCTCTCAGCAGGCCGCCGTTGAAGCCTGGATCGCCGGCTTCCAGGGCACCAACCCTGAGGCCAAGATCGCCTACAACCCGTCCGGTTCTGGCGCTGGCGTGCAGACCTTCCTGACCGGTGCCACCGCTTGGGCCGGCTCCGACAAGGCCCTTGCCGATGACGAAGTTGAGCAGTCCAAGTCCGTGTGCACTGAAGGCACCGCCTTCGATGTCCCGGTCTACATCTCCCCGATCGCCGTGGTCTTCAACCTCAAGGGCGTTTCCGATGCCGGCAAGCACATCAACATGGACGCTGCCACCATCGCCAAGATCTTCGACGGCAAGATCACCAAGTGGAACGATCCGGCCATCGCCGATCAGAACAAGGACCTGAAGCTGCCCGACACCGCCATCACCGTGGTGCACCGCTCCGATAAGTCCGGCACCACCCAGAACTTCGTCTCCTACTTCAAGGACGTCACCCCTGACAACTGGACCTACGACCTCTCCGAGAACTGGCCGAACGAGGTTGGCCAGGGTGCCAAGGGCACTTCTGGCGTGATCTCCACCGTCAAGCAGGCCGACGGCACCATCGGCTACGCTGACTTCTCTCAGGTCGGCGACCTGGGCACCGTGGCCGTCAAGGTCGGCGACAAGTACAACGAGATTTCCGCCGAGGCCGGCTCCAAGGTCATTGGGGATTCCAAGCAGGACGACACCGTTAAGGGTGACAACCGCATCGTCATCAAGATCAACCACGCCACCGAGGCCGAGGGCGCTTACCCGATTGTCCTGGTCTCCTACGACATCGTCTGCCCGGCCTACAAGGACACCAAGCAGGCTGAGTTCGCCAAGGCTTGGCTGACCTACGTGACCTCCGACGAGGGCCAGAAGGCCGCTCAGGATGCCGCCGGCACCGCTCCGCTGCCCTCCTCCCTGAAGTCCGAGATCACCAAGTCCATCGAGGCCATCAAGACCAAGTGATGACGTCGGCCCGCAAGGGTCGTGTGGACTGGACCTGACAACTGAACGATAGACTGTAGTAGTAAGAGCAGTCGCCGCCAACTTTAAGCCGCAGTCGTAAACCATACGGCTGCGGCTTAAAGCGGGTCAGGACCCGAACGGTTTGGCAACGTCACAGACGAAAACCGCACCACTTGAATACTTGATAACCACCCTATATAAGGAGAATCCGTGAGTTCGCAAGACAAAACGGCTGTGCAGCCAGTTGGTGGCAAGACCGCCGACAAGGTGTTTCGCGGTGTGGCATACGCCTGCGGCATCCTGATCCTGGTTGTACTTGCCGCTGTGTTCCTGTTCCTGTTCTTCCGCGCCTGGCCACTCATCGGTGGCGATCAGGCCGCCAACAGCCAGACCGTGTCCAGCTTTACCGGCGGCAAGGCCAGCAGCTTCTGGGGCTACGTGCTCCCGCTGTTGTTCGGTACTGTGCTCGTGTCTTTGCTGGCACTGCTGATTGCCTTCTTCGTGTCCATCGGCATTGCGCTGTTCATTTCGCATTATGCGCCTAAGAAGCTCGCCACCGCGCTGAGCTATGTGGTCGATTTGCTGGCTGCCATCCCGTCCGTTATCTACGGTTTGTGGGGCGGCCTGATTCTGGTGCCGGCCATCTACCCGTTCTGGAACTGGGTTGCCAACCACCTGGGCTTCATTCCACTGTTCGAGGGCCCGGCCGCCAACCCGCCGCGCACCGTCGCCACCGTGGCTGTGGTGCTCGCCGTTATGATTTTGCCGATTATCACCTCCATGTCCCGCGATATCTTCATGCAGACCCCACGCCTGCACGAAGAGGCCGCGCTGGCGCTCGGCGCCACCAAGTGGGAGATGATTCGTCTGGCCGTGCTGCCCTTCGGCAAGTCCGGTATCGTGTCCGCCTCCATGCTGGCTCTCGGCCGCGCGCTTGGTGAGACGATGGCCGTGTTGATGATCCTGTCCCCGGGCCTCAACTACTCCATCAAGCTGCTGCAGGCCTCGCAGAACCAGACCATCGCCGCGAATATTGCCGCACAGTACCCTGAAGCCAACGATCTGGGCGTCTCCACGCTGATCGGAACTGGTCTGATTCTGTTCCTGATCACGTTCGTGGTCAACTTCATCGCCCGTAAGCTTACCGAGAAAGCGACTGCGTGATGACTGCTGCTGAGAACACTGAAAAGACTCCGATGGACGGCGCGCCCGAAATCGACTTCGATCGTTTCCGCCCGACCCGTTCCGCCATCCAGCGCCGTAATATCATGGACCACTTCATGTGGGTCCTGATCGCGGTGGCGTTTGTGATCGCCTGCATCCCGCTGATCTCCCTGCTGTGGACCACTATCGTCAACGGCATCAAGCGCCTGAACCTGAACTTCCTGAGCTACAACATGACCGGTGTGGTCGGTGGTAACCAGACCCCGTCCGGTGGTTACGGCGGTGTGCTGCACGCCATCATCGGTACTCTCGAAATCACCGCTGGCGCTATGGTTATCTCCATTCCGATCGGTTTGATGTGCGCCGTGTACCTGGTCGAATACTCGAACCGCGGCAAGCTCGCCACCACGGTCTCCCTGCTCGTCGACGTGATGAGCGGCATCCCGTCCATCGTGGCCGGCCTGTTCGCCTTCTCGATGTTCACGATTCTGCTGGGCCCCGGTACCATCAACGGTTTCGAAGGCTCCGTGGCTCTCTCCCTGCTGATGTTGCCCACCGTGGTCAAGTCCAGCGAGGAAATGCTCAAGATCGTGCCGAACGATTTGCGTGAGGCTTCCTTGGCTCTGGGCGTTACCAAGCAGCGCACGATTACCAAGATCGTGCTGCGCACCGCTCTGCCGGGCATCGTCTCCGGTGCCATTCTGGCCATCGCCCGCGTGATTGGTGAGACCGCACCGTTGCTGATGACCGCCGGCTACATCTCCAGCACCAACGTGAACCTGTTCTCCGGCCAGATGACCACCCTGCCGGTGTTCGTCTACCAGGAGTACTCGAAGCTCAGCGCGAACTGCCCGCCCAACGCCGACGCCACCTGCGTGACCACGATTCCGATGGAACGTGCGTGGGCTGCGGCTCTCGTGCTGATCGTCATCGTGCTGCTGCTGAACCTCATTGGCCGAATCGTGGCGAAGGTCTTCGCCGTCAAGACCGAACGCTAAGCCAGTCGCTAAGCCTAAGCCTTAAGAACACAAGGAAATATAAGGAAACATCATGGGACAACGTATTGACGTCAACCACGAGAACATCTACTACGGCGACTTTCTGGCCGTGGAAGATGTGAACATCAACATCGAGCCGAACAAGGTCACCTCCTTCATCGGCCCGTCCGGCTGCGGCAAGTCCACCGTGCTGCGCACCTTGGACCGTATGCACGAGATCATCCCTGGCGCTCACGTCGAGGGCGAGGTGCTGCTCGAAGGCAAGAACCTGTACGACAAGGACGTGGATCCGGTGGCCGTGCGCCGCGACGTCGGCATGGTCTTCCAGCGACCGAACCCGTTCCCGACCATGTCCATCCGTGAGAACGTGCTGGCCGGTGTGCGCCTGAACAACCACCACCTGGCCAAGTCCGACGCCGACGATCTGGTCGAGTGGGCTCTGCGCGGTGCCAACCTCTGGGAAGAGGTCAAGGACCGTCTTGACAACCCTGGCATCGGCCTGTCCGGTGGCCAGCAGCAGCGTCTGTGCATCGCCCGCGCCGTGGCCGTCCACCCGCAGGTGCTGCTCATGGATGAGCCCTGCTCCGCCTTGGACCCGATTTCGACCTTGGCTGTCGAGGATCTGATCAACGAGCTCAAGAGCGACTACACCATCGTGATCGTGACCCACAACATGCAGCAGGCCGCCCGTATCGCCGACTACACCGCCTTCTTCAACCTGAAGGCAGTGGGCCAGCCCGGTCACCTCGAGTACTTCGCGGACACCATCACGATGTTCAACAACCCGCAAAACGAAGAAGCCGAGCGCTACATCTCTGGAAGGTTCGGCTGATCGTTTCCTGCGCGCAGCGTAATGATTTGTGCGTAGGAGAAACGGCAAAGCCCGCCGCAAGGCGGGCTTTCGCATATTCAACGCGAGTATTGCCGAGTATTATCGTTCTCGCAACGGAGCGAGCTGGAATACTTTGTCGGACTGGGCGGCGACTTCCCGCTTCGGTCGATCGACGGGAGAACGGCGGGTAAAGCGGTACAAGACAAGTCCGCACGATGAATACTCTGTGATGAATCTTCTGTTTACGGTGCGAGTGTGGAAGAATGGTCACAGCAAGGTCCAGCAAAGGAGCATAGGTGAGTACTGGTCTGATCGTCGGTATTGTCGTTGTCGTTATTATCGTTGTCTTGATTGGTTGGGGCGTCAGCGCCTATAACAACCTGGTGACGCTGAAGAACCGTGTGAAGAACGGTTGGGCGCAAATCGATGTGCAGTTGAAGCAGCGCGCCGACCTCATCCCGAACCTGGTGAATACCGTCAAGGGGTACGCATCCCACGAGTCTGAAGTCTTCACTCAGGTGACCGCCGCCCGCGCCGGCGTAGTGGCTGCGGCCAGCAACCCGAGCACGACCACTGCTCAGCGCGCCGCCGCCGAAAACCAGCTGTCCCGCGCCCTGTTCAACCTGCAAGCCACGGCTGAGGCATATCCGCAGCTGCAAGCCAACCAGAACTTCATGGATCTGCAGAACCAGCTCAAGGAACTGGAGAACAAGATCGCCTACGCCCGTCAGTTCTACAACGACGTGGTCCTGAAGCTCAACACCGCTATCGAAACCGTGCCGACGAACATCATCGCCGGTCTGTTCCACTTTGAGCAGGCGCAATACTTCGAGGCCGATGACGCTTCCCGTCAGGTGCCACAGGTCCAGTTCTGACCCGCTTCAGGCCCGTCCGGTAAGCCGCCGGCCGGGCCCGTATTGTCTTAAGAGAGGGAAGACATGCGGATACGATTCATTCGCGCCGGAATCATCAGCATTGTTGCCACGGTGGTGTTGGCAGTTATCACCTTGGCGATAATCGGGACTTCCGCGTTCGGCGATTCGGCCGACCTCAGCTACCGCACGCTGGACTATGACGTGACCGCCACCGCGAACGGTGATTTGAAGGTCACGCAGCATATCGACGTCAAGATGCGTGAGCGTACCGACAGTGACGACAACACCAAGCCGTGGAAGCAGCTGTTCCAGCAATACACGCTGAACTCCGGCACCTTGACTGATATCAGCGATATCAGCGTGCGCAACGTCACCGACGGCATCGACTACGCACAACAGAGCGAGCCCAAGCTGCCCAGTGACGTCTCTTCCGACAAGGAATGGAACAGCGACTACGCCAACCATTGGTATGTCGCCGATGTGAGCGATGGCAGCGACCATCCAAAGGCATACACGCCCGGTACCGATGGCCTCAAGCCCAGCGCCTCCGCCACCGAAGATGACACAACCGTGGAGATCGGCTGGAATATTCCGGTCACCACCGAGGCCGACAGCATGAAGTTCGATGTAAGCTTCACCATGCACGATGTGGCCACCAAATGGAAAGACGTGGCCTCCTTCCAATGGGAGCCGTTCGGCAAGAAGAACCAAGTGCCTATCGGCACGGTCACCGGCACCGTCCATTTCCCCAACGGCATCACCGGCAAAACCTCATGGACATGGCTGCACACCGAGCGCACCTCGGAAACCAAGCGCAACAGCGACGGCAGCTACACGTTCATGGCCTACAACATCCACAATGGCGACTACCTCGATGTGGTCGCGGCGTTCGATGCCGCCAAAGCCAAGGGCATCGCCCGCAAGGGAACCGGCAATCATCTCAAGGACCTGAAACAGGACGAATATAAGCAACAGCAGCGCTGGCTCGACAAGCAACGATTCGCTGCCAGAGCTCGTCTCGTGTTCTGGATTGTCAGCATCGTGCTCGGCATCGCGTTGTGCGCGTGGGGTATCTGGGCTGTGATCTCCAGCAACCGGCGTGCGCAATACCGTGGCAGCGTCGAATACTGGCGCGACCAGCCCGGCATCAGTCCGGCTTCCGCAGCCCGTCTGATTCGCGTGGTCGATCCGTCGACGCGCCAATCCGATGAAGACCGCCAGCTGACCGCCACCATGCTGTCGCTCGCCGTCAAGAAGGCCATTGCCGTCTATCCGGGGCCGTCGGACATGTATCGCGGCATCGACATGAGCCAGGCCACGCCGGTGGGCTTGAGCCAAATGATTGCCGCCGACCAAGGCAAGCAGTATGCGGCAGGCATCACCAGCACCATCGTGATTCTGCCGCTCGCCATTGATGAGGCACCCAACGCGCAACAGTTGGGATTGAGTGAATCGGAAGATGCGCTGCTGAACCTGCTCATCGTCATTTCGCAGCGCGTGGGCAGCCCGGTATTCGACCTGAACCAGATGAAGGCGACCTGCCAGAATTGGCAAGACGGCTATATTGAGCTCGGCAAATTCACCGGTGCATGCAGCATGGAATACCAGCGGCTGGGTGCCACGCGCTCTGTGGGCTGGCAATGGATCCTACCCGGCGTATTGGCCGCCGTGCTGGGATTTGGTTCGCTGCTGGCCAACAGCTTTATCGGATACCCGGTGGCTGGTCTTATCGAGCTGCCGATATTCCTGGTCGGCCTGTTCTGCTCGATGGCCGGCGCGATGACCGTGCTCACCGACCAAGGCCAGGATATTGCCGGCCGGACTCTGGGCCTTAAGCGTTATATGGAAGACTTCTCCAACTTCACCGACCGTGGTGCCGCCGATTTGGCCTTGTGGGATTGGTATATGGTCTACGCCGCCGCGTTTGGCATTTCCGATCGCGTGATGCGTGAGCTGGCCAAGGCCTATCCTCAGGTCAACGATCCGGCTTGGCTGGATGCCAACGCCTCCAACTCGTTGTTCTACTGGAACTACCGCCCGTATGGCTGGTACAGCCACCGCCATAATGGTCCGTTCGACCACGATGCTGCCGGGCAGATGGACCCGGGCATTAGCGGCCCAGCTCCGGCTTACGGAGGCACGTCGTTTGCCGGCGGATTCTCCGACCTCGGCTCGCAGCTGAACTCCGGACTCGCTGACATCAGCTCGACCATCAGCGCGGCAGCACCATCCGCTGATTCCGGTGGCGATTTCTCCAGCTTCGGCTCGGGCGGCGGCTCCGGTTTCGGTGGCTCGTTCGGCGGTTCGGGTGGCGGCTCGTTCGGTGGGCGGTAAATCCAGCGTTCTGCTTACGCTGGAATCGGACACAGACCGTCTCATTACTGTTGAAGGGAATCACCATGGCATTGTTCCGTAACCTCGGACCGTTCTCCACCACCGCCATCGGCCACGGCGAAATGCCGCTGACCATCGAAAACAATCGCGGCCACGAGGTCGGCATCGAAACCCTGCATGCCTCGCTGGACGCCGGCTGCCGCCACATCGACACCGCTTGGGCCTACTACTGCTCCGGCGGCGAAGAACAGACCGGTGAAAAGCTGGTGCGCGAGGCCCTTGAGACCTGGAAGGGGCCGAAGGACGAGGTGCTGGTGGCCACCAAGGTGGGCCACTTCCGCAACTTCACCGACGGCCGCCCCACGTGGGATGTGGACGGTCGCCCGGAGAACCTGATTCGGCGCGGCAAGGAGAGCGCACTGGCGCTCGGCGTGGACACCATTGACCTGCTGTACTTCCACCGCCCTGATCCGAAGGTGCCGTACAACGAGTCCGTCGAAGCCATCAAGCAGCTGGTGGACGAGGGCGTGGCGCAGGAGGCCGGTATCTCCAACGCCTCCATCGAGCAAATCGACATTGCGCGCGGTATTCTGGGCGACAAGCTCGTGGCCGTGCAAAACCAGTACTCGCCGATTCACCTGGAGACCCAGGACACGCTCGACTACTGCGCCAAGGTTGGCTTGGCCTTCGTGTGCTGGAGTCCGCTCGGCGGCTACCGTCACCCCTATGATGAGACCAAGTTCGACCCGTTCCGCGAGGTCGCGGCGGCCCACGGCGTGAGCTACCAGCAGGTCGTGCTGGCATGGGAGCTCGCCAAGGGCGACCACATGTTCGTGATTCCCGGCGCGCACCGTCCCGAAACCATCCTCGACTCCCTGAAGGCCGACCAGCTCGAACTCACCCCCGAAGAACTCGCCAAGCTCGGCTGAACTTTCTCAGCTCCCCTTGTCAGGGGAGCTGTCTTGCGTAGCGAGACTGAGGGGTAGTCGCCGGAGTAGTCCCGGGTAGTTCCACAAGGAGATAATTGTGCGCAAAAAACTCATCCTCGACCTCGATACCGGCATCGATGACGCGCTCGCCATCGCATATGCCCTAGGCAGTGCCGACGAGATCGATTTGATCGGTATCACGGCCACCTACGGCAATGTCGCGGTGCCGCTGGCCGCGCGCAACGCGCTGGCGGTACTGCACTTGTTCGGCCGTGACGACGTTCCGGTCTATCCCGGAGTCGACCATCCCATCGCCCCGGCAACATTGCCGAAAATGCGTGGCACCACACCAGACGAGCGGGCCCAGGTCTACGCGCGCTGGCAGAACGGCGGCGCGGACGGCTGGCAAACGGACGCTTCGTGGTCACCAACTCCCGGCTCGGTGGCGGTCCACCATCCCAACGGCATCGGCGGCGCAATCATCCCCGACTCCCCGCGCGCTCCGGAAGCACCAGGCTCGGCGGTCGATTTCATCATCACCGCCGCGCGCGAATACGGCCCGGACCTGACCATCGTGCCTACGGGCGCGATGACCACCATGGCCACCGTATTCCGCAACGCTCCGGACCTGAAGGATTCCGGTGTGAACGTGACGTTGATGGGCGGTGCCCTCACATTGCCCGGCAATGTAAGCCCGGCCGCCGAAGCGAACATCTCCCAAGACCCAGAGGCAGCAGACTATCTGTTCAAGTGTGGCGCACGCACCACCATGATCGGCCTCGACGTGACCCACCAGACCGCGCTCACTCGTGAGAAAGCCCATGAATGGGCGTCTCTGGGGACGCCAGCCGGCGACTTCCTCGTCACCATGACCGACTACTACATCGACTTCTACCTGAAGAACCAGCCGGAGATTCGCGGATGTGGACTGCACGACCCGCTGGCCGTGGCCGCCGCGCTCGACCCATCGCTGGTCACGACCTTCGGGCTCAACTTGCAAGTCGATCTCGAGGGCCCGTTCCGAGGCCGTACCATCGGCGATCGTTCACGGCTTCAGGACCCCGACAAACACACGCAGGTCGCCTTGGGCGTCGATGTGCCGGAATTCCTGGATCGTTTCATGGGGCGCGTCACCGCGGCGGCCCGGTGACGCGGACGGCGGCCGTCCGGTCCGCTCCACGCCGTGGATGGATATGACCCATGGCGTGGAGCGCCCTTTTGGGAACCGACAGAACATAGGGGGGCGCTGCATGCGCAGCGCCCCCCCCTATGTGTCAGATCACGCCGCAGCCCGGAATCAGGCCGCCGGGCGGATCGAGCGTGAGATATTGCTCCTCCAGATCGATGTCGGGGACCAAGGCCTCCACGAACGGGACCAACGCGGTCTTTTCGACCACATCCTCGCCCTTGGAATTCTGGCCGGTTACCACCGGCTCGGTCAAACGAATCTTGAGCAGGGATTGGGCGGGGGAGTCGATCACATCCACCACTTTGCCGACCACTTGGCCGGCGGGCAGTCCCAGACCGTTGCCCTCGACTAGACGGGCCTCAAGGCCAATAAGATCCTTGGGATACCATTCGTCGGCCTCGAGCATGTCCTCCGCATCGTCGACCTCGCCGTAGAGTTCGACACCGTTTAGGGCCTCGGCGGCATTGCGGTCGTCGACGCCCTCAAGCTTGAGAATCCAACGATCCTTGAACGTGCGCGAGCCCTCGACGATGTACTCGGTCTCGCCATCCTGGCTGTAGAGCACGGAGTCCGGCTCGAAGCGCCACTCGGGATCATCGGTGTACAGGCGCACGGTGACTTCGCCCTTCAGGCCCTGTGCGCGGCCAATACGAGCGACCCTCAGCAACTCGAGCTGCTGAGGGTCGTCGTGCATGTCTTGCTGTGCCATGCTGTGAATCGTTCCTTATCGGTTATCGACGGACGTCCATGATGTCAACGCGGACCTTGTGGTCAGACAGTGCCTGAATCACGGTGCGAATCGCGTTGGCGGTGCGGCCGCCACGGCCGATCACACGGCCGATGTCTTCCGGGTTCACGCGTACGCGAAGCAGTTCGCCGCGCGCGTTCTCATGAGACTTGACGGAAACATCGTCGGGAAAATCAACGATGTTCTTGATGAGGTGTTCCACAGCTTGTGCAAGCATAGCTAGCCTTTCGTTTCCGCTCAGGCCTCAGCCGGAGCTTCTTCGGCGGCCTCTTCAGCCGGGGCTTCCTCAGCGGCGGCAGCGGCTTCGGCTTCAGCCTTGGCCTTGGCAGCAGCTTCGGACTTGGCGGCCTTCAGCTTCTGAGCCTGGTCCTCAACGGCCGCGATGCGGGCCTCGGCGTCCGGGCCAGCCTCAACGGTCTTCAGGGTGCCTTCGGCACCTTCAAGGCCCTTGTACTTCTGCCAGTCGCCGGTGATGTTCAGCAGCTTGAAGACGGGCTCGGACGGCTGAGCGCCGACGCCGAGCCAGTACTGAGCGCGATCAGACTTGATCTGGATGGTCGAGGGCTGGGTGTTGGGGTTGTAGGTACCGATCTCCTCGATGACCTTGCCGTCACGCTTCTTGCGGGAATCGACGACCACCACACGGTAGAAGGCGTAGAACTTCTTGCCCTGTCGCTTCAGACGAATCTTGGTTGCCAAAATGGCTCTCCTTGTAATGCTAGGTGTGCGGGTTCTCGGTTTGCCATGTGGGGCATGGCCGTCCGGAATCCACGTGTCCTCGCGGCTCGGGGTGTAGAGGGCGCCACGCGCGCGCGAATAACTGGCCTATTATAGCGCACAGGGCCGGACTGGGCGTGGCGCACTGTGGTTGCGGTGTGGTGCGCGTTCCCCGTTGCGCAACATTCCGGGGAATGTATCGCGAAAATGCCGGCTATCGCAGTGCAAGCGTTGCGGTCAGGGCCAGATGATCAGTGCCCTCGACCTCAAACGACTTCACGCCGGACGGTTTGAGCCCGGGAGTGAACAGCACGTGATCCAGCTCGATGCGCGGCCACTTGAGCCAGCTCGGGAAGGTGAGATTCGGGCCGGCGGCTTGAATCAGACTTGCGTCCTTGAATCCGGACTTGAGCAACGCGCGGAAGCTCGGATGGTCGGTGCTCGAGTTGAGATCGCCCATAACGACGACGATATTGCGATTGCTGACGGATTTTGCACGGGCGAGTTCTCGCAGACCCAGAATGCCGGCCGACCAATCCGCGCAGCCGCGCATCGGCGATTTCGGGTGAGCCGAACAAAGCGTCACCGTGCGATTACCGGAGGTTTTGAGGGTGATGGCGGGAACGTCGGCGGCGGGGATGGAGACCACGTTGGGCACCGCTGCGCTCGGCTCGTAGCGGGAATAGATCACGTTGAATCCGCCATTATCGGTCTCTTTGGCGTCTCCGAACTGATGGTAGGGGAGAAGTTCGTTGATGTCGGCTTCGGTAAGACGTGTGATGAGGTCGTCGGTGACTTCCTGCAAGGCCAATACGCTGATATTGCGTTCGCGAATATTGCGAATGATTTCAGCGGCGTCGGCGCGTCCGTATCGACAATTCATCGTCATAACCGAGAACTGGGGCGAGAGTGTTTCACGCGTTGTTTCACAGTGTCCATCGGAGATGGTTTCGGGCCCTTCCTTCGGAGTGTTTGAGGTACCCGATGTATTGCTGTTATGGCTTTTTGACAGCGTCGGCGAAGTTGTTTCACGGGCTGTTTCACGGTGGGATTCTTTGCGTTTCCCGGCCGGGTCGATTGACGTACCCCAGTAGTTGATGCGCTGTGAGCTGGCAATCAGCGCGACCACAATAAGCAACGACATCGCAGTCCATTCATGTTGCCATGCGGCGACCGCGGCCAGAATCATCAAAGGAACCCACAACAGCGGCGTCAGGGCAATCATGTACGGAAGCGGCATACGGGCCTCGAGACCGGCGGGCAGCGCGCTTAAGGTCGTCCATAACAGTGCGATGATTGCCACCGCGCTGAGGATTGTCGTCATGGAAGTTCCTTTCGAAATATAAATTGAACCGAGATATAATTTGGCTCCCCTCTGCGAGGGGAGCCAAGTTGTGAGATCAGCGACCGAACAGTCCGCCAAGGCCTCCGCCGAGGTTCGGCGGCAGTTCAGTGCCACCGTCGACGTTGCCCATCATCTGCTCAAGGCCAGCGGGCAGGGCCGGGTTCTGTGGCTTCTTGGCGAAGGCGGAACCGCCGGTCGAACCGGAGGACTTGCCGGCCAGCTTATCGCGCAATGCCTTCTCCTCGGCCTCGCGCTTCATCGGATTGCCGGACTTGCCGCCCTTCTTCTTGTTCTTGCCCTTCTTCTTGCCGCCGCCCATAGCCGGGCCGCCGAAGCCGGGGATGCCGCCGCCCATGCCGCCACGATTGGACATGCGCTTCATCATCTTTGCGGCCTGCTCGAAACGCTGCAGCAAAGCGTTCACCTGAGAAACCGTCACGCCGGAACCATAGGCGATACGGGCGCGGCGGGAACCATTGATAATCGACGGATCGCGGCGCTCGGCCGGGGTCATCGAGCGAATAATCGCCTCGGTGCGGTCGATTTCCCTCTCATCGAACTGCTCGAGTTCCTTGCGGTGCTGGGCCATGCCCGGAATCATGCCGAGCAGCGACTTCATTGAGCCCAGCTTGCGCACCTGCTGCAGCTGATCAAGGAAGTCGTCCAGGCCGAAGGAACCTTCGGAGATTTTCTCGGCGGCCTTGCGGGCCTCTTCCTCATCGAACTGCTTCTGCGCCTGCTCGATGAGCGTCATGATGTCGCCCATGTCGAGGATACGCGAGGCCATGCGGTCCGGGTGGAAGACCTCGAAGTCCTTCAGGCCCTCACCGTTGGAGGCGAACAGGATCGGCTTGCCGGTCACGGACGCCACGGACAGCGCGGCACCACCGCGGGCGTCGCCATCGAGCTTGGAGAGCACCACGCCGGTGAAGTCCACGCCTTCGTCAAAGGCCTTGGCGGTCTTGACGGCGTCCTGGCCGATCATCGCGTCGATGACGAACAGGATTTCGTTGGGACGCACGGCATCGCGAATGTCGCGAGCCTGCTTCATCAGCTCCTCGTCCACGCCCAGACGACCGGCGGTATCGATGATCACCGTGTCGTAGAGCTTCTGCTTGGCGAGTTCGATGGAATCGCGGGCCACCTTCACCGGGTCGCCGGAGGTCTGGCCCGGAGCTGCGACGGCCTCGCCGCCATCGGATTGGACGCCCTTTTCGGGAGCATAGACGGGCACGCCGGCGCGTTCGCCGACCACCTGCAGCTGCGTCACCGCGTTCGGACGCTGCAAATCGGCCGCCACCAGCAGCGGCGTGTGGCCGGAATCCTTGAGCCAGTAGCCGAGCTTGCCGGCCAGCGTGGTTTTACCGGCACCCTGAAGGCCGGCGAGCATGATGATCGTCGGCGGGTTCTTCGCGAAGTTCAGCGGACGGTCGACGCCTTGGCCGAGCACGTCGGTGAGCTCCTCGTTGACGATTTTCACCACCTGCTGGGCGGGGTTGAGTGCGTCGGACACCTCGGTGCCCAGTGCACGCTCACGCACCTTGCCGGTGAAGGAACGCACCACGTCGAGCGCCACGTCGGCGTCGAGCAGCGCGCGGCGGATTTCACGGATCGTGCCGTCGATATCCGCCTCGGAAAGCTTGCCCTTGCTCTTCAGATGCTTGAACGCATTCGAGAGTCTGTCTGTCAAAGATGAAAAAGCTGCCATAATGGGCAACAGTCTAGCCGCCACGCGGGAAATTGCGGTGTTGGGGACGACGCTTTTCGGGGAATGTGCCGCGTAGTAGTCAGGGATGTTGGGCATTCAGACGGCAAATGCCGTGCCGTCCGCTCGTGGCGAAGCCAATCGAGTGCTTCCGATACCATGGAAACCGTAAAGAATCCTGTGTTTTTTGGAATACTTACGCTGTTTTGAAAATCGCTGGACACCGCTTATACGCAGACTGCCGTGCGCTCCGAACCATGACGTTCGGGCCAACGCAGACATGCCGTGCAATAAGGAAGGCCCACTGATGCCCACCCAAAAACTACTCGAACGCAAAGCCCTGATCGTTGGTATCGTCATCAACGTGCTGCAGGTCTTAGCCGGCATGGCCGTGTTCTTCATGACCGGTCTCAAGGCCATGTTCCTCGACTTCTCCTTCACCGCGATTTCCGTCCTGTCCGGAATGGTGGCGGTGTACCTCTCGTCGCGCACGGTGCGAACCACCGAGCGCTTCCCCAATGGCATGTTCGCACTGGAACCTATCTACGCGATCTGCAAGGCCATTTTCACCATGTCGTTGTTGGTGTATTCGCTGATTGACGTGTGCCGAGTAGCGTACGACTACTTCGTGTTCGGGTCCGGCGAACGCATTGAAACCGGCCCGGTGGTCATCTACGAGATCCTGACCGTAATCGTGTGCTTCAGCCTATACACGTATTACCGGCGCTCCAACCGATCCATCGGCGATTCCAGCACCATGCTCACCGCCGAGTGCAAGAGCACGTTGGTCGACGGATCGATGTCGTTCGGCATCGGCGTAGTTGCCATCTTCCTGATGCTGCTACCGGCCGGCGGTCCGCTTGACTTCCTGCACTACACCGGCGATTTCTTCATCACCGTGGCTTTGGTGGCATTGACCATCAAGGAGCCGTTCAGCGTGCTCAAAGAGGCGTTCGTGGAATTGGTCGGCGGCGTGCATGACGACGATGAAACCAACGCCTACGTGGAGGCCGAGGCACAGCGCCATCTGCCTGCCAACACCGACTACGAGCAGACGCTGATCTTCAAGACCGGTATGAACTACACCGTTGACGTGTATCTGAGCGGCATCGGCGAAACCATTGATGTAGCTGACCTCATCGAATGCAAGCGCTCGCTGGAAAAGGAGCTCAGCAAGCGCCTGCACATCGTGGACGTGGACTTCGTGTTTGACTGATTGATGGGTTTGAAGCGACTACTTCAGACTCCAAGTGGAACCCTGCGGGCCGTCTTCGATGGCGATGCCGGCCTCGGTCAGAGCGTCGCGAATCTGATCGGCCTTGGCGAAATCCTTGGCCTTGCGAGCTTCGGCACGGGCGTTGAGCTGTTCGGCGATCAGTGCCTCCAGCGCTGCATGCTCGGGCGACTCGGCCGTGCCATCAGCGGCACCGCCAGCAGACACCCACGGTTCGGCCAGCGGGTCGAGACCCAAGGTGTCGAGCATGGCACGCACGGCGAGCAGCGCCTCACGCACCTCGGCCTTGGCGGTTTCGGAATCGGCGCGGTCAGCCAGCTGTGAAAGCAACGTATTGCCGGAACGGATGGCGGTGAAGATCGCGGCGGTTGCACCAGACACATTGACGTCGTCATTCATGGCGGCCACGAAATCGGCGGGCAAATCGTCGGCGGAGACGGCAGCAACCTCCTCGCGAGAAGGCTGACCGCCCAGTGCCACACCGGCGCGCTCGATGAAGTTCGAGACACGGTCGTATGCAGCCTGCGCCTCGACCAACGCCTGATCGGACCATTCGAGCATCGACCGGTACTGCACGGAGCCCAAAGCGTAACGCACCACCCAAGCGGAATGCTCGGCCAGCACGCTCGGCACGGACAGGCCGGTGCCCAGTGACTTCGACATCTTCTCGCCCTTGGCGGTCACCCATGCCGAATGCATCCAGCGCGCAGCGGAGGGGTAGCCGGCCGCGCAGGTCTGCGCCATCTCGTTTTCGTGGTGGGGGAAGCGCAGATCCAAACCGCCGCCGTGAATGTCGAAGCCATCGCCCAGGTAACGGTGGGACATGGCGGAGCATTCGATGTGCCAGCCAGGGCGACCCACGCCAAACGGCGTCGACCAACGGGCGTCCTCGGGATCGGTGTCCTTCGGAGCCTTCCACAGGGCGAAATCACGCGGATCATGCTTGTCGGGGGAGGCATCGGCCGGGTCGACCGGATTGTACTTGTCGGCACCGGTGGCGTCCACGGACGGGCCCATGCGGTCGGCCACGGCGGCGGCCTCATCGACTTCGGAGGTCTGCTTCTGGTGAGTGAGTTCGCCGTAATGCGGCCAGGATGCCACATCGAAGTACACGTTGCCGGTGGGCTTGCCGTCCGCATCCGTGACCACATAGCCGTGACCGTTGTCGAGAATGCGCTGAATCAGGTCGATCATGTCCGACATGTGGCCGGTGGCGCGAGGTTCCACGGTGGGCGGCAGCACGCCGAGCGTGTTGTACGCCTCGGTGAATTCGCGCTCGTAGTAATAGGCGCGGGCCCACCAACGCTGGCCGGCGGCCGCGGCCTTATCGAGAATCTTATCGTCGATATCGGTCACATTACGCACAAAAGTGACTTTGTAACCGAGCTTCAAAAACCAGCGGCGCACGATGTCGAACGCCACGGCGGCACGGATATGGCCAATATGCGGTGACGACTGCACGGTGGCGCCACACACGTAAATGCCGACTTCGCCCGGCTTGAGCGGCACGAAATGGCTGACCTGGTGCGAGGCGGTGTCATACAGATTCAGGCCTTCTGCGGCCTTGGCGACATGCACCGGCGTCAGGCTTGAAGGCATGACGGAAATGTTGAAATCCTGCGGTTCTTGGCTGTTTCCCATAACGCTCAAGCGTAGGGTCCGAACCAGACATGCTGAATCGTTACTCGAAGAGCTTGATGAACGCTTCACAGGCGGGGCCCGAACGAGGTGACAGACGGATGAGAAGCGGGACAACAGTCTCGCGAGAACACGTCTTTGACCGCTGCGGAAACTGCGAGATTCATGGATTTGCCCTGCCTGTTACGCAAACGGGGAACGCTCGTGCCACAATAGAAGTCATGGCCACACCACAAGTGCTCATTTTGCAACATGTCCCATGGGAACGTCCGGGACGCATATTGTCGAACCTCGAAGACATCGGTCTTGAGACGGTGACGATGAATATCGTCGACAAAAAGAAACCGGACTTGCCTGATTTCGGCGAACTGGCTGGCGTGGTAATCATGGGTGGACCTATGGGAGCGCTTGATTACGACAAGTATCCGGGGCTGAAGGCGGAAGCCAAGTTGGCACGTGCCGCCGTGGCTTCAGGCAAGCCGATTCTCGGTGTATGCCTGGGGCATCAGATTATCGCCACTGCGCTTGGTGCGCAGCTGCGCAAGGGCGATGCGCCGGAGATTGGGTTCGCGCCGATCAAGCGTGTGGACAAGCATGACTTCTTCTCCATGTGGGATAAGCAGCTGACGGTGCTGCACTGGCATAACGACGTGGTGGGTTTGCCCGAGGGAAGCCAGCTGCTGGCGCGTTCGTCTTCCACCAAGGTGCAGGCGTTCCGACTGGGATCCGCGCTGGGCATGCAGTTCCATCTTGAGGTGTGCGGCTCGCTGCTGGACGAATGGCTGGATGAGCCGAGCATGGTCAAGGATCTCAAGGCCGCGGGTGGGTCCAAGTCCCGATTGCGCGAGCAGTTCGCCCAATACGATCAGCTACTGCATCCGCTCGCCGAGCAAGTGTTCTCCGGTTTTGCGGCCCGCTGCAACTCCTACGCTCAGACGCTGAACAAATAACGTTTGTGGGCCGCCGCTGGGCAAGCGTGGCGCTACATTGGTGAGTCATGCCGACTTATGACATTGGACTGGAACACGTTTCGCTTGCCTTCGCTACCAAAACCATCTTCACTGATGTGACGCAGGGTGTTTTCGAGGGCGACCGCATCGGCATCGTCGGCAAGAACGGCGACGGCAAATCCACGTTGCTGCACCTCTTCCGCGGCACCCAGGAGCCGGATTCCGGCCGCGTGACGAAGCGCGGCGGACTCACGTTCGGCATGCTTGACCAGCGCGATCCGCTCGACGACAACGCCACCATCCGTCAGGCCGCGCTCGAAGGCCGCGCCGACTACGAATGGGCGTCCGATAACACTTCCCGTGAAATCGTCGAGGCATTGCTCGGCGGCATGAGTCTGGATGCCAAGGTCGGCTCCTTGTCCGGCGGCCAGCGTCGCCGCGCCGATTTGGCCCGACTTCTGCTCAAGGATTGGGATATTCTCGCGCTTGACGAGCCCACTAACCATCTCGACGTGGTCACTATCCACTGGCTTGCCGAGCATTTGAAGAACCGCTGGTCCAAAGGCCAGGGCGCTCTGTTGCTCGTGACCCACGATCGCTGGTTCTTGGACGAGGTCTGCGAATCGATGTGGGAAGTCCACGATGGCGTGATCGAGCCGTTCGAGGGCGGGTATTCGGCGTATATGCTGCAGCGCGTCGAACGCGACCGCCAGGCTGATGTGCGTGAAACGAAGCGCCGCAATCTGGCCCGCAAGGAGCTCGCATGGCTTTCCCGCGGTGCCCGTGCCCGTTCCACCAAGCAGAAGTTCCACGTCAAGGCCGCACGCGAATTGATTGCCGATGTGCCGCCGATGCGTAACACACTTGAACTGAAGCAAATGGCCACCTCCCGTCTCGGCAAACAGGTGGTCGATTTGGTCGACGTGACGCAGATTTTCGAAAAACCGCAGGGCATGGCCGATATCGACCCGGATGTGGCGGCGCTCTCCGCGTCCGCTTCCCGCGTGGATGTGGTCAACGCCATGTACGCCGAGCCGCAGCTGCACGGTTCCGTTGAGGTGGCGGTCACCGACCTGACTGACCCGCGCCTGGTGGACGCCGGCGTGCCGGAAGCCGTCGAGGCCGCTGAGGAAGCGCGTAAGAAGGCCGAGGCTGAGAGCGGCAATCCGCAGCTTGCTGACGATCGCGAGGTTCGTCGCATGAACACGGGTGGTGAAACCATCGGCGGTGACGCTGCTGCAACGGATTCGGATGATGACACTGCTGCAGCCGGTGTCACCTCGGCTGCACGCAAGGTGACGGTTTCCGGCCGCGAGATTTTGGATGATGTGACATGGCTGATTGGCCCCGGCGATCGTTTCGGCATCGTCGGTGCGAACGGTGCCGGCAAGTCCACATTGCTGAAGTTGATTGACGGTTCGATTACTCCGACCGTGGGCCATGTGAACATCGGCAAAACCGTGAAGTTCGCCGTACTCTCGCAGCGTCTTGATGAGCTGGAGAAACTGGGCCGGTACAAGATCAAGGAAGTGCTTTCCCGCTATAAGCCGAGCTACATTGTGGATGGCAAGGAAGTAACGCCGGGACAGTTGATGGAGCGTCTCGGCTTTGAATCCGCCCAGTTGATGACGCCGATTCGCGACCTCTCCGGCGGACAGAAGCGCCGCATGCAGTTGCTGCTCATCCTGCTCGACGAGCCGAACGTGCTCATCATGGACGAGCCCGGCAACGATCTGGACACTGATATGCTCGCCGTCATGGAGGATTTGCTCGATACTTGGCCGGGCACGTTGATCGTCGTATCCCACGACCGGTACCTGCTGGAGCGCGTCACCGATCAGCAGTTCGCGCTGATTGGCGGCAAGGTACGCCATCTGCCCGGTGGTGTGCAGGATTACCTCGATATGGTTGAGGCTATTAAGAACGGCAAGGGATTGCCGGCTGACACGCCTGGCTTCGCGGGCACCGGTAGCAGCTCGGCGAAGTCTGGTAGGGGTAAGGCGGCCGCCGTCAATGCTGCTGCATCTCTCCCTCAGTCCGCTTCGCGGACAGCTCCCTCGTCAGAGGGAGCCAATAACGGTGAGGACTCCACCTCGAAGCTCACCGGCAAGGCCTTCCACGAGGCATCCAAGCGCGTGAATGCCATCGAGCGCAAGCTTGCCAAACTGGAAGAGCGGAAGACCGAACTTGAGGCACAGATGGCCGCCCATGACCCGAGCGACTACGAGGGTCTCAACAAGCTCAATGAACAACTCACCGCCGTCAATACTGAAAGCGATAATCTCGAAGCCGAATGGCTCGAACTCTCCGAACAATTGGAGTAGCGGGAGAAACCGTAACGTTCACAAGGCCTCGGTAGTTTGCCGGGGCCTCCCGCTATGCAAACTCCCACGGATTAATCAATTCCACGTCGGTACCTTCGAAGTCCTTGATATTGCGCGTGGCTATGGCCGCATCCCAGGAACAGGCAATTGCCGCAATCATGGCGTCTTGAATACTGGTAGGGGTGCCCCTTCGTTCGCGTTCGACAAGGATATGGGCATAATCCGCAGCTGCCTGAGTATCAAATGCGAACGTCCTGTCCTCTAATGTCATAAGCGCCAGCTTGACGGTCGTATCTGTGTACTTTCGTCGTTTGCCTTCAGGCATGCGACATATTCCGACCAACAACTCGGCGACGGTGATGGCGGTGGTTGCCAGATTGCTTGTATCTTGGTTCCTCAGCCAATTGGCAACGTGTTCGTCTGGCTGTTTCTTGATGATTTCGCTGATGACGTTGGTGTCCAGAATAATCATGGCCGATTCCTATTCAAAAGATACTGGCGGTCGGGAATCAGCGGAATTTCGCTCGGATAGTGGGAGTTCCCCCTTGTCAAGTCCCTCAAAATCCATGTTCTTCATGAATTCGCGGATCTCGTCATAGAAATTGGTCTTTCGTGTGACTTCATGCGCCACCGTGCCGGCCAGCCATTCTTCAAGAATGGATCGCACCTGAGATTCCATGGAGCGGTTGTTTTTCTCAGCCACTTCTTTGAGCTGTTGAATCTGCTCATCGGGTATTTTTCGGATGGTCAATGTTGCCATGATGCACCTCCTTGTTGCTGTCATAATGCTAGCATAAGGTGCTGTCATTTTGCTTGCAGTACGGGTGATGAGGTATGCACGCATGAAAAAGGCGGATATGCATCATGCACATCCGCCCTTTGAGCTTGGACTGGGTCTCCCCGCAGTCGCCGAATCAGCGCCCGGTAACCTCGGAACCGACGACCTTTTCGCTCAGGGCGCGCGGGCCGCGGGTCACGGCTACGGCACCGGAGCGCACCAGCTCAATCACACCGTAATGCTCCAAAAGCCCCAGCAGCGCATCGATCTTACCTTCGGCACCGGTGGCCTCAATGGTCAGCGATTCCGGATTCACGTCCACCACACGCACGCGGAAGAGGCGCACGATCTCCAGCACGTCGGAACGGTTGGATTCGTCGGCGGCCACCTTGATGAGCACCAGTTCGCGTTCCACGGTGGAGTTCGGGTCGAGTTCCACGATTTTGAGCACATGCAGCAGCTTGTTGAGCTGCTTGATGATCTGCTCCAGCGGCACGGCCTCCACGTCGGCGGTCACCGTGACGCGAGAGATGTCCGGACGCTCGGTGGGGGAGACGGACAGCGAGTTGATGTTGAACGCACGGCGGGCGAACAGGCCGGCGATACGCGCCAGCACGCCTGGGCGGTTCTCCACCAGCACGGACAGCGTATGACGCTGGGAACCAGGCTGGGATGCAGGATAGTTAGCCATGAGTGTTCTCCTCTCCTCAGTGCTCGCTCGCAGTGGCAGCGGCGGTCTCGTGCTCGAACACGCCGGTCGCATGCTCGTCCGGACCGGTTCCCGGAGCCGGGGTGCCGCCAGCCAGCGGCTTGATGCCGGGCTTGTACGTCACCTCGTCGTTGGGAGCGCCGGCGGCTACCATCGGCCACACCATCGCATCCTTCCACACGCGGAAGTCGATCAGCACCGGGCGGTCGTTGATCTGGTTCGCCTTTTCGATGGCGGCAATCGCCTCTTCCTCGGTGAACGCGCGGATACCCACGCAGCCGTATGCCTCGGCCAACTTGATGAAATCAGGCACTTCGAGCGGCGCATCGCCGTCGGCCAGTGCCGCCGCACCATCGGCACCGTGCGCTTCACCATCGAGCAGGTTGGTCTGCGAGTAGTGGTGCTCGTAGAACAGCGTCTGCCACTGACGGACCATGCCGTATACGGAGTTGTTCAGAATCGCGATCTTCACCGGAGCGTGGTCCAGGAACGCGGCGGCCAGCTCCTCAGAGGTCATCTGGAAGGAACCGTCACCATCGATCAGCCACACCGGCTTCTTGCCCTCGAATTCACGGGCCGAGCCCACGGATGCGCCGATGGCAGCTGGCAGACCGTAGCCCATCGTGCCGAGGCCTCCGGAGGAGATCCAAGCGTGCTGGTTCTCAAAATCGATGAACTGCGAAGCCCACATCTGGTGCTGGCCCACACCGGTCACCCAGATGGTGGACGGATCGGCCATCTCAGAGAGCTTCTTGATGACCCACTGCGGGGCCAGCGATCCGTCGGTCGGCTCATCCCACGTCATCGGGTATTCCTCGCGCCAGCCGTCGATCGCCTTCCACCAGGGGGCCAGATTCGGCTTGCCCTGAATGGCCTGCGTACGCTGAATCTCGGGAATCAAGTCGTCGAGCACGGTAGCCACATCGCCCACGATCGGCACGTCGGGCTGACGGTTCTTGCCGATTTCAGCCGGGTCGATGTCAATGTGAATCACGCGGGCGGTCGGTGCGAAGGCGTCGAGCTTGCCGGTCACGCGGTCGTCGAAACGTGCACCGATGGCCACAAGCAGGTCAGCGCGCTGCACGGCGCCGGTTGCGGCAATCGTACCGTGCATGCCTAGCATGCCGAGGTTCTTCGGGTCGGAGTCGGGAATGATGCCGCGTGCGGGCAGGGTCGTGACCACGGGAGCGCCGGTCAGGTCGGCCAGAGCCTTGACCTGTGCGCCGGCGTTGGAGCGGGCGGCGCCGCCACCCACATACAGCACCGGGCGGTACGACTGAGAGAACAGCTTCGCCGCGTCGGACAGCACACGGCCGTGCGCCTTGGTGGTGGGGTTGTAGCCGGGCAGAATCATGCGCTGCGGCCATGAGTAGTACATGTCGCCGGTCTGTGCGGTCTTGGTCAGATCCACGACCACCGGGCCGGGGCGGCCGGTGTTGGCGATGTAGTACGCCTCGGAAAGCACGCGAGGAATGTCCTGCGCGCGGGTCACGAGGAAGGAGTGCTTGGACACCGGGTAGGTGATGCCCACGATATCCGCCTCCTGGAAGGCATCAGTGCCGATGGCTTGCACGCCCACCTGACCGGTAATCACGACCATGGGCACGGAGTCCATGTTCGCGTCCGCAATGGCCGTGACCACGTTTGTGGCACCCGGGCCGGAAGTCACGATGCACACGCCCACCTTGCCAGTGGCCAGTGCGTAGCCTTCGGCGGCGTGGCCGGCGGCCTGCTCGTGGCGCATAAGCACGAAGCGGAACTTCGTGTTGTCTTTGATCTCGTGGTAGACGGGCAGAATCGCGCCGCCAGGAATGCCGAAGACGTCCTCGACGCCGAGGTCCTCCAGCGAACGAATCAGCGCCTGGGCGCCAGTCATCTTCTCGCCATCGACGATGGTCTGCTTATCGGGGGCCGTGTTGATTTTCGGTACACCGCTGAATGCCTGCAAAGGCGTGGGTAAAGCCATGATTCCTCTCACCTCATAGGTTTTGTCGCGAACCTGCCCGACCTTGGGATGGGGCCGGGTGCCCGCGTGTCTGATTCCAGTCGCTTCCCCGAGACTTGTGGCCCCGGCGCGACTCGTCGCTCATGTTGGTATTAGTCTATTCGCAAATCCGACAGCGGGCTTACTTAGTCCGCGTCTTGAACGAGTCCAGTGACTTCCAGCCCGCTTCGGCGGCCGCCAGCTGCGCCTTACGCTTGCTGGAGCCCTTACCGATGCCGATGATGTCGCCGTTCTCGCCCAATGAGACGCGCGCGGTGAAGATCTGCGCGTATTCCGGGCCGGAGACCTCCATATGGTAGACAGGCTCCTCCTTGCCGAGGCCGTGCGCCTTGACGGTCAGCGAGGTCTTCCAGTCAAGTGCCGGGCCCTCGGTGGCCACTTCGGCGAGCGTGTCGTCAATAAGCCGGTGAATCACCTTGCGTGCCTCGTCGATGCCGTGTTCCAGGAAGGTCGCGCCGATGAGCGATTCCACGATGTCGCATAGGATGGAGTTCTTCTCCGCGCCGCCCTGCTCGGCTTCTCCGTGACCCAGCAGAATGTAGGGGCCCACCTTGAGCTTGGTTTTGGCGATGGCGCTCAGCGCGTCTTCGGAGACGGCCTTGGCGCGCATCTTGGCCAGTTGCCCCTCGGTCATATCCGGGTGAATGGTGAACAGCGTTTCAGTGGAGACCAGTTCGAGCACCGCGTCTCCCAGGAATTCGAGGCGTTCGTAATTGGCCACGCCGGGGTGCTCATGCGAGAAGGAACGGTGGGTGAGTGCCTGCACGAGCAGATCCGGGCTGAGAGTGGTGCCCAACGCTTCAAGAAGCTCGTTGGCCGGCGTCGGCTGCTGTGGGGTTTCATTACTCATGATTGTTGTATGGTCCTTCACGCGATGGTGATGTGTTGTGTTGTGTTGTGTTGTTTGCGATGCGATGGTGTACGCAATGGTGCACTTATGCGAAGACCCCGCCACCCGTCGATGGCAGGGCCTTCATTCAAGCCGTTATCGCAGGACTCACTTGGTGTGAGCCGGCTGGATGGCGGAGCGGTAGGTGCGGCCGCGGTAGTTACCGCAGCTCGGGCAAGCCATGTGCGGCAGGGCCGGAGCGCCACAGTTCGGGCAGTTCACGGTCGCAGCAGCGGTGGCCTTCCAGTTCGCGCGACGCGAATGCGTGTTGGCGCGCGAGGTCTTGTACTTAGGCAGTGCCATTTGAGTATCCTCTATTTCGTTCGAACAATTGAGCTTAAGCGTCCGTTATCTTAACGCACGGCTCGTACAAACTTCGTTCAGGCGCGCGTCACTCGGCCTGCTCGCCGTTCTGCTCGGCCTCGAGCTGGGCTTTGAGCCCCGCCAATCCGGCAAAACGGATATCCGTCACATCGTGATGATGGTCGGGATCCTCGTTCAGATCGGCACCGCACTGCGAGCACAGACCCCTGCAATCCGGTCGGCACAGTGGTTGCAACGGCAGCGATTCGACCAGCGTGTCGCGGATCATCGCCTCGATGTCCGCGAATGCGCCGTTCTCCAGCAGCGGATACGTGTCTTCCGACTCGTCCTCGCCGGCGATGATGTCGATTTCGTCGTCCTGCTTGCTCTTGCCGCCCTTGCCGTTGGCCTTGTCCTGACCCGACTCGTACGGGAAGAACACCGTCACATCAACCGGCCAGTCCTCGTCAATCGGCTTCAGGCAGCGCGTGCACTCGCTGACGAATGGCGCGACCAGGCGGCCGGTGAAGATCAGGCCGTCCACAATCGAATCGAACTGCCCGCTCACGTGTACGGGCTCACCTTCCTTGATGCCGACAATGCTGTCGCCAATGCCGGAAGGTGCCGGGAAATCGGCGTCAATCGGCTTGGATTGACCGGCGCGCGAAGCAATCTGCGCTACCGGAATGGCCCACGGGGAATCTTCAACTCGTGCCATGGTATGTTCTTGGTGCCTTTCGTATGTTGGCTGGAGTTATTCGTTACTGGCGTTATTCGCGTTACTGATGTTGCCGGCGTTGCTGGCGTTACTGGGCTTCGGGATAGTCGTTCAGCGTCAGGTGCGGCATCTGTTCGCGGGCCGCGCGCTGGCGCTCTTCCAGCACGTTAAGACCGGCCTGCACATCCTGACTGAGTTTGCCGAGCTGCTGGGACAGCCCTTCCATCACCGTAGTGCAGTACTGGTCCGCGCCTTGGGTCAGATGGTCGGCTTTGGTCTGTGCCTGGTCAAGAATCGCGCGCGCTTTCTGCCGTGCAAGCTCGGTGACGTTCTCTTGGCCGGCCAGGAACTGTGCCTGTTCGTTGGCGTCCCTGATCATGTTGGCTGCGCGGCTTTGTGCGGAGGCGACGATGGCGTTGGACTGGGTCTGTGCCGATTCCAGACGGCGCTCGGCCTCGCGCATGAGGGCGGAGGCGCGCTCCAACTGCACCGGCAGCATTTTCTTCAACTCGGAAAGCTGGTCGGTGAATTCGTCGCGGTCAACCTTCACCATGCCGGGGGCGAATATGCTGGACTTCGCTTCGCCCAGTGCCGCCTCGAGCTGGTCGATGATGTCATACACCGTGGTGAATTCCTCGTGGCTCTTGACCGTGGCCGGGTCGTCGTCCGTGGTTTCTCGCAGGTCGGGCATTTCGTTCATGAACGAGGGGCGAATGCCGGCGGCCTGAGCGGTCTGAGCCTGTGCCCGGGTCTGCTGAGCTGCTTGGGCCTGCGCTTTGGCCTGCATTTGTGCCGGAGTAGGGGTAGGCGCGGCGGGCGGCGATCCGGCGAGAACATCGGCCTCTTCGGTGGGTGCCGGCGCGGCTTGCGTAGACGCGGGCGGTTCCGGGGCGGACGGCTCCGGAGTGGACGATGCGGCGTCCGCATTCGGTTTGGTCAGATCGACGTATCCAGTAGGGTGGTCATCGCTCATAGTCATTAGTGCATCAGTCCTTCCGCTGACGTTCCTCGGCCAGGGCATCGGCCAGCATCGGCACGACGCAATCGGGCACCATGCCGGTCACGTCGCCTCCATGGCGGGCCACGTCCTTGACGATGGAACTGGAGATGTGTTCAAGAATCGGATCGGCCGGCAAAAACAGGGTTTCGATGCCAGCGAGCTTGCGATTGACCAGCGCCATGCCGAGCTCGGCTTCATAGTCGCCGTTCTGGCGCAGACCCTTGATGATAACGGTGGCGCCGACCTTCTTGCAGTAGTCGGTGATCAGGCCGTCGGTGGAAGAAACGGTGACGTTCTTGCAACCGGCTTTGTCAAGGGCGCGGCGGATCACGTCGACTCTGGTGGCTTCGGAAAACATCGGTGTTTTCGCGGCGTTGACGGCCACCACCACATGCACCTCGTCGAAAAACCGCGCCGAGCGCTCGATTACATCCAAGTGTCCGGCGGTAACGGGGTCATACGAGCCGGGGCATACTGCGATAGTCATGCCTTATAGCCTACCGCGAATGGTGTGCAATGGTGCGCTTCGTGCGGCCACATGTTACATGCGGAGGGTTTCGCGGTTTGCGATGGGAATCTATGATGGGATGCAGTTGAATCGTACAGTACGAGGAAAGAAGTGCACTATGACTTTTGCTGATCTGTTCTCCAATGACGCCGAACCGCTGCGCAACCCCGATCAGGGTGCCGGAACCTCCGTGCTGGAACGTCCGGAGACCAAGGAATCGCCGGTGCGCGACGATGGCGGCGACGCCGACCGCTTTGCACACTATGTGTCCAAGGACCGTATCGCGGAATCCCGCGCGACCGGCCGTCCGGTGGTGGCCCTGTGCGGCAAGGTCTGGGTGCCCAAGCACGATCCGTCCAAATACCCCGTCTGCCCTGACTGCAAGCGCATCTACGAGGAAATGACGCGCTGAGCTGCTGCGGGTTATTGCTTGGCTCCCCTCTCTGAGGGGAGCTGTCGTCGTAGACGACTGAGGGGAGTAGCGGGCGCGGGTCCACTAGATTTCCCGGATATGTGACACTGAGGTTGCGTTAGTGTTACATATTCACAAGCGGGGAAAATGGTGGTTTGTGTTTCAGCTGTCGTATATGGATATGTCCATTATGTGGATTTTCGCTGTCGGAATCACGATGTGACCAAAGGATTCGCTATTTTCTGCGGTTTTTGATCACCGATGATCAGCCGTTATAAGTACTCTCTTCATACTTTCGTAACACGTTAGCCACGGGGGGAGGGTAGCAATAGCGCCATATTTGTTGTCTTCGCGAAAAGGAGTGGCATATGGCGTCTTCACAAACGCAAGTTGCCGGCAATGAGGATTCCGCAAGCAAGATATCCCAGACACAGAATGAGCCCATTCAGGACAGCGACTACACCCTGTCTCGTGTTCCGGCCGAGGCCAAGCAGCCGTTCTGGAGGATTCTGGTAATCCGTATCGGCAGCATATGCTGCGTCTCTCAGCTGGTGCTCGGTGCATCCCTCGGCTACGGCATGAGTTTCTGGGGCGCGTTCTGGGCGACAATGCTCGGATCAGTGCTATTGCAGGTGATTAGCTGGGCGCTGGGTACTGCGGCGGCGCGTGAAGGCCTGTCCACCAGTCTGCTGTCCCGTTGGACCGGATTCGGTAAAATGGGTTCCGCCATCTTCGGCGGCGTGATGGCCATTTCCATGGTTGGATGGTTCGGCGTGCAGAACTCGGTGTTCGGCGAAGGCATGGCGAACATTCTTTCGTTCACTGACTTCCTTGGCAAGTTCGAGACCCCCGCGTGGTCCATCGTTACCGGCATTGCCATCACAGTGTTGGTGGTTTTCGGAGTCAAGGCCATCGCCAACTTCGCCACGGTATTTGTGCCGCTGTTCATCGTCGTTGTGCTGTATGCATCCTTCGTGATGTTCCAGTCCAATCCGCTGTCCTCGCTGTTCAACACTCCTGCCCCTGGTCCGGCGCTTTCGCTGGGCGCCGCAACCACCATCGTGGCTGGCGGCTTTATCGCAGGTGCCATCTGCACTCCCGATTACGGTCGATTTTTGCGTAACGGCACCGAGGTGTTCTGGATGACCCTGATCGGCACGTTTGTTGGCGAGCTGGGCATGAACCTATTGGCAGTGCTGTTGGCTCACGCCACTGGTACCAATAACGTGGTCGACATGATGATGGCCACCTCCGGTGTAATCGGCGTACTGATTGTTGTGGCTTCCACCGTCAAGCTCAATGACATCAACCTGTATTCATCATCCCTTGGCCTGTCCACGATGATTAATGCGCTGTTCAACCGTAAGCTCAACCGTGACGCACTTGTCTGGGGCCTGGGCATCGTAGGCACATTCCTGTCCGTAATCGGCATCATCAACTACTTCACTGGCTTCCTGACGTTGTTGGGCGTCGCCATTCCTCCGGTCGCTGGCGTAATGGTCGTCGACTACTACATTCTGCGTCGCGGCCGCAAAGATCTTGAAGCCACCCGAGAAGCGGGCACCCTGCCGGAAAGCGTGGAGAAGTGGAACCCGGTGGCGCTTGCCGTGTGGATTATCGGATTCGCAGTGGGCGAGGTCACCAGCATCTACTCGATTGGCATCCCCGGCCTGAACTCGCTGATTGTTTCCGGCATCCTCTACTGGGTCATCATGGTCGTCTATGCCAAGGTCAAGGGCGTCGAGACCGTGGAGTTCGCCCGCACCAAGCAGGTCCTGTAGGAGGACGGAGCAATGCCGAAGATTACGTTGGCGCAGTTTGAAAGCAAACTGTGTGACCCTCCGGCGAACGTTGTCAAGGCCATCCCCATGATTCGTCAGGCCGGCCTTGACGGTTCGGACATGATCATGTTCCCGGAGATGTTCACTACCGGATACGAACTGAGCATTGTGGGTCCGCGCATCACCGAACTTGCGGAGCCCGTGAACGGCCCGACCATTACCGCATTGCGCGAGGCCGCCAAACAGGCCGGTGTGTATGTGGTGGCTCCCATCGCGCTCTATCACGATGACCTGCCGGGTGTGCCGTTCAATAGCGCCGTGCTTATCGATCGCGAAGGCAACGTGGCGGGTGTCTACGACAAGCAGCATCTGTGGGCTTTGGAGAGGTTCTATTTCCGGGGCGGCAACGGCACTCCCGTGTTCCAAACCGACTTCGGAACCATCGGCATCATGATTTGCTATGACATGGGCTATCCGGAAGTGGCGCGCATGCTTGCCCTGCAAGGGGCTCAGATTGTGCTTTGCCCGTCCGCCTGGTGCGAGCCTGACCATGATGTATGGGACATCAACGTACCTGCACGAGCATTGGAGAACACGGTGTTTCTTTGTGCCGTGAATCGGTACGGCAGGGAGCAGGACCTGTATATGGGCGGCCATAGCAAGGTGTGTGACCCGAGAGGGCGCGTCGTTGCGGAGCTGCCCGACGAGGGCGAAGGCGTGCTGAACGTGGAGATTGACCTCGCCGACGTCGTTTCCAACCGGCAGACCAGCCCGTACCTGCGCGATCGCAGACCGGAGCTATACGGCAAGGTATTGCTGCCCTGATGTGAAGTGTCGGGACCGGATCATTGTTTTCCCATCAAAAGAGGAAGACGATGATCCGGCCCTCGTCTCGTATAAAAACCGTAAATATATCAGTAGTTCAAGGAGTGTGCCATAACCATGACACAGACAACGGCCGTCGCGCCGGCACAGGAGCCGGCTTTCGAATCAGACAGCCTTCATATTCCGGATAGCGACAGGCGCGGATGGTGGTCCATCGCCTGCATCTGGATCGGTAATTCCATCAACGTGTCCACCCTGATGACCGGTGCGGTACTCGGCGCAGGACTGACCTTGTGGGATGCATTCTGGGCCGCATTCATCGGTTTTGGCATCATTCTCGCCTACATGTGTTTCGTGGCCATGGAAGCAACCGACACCGGCCTTCCCACCTCCGCTATGTCCACTGCAGCCTTGGGACGCAAGGGCGGACGCTACATCATCTCAATCATCCTGGGTGTCTCACTGATCGGATGGTTCGGTGTGCAGGCGGCAGTCTGCGGATCCTCATTCTCCCTGATGGTCGGCAAGCTCGGGCTAGACGTTTCGCCGCAAATCTGCTCTATCGTGCTGGGCGCGCTGATGCTCGTCACCGCCATCCTCGGTTTCGACGGCGTCAAGTGGGTCAACTACATCGCGGCTCCTTTGCTGTTCATCATTTGCGCCTATGGCCTGTTTGCCTCCCTGTCCAATACGGGCATGGGCACGTTGACCTCCTACGTGCCCAAGGAAAGCATGGGACTGGTAGCCGGTATCAATATTGCCGTGGGCTTCTTCGCCGTCGGCGGCGCCACTGTGGGCGACTTCACCCGTTACGCGCGTGATCGAAAAGGTGCAGTGCTGTCCAGCATCATCGGCATCTGGCCACCCATGGTCATCCTGCTTATGATGGGTGCGATGCTCTCCGTCGTCAAGCCCGAATCGGGCGGCGATATTTCCCAGATCATGGCATCCATGGGTCTTGCCGGAGCCGCTTTGATTGCTCTTGTGCTATCCACGTGGTCCGTCAACGTGGGCAACGCCTACTCTGCAGGACTCGCTTTCGCCGTCATCGCCGACAAGGGAGATAAGGGCTATCGCGTTTCCACCACCATCGCTGGCATTCTTGGCATTATGCTTGCCGTGGCTGGCATCATGGACTACTTCCAGATGTTCCTGACCGTACTTTCCGCGATGATTCCAGCGCTCGCGGGCTCGATGATCGCAGATTACTGGTTTGTTCGCAAGGCCCGTCCGCAAAACTTCAAGCCACTTGACGGGTTCTCCGTGCCTGGTCTGGTTTCGTTCATCGTGGGATCGATCGTGGCTCTGATTACCGGTGGCACATTTGCTTCGGTGCCGGCACTTGCATTCCTTGACCACCCATTCTTCCTTGGTCCGGTCAATGGCATAGTCGTGTCCATCGTGCTGTATGTGGCCGTGTACAAGCTGATGAAGCTGCCGAGCTTCGACGGTCCCATTCTGTTGACGCGGAAGGGGCAGTGATATGCGTCATCTCGTATCTTCGGACATCCCCGATATCGCACTTGGTTCATCCCTGCTTGGCGCGGGAGGCGGCGGCGACCCCTATGTGGGCGGTCTTATCGCCCGTCAGGCGTTGGACAAAGCCGGCAGCGTCGAACTCTACGATGCCGACGAAGTGCCGGATGAATGGCTGGTCGCCACCATCGGTGGAGTGGGCGCTCCCAGTGTATTGGCGGAAAAAGGCATCAACGGCTGTGAAATCACCAACCTGCTCGCTGCGCAGGAAGAACAGTTGGGGCGCAAGCTCGACGCGATCGTTCTGTCCGAGATCGGTGGCATGAATTCGGTCATCCCCGTGGCCGCCGCTGCTATTGCCGGCATCCCGCTGGTCAATGTGGATGGTATGGGACGCGCGTTCCCCGGCCTGCAGCAGGATTCGTACAACATTGCCGGCGTGCACACCTGGCCTATGGCGTTCGCCGATGAAAAAGGCAACGTGGCCATGCTCACCACCGTCGACAATGATTGGATGGAGAACCTTGGACGTGCCACCGTCGATGCGATGGGCGGCCAGGGTATTGCTCTCGGCCAGTTCATGTCCGGTGAGACGATGAAACGCGCCGCTGTGCGCGACTCCCTGACCAAGGCGAAGTTCATCGGAGAAACCATCCGATCCATCAAACAGATTGCTTCGGATGAGGGATACTCTTCGCCTCGTGCCGCTCTGTTCGACAAGATCGGTGCGGTGGGCCTGATTGAGGCAAAGATCTGCGACGTGACCCGCGAGACCCGCGGTGGCTTCAACTTTGGCCGCGCACAGTTGGATGGTATCCGGGGCTCGCGCGGGCACACCGGAGCCATCGAATTCCAGAATGAAAACCTCATCGCATATCTTGACGGGGAGCCCGTGGCCACGACTCCAGACCTGATCTGTCTGGTCGATTGCGATACGTTCATTCCGGTCACTACCGAGAGTTTGAAGTATGGCAAGCGTGTCATCATGCTGGTTCTTCCGTGCGATCCGGTGTGGCGTACTCAGGCGGGCATCGACCTGGCCGGCCCCCGATGGTTCGGGTACGACCTCGACTACATCCCATACGAGCAGATTCGCTCCGTACTCGCGTAACGTGCCATGCCGGCCGCTGCTGGCCGGGATTGCAACGCAGAACATGTCAATAACAGAAAGGGAATGTGATGAGAACCATCGGTGTCGATGAGATCAACGATATAGCCCTAGGTGCTTCGCTACTGGGAGCAGGTGGAGGAGGAGACCCATATATTGGACGTCTGATGGCCATGCAAGCCGTCAAGGAATGCGGCCCGGTAACGCTGATCGAGCCGGATGAGGTTCCGGATGATGCGTTCATTGCCCCATGCGCCATGATGGGTGCGCCTACCGTAATGACGGAAAAAGGCGGTGGCAAGGACGACTTCGACCGTCTGTTCGACTTGGTCGAACAGTATTCCGGCAAGAAGATATACGCCACTATGCCGATGGAAGCTGGAGGCGTCAACTCGATGTTGCCGATTGCCGCTGCCGCCCGTCGAGGCATCCCGCTGGTGGATGCGGATGGTATGGGCCGTGCCTTTCCTGAGCTGCAGATGGTCACGTTCACCATCGGTGGTGCCTCGGCCACACCGCTTGCTTACAGTGACGAGAAAGGCAACGCCGGTGTAATGAACAACGTGTCCAACAAATGGACCGAGGACATCGCTCGTTCGATTACGAACATCGTCGGCGGACAATTGATGATTTGCCTATACACGATGAGTGCAAAGATGTGCCGTGATTGGGGCGTCTCCGGCATCGTGACCAAATCCGAGCAGCTCGGCAAAGCGATTCGCTCCATTAAGGAAGGGCTTATCGACACCACCACTGAGCAGCGTTTCCTTGAACTCACTGGCGGATGCCGACTATTTAGCGGCAAGGTGATTGATGTCCTGCGCGAAACCCGTGGTGCATTCAACTTCGGCAAAGTGGTGCTTGAGGGCATTGGCTCCGACAAGCAGCATGAAGCTTATGTCGAATACCAGAATGAGAACCTGCAATGCGTGGTGGACGGCGAGACCCTCGCTACGGCTCCCGATCTGATTTGCCTGGTGGACCATGACACCTATATTCCAGTCCCCAACGAAGCCGTGAAATACGGCAAACGAGTTCTTGTGGTCGGCCTACCCTGCGCGCCGCAGTGGCGCAGCGAAGCGGGCTTGGAACTTGTTGGCCCTCGATATTTCGGCATTGACACAGAATACATTCCCGTTGAAGAACGGTCGAAGCGCAAAGGAGAGTGACCATGTATAAGCTAGGAATTGATGTCGGTGGAACGAACACCGATGCCGTGCTGATTGATGAGAGCATGAACGTGGTGGCTGCCGTGAAACAGCACACAACCAAAGATGTATACGGCGGTATTATGAATGCCGTCGATGCGGTACTGGAGGAATCCGGTGTGGATGCCGCGTTGATCAACCAGGCCATGTTGGGCACCACGCAGTGCACAAATGCGATTGTCGAGCGTAAGGGCCTGTCCCCAATCGCCATCTTGCGTATTGGCGCACCTGCCACCGAGGGCATTCCTCCGATGGTGGATTGGGAGGATTCCATTCGGGCTGTGTGCGTCGACTGGATGATCATCGGCGGCGGTTTCGAGTTCAACGGCAAGCGTCTCAACGAGTTCGACGAGGAAGCCTGCCGCGCATTTCTCAACAAAGTAAAGGGCAAGATCAAAGCCTTGGCCATCTCCTGCGTGTTCTCCACCATGCGCAACGATGACGAGGTGCGTGCGGCGCAAATCGCCCATGAGATTCTTGGCGAGGATTTCCCAGTATCCGTTTCCAGCGAAATCGGCTCCATGGGTCTGATCGAGCGCGAAAACGCCACCATCCTCAACGCCGCGTTGACGGAAGTGGCCGAACGATTTACCGATGGCTTTGCGCAAAGCCTGAAAGACAAGGGCATCGTCAACGCTGAGGTATACCTCTCCCAGAATGACGGCACTTTGATGACCCTTGATAATGCACGGCGTTATCCGATTCTCACCATCGCATGTGGCCCCACAAACTCCATTCGTGGTGCCAGCTACCTGACTTGCCGTGATGATGCGATTGTGATTGATGTGGGCGGTACCACTTCCGACTTCGGTGTATTGTCTCACGGATTCCCCCGCGAGAGCGGTGTCGCCGTTGACATCGGTGGCGTACGTACCAACTTCCGTATGCCGGATGTTATCTCCATCGGGTTGGGCGGCGGTTCCATAGTGCGCGAGCATGATGACGGCACGGTCACTGTAGGCCCCGATTCTGTGGGATACCAAATCACCGAAAAGGCGCTTTGCTTCGGCGGCGATGTGGTGACCGCCACCGATATTGCCGATCGTCTTGGCAAGGCGAACGTTGGCGATCCCTCGCTGACCGCAAGCATCAGCCAGGAAGTTGCCGATAAGGCATATGCAGCGATGCGAGAGATGGTGGAGGACGCCATTGACTCCATGAAGATTTCCAGTGATCCCATCGATGCCATTCTGGTTGGCGGCGGTGCCGTGCTGCTGCCGCACGATTTGGCCGGCACTAAATCTGTGGCTTGCCCGGAGTTCGCCGGTTGCGCCAATGCGATTGGTTCGGCTATCTCCAAGGTCTCCGGCATGTTCGAGAAGCTGGTTGACTATGAGGAGACCGGCCGTGAAGAAGCTCTGGAACACGCTCGCCGGGAGGCCATTGCCGCTGCTGTGCGTGCCGGGGCGGACGAGGCTACTGTGGAGATCATCGACTCCGAGGATGTGCCGCTGGCCTATTATCCGGGCAAGACCAGCCGAATCAGGATCAAGGCCGCTGGCGATCTTCGTATGGCACAGACTGAGAAATAGTGGAGGTTCCGAGATGCTAGTGCGTCAAATGCTTGAGATCTACGATCTGCTGGATACTCCACAGGCCAGTGGAGAGGCGGTCGCAGCGCTATTGCGTGAGCGCGGCGCTCAGGATGTGACCGTCACCGTAGTCGGCGGCAATCAGGGTACCACTGATTGCGTCAAAGTCGTCATTCCCGGTCGTCACGGCAAGTCGACTGGAGGTGATGCCCCCACATTGGGCATCGTCGGGCGGCTAGGCGGTATTGGTGCACGCCCTGAAATGATTGGTCAAGTCTCCGACGGTGATGGGGCCTTAGCCGCGCTCACGGTGGCGCTTAAGCTTGCCGAGATGCATCATAACGACGACATATTGGAAGGTGATGTAATCATCGGCACCCATGTCTGCCCGGATGCGCCGACCATTCCGCATGAGCCTGTGCCATTCATGGATTCGCCCATAGATATGGCCGCGATGAATGAGCAGGAAGTGGATGCGCGCATGGATGCCGTGTTGTCCATCGACACCACCAAGGGAAACCGTATTATCAACGTTAATGGGTTCGCGATTTCTCCCACAGTGCTCAAAGGCGCCATTCTGCCGGTCAGTAATGACGTGCTGGACATCATGACCCGTACCACGGGCCGTATGCCTCAGGTCTTTGCGTTGAGCCAGCAGGACATCACCCCCTATGGCAATGACCTGTACCATCTCAACAGCATTCTGCAACCGGCCACGGCCACTCAGGCACCGGTGATTGGCGTTGCCATCACCGTGGAACAGGTGGTTGCAGGTTGTGCCACCGGGGCCACTCATGGTGGCGATGTCGAGGAAGCGGCTCGATTCTCGCTGGAGGTGGCGAAATCCTTCACCTCTGGGGCATGCGCGTTTTATGATGCGCAGGCCTATGAGAGACTGGTTGCGTTGTATGGCGGATTCGAGCGCTTCCAGACGCTTGGCAAAGCCTGACGGCGATTTCTGAGATACGGAGTTTCCCTCTCTGAGGGGGAGCTGGCTCGCGCAGCGAGACTGAGGGGGGGCAACGAGTTCGCACCCGTTGCCCCTCAGTCGTCTACGATGACAGCTCCCCTCAAAGGAGGGGAGCCAGGACGTTTCTAGCGTGCCGAAATCTCGTCGATCAGCTTGAGCTCCTCGTCGCTGAAGTGGGTGTTCTTCAGTGCGCCGATGTTGTCGAGAATCTGCTGCGGCTTGGAGGCTCCGGTCAGCACGGAGGTCACCTTGCCGTCGTGCAGCAGCCATGCCAGGCTCATCTCGGCCAGCGTCTGGCCGCGTTCGGCGGCCAGATTGTTCAGGTCCACAACCTGCTTGTGCAGTTTCTCGGTCAGGGCGGAATCGTTGAGGAATCGCGGATCGTGAGCCATGCGGCTGTCGGCCGGAATGCCGTTGAGATAGCGGTTGGTCAGCAGGCCCTGAGCCAGCGGGCAGAAGGTGATAAGGCCTTTGCCCAGCTTGAAGGCGGTCTCTTTCAGGCCGTTCTTTTCAACGGTGCGGTCGAGGATGTTGTACTTGTTCTGGTTGATGATGAACGGCACGTGCAGTTCTGCCAGAATTGCGGCGGCCTTTTCCATCGTCGGACCATCGTAGTTGGACAGACCCACGTACAGGGCCTTGCCGGAGTTCACGGCCTGAGCCAGCGCGCCCATCGTCTCCTCAAGCGGGGTTTCCGGATCCGGGTGGTGGTGGTAGAAGATGTCCACATAATCCAAGCCCAAGCGTTCCAGCGACTGGTCGAGGCTGGCGAGCAGGTACTTGCGGCTGCCGAGGTCGCCATAGGGGCCTGTCCACATTTCGTAGCCGGCCTTGGTGGAGATGACGAGTTCGTCGCGGTGATGCTTGAAGTACTTGGCGAGCAGCAGTCCGCAGTTCTTCTCTGCCTGGCCGGGCTCGGGGCCGTAGTTGTTGGCTAGGTCGAAGTGGGTGATGCCGTTGTCGAAGGCGGTGAAGACCAGGGACTTCATCTGGTCGAATGGCGTGATGTCGCCGAAGTTGTGCCAGAAGCCAAGTGAGACGGCCGGCAACTTGAGGCCGGAGGTGCCGGCACGGTTGTAGGTCATCGTGTCGTAACGGTGCGGGTTGGGGGCATAGATGGCGGTTGGCTCGAACATTGAGTCTCCTTACAATGTCATTCTTGTTCTTACGAATGCTTACCTGCGATGGGCAGACCGACGCCGATTGAGCGGTATTCGTAAGTGTTCTTGGATACTATGGTTCCAGTTCAAGTGAACTTGAATGCAAACGGCTGCGATGCTTCGGCGTGTTGCCGCAGTAAGGAGTCATGATGTCCTACACCATTCGTCAGGTGGCCACGCAGTTCCATATGCAGCCCTCTACGCTGCGCTATTACGAGGATCAGGGATTGCTGACCAACGTGGAGCGCACCGAAACCGGCCAGCGCATATACGAAGACTGCCATATCGACCGTCTGCGCGCGATTTGCTGCTTCAAGAACGCCGGCATGACCATTGACGATCTTAAAAAGTTCTTCGTGTATGAGTCCAATGAGCCCGAGCATATCGATGAAATCCTTGATCTGCTGGAATCTCGCCGCGAATCCTTGGACGAGCAGCGCCGAGCCCTCAACGAGGCGGCCATGCACGTGCAGCGCAAGCTCCATTACTATGGCGACATCAAGCGTGCCATCGACGCCGGTGAAGACTGGCCAGATTGGCGCGAGTACAAAAACCGCGCCTATTCCATTGAATGCTGAGACCATCGAATGCTGAAACCATCGAGTGCTGAGCTGGATGCCGGCTGGGCACTAAGACCGATGCGCGTCGATCGTGGGCGCGTCTATCCGAGTAAGGCCTTGCTCGGCAGTGCGCGGTCGAGCAGCCAGACAACGAGCGATATCACGAAGAACGCTATGGCCAGCTTGCCGCAGCTAATGCCGAACCCTTGCCAGTCGAGTGCGTCGAGGTTGATGAAGTCGTACGGATACGGACTGCCGCCGGCCGCCGGTCCGGACCCCGGCCAAATCGCCGCACGGGCCAGCACGAAGACCAAGTATGCAGGGAAGTACGCCAGCCACGAGAACATGTAATGCCAGCGGAAACGCCGGTGCGGGTCGAATAGCACGAAATCGATAACCGCCATAATCGGGGCGATTTTGTGCAGCATCGTATTGGTCATGATGCCAATAACCTGTGGCACGTATGCCGGGTCGTCCGGAGGCGTCAGGAAGAACGCCACCAGTGCGGTGACTATGGCGTACACAGTCAGGCACCCCTTAAGCCATGCAGGCGGCTGAATACCTTTGAGCAGTGTGGCCGCGCCGGACCACAGCATCACGATGCCCAGCACGAAACCGGTCTGGAACGTGAAATACACCCAGAACTGCGGTTTGGACCATGCCTCATATGTGCCCACGAAGCAGAAACCGGCGATCGCAAAGCGCCACAACGCCACGATGAATCTCATGCATCGAGTCTACCGCTTCGCCAGTGGGCCGTATGGTGCGGCTGGCGTATTGGCTGGTCGTGATGATTATGGTCGGTGTGACCGACCGCCATAGTGCCGATGAATATGACGATACTGAACCCGGCAATATCGAATCTGGCGATACGAGAATAAGACGAGCCCTTCCCGCACGGCTTTGCCCGGACTACACTTAGGTGCAACTTCACCACTTATGTAGGAAAGGCCTTGCAATGGTCGATTATTCGCCGGCTCTGATGACCGACATGTATGAATACACGATGCTCGACGCCGCTCTGAAAGACGGTACCGCCGACCGCAAGTGCGTGTTCGAGGTGTTCACGCGTCACTTGCCCGAAGGCCGTCGCTATGGCGTGGTGGCCGGCACCGGCCGCATTCTGGATGCGCTGGAACATTTCCACTTGGATGAAGCGGATCTGAAGTTCCTGGCCGACCGTCACGTGGTAAGCCCCGAGACCATTAAGTGGCTGGAGAACTTCCACTTTTCCGGTACGATTCGCGGTTACCGCGAAGGTGAGATGTTCTTCCCGAACTCCCCGATTTTGCAGGTCGAAGGCACGTTCGGCGAATGCACGCTACTGGAGACGTTGATTCTATCCGTGCTGAACTACGATTCCGCAGTGGCCTCCGCCGCCTCACGTATGGCGTCGGCAGCCAAGGATCGTCCTTGCATGGATATGGGCGGACGCCGCACTAACGAGTGGGCCGCCGTGGCCGCCGCTCGAGCTGCCGTAGTGGGCGGATTCAAGGGTACCGCCAATCTGCTGGCCGCCCAGCTGTATGGTCTGAAGGCCATTGGCACCGCCGCGCATTGCTTCACGTTGGTGCATGATTCCGAGCGTGACGCCTTTGAATCGCAGATCGAGGCATTGGGCAAGAACACCACGCTGCTGGTGGACACCTACAACATCGAGGAAGCCGTGAAAACCGCCGTCGAAGTGGCCGGTCCCGAACTGGGTGGCGTGCGCATCGACTCCGGCGACTTGGCCGCCATGGCCCAGCGTGTGCGCAACCAGCTGGACGCCCTGGGTGCCACGAACACCACCATTACCGTGACCAACGATTTGGATGAGTACGCGCTCGCCGCATTGCAGACCGCGCCGGTCGACTCCTATGGCGTGGGCACCATGCTGGTCACCGGCTCCGGCGCTCCCACTTGTGCGATGGTGTACAAGCTCACCGAGCGTGAAGGCGCTGACGGCACGATGGTTCCGGTCATGAAGAAGTCCAAGGATAAGGCCACAGTGCCCGGTCGCAAGTTGGCATTCCGCTCCTACGAATACGCGCTAGCCGAAGCCGAACACGTGATTTCCGGCTCGGAAGAGAAGCTGGCCGGTTTCACGCCCGAACCGACGTGGAAGAACCTGCTGGTCGATTTCGTGGACCACGGCCATATCGATGCGCAGTGGCAGGGCCATGACGCCATCATGGCCGCCCACGACTACCACGCCAAGGCGTTGTCCGAACTGCCCATCACCGCGCAGAGCCTCATGAAGGGCGAGCCAGTGATTCCTACGGAGACTCAGGTTCTCTGACGAGAACTTTCGTCTCCATAGGAATCCGTCGCAGCATAGCTGCTCCCCTTACCTACGGACAGCCCACTGGGCTGTCCGCTTAACGGTTCGACCACAGAGACCAAAGTCCTCTGACCGTATCTCACTGGCCGCATCCCTCTGGTTACATTGGCTACTCTTCCCTCTGGATGAGTGAAACTCTCAATGGTGATAACGCGGCGGGCAACGATGACGTATCAGAGCGGCGCGATGTAGTTCGATGATGGTTGACGAGTTGCTATCCAGGCATAGAGCGGATGGCGTATGCTGGGGCGCATGGTTGAAATCAAAGACATGCTTGGCAATCACCAAATAATTCGTGCCGACGGCCGCAAGGTCGACGAACTGCGCCCTGTGCGCATCACCCGCCACTTCACCGACGCTCCCGAAGGCTCCGTGCTCATCGAATGCGGTAACACGCGCGTGATGTGCACCGCCACTTTTACTCCCGGTGTGCCGCGTTGGCGCAAGGACTCCGGCCTCGGCTGGGTCACCGCCGAATACTCGATGCTGCCGCGTGCCACCGCCGAACGCACCGACCGTGAATCCGTACGTGGCAAAATCGGTGGCCGTACCCACGAAATCAGCCGACTGATTGGCCGCTGCCTGCGTGGCGTCATCGATATGAAGGCGCTCGGCGAGAATCAGATTCAGCTTGACTGCGATGTGCTTCAGGCCGATGGTGGTACTCGCACGGCTTCCGTAACCGGTGCGTACGTGGCTTTGGTCGACGCAGTTAATTGGGCGGAGAAGCACCGCCATATCAAGTCCGCCAGCCGCGTGCTTAAGGACTATGTGTCCGCCGTATCGGTGGGCGTGATCAACGGCACTCCGATGCTTGACCTGCCATACATTGAAGACAGTCAGGCCATGACCGACATGAACGTGGCCATGACCGGTTCCGGCACCTTCATCGAGATTCAGGGCACCGCAGAACACCGTCCGTTCAACCGTGCCGAACTCGGCACCCTGCTTGACTTGGCCGAAAAGGGCAACAAGGAACTGCAAGCCGCCCAGCGTGCCGCTCTGTCCCTAGACTAAGCCAGCTCCCCTGACAAGGGGAGCCTTCTTAAAGGAGAACCTCATGCAAATCGTCGTCGCAACCCATAACGAAGGCAAGCTTGTGGAAATCCGCCGCATTCTCGAAGAGGATCTTGGCGCGGATGCCGAAAACATCGAACTGGTGTCCGCTGGCAGCCTTCACCTGCCGGATCCGGTGGAAACTGGCGTCACCTTCCAGGAGAACGCGCTACTCAAGGCCCGCGCTGTGGCCATCCGTACCGGTCTGCCCGCTGTCGCGGATGATTCAGGTCTCATCGTCGATGTGATGGGTAACGCTCCGGGCATTCTGTCTGCTCGCTGGGCGGGTGCTCACGGCCACGACAAGGCCAATAATGCGCTGCTGCTCGCCCAAATCGAAGATATTCCGGATGACAAGCGTACCGCGCGCTTCCGTTGCGCCGCCGCGCTGGTGGTCCCGGACACCGAGACCGGTGCCGACGTGACCGGTGGAGTGGCTGCCGACGGCATCACCGTTCACACCACGGCTGCCGCTGGGAGCCCTGCCCCGGTGCATGCTCGATACGCCATCAAGTCGGAGACAGTGGAGCTCGGCGACATGCCGGGTCACATCATCCGCGAGGCTCGTGGCGTACACGGTTTCGGTTACGATCCGCTGTTTGTCCCGGACGATCAGCCTGCCGGTCGCGTCAGCACTGAGCCTGACCATGAAGGCGAGCCGCTGACCAGCGCCGAGATGACTCCGGCCGAGAAGAATGCGATTTCCCACCGAGGCAAGGCGCTGAAAGCCTTGGTCCCCGCCATCGAGGCCCTGCTGCACTAAGTCGTCTAGGCTGTCTAGCTGCACTGAGCCGCGACTAAGCCACAGTTGAGTCGCGGCTCAGCACTCAGCCCCCGAATCGGGCGAGTGTCTAGCAAGCGCCTATGACCTAGCAAGGGCGATACGAAAGAAGGCCGGCGCTTAGTGCGTCGGCCTTCTTGATGAACAAGAGCCACCCGATAGAATCGAACTACCGACCTTCCCACGAACGAGGGGGATGCTCTACCACTGAGCTAAGGTGGCGTGGCTTCAAGAGCCAAGTAGAGAATATAGCACTGCGTTTGATTCACTGCAAGCCGGACATTCATCATCTTTGGGCCATTGTTCTTTGGACCATCGTGGCGGCAATAGTGCGAACGATGTGCACACCTCATCTGCTCGGCCGCCATTCGTCGTGTGCGCGCTATGCTAGCATGGTGAGCCTGATTGACTCGGAGGCAAAGGGAAGCATGCGTGATTTTGTGCTGGTGAAGTTGACAGACGAGGAGTTCGATGATTTCTCCGCCAGGCATCCACAAGGCAATTTCCAACAAACCTCGGCGATGGGACGCCTTCGCGCCGCGCAGGGGATCGACGTCGAATATTTGGCCCTCAAGGAGGGCGAGAAGATCGTCGCGGCGGCACTGTTCGAAACTCACCGCTCTCGATTCTCTACATTTGCGGTCATCCATGATGGCCCGATGTGCGACTATCACGACACCGAAGCATTGACCTTCTTCATGGATGCGCTGAAACGCCATGCCAAGGCAAAGGGTGCTTCACAGCTGGAAATCACCCCTGAATCCCCGTATCGGCTTCGCGACACCAATGGAGCTTCTTTGCCGGATGACCAGAATGGCGCTCCCGACAATAAGCTGATAGAACAGCTCGAGGCAATCGGCTTCACTCATGGCGGTTTCACCGTGGGCTACACGGCGGTTCCGCGTTGGCGCTACCTCAAGGATCTGACCGGCATTACCGATGAGAAAAGTCTGCTGAAGTCCTATGACAAGCGCACCCAGTGGAGCGTGAAGCGTGCCCAATCGATGGGTGTGCACGTGCGTGAGCTGTCGGACGACGAGCTGGGGGTATTCGCACGAATCGAGCAGCAAACCGCTGAACGCCGTAGCTTCGAATACCGTGGCGAAGCATATTTCCACCGTTTCAAGGAAGCGTTCGGCAGCAAAGCGCATTTTATGGTTGCCGAGATCCACATCGACGAATACGTAGCAGACATGACGTCCAAGCGTGAAGCGCTTTCGGCCAAGGTGGCGGCATTGACCGCCAAAAACGCCGAACACCCCACCACCAAAACCGAACGTCAGCTGGGGGAGGAGACCCGCAATCTGGCGGCAGCCGAAAAGCGCCTGAACGAGGCGGCCGAGTTCGCCAAAGACGGGGATGTGCTGCCGGCTGCGGCATCACTATTCGTGGAGCATCCGCGCGAGGTCATCTACCTGTTCTCCGGTAGCGTCGAGCAGTACAAGCCCTTCTACGCCTCCGCGCTGATTCAGCATGACGCGATGCTGCATTTCTGCGTGGAACACGGGCTGTCTCGCTACAACTTCTACGGCATCGACGGCGTCTTTGATGATCCCGATGACGAGGGGCGTGGTGTACTGGAGTTCAAGCAGGGCTTCAACGGATATGTCGAGGAACTTCCGGGCGAGTTCGTACTGCCGGTCAAACCGGTCGCCTATGCCATGAAGCAATTTGCGCACAAGCTGCTGTCGCGGTAAACGGACGCAGCACACAGGCCGTTCCAGAGCCCAGAGTAACGATCAGAGTAACGACAAGTAAGAAGGTTCGATTATGACGCAATCCGATGCAGGCGTCGCCTCACTCACCCCTACCAAGATCACTCCTGCCGAGCTGGATGCGTTCTCCGCAGCTCAAGTGCAAGGTAGTTTCCAGCAGACCTCGCAGATGGCCGCCATGGGTGCGTTCAACGGTCCGGTGGACTATGTGGGTGTCAAGCGCGGTGACAAGCTGATTGCCGCCTGCTACGTGGTGTACACGCAGTCCCGTTTCGGTTTGGAAGGCTCGGTCTGGTGCGGACCGCTGTGCGATTATGACAATCCACAGGTGGTTGAGGCGATGACCGAAGCCCTGCGTCGTTCGGCCAAGGCCCATCACGCCATCAGCGTATCCTGCTGGCCGGCCGCAGTCTACCGTCTGCATGATCTGGACGGCAAGCCGACCAGCGACCCGGACACCACGATGATGGACAACATGGCCCGCTTCGGTTGGAAACATGGCGGCTTCACCGTGGGCTACGAATCCGTGGTGAACCGCTGGAACTTCGTCAAGGGGCTTGACGGCATTCATAATGAGAAGGAACTGCTGGCCTCGTTCTCCAAGTACCGCCGTAAGAACATCCGCATCGCCCAGGATTCCGGTCTGCGCGTGCGCCGGCTGGAACGCGGCGAACTGAGCACTTTCGTCAAGCTGTGCGATATGAGCGCCGCACGTCAAGGCTTCAAGAGCCGCGATCTGGCCTACTATGAGCGTCTGTTCGATACCTTCGGCGACCTGATCGAGTTCAAGGTGGTCGAAACCCATTTCGACGAATATCTGGACACCCTGCAATCCAAGCTGAATGCGGCCTCCAAAGACAAGCGCAACCTCGAACGCCTGCTCCAGCGCGCGCAACAGCAGCCGGAAGGCACGGCCAAGAAGGGTGCTTCCGACCCGGCAACGCTGGAAAAGCGCATCGCCACCGCAGACAAGAAGATTGCGGCGCTGGAAAAGACCATCGGCGAAGTCAATGGCATCATCGCCTCGGACGGCCCGGTCATTCCGGTGGAAGCCGGCGTCTACTTCTGGCATCCGAACGAGGTCGTCTGCCTGTCCAGCGGCGAGGACGATCGTTTCATGGATTACTACCCGTCTTCCCTAATCCACTTCGAGGCGATGCTTGACTGCATCGCCCGTGGCGTGGAGCGCTTCAACTTCTACGGCATTTCCGGTATTTTCGACGCCAACGATCCTTCCTACGGCGTCTGGCAGTTCAAGACTCGCTTCGGCGGATTCGTGGAAGAGCTTCCGGGCAAGTTCACGCTGCCGGTGGACGGACTGCGCTTCGGTGTATCCGAAGCAGCGCACAAGCTGCTGCATCGCTGACAAACAGTGGCGAGCACGGACACAGAAATAAGGCACAGGTGACGACGAGATGAGCGCGACTGCGAATCGAACAGATACGACGTATACGTTTGGCGTGATTACGCCCGAAGAGCTCGACCGGCTTTCCGAAGCCACAAGCCAGGGCAGCTTCCAGCAATGGTCCGGGCAGGTCCGTCTTGCCAAGATTCGTGGGCATGAAGCCGAATGCGTTGGCGTGTGCGACGCATCCGGCAATCTGGTAACCGGCTGCGTGATTCTGTACCTCAATGGTCGTTTCGGTGCAGATGGCTCCGTATATTTCGGCCCCATCGGCATTAGCGATGATCCGGCTCTGCTGCGGGCCATAACCGAGGCGATTCGTGAATCGGCCCGTCGCCACCATGCTGTTTCCGTGGCATGCTGGCCTAACGTCGCCTACCGTCTGTATTCCTCGAACGGGCAGCCCGACGGCGAGCCGAACGATGCACTACTGGCCGGATTCGCCGATGCCGGCTGGACGCATGGCGGATTCCATACCGGTTATGACGTGGTCTGCCAGTGGATGTACGTCAAGGATCTCACCGGCATCACCAACGGCAAGGAACTGCTGGCGTCATTCGGCAAACGTGCTCAGTGGAGTGTCAAGCGGGCGCAGTCGATGGGTGTGCACGTTCGTGAGATCGGCCCCGACGAGTTCGACGTGTTCGCCGATATCGAACGGCGGACCGGTGAACGCCGTGGGTTCGCGACGCGTGGCGCGGACTATTTCCGCCAGTTCAAGCAGGCGTATGGCGCAGATGCGCATTTCATGCTCGCGGAAATCCACATCGCCGAATATGTGGCGGATATGACCGCCAAGCGTGAGGCGTTGCAGGCCAAGGTAGCTCGATTGCAGGCGAAATACGATGAACGTCCGACCACGCGTATCGAACGTCAGCTGGGGGAGGAATCGCGCAATCTCGCGGCCGCCGACAAGCGTCTGGCTGAGGTGGAGGGATATGCCAGGAAGGGCGATGTGCTGCCGGCGGCGGCTTCAATGTTCGTCAGTCACCCCAATGAGGTGGTCTATCAGTATTCCGGTTCGTTGGAGGAGTACAAGCCGTTCTACGCCTCGGCGCTGATTCAGTACGAAGCAATGCTGCATCTATGTGTGGAGAAGGGCGTGCCCCGCTACAACTTCTACGGCATTTCCGGCGTGTTCGACGATCCGAACGACGAGGGCCGCGGCGTGCTGGAATTCAAGCAGGGCTTTAACGGCTACGTCGAGCAGATGGTAGGCAAATTCACGTTGCCGGTGGATAAGTTCCGCTTCGGCGTGAGCAATCTGGCGCACAAGCTGCTGCGCCGGTAGCAACTGGCGGTCGGGGGACGAGCCTATGTGGGCTGCGTCTCGTCTGACCGTGCACCCGCCGTGTGCCTACTTGCGCATTTGCTCACACGCCCATCAGCGCGTGAGCCACAGCCATCATCACCAGTGAAATCATCGCGGTGATTGCCAGCGAGAAGCCGGCCAGTTTGGCGTTGCCGAGTACTTTGTCGGTGAACAGCGTGGAGAAAATGGCGATCGGAGCCAACGCGCAGATCACCATCACGGCGCGAATCGAAGCCGAGAACGGCAGCAGGAACCACGCGATCAACGCGAAGGCGACGCTGAACGGTATACGCCAAGCGATGACGGCCATGACTTCCTTCACGTCATGCTTGGATTGGGGCAGGTCCATGAGCATGCCCACCATCAGCATCGACACCAGCGCGTTGGCGCCGCTCAATGGCTGGGTTATAGAGGCGATCCAATCGGGAATCTTCACGTTGGCGACGGTCAACACGATCATGAGCAGATACGTGTCGAACGGCACCGAGCCGAAGAAGCTCTTGCCGATGGTGCGCAGCAATGCGCGGCGGGCAAGCCGTTTGGCGTCGCGATCCTTGGGCTTTTCGTACGGTAGGGTGGGAGCCGAACCGGCGTGTTGTTCGGCAAGTGTTTTGCCGGGCTGAATATGCAGCAGTTGCTGGGTGAGCACATTGGTGCCGGCGGCCACCATCACGCAGTTGCCGATATCGAACATCGCAGCCGGCACCACCGCGCCCGCACCCCAGAATGACTGGACGACCGGGAAAGAAAAACAGCCGAGATTGAAGCCGGCACCGTTGAGCATCAGGAAGGCGCGGTCGGTCACATTGCGCTTGCGGGTGGCCAGAAAGATGAACACGACCGGGATAAAAGCAAACAGGAATGCGAATACCGAAATAAGCAGCAGCGAGATGTCATGCGGATTGGTGGCGAACGAGTATACGATGGCACCGGGCAGCACGATGTTGAATTCCGCGGTTTGCAGCACGCGATAATCCTTCTGCCCGAACAGGCCGAACCGCTTGAACAGATAGCCGGCGAGGATGATCAGCAACAGACCAACCGGCGTAAGAATGGCGGACATACACTTCTCTCCTTGACTCACACAGGCTCATGGCGCACAGGCTCAGACCCGCAATGCTGTGGCCCATTATATTTGCCGCCTTGGCATTGCCATATGTAGAGGTGTCCGCAAGGGCTTGCAGCTGCCGCGCGCATATACGAAAAGCCTCCCGGAAGCGTTGGCAATCCAATGCTTCCAAGAGGCTCAAGCCGGTGCGCGAGATGGGACTTGAACCCACACGTCAAAGACACAGGAACCTAAATCCTGCGCGTCTACCAATTCCGCCACTCGCGCGTGCATATCCGCGTTTCCACAGGTGTGGGAGATATGCAAAACCCTAGGCCGGACAGCCATTACAGACCGACCAGCCTAGGGCATCCGAGCCACTTGTCAGAATCGAACTGACGACCTGCTCATTACGAGTGAGCCGCTCTACCGACTGAGCTAAAGTGGCTTGGTTCGCGGAAGGCATTTCGCCAGCCGCGCACAAGAAATTAAGTATAAGACATCCCAGCGAAAAGTCCAATCGGCGGATTGGCGGTTGTGTCGCGACCGCTCAGTCGAAGATGACGGTTGCGCCGCGCCGTGAACTGTTCGATAATGCAAACGATGGCAATCCGACATCGCTGACTCATTTTGTTCTGTTCATGTCCGAATTTGTGAGTATTCTGTTTGGTGATACGGAGCGCATCCGAGCCGTGTGCAAGGGCGCTCCAGTCACTGATGAAAGGAATGGAATCCTATGGCCATCAATCCGCCCGTTGACGCCACCCAGACCCCTGAGTGGGCTGCCCTGCAGAAGCACTATGACGAGCTTCAGGTCGAAGGCGTGAGCCTCAAGAAGTGGTTCGCCGAGGACGCCGAGCGCGTCGAGAAGCTGTCCTTCGACGCCGGCGACCTGCACTTCGATCTGTCCAAGAACCTGATCAAGCCGGAAACCCTCCAGCTGTTCGCCAACCTTGCCAAGGCCGTCAAGCTCGATGAGCGCACCAAGGCTATGTACACAGGCGTGCACATCAACAACACCGAAGACCGCGCCGTGCTGCACACCGCGCTGCGCCGCCCGGTCGAAGACGAGGGCAAGTACATCGTTGACGGTCAGGACACCGTCAAGGACGTGCGCGAGACACTCGACAAGATCTACGCTTTCGCTGACGACGTGCGTTCCGGCAAGTGGACCGGTGTGACCGGCCGCAAGATCGAGACCGTGGTCAACATCGGCATCGGCGGCTCCGACCTGGGCCCCGTCATGGTGTACGAAGCTCTGAAGCCGTACGCTGACGCTGGCATCTCCGCCCGCTACATCTCCAACATCGACCCGAACGACCTGGCCGAGAAGACCAAGGGCCTCGACCCGGAGACCACCCTGTTCATCATCGTCTCCAAGACCTTCACCACCCTGGAGACCCTGACCAACGCTCGCGAAGCCCGCACCTGGCTGCTCGAAGAGCTCAAGGCCAAGGGCGCCATCGACGGCTCCGACGAGAAGAACGCCGAAGCCATCAAGAAGCACTTCGTCGCCGTCTCCACCAACCTGGAGAAGGTCGCCGAATTCGGCATCGACCCGAACAACGCGTTCGGCTTCTGGAACTGGGTCGGCGGCCGTTACTCCGTCGACTCCGCCGTCGGCACCTCTCTGGCCGTCGTCTTCGGCCCGGCCCGCTTCGAGGAGTTCCTGCACGGCTTCCACGAGATCGACGAATACTTCGCCAACACCCCGTTCGAGAAGAACGTCGTGGTGCTGCTCGGTATGCTGAACGTCTGGTACCGCAACTTCTTCAAGGTCGCCTCCCACGCCGTGCTGCCGTACGACCAGTACCTGCACCGCTTCCCGGCCTACCTGCAGCAGCTGACCATGGAATCCAACGGCAAGTCCGTGCGTTGGGACGGCACCCCCGTCACCTCCGAGACCGGCGAGATCTTCTGGGGCGAGCCGGGCACCAACGGCCAGCACGCCTTCTACCAGCTGATCCACCAGGGCACCCAGCTCATCCCGGCCGACTTCATCGCGTTCGTCAACACCCCGAACCCGACCAAGGACGGCGACCAGGACGTGCACGAGCTGTTCCTGGGCAACTACTTCGCCCAGACCAAGGCCCTGGCGTTCGGTAAGACCGCCGACGAAGTGCGCGCCGAAGGCACCCCGGAGGAGATCGTCCCGGCCCGCGTGTTCACCGGCAACCGTCCGACCACCTCCATCTTCGGCGTGGCCCTGACCCCGTTCGCAGTCGGCGAGCTCATCGCCCTGTACGAGCACATCACCTTCGTCGAAGGCACCGTCTGGGGCCTCGACTCCTACGATCAGTGGGGCGTCGAGCTCGGCAAGCAGCTTGCCAAGCAAATCACCCCGGCCATCTCCCAGGACGACGACGCCCTCGCCGCCCAGGACGCCTCCACCCAGAGCCTGATCAAGTTCTACCGCAAGAACCGCGAGTTCTGATTCGCTTTGCTCGGTCAGAATTCGTGATTCGCGCGACCGCGGCTGTGCTGTCTGGTGGGCAGCCTGGCGACTGCCCACGGCGCGAGTTCTGATTCGCTTTGCTCGGTCAGAATTCGTGATTCGCGCGACCGCGGCTGTGCTGTCTGGTGGGCAGTCTGGCGACTGCCCACGTCGCGAGTTCTGATTCGTTCCTCTGGTGCCCCCTCGGGTGAGAGGAGCTGTCAGTGTAGCTGACTGAGGGAGTCTCTCTCACGACTAGTGCCCGACATCTTCGGATGCCGGGCACTTTGCATATACGGATTGCTGTCAGTCAGATGAGTCGAACATGGTCATATTCCGCTTCGGCATCTGTTTGCAGGCATAAAGGCACTATCTAGCCAACTCACGTGGCTGATTCGCTTATTCGCCTCATCCAGGCTCAGCAGATCGTCATCGGCATCGTAATCGAAGAGTTCGCCGTAACGGCCCCACTCCACGGCGATGGCGAACTGCTGATGCGCCTCGTCGTTGGCGTAACGGGCGCGCAGCAGGTCCAGCATGAGCTCGCCGCGGAGCTTGCCTTCCGCAGACTTCCGCAGTGCATGCTCAATGTTGTGCACCAGCGGCGCGTGTTCCATCGCCAGTGAGGCGAACACCTGCTTGGCGCGCAGAATGTCCGCCTTATGCCAGGAGTCGCCCGCCTCGGTGATTTGCACATGGCCGTCGCGTACCACGATGACGCGCAGCATCGTACCGGCATCCACCAGCGGGAACAGGTCGTCCACCTCGAACGAAAGAGCCGAGGCCAAATCTGCCAAGTCGATGCCGTGAGGATGCTCGGCAACCACATCCAGCAGACCGGCAAGCCCGCCCGGCGTGGCGTTGGGCAGCGGATGCTCCTTGATTTTCTCGATGGTCTTGGCGGGCTGAAGGTCTGATGCGTCCGTGACAGATGCGTCCGTGACAGATGCGTTCGTGAGCGATGCCGATGGCGATAGAGCCTCGGCTTGTTGCGTAGGCTGCGAGGCCTGTCCGGTCAAAATCGCGTACAGTCGGTCCACCATCGCCTCGAATTCGACACTGTGACGGTCGCGCGGGCGCTGCAGATCAACCCGCACATCGGCAATCAGATGCCCCGGGTGCGAGCCCAACACCACCACTCGGTCGGCCATCTCCACGGCTTCCTCGATGTTATGTGTGACCATAAGCACCGACTTGATGCTGCGCTGTTCGCTCGACCACAGCTTGAGCACTTCCTGACGCAGGTTTTCGGCGGTCAGCACGTCCAGGGCGGAGAACGGCTCATCCATGAACAGCGCGTCCGGCCGCAGCACCAAGGCGCGTGCAATGCCCACGCGCTGCCTCATGCCGCCAGACAGTTCCTTCGGATACGCCGATTCGAAGCCGTCCAGGCCGATCATGTCGATGGCGTCCAGAGCCAGTTTGGTGCGTTCCGCACGTGGTACGCCGCGCGCCTTCAGACCGAGTTCCACATTGTCTTGCACGGTGAGCCACGGCATCAGCGCGAAGGTCTGGAACACGAGTGCGATGCCGGGATTCGGGCCGGTCAGGGCCTTGCCGCGATACTTGACCGTGCCGCTGGTCGGCTTGACCAGTCCGGCCAGCGCACGCAGGAATGTGGACTTGCCGGCACCCGAACGGCCCAGAATGGCCACGATCTCGCCCTCGTACAGGTTGAACGAGATGTTGTCGAACACGGTGAGTTCGGTGCCGTTGTCGGCCGTGAAGCGCTGGCCGACGTGCTGGGCTTCGATGATGGTGTTCTGCGGGGTCACCGCCCGCAGCGAACGAATGGTTTCCAGTGCAACAGTCATATTATTCTCCTTAAGTCTTTAGTTCAGTGCGAAACGGCGCTCGGCCATGCGCTGCAGCGGGTTCCAGAACAGGCGGTTGACGGCCACCACGAACACGCTCATCACGGTCACGCCGATGATGGTCCTCACGGTGTTGCCGCTTTCGGTGGCCTCGGCGATATACGCGCCCAAGCCGGAGGCGGTCAGCGTATGCCGTCCATAACTTACGATTTCCGAGACAATCGAGGCATTCCACGCCCCACCGGCCGCCGTAATGCCGCCCGTGACCCACGAGCCGAATACCGCCGGCAAAATCAAATCGCGCCACCGCTGCCAGCGCCCCAGCTGGAAGCTGCGCGTCATCTCACGCAGATCGTCGGGAATCTGGCTGGCCCCGGCGATCACATTGAACAGGATGTACCACTGTGTGCCCAACGCCATCAGCAGAATACTGCCCCAGTTGATATCCACACTGCACGCCACGAACCACAGCGTGACGAACGGGAACGTGAAGTTCGAGGGGAAGCTGGCCAGCACCTGCACAATCGGCTGCATAAACCGCGAAACGCGCGGATTCATGCCAATCATCGCGCCAATCGGCACCCAAATCACCGAGCAGGCGAGCGTGAGCAGCGCCACGCGCAGGAACGTCACCATGCCCAACACGAACGCCTGCCCGAGCTCGCCGAATCCCGCATCGCGATGAATCACCAGCATAAGCTGCACCAGTCCGAACGCACACGCTGCCAACACCAGTACTGTGAATACCACGTCAAGCGCGCGGCTGCGTGCGGACTTCACGTCCGCCGCCCAACGTCCACCGGTCCGACCCAACGGGCGGGTCAGCGTGTCGAACAGGTCGTCGACAGGCCTGAACAGCCAGGCCACCATCTCATCGATATGTGACTGACGAATGATGGTCAGCACCACACTGGTCTTGCGCACCGCCGACTCGCTTTGCGTAATGCGGAACTTCTCCGCCCACGCGGTCAGCGGCTTCCACAGCAGTACGTCGATAAGCAGCACCACCAGCACCATCGTCACGATGGCCCAGCAGATGGCCGCGAGATTCTCCTCGGCCGCCGCCTGTGCCACGAAGCTGCCGATGCCGGGCAACGCATAGGTGCGATTGTTCACCGAGATCATCTCGGAGGCGGTCAGGAAGAACCATCCGCCGCCTACGCTCATCATGCAGTTCCACAGCAGCGGAATCATCGCGTTCGGCACGTCCAGTGTCCAGAATCGTTGCCAGCGTGTGAGCTGTAGTGAGCGGGCCGCCTCGTCGAGTTCAGTTGGTTCGCTGGTCAGGGACCGGGTGAACGAGAACGCCATGTTCCAGGCCTGACTGGTGAAGATTGCGAAAATCGACGCGGCCTCCACGCCCAGCATCGAGCCGGGGAACAGCACCATCCAGATGGTGATGGTGGCCGAAAGAAAGCCCAGAATCGGTACCGACTGCAGAATATCCAACAGAGGAATCAGCACGCGGCTCAGGCGGCGGCAGCGCGCGGCCGCCGTGCCGTAGATGAACGTGAACACCAGTGAGAAGAACAGTGCCACGAACATACGGAACACCGAGCGCAGCGCGTAATACGGCAGGTCGGCGAGATTCGTACTGACTTGTGACGGCACTCCTTTCGGGCCGATCGGTTCGCCGATCGCCGGCAGAATCCAAGCGATCAGACCGAACAGCGCCAGAATACCGGCCGCGACCAGTACGTCGGAGGCCAGGCGCACGGCGAATGGTTGGCGGTCGGACGCGGCGGTGGAAGGGTTGCGGGCCGACGCATTTGGACGCGCGCCGACGCGATTGAATGAAAACATGGTCATGAAAAGACCTCCCTATGCATAGGAAAGACGAATTATGCAAGGGTTATCCGGGGAGCCAAGGAACACTACAGGCGAGAGCCCGACTTCCGGATAACGGAATATAAGAAAACATGGTCATCACCACCGCAACTATGACTGTTGCCGGCGGCGGAACTACTGGAATAATCACCGTCCATCGGACTCTCACCTCCTTCAAGCCGTGCGCTGAAACGCCAGATCAATACCATCGTCGGTATCCATGCGACCAGCAGGAGGGGCGGAAAGTATTCGAATCCGCCGATTCGAGCCATCGTTCAAGCTTCAGCATCGCAGGGCGGTGGAATTGCGTTAGTTCATGCCTTGATCCGACAAGAACTGCTGACCTGCGTGCAGTGTCTCCACTGTTAGCGGCAGCAACCCATATCCCTGCGGTAGCCTCGCCTACCGACGCTCCCAAGATAAAGCCCGCCTGCAGGTCTGTCAACTACGTCGCAGTGCCTTGGTGTTGGAATGCCATCCGACAGCCATTCTGTCCGCAATAATCCGTACAATTGACGATTGCTGTGTCGAGAAGTGGGCCGCCGCATAAGCCCACGTCTCCATGGGTCCAGTCCGAACGGCCGCAAGGCCTGACTTTCGGCGGATCGGCAGGCTTCCCAAGGGCAAACCCGAGGGATAACGAGAACAGGCCAACGCACGTGATGCGCAATCGCGTGGATGGCCCCAGATCTGTGGCTGATATGCGGCAGCACTGAAGGAAAACAATGGTTAACGCTGTTGAGGCTTTTGACGCCAAGCACATGAAGCCGGCTGAGGAAATCCCGGCCTTCCGTCCCGGCGACACCGTCGACGTGAACGTGAAGATCCAGGAAGGCAACAACTCCCGTATCCAGACCTTCACCGGCGTGGTGATCGCTCGTAAGGGCGCTGGCGTGCGTGAGACCTTCGTGGTCCGCAAGATCAGCTTCGGCACTGGTGTGGAGCGTCGCTTCCCGGTGCACTCCCCGTCCATCGACTCCATCAAGCTCGTGCGTAAGGGCCGTGTGCGCCGCGCCAAGCTGTACTACCTGCGCGCTCTGCGCGGTAAGGCCGCTCGTATTGCCGAGCGCCGCGACAACTCCGCTAAGTGAGTCGATTCGCGGGTGCAATCGTGAGCCTGATGATGCAGGTGCGCGAATAAACCGTGAAATTCAGCCCGGAACCGTTTCGGTTTCGGGCTGTTTTCGTATTTTCCACGTATGATGGACGGGCGCCGGCACCCCTCATATCCGGCAGCATGAATCGCGAGGAGATGGTATGCAGGACGATCAGGATAACGGCGAATTCCCGATTTCCGACAATCCGGAGAGCAATCAGACCTCGTATGATGACGAGGCCGATGCCCGCGATTCCCGTACGTTCCAAGTCGCCGACCACGGCATCGCCCCGTCCCCGGTTCCCCCGGCACCGGCGCGCCCGGCGTACGCCGCTTCTTCCGCTGGCGCGAATGCCGCGGCAGCATCATCGATGGATGATGACCACTTCACCCTACGCGACTTTTTCCTGTGGTGCGGCGTTCCCGTGCTTATCGTGCTGCTGATTCGCATTTTCGCCGTCGGCTTTTACGAGATTCCTTCGCGCTCGATGATGGACACCATGGTGCCCGGCGATCGCGTGGTGACCAGCAAGCTCACCCCCAAGATCTTCGATCTGCAGCGCGGCGACGTCGTGGTATTCAAAGATCCCAACAACTGGTTGAACGAGGAGCAGAGCAGCGCTCCCGGTGGCGGGTACCTCATCAAGCGACTGATCGGCCTGCCCGGTGACGTGGTCGAATGCAAGGGCGCGGGCCAGCCGGTGACCATCAACGGCGTGGCCATCAATGAGACCTCCTACATTCGCCCCGGCGTGGACCCGAGCGCTTTCCCGTTCTCGGTGACCGTGACCGAGGGCCACGTGTTCGTCATGGGCGACAATCGCGCCAATTCCGCCGACTCCCGCTATCATCAGGATGACGGCGATCGCGGCTTGGTTCCCATCTCCGATGTGGTCGGAGTCGGAATCGCGAAATACTGGCCGCTTGACCGGCTTGGTGCGATTGATGACCACCACGAAGTCTTCAAGGACGTGTCTGACGCTTCCGGCTCGAATTCCTGAGTTTTTTTGAACCGTGTGAGTCTTTGAACTGATTGAGTTCCGGGCCGTCTGAACCCTGAACCATATGAATCCTGGACCGTCTGAATCCTAACCATTGTGAGACGATGGGAGCCGCGCATGATTACCCCGACACTTGACTTGGAACGCAGCCTTGCGGCCCAGGGCTATGACCTTATTACTGGATTCGATGAAGTCGGCCGCGGCGCGCTCGCCGGTCCGGTGATGGTCGGGTGCGCCGCCATCTGGGCCTGTGATTTGGCGCCGCTTGACGGCGATGATTCCGCCGAACTGTCCGGGCGGACCTACCTCGGCGTACCGGACGGCGTGGCCGACTCCAAGATGCTCACCGAACATAGGCGCGAGGCGATTTTCGACGAACTGCGCGACTGGTGCGCGGCCTACGCCGTAGGCCAGGCCAGCAACACCGAGATCGACGAATGGGGCATCACCTATGCGCTCGGCGTGGCCGCCCTGCGCGCGCTCAGCCAAGTCGAACGCGAACTTGGCTTACGGCTTGGAGGGGGATTGACGGCAAAAAAGGCTGCGGGGGAGATTGTGGAAGGTCGTCCGGGAGACTCCGTAGGGGAATCCATTGGAAATTGTGGGGAAAGCGTTCGCGCCCTGCCCAAAGTCGCCGGAATTCTCGACGGGCCGAGCGATTACATCACCAAGGCGCTCAACACGTTCGACGCGCCGGACGTGCCGATTCCAGCCGATATAACGACCAAAGTCAAAGGCGACCAGCATTGCGCCACCGTCGCCACCGCGGCGGTCATCGCCAAAGTGACCCGAGACCGGCTGATGGTCGACCTCGCGCAAAGCAACCCACGTTACGCCGCCTACGAATGGGCTCATAACAAGGGCTATGGTTCCGCCGCACACCGTGCCGCCATCGCCGAACACGGGCCGACTCCGCTCCATCGTGTCTCATGGCACCTGACCTGAGCCGCGTGCGACACGATAGTGTGAGCGCTAACGCAAAACTGTTGTGGACGCGCTAAAGTCAGTATTGATTAAGGTACAAGCCTGGCCGTGCACGGATGCCGGCCGCCAGCGGGGAGGTTAGGTAGCATGGTGACCAGCCGCAAGCCAAGCAAACGTCCGTCCATGTTCGAAGTGGCCAAGCTCGCCGGAGTCAGCCACCAAACCGTCTCCCGTGTGATCAATGACTCGCCGGACGTTTCCGACGCCACCCGTGCGCGAGTCCAGGCCGCCATTGACCAACTCGGCTACCGCCCCTCCAACTCCGCGCGCGCACTGGCTTCCCGCCGTTCGCGCACCATAGGGCTGATCGCCGGAGGCCTCAAATTCTTCGGCCCGATTTCCTCCATCTCCTCCATCGAATCCATGGCCCGCGAGCACGGTCTGTTCATGAGCGTGATGATGGTCCACGAGGCCTTGTGCGCGCAGGCCGACTTCGACAACCTGTGCGACACCTTCAACGAGCAGAACGTCGACGCCTTCATCTTCCTGACTCCGACCGACGTGATGTTCGCCGCCGCCTGCCGTGCGCGAGTCACTCAGCCGCGCGTCATCGTCACCGCCACCCACGGCCAAATGACCGTGCGTGAGGGATTGGGCCTTATCTCCACCGAAAACAAGCGTCGCACTGCGCTGGTCGGTATCGACCAGTGGGGTGCAATGGCCAAAGTGGTGGCCTTGCTGGGCGAATACGGGCACAAATCGGCTCTGTATTTTGCCGGTCCCAACGAATGGCGCGACGCCCACACCCGACTGGATGCGTGGCGCAAGCTCGCCGCCTCCCGATCCATCGATTCACAGATCGTGCGCTGCCATACGTGGGATGCCTCTGAGGCGTATGCGCACATGAATCATCTCATTGATGAGTATGGGCGTCGAGGCGCGGCGTTGCCCACCGCGGTCGTCGCCGCGAACGACAATCAGGCCGTTGGCATCATGCGCGCGTTGCATGAGCATGGGCTTCGGATTCCGCAAGACATCAGCGTGGTCGGATTCGACGACATGTCTGGCGTGGATAACATGTACCCACCGCTGACCACCGTGCATCCCGATTTCGAGGGGCTCGGCGTGGCCGCCATGCGAGAGACGCTGCGCTTGCTGGGGGAGGGCGGCGAGCCGACCTTCCTGACCACCCAGCACGGCATGGGGCTGATTCCCGCCGAGGTGCGTGCCCGGCGGTCCTTGGGGCCGGCTCCTCGGCGGTAAATTGGCGCTGTTATCAAACCGTTATGATGCGTGACACGGCATAAGTTGTGTCGAATGCGGGTTGTCGGTACAATGTTTTTTGGAAATTGTGAGCGCTAACACCCTCCCCAAGGAAGGGGATAACAACGCCGGCGCTCCAAGGCAAAGGAAAGATATGGCAGCAACCGACAACGCGGCCGAGCAGGCCGCCCACATCGCCGAGAAGATTCGCGCTGGCAAGACCACGCTGGGCATCGAATTCGGCTCCACCCGCATCAAGGCCGTCCTCATCGACGACAACTTCCAGACCATCGCCTCCGGCGACTACAGCTGGGCCTCCCACTTGGAGGATGGTCTGTGGAGCTACACCACCGAGGAGATCTGGGGCGGTTTGCAGTCCGCTTACGCCTCCATGGCCAACGACGTCGAGACCGCCTATGGCGAGAAGCTCACGCACGTCGGCCACATCGGCTTCTCCGCCATGATGCACGGTTACCTCGCATTCGACGAGGCCGGCGAACTGCTGGTGCCGTTCCGCACCTGGCAGAACACCAACACCTCCGAAGCTCACAAGAAGCTCTCCGAGCTGTTCCAGTACAACATCCCCGAGCGTTGGTCCATCGCTCACCTGTACCAGGCCGTGCTCAACAAGGAAGAGCACGTCTCCAAGGTGGCTTACTTCACCACACTCGCCGGTTACGTGCACTGGAAGCTCACCGGTAAGAAGGTCCTCGGCGTGGGCGATGCCTCCGGCATGTTCCCGATTGACCCGACCACTCACACTTACGAAACCGCATTCATTGAGAAGTTCGACGCTCTGCCTGAGGTCGCAGCCCAGCCGTGGAAGCTGGAGAACCTGCTTCCTGAGCCGCTCGTGGCCGGCACTCCGGCTGGCGAGCTGACCGAGGAAGGTGCCAAGCTGCTCGATCCGTCCGGTGCCCTGAAGCCCGGCATCGTGCTCGCCCCGCCTGAGGGCGACGCCGGTACTGGCATGGTAGCCACCAACTCCGTGCGCGTACGCACTGGTAACGTCTCCGCCGGCACCTCCATCTTCGCCATGGTGGTTCTGGAGCACAAGCTCAAGGCCCTCCACCCTGAGGTTGACTTGGTCACCACCCCGGCCGGCGATCTGGCCGGTATGAGCCACGCCAACAACTTCACCTCCGACCTCAACGCTTGGGTCGGCCTGTTCGGCCAGTTCGCCAAGGCTATCGGCCAGCCGGTTGACGCAGGTATGCTGTACGGCACCCTGTTCCGCGCGGCCATCGCCGACGACGTGGACGCCAACTGCGGCGGCCTGCTGAACTACCCGTTCCGTTCCGGCGAATTCCTGGCCGGTCTGCCTGAAGGTCGCCCGCTGTTCGCCCGCAGCCCCGAAGCCAACATGACCCTCGGCAACTTCATGCGCGCCCAGCTGTTCTCCGCGTTCTCCCCGGTCAAGATCGGCATGGACGTGATGACCAAGCAGGAGCGCGTGCAGGTCGACTCTCTCGTGGGCCACGGCGGCATCTTCGCCACTCCGAAGGTGGCTCAGAAGATTCTCGCTGCTGCCTTCAACACCCCGATCAAGGTCATGTCCACCGCCGCCGAAGGTGGCGCCTGGGGCATGGCCGTGCTCGCCAACTACCTGTGGAACACCAACGAGGATCACAGCAACCTCGCTGACTTCCTTGACGGTTGCGTGTTCAAGGACGCCCAGTCCACCACTGAGAAGCCGGTGGCTTCCGATGTGGTTGGTTTCGAGGACTTCTTCGCCCGCTTCACCAAGGGCCTGCCCATCGAGCACGCCGCCATCGAAACCATCAACCTCGAAGATAAGTAAGCCTTTCTGACCTCCCTCTATTGAGGGAGGTCCTTGAGATTTTGAAAAAACGTCCATCCATCACAGTGGAAAGGAAAACCAATAATGGCAACTTTGGCTGATTACGGCCCCGAGGTTCGCGCCGAGGTCAAGCAGGTTCGTGAGGTCGTCTCCAACCTGCACCAGCAGCTGATCAAGTGGAACCTGGTCGTGTGGACCGCGGGCAACGTTTCCCAGCGTCTGCACACCGCCGACCTGTTCGTCATCAAGCCCTCCGGCCTGCGCTACGAGTACCTGACCCCGTCCTCCATGGTCGTGTGCGACCTTGACGGCAACGTGGTCGACGGCACCGAAGCCCCGTCCTCGGACACCGCTTCCCACGCCTACATCTACCGCAACATGCCCGACGTCTACGGTGTCGTGCACACCCACTCCACCTACGCCACCGCTTGGGCTGCCACTGGTCAGAACATCCCGTGCGGCCTGACGATGATGGGTGACGAGTTCGGCGGCCCGGTGCCGGTCGGCCCGTTCCGTCTGATCGGCTCCGAGGCGATCGGCAAGGGTGTCGTCGAGACCCTCAAGAAGTACCCGAAGTCCCCGGCCGTCCTCATGCAGAACCATGGCCCCTTCACCATCGGCAAGGATGCTGAAGGCGCCGTCAAGGCCGCTGCCATGACCGAGGAAGTCGCTCACACCATGTGGGCCGCCCGTCAGCTCGGTGACATCATCGAGATCGACCAGGCCGACATCGATAAGCTCAACGACCGCTACCAGAACGTCTACGGTCAGCACTGATTTGATGGAGTGTCCGCCGCGTTACGGAAGGCCCGACGTACCTTCGTACGCCTTCGCCTTCCGCGCCTTGCGGACACACACATCAAATCAGCGCTGACTCCGCCAGCACGGTGGTGTCTTGGCTCCCCTCTCTGAGGGGAGC